>Ga0210016_1000053_pt1 | contig 73596 bp, 70 predicted proteins | sample CryGeyCG2014_300_FD_185454 | JGI IMG/M metagenome (GOLD analysis project Ga0210016, IMG submission 185454) | Groundwater microbial communities from aquifer - Crystal Geyser CG02_land_8/20/14_3.00 (SPAdes) (version 2) | ecosystem: Environmental > Aquatic > Deep subsurface > Groundwater | place...
ATTTCTTTATAATGTTCCTGCCTGTTATCTGAATAAGATATATCAGCAAAATAAGTTTTAACTTTGCCGTCATCATATACACAACAAACCATTTCCGTGTCGTCATCCAATTGCACCGAAAACCAATTCCATCTATCCTTGGAATAGCTTGCGTCTGCCCATTGATGATCCATCCATGATTTTCCTGTAACATCTATCCATTTATTTTTAATTTTTATTCTGCCCTCTGTTTTTAGGTTGGTTAAGGAATAATAGTAAGTTGTTTTAGAATGAAGGTCTAAATATCCTTTTTCGCCCTCCAGCAACGGCTTTTTGATTGAAGTTAATTTCAAATCAATATCTTCATTTTTTAAGTAATATGTTGATTCGCCCGTTTTTTCAATAACGCAATTAGTGTAACCGTTTTTGATTTCTGGATTGATATAATTTATATAAAGAAGAGACTTGGAAAAACTATCGTCCGAAATAACAGAGAACGGAGCTATCCTGTAGTGAAAACTTTTGTGCTTTAAATCCGAAACAAGGGAATGAGAAAAGTAAGATGTTTTAAGCGGTATTTTGCTTAAAAAAGGTATTTTTACTTTTTTAACATCCACCCTGAACAAACAATTCATAAAAGAATATCCATTGCCAAGAGCGTCTTTTAAATGACCATTAAAGTACCACCATTCAACTATGTAATCATGAGCCAATTCGTCTTCGGGAAATTTTATTGGTTTATATTCTTTGCGCATAAGTTATTTTTTAAATTATAAAAGCATTATGAAACGCTTTATTTTACTGCTTTGGATAGCCTTGAAAATAAAGCGTCCGAAATACTTTTATTGACCGAACGGCCACTTTTTTTCTGACCAAGCCCACCAAAGATAACCGCCAATGGCTATAACGGCGATTATTGCTATTCCGATTCCGATCGTTGCTGGGCTTGACCAATCGATGTTTGTTAAAAAATTTGTTGGCATAATTTTGTCTCTTTTAATTGTTAAGTTAATTAAACCCTTAAGGCGGGTCAAACCTCGACCTTTAAAATAAAACGGCGATAATTTGATTGGATATTTTTGCCGAATTTATTTTTTTATTTAGGAATGAATATTCCAAAAGCAGACCGTCCATCATGCTGGTAAGCAAAGAAGTTAATAATCCAACATCAACTTTTTTGGTCAATTTTTTGCTTGCGAACATTTCCTCAATTACCGGCTGGATTAGATGAACGACTCGTTCTCTTAATTGAGTAATGTGTTTTGTCATTGGGTCGTTAGCCGGCGACAGCTTTAGTATTAAAGCTTTAATAAGATTTTTTTCTTTAAAACCGAAATCTAAATAATTTTTAATTAGTTTGTGCAGTTTTTTATCAATCGTAGCCTCGTTTGACGCTAGGGCAATAGACAGACTTAAATCATTAAAAACATTATCAAGCACTTTCTCATAGATTTCCGCTTTGCCGGTAAAATGATAATAAAGCGCCGCTTTGGTTATATTTAGTTTTTTAGCAATATCATTCATAGAAACGCCAAGGTAGCTAAATTCGGAGAATAGGCGACGCGCCGTGTCGGTAATATATTTTTTAGTGTCTTGAATGACATCTTCGGGTTGTTTGGCAATTGTTTTCATATTTTTAATTATTTATTTAATCTTACTTACCACTCGGTAAGTATATCAAAAAGGATAAATGTTTGTCAAGCAAATAAATTTACAAAAACGATAATGTTTGCTAAACTTGTAATTAAGATATGCGTGTTTTTTATAAATTTTACTAACCGCCAATTTTGGGCGGCGTGCCAGTTTCACTGGCACGAAATTCGGCGGCGGCGGAAAGCGAGGGCGGGCAAAAATTCCTTCCCCCCACCCCCTTCCTTTTTGCCCGCCCGAGCGGAAAAGTTTTTTTTCCTGCCGAGCGAAGCTCGGCAATCAAAATTCGCAATCTGGATTTTGCTCAAAAAAAGTTCGGATTTCGTCCAATAAACACCAACTAATGGGTGATTAGCTCAGCTGGTTACCTGCCTGCCGGTAGGCAGGGAGCGTTTGCTCGATTCACCCCGCACCAAAAATCATGGGCAATTAGCTCAATGGTAGAGCGTTTGCTCGACACGCAAGAGGTTACAGGTTCAATCCCTGTATTGCCCAAATTTTGGTGCGGGGCAAGTGCAAAAGGTCAGTGGTTCGAGTCCACTATCACCCAATTGAAAAGTAAATAAAAAGATATGCCCGAAGAAAAAGAAGAAAAACTGACTAAAAAAGAAGAGGAGAAGCTTCATGTTTATTTTGTTGAAAAAGTTGTCACGCTGATGACCGGCGCGATGGGGCTGGTCGCCGCCCTTGCCTGGAACGACGCTATTCGAAAACTTTTTGAGCGCGTTTTTGGCACGCAGGGGAGCGGGGATGTTACCGCCATGTTCATCTACGCGGCAATTGTCACTACTGCTGTGGTTGTTGTTACGTACAGGTTAACGAGAATTGTTGAGAAGATGCGGAAGAAAGAGAAAGAAAAGAAATAATACTTGTCTAAAAATTTACCCGAGAGTTAAGTTCTCGGGTTTTTTATTTTCTCCTCCTTCCATGAAAAGCTTTATGCACTTCCTTGAGTTGGCGATTCGTCACGTGGGTGTAAATTTGCGTGGTGGTGACGGATGAATGACCCAGCATTTCCTGAACGGAGCGAATGTCGGCGCCGTTTTGGATGAGGTCGGTCGCGAAAGAATGGCGGAGAGTGTGGGGGTGAACGTCCTTCACGATTCCGGCTTTCACAGCGTAAAATTTCACAATCCGCTGAACAGTGCGCGGCGTGATTCTTAAGTTTTCAGAAGATTTCTTTTTCCCCAAATGCTTTATTCCAACCCGAACGAATAGGGCCGGGTCAATGTCAACTCTTTTCTCCAGATATCTCTCCAATGCATTTTTCGCCCGATCAGAAATAAAAACCACCCGAATTTTTCCGCCCTTTCCCCGAACGCTGAATTCCTGTGTTTTGAGATTTATCTGGTCCCGATTGAGATTCACCAGTTCCGAAACCCGAAGGCCGGAGCTATACAATAATTCCAAAATCGCCCGATCTCGCAAAGATTTTAAACCGCTCCCCGAAGCCGCTTCAAAAATCCGATCAACCTCTTCCGCTTCTAAAAATTCAACTTCCCGCCGGAGAGTTTTTCCAAGTTCGATCTTCTCCGCCGGCAAAGTTTTCACGTCGCGCTTAGCGAGATACTTCAAAAAATTGCGAAGGGCGATCACGTGATAGTTCTGGGTCACTTTTTTGATCGGGCGTCCTTTTTCGTCCGAAAGGCGATTGAGATGCAGGCGATAACTTCGCACTAGTTCGTCTGTGATCGCGGCCGGCGAGCTGACGCGCGCCCACTTCAAAAACCGCTCGAGATAGTGGTCATAATTTTCGATCGTTTTTTGGGAGCGGTCTTTCTCGATTTCAAGATATTCGAGATATTGGTTTTTGAGCTGATTGAGATTCATGCTGTTTAAATTATACCAAAATGATTCCAAATGATATACCTCTAAAAAATAAGCTTATTTAAGCCAAAATCCACCAATTTTCATAATCTGCCGGTTTTTGGAACTTGACACTATCCTCCACTGTGATAACCTAGTATCCGTTAAAATTAGGGACAAAAAGAGTTCGCTTCAGTAAGGAATACGGGAAAACAGCGCTTGTCCGACCTTCTTGTCCAAAAGAAAGGATAAACCTATCAGTAACATTTTCAAAAGCTTCTTCCAGATTCTCTGGAGGGGACTGCGAGCGTTACTTAGAGGAGAAAACTTTCGACGTATCCCCCGAAAAATTCATTCATTTCAATTTAACACAGCTACCTTTCTCAAAAGGAGGTTTGTCGCTCAAAAATTGCTTGTTTTTTTCAGAGAGTATTCTGCTACTATTGTAGTGGCTTTTTGTGTTGTCCTTGTCGCTCTCATTAACTTCGCTTCAGCTAAAGATGTCTCTTTCTCCGTTTTCGGTTCCATAATAAATAAAGGCGATAACAGTCAATTGCTAAAAAACAAAATAGCCATTCAGAATGAAAGGGGAAATAATCTGGCGACTGCTCCGCTTGCCGGCCCGGGATATCTCGCAAGCCCCGTTTCTCTTGAAGAAGAATATTACATTGAGGACAGCCAGATGTATGTGAACTCTGCCCCTTCAGTCCAAGACCAAATAATGCTTGCTTCATACAATCCTGTTTCAGAAAGAAACGGCCGCGCGACACAAATCTATCAGGTCAAAGAGGGAGATACTTCTTCACTTATCGCCGCAAAATATGGCATCAGTACCAACACAATTCTTTGGGCTAACAGTCTTTCTGAAACATCCCTCATTAGGCCCGGTGACAAACTGACAATTCTCCCCGTAACTGGCATCAAGTACAAAGTTCAGAAAGGCGATTCGCTCAATGTGATCGCCCGGAAATACAACGCCGACAAACAAAAGGTTCTGGCTTATAACGAAATTCCAGCCGATGAAAAACTAAGGGAAGGCCAGGAGATTGTTCTCCCTGACGGATATATTTCCGCGCCGACCCCGGCCGCGACAGGAACACGATTGGCAACAGCTTATGGAACAAGCGGCTATGGAACACAGTACGCCACCGCGGCAAGTTCTTATCGTGCGGATTCCCGGGCCGGAGCGGGTCATCGCTTCCCGTACGGATATTGCACCTGGTATGTTTCTCAAAGACGTTACGTCCCCTGGGGCGGAAATGCCGGAGCCTGGCTTGCCAATGCCCGGGCGAGCGGAAAGGCGACTGGAGGAGCTCCGAAGGCAGGAGCGATCATCGTGACGGGGGAATCACGCTGGGGACACGTCGGCATTGTGGAAAAAGTGAGCGGCAATACGGTTACGATTTCTGAAATGAACTACGCCGGGTTTGGCAAAAAATCCACCCGCACCATAAACGCCAACAGCCGAGCGGTGAAAGGATTTATATACTAAAAATATTCTTTTGAATTTATGGCGTAGTGCCCTGATTACGGCACTATTTTTTATTGGCTTACGGCTATTAATAATCTTATTATTCATTCAGCCAAAACCAAAATTGATTAAGAAGTTTTTCTTTTAGTTTGTGCGTGTCGGCGTGCGAAAGAACGCCGAGATAGGATTGCAAGGATTGATTCAATGATTTATTGTCAATTTTCCCTGTTTTATATTGGGCAATCCGCATCTTCAATTTCTTGAATATCCGCTTTTTCGTTTTTGTCCGAAGTAGCCGATAATGAGGCAAAATGACATAGCCAAGAAAATCAATCCCTTGGCTTTGTTTTCTGATGACAATTTTTTTCGGGTGCAGTTCCAATGAAAGGGTGTTTTTTAGAAAAGAATTTATTTTAGGAAGTATATTTTCCAATTCTTTTTTGGTGTTTCCAACAATAACAAAATCATCGGTATAGCGTGCGTAGTTTTTTATTTTCAGCTTGTGCTTGATAAATTGGTCAAGTTCATTCAGATAAACATTTGCGAAAAGCTGGGAGGTGAGATTTCCAATCGGCAATCCTCTCACATAAAAAATATCCGATTGCCTGGAAGAAAAACTATCAATAATTTGCTCTAAAAGCCAGCGGGCGTTTTCGTCCTTTATCCGTTTTTTCAAAATGTTCTTCAGTATCGCGTGGTCAACAGACCCGAAGAATTGTTTAATGTCGCACTTGAGAATAAAGCAGGGCTTGGAGTAATTTTGACTTATCTGTCTTATAAATTTTTCCAAAGCCGATACCCCTTTATGCGTCCCTTTTCCAATTCGACACGAATATGAATTGGAAATAAAAGTTTCTTCAAAGATAGGATCAAGCACCGAAAATACGGCGTGGTGCAAAACCCTGTCTCTGACATCCGCTTTATGGATGTGTCTTTGTTTGGGGTCTTGGATATAAAATGAAGAATAAGCGCCGTGTTTATACGCGCCTCGCCTCAATTCCCGATGAAGCTGGAAAATGTTTCGCTCTAATTCCCATTCAAACCTCTGAACGTCCGCTTTGTTTCTTTTGTTGCTTTTGAAGCTGTCCCAAGCCAAAAACAGGTTTTCGGGCGAAATGATTTTCTCAAAGATATTATTATAATTTTTCATTTTATCGCTATGGAAGAATTTGACATACCAATTTTCAAAAAAATATACGAGCTGTATCGGAATTTTTACGGCTTCAGAAATTCAGTTCCAAAACTTGACCGCTATACGCTCTGGCAGAAGTGCGAAAACATTTTGCTGGAAACGCTGGAAAACATATTACTGGCCAGCCAGATGCCCAAAGCGGAAAAATTGCCTATCCTTGAAAAAGCCAGTTTAACGCTAAACCTTTTCAGGATTTTCGTCCGTCTTGCCAAAGAAGTAAAAGCGATTGACAACAAAAAGTATGTTCTGCTACAAGAAAACACGGACGAAGTCGGACGAATGCTCGGCGGCTGGATAAAATCCACCAAGGATTCTTAAGATAAACGCTCTCCCGAAAAAGGAGAGCGTTTAATTTTGACTTGAGGTAATTTCCGAGCGGACGCCAAACCAAGGTTGTCGTTGCGGTTGTCGTCCCAGTTGTTGTTGACGTTGACACCACCATTGGTCGAATTGCCGACGTTGACACGGTTACCATCCGAGTCCACGGAATTTGCTTACTTCCGTCCGAAAGTCACTGAAAATTGAGATTTACTTCCGCTAACAGCGGATTATATTCTCTTTCTTCTGTATTTTATTCGAGAGCAGTCCCGCCAAGGCGGGACACCTCCGCTAAAAGCAAGCAAGAAATTAACTCTCGTCTTTACTTGCACGCTACCGCAGCCGTAGCCGACGATATTCTGGCAAGGTCTAAAGAAAAGACATCTCGCGAAGTTAAGCCGTAACCTAACTTGCATTAGCAAGATGATTGCATCTTATCAACTTTTCTGACAAAAGAAAAGAGCCTCCAGCGATAAAAAAATTTCGCCGGAGGCTCAAGTTTTCAAAAAGGAGCGATGTTTCAAGGTTTCAATCGTTTCCGAGCGGACGCCAAACCAAGGAGGCCGCTGCGGCCGTCGTCCCAGACGTCGCTGACGAGGACACCACCACCGGCCGAACTGCCGACGAAGACACGGACACCACCCGAGCCCACGGAAGAAGTCCTGGCGTAGATGTCAGGCAACAGCCAGACGTTGCGGACTTCCTTGAAGGTGGTAATGCCCCAGGTCGCTTCGGGAGCGTTGGGAACGTATTCCACCTCGGTGAGAAGTTTTTGCTGTTCGTCCCAGTTTTTCCGTGTGGAATTGGGAACGATTCCTTTGCGAAGCATAAGCCACTCCGCGGTCACCTTGTCCTCACGGGAAAACTTCTGCTTGGGTTCCGCATACCACCCGCCCTCTTTGGTGTAAAATAGCTGGGCGTTGAGATTGCGGACTTCCAGCAACGACATAGGACCGGGAGTCCCTGCCATCAGCACAAAGCCGTTTTCACGGAGCCACTGGAGCGCTTCCTCCGACGGAAGCGTTTCAGCGAAATGTTGAAGCAGTTCGTCGCCGTAGGTAAGCTTGCGGGCCAGGGCGATTTCCTCGGGCGAGATAAAATCCTTGCCGAGAATGGTGCGGGCGAGATCATAGTCGTTGGCAGGTGCCACTACTATCTGGCCGTCGCTTTTTACCTTCGGACAACCCATAAGCATATACTCGGCCAGATTACGCCGTGCTGTCCTATTGTTGATGGGAAGTTGGAAGTTTGTCCACGGCACACCCGCTTTTTCCATTACACGGATAAACTTCGCCGTTTTGTCCAGCACGTCGCTGGGATTGAGGGGTGCGATGGTATCCATCGGATGCCTCCTGATTTTTGATTTTCCGCCTAATGGCAGAAACTTGTCCCTTGAATGAGACGAGCATTTTAAGAATCAAAAATGACGCTCAAAACTCCCGTCTCATCACAAATATGGATGATAAAGAACCAACGGACCAGCTTAGCATATTTCTATAATTTTGTCCAGTTTTTGAATCTCCAAATCCAATAATTTGCCTTGTATAAAGTAAAAATAGCTTATACTTTCTTCAACTTTCCGAATTTGGCTGAAATCTTCTTTACTCCCGCCTTCATAAAAGCGACTGTGACAATGTCATCTTTTGCGGAAATCACAACGCCCTCTCCAAATGCCGGGTGACTGACTCTTTCGCCATCTTTGAAATTATAAATAATTTCTTTTTTACTTGAAACTTTTCCAGTTTTTTCCTTACCCGGTAATTTTTCGTAACCCGAAATCAATTCTTCCGGAACATCCTCCAAAAATCTCGAGGCGACATTAACGCGCACGGACCCGAAAATATTTCTGGTTGTCGTCCAGAGAAGATAAACTCTTTTCTTGGCCCGCGTGATGCCAACGTAACATAATCTTCTTTCTTCCTCCAGTTCGCTTTCGTCAAGCATCGCCCGCGAATGGGGGAACAAACCTTCTTCCATTCCGGCGATGAAAACCGTGTCAAACTCAAGACCTTTGGCGCTGTGAAGGGTCATTAGATGCACCGTTCCCGATTTGGAATCAATGTTGTCCGTCGAGGCCATAAGCGAAACTTCTTCCAAAAACAAATTCAGCCCGTTCATCCCTTTTTCATTTTTGTATTTCTCCGCGACCGTGAAAAGCTCGCGCACATTCTCATAACGGATTTGACCCGCTTCACCTTCTGAAAGAAGCAGCTTTTGATACCCCGTCTCGGTCAAAACCGACTCCATAAGATCAATAACCGAAACCCGCCTGGCTTCGTCCTGCAGTCTTTCCACGAGCGCCCCGAATTTTGAAATCGCGTCAATTTTGGCTTTATCAAGATTCGCAATGCTTCTTGATTTTTTGGCAGAGGAAACGAGATCCAGATTATTTTCCCGGGCAAATTTGATCCATTTTCCCAGAGTAACTTCTCCAATTCCCCGCGCCGGCAAATTGATAATCCGTTCAAGACTAATCTCGTCAGTCGCATTGTTGATAAAACGCAAATAAGCCAAAAAATCTTTTATCTCCCGCCGCTCGTAAAAACGTAGCCCTCCCACCACCCGGTAGGGAATCGCCACTTCCAAAAATACCTCTTCAATCGCCCGGGATTGAGCATTGGTGCGGTACAAAACAACAAAGTCATTGAAGCTTAATCCCTCCTCTTCAGCCAATCTTTGAATTTCCCGAACAATAAAATCTGATTCATCCTGTTCGTCGGAAGATTTATAGACAATAATATTATGACCTTCGACATTATCCGTCCATAATTTTTTGTCTTTGCGGCGCAAATTTTTTGAAATCACGCCGTAAGCCGCATCCAGAATTTTCTGCGTCGAGCGGTAATTGCGTTCAAGCTTCACCACCTTCGCTTCCGGATAATCTTTTTCAAAATTCAGGATATTGCGGACATCCGCTCCGCGAAAGGCATAAATTGACTGCCAGTCGTCACCGACGACGCAGAGATTGCGATGGCGTCCGCCAAGAAGATTCACGAGAACATATTGGGCATGGTTGGTATCCTGATATTCGTCAATCAGGATATAGCGGAAAATATTTTGGTATTTTTCCAGAACTTCGGGAAATTTTTGAAAAAGCTCAACCGTCTTTTGAAGAATGTCGTCAAAATCAAGGGCGTTGTTTTCTTTGAGAATTTTTTGATAAGCCTCATAGATCCTGGCGACAACTCTTTCAAAATAGCTCTCGCCGGAAACATAGCTTTCAACGCTCTGGAGTTCGCCCTTCGCCTTCGAGATTACCGCCAGCATTGAGCGCGGATTGAATTGCTCGAGACTGACAGCCTTTTCTTTCATTATTTTTTTGACAAGCGCCAGCTGATCCGCTTCATCATAAATCGCAAAATTTTTTTTGAAGCCGATTTTTCCGATTTCGGCGCGCAAAATCCGAACACAAACGTGGTGAAAAGTGCCCATCCACGGCTGTTGACTCGCCTCATACCTCAAGCCTTGTGGTGTGGGGTGAAATCTGGCGCCGATAAGTTTTTTTATCCGCTCTTTCATCTCGCCAGCCGCCTTGTTGGTAAAAGTCACCGCCAGGATATTCCGGGGCGAAATTTTCTTTTCCCTGATGAGATAGGCGATTCTATGAACGAGGAGCCGCGTTTTTCCCGAGCCGGCTCCGGCAATCACCAAAACCGGCCCTTCAACTGTCATAACCGCTTCTCGTTGCTGCTCATTTAATCCCTTGATTATTTCCACAACATATGTATAATAGAGTATTAATGCAAAATTGAAAATATTCATACTATGGAATTTTTAATTTCTATGGTATTATTAACACAGCTGAATAATCACTAATTTTGTAGTTATGGCATTGACCAAACAGAAAAAGACCAAAGTCATCGCAACTTCGAAGACACACGAAAAAGACACTGGCTCACCGGAAGTCCAGATTGCTTTGTTCACGGAGAAAATAAAGAGCTTGACATCCCACCTCAAAAAAAACAAAAAAGACAACCATTCCCGAAGAGGGCTTCTCAAGATGGTTTCCAAGCGAAAGAAACTTTTGAGTTACCTTAAAGGAAAAGATTCAAAAAGGTTCAAGAAGCTGGTAACATCCCTGGGATTAAAAGAATAACATATGACCACAGGAAAATTTATCGAACAAAGAGTGGGAGTTTTGGTGGATATTCAGAATATGTACTATTCCGCCAAAGTTCTTTACAAGAAAAAGGTCAACTTCAAAGAGATTTTGAAGACCGGCGTCTCGGGGCGAAAACTCATTCGGGCAATTGCCTACGGCATAAAAACAATCGAGGGACTCGAGAAAAATTTTTTCGACGCTCTCCAGAAATCCGGCTTTGAAGTACGCACCAAAGACCTTCAGATTTTTCCGGGCGGAGCCAAGAAGGGAGATTGGGACGTGGGAATCACGGTTGATGCCATCAAACTCGCGGGCCGCCTGGACGTGGTTGTTCTGGTAACCGGCGACGGGGATTATTTGCCGCTGGTTCAATATCTCCAAAATACAAAGGGCTGCCGGGTGGAAGTCATTGCTTTTTCCGAATCAGCTTCCGGAAAACTCACCGAAGCGGCGGATGATTTCATCAATTTGAGCGAAAATAAGAGAAAGTTCCTTATTTAATTAAAAATTCAAAAATCAAAGTGCAAAATTTTGGTACTCGCTTCGCTCGTAACATTTTAAAATAATTTTTGAATTTTACATTGTCATTTTACATTTTGATTTTTACATTTTTAATTCCAGCTGTGCTAGTAACTAATACCACGTATCCCGCACTAAATTGATTGGTGCCGAATACGTGTGATTCGTGTACTGGCGCTGCTTGGGAAAAACTTTCAAATGGAAAAAGTGAAAAAATTCGAAACAGAGATCGCCGGGCGAAAACTAATCGTTGAGTCCGGTCTTTTCGCCCAGCAGGCAAATGCTTCGGTTACCGTTCGCTACGGCGACACGCTAGTTCTTGCCACCGCCGTAATGAGCCCCGAAGCAAGAGAGGGAATGAACTATTTTCCTCTCATGGTTGATTACGAGGAAAAATTCTACGCCTCCGGAAAAATCAAGGGAAGCCGTTTTATCAAGAGGGAAGGACGGCCCACTGACGAGGCGGTTCTGAATGGTCGCCTGATCGACCGGACATTGCGGCCGCTTTTTGATCAGCGGATGCGAAATGAAGTGCAGATTATTGTCACCGTTCTTTCCATTGATCGGGAAAACGACCCCGCGCTCGTCGGAGCGATTGCCGCTTCAACTGCTCTTGCGATATCCGACATTTCCTGGAACGGCCCCATTGGCGTGGTGCGGGTCGGGAAAAAAAACGGCCAAATCGTCATTAACCCCGTCAATGAAGATCTTGAAAAAAGCACCTATGATATTTTTGCCTGCGGAATTTCCGGAAAAATCAATATGATCGAAACTTCGGCCAAAGAGGTTCCGAAAGAGGAGATCCTGAAGGGGCTTCTTGAAGGACAAAAAACAATTGACCGAATTGTGGATTTCATAAAGGATATCCAGAGCCAGATTGGAAAATCAAAGGCCGAGGCGGCTCTTCTTCTGCCGGACGAAAGTTTCGAAAAAGAAATTCTGGAGAAATTTTCTGACAAAATCCGGCCGGTTCTCTATCAAAAAGACCACGCCGTGCAGATAAAAAAACAGCAAGAACTTTTCAGCGCCACTGATGATTACGTCAAAGAAAAATATCCCGATGATTATGATCAAAAAAAAGAGCTGGCTTCAGTCGTCATTGATTCAGAAATGCAAAAAATATTTGACGAAGCAATTTTGAAAAACGACGAGCGGCCCGACGGGAGAAAATTTGACGAGGTGCGTCCTATTTCGTGCCTGGTCGGAGTTCTCCCCCGCACTCACGGATCGGCTCTCTTCACCCGCGGAGAAACCCAGGCCCTCACAACCGTCACGCTCGGCGCGCCGGGTATGGAGCAGATTATTGACACTATGGAGCTCGACGAAAAGAAGCGCTTCATGCATCATTATAATTTTCCGCCTTTTTCCGTCGGTGAAGTCCGCCCCATGCGCGGACCGGGCCGGCGCGAGATCGGACACGGCTCTCTGGCTGAAAAAGCTCTTGCCCCAGTCATACCCGACAAGGAAACTTTTCCTTACACGATTCGCCTGGTGAGCGAAATTCTTTCCTCGAATGGATCTTCTTCGATGGCCAGTGTCTGCGGTTCAAATCTCGCCCTTTTCGACGCAGGCGTACCGACCAGAACGGCTGTGGGAGGCATTTCCATTGGAATTGTCGTCGGGAAGGACGGAAAATACAAACTTCTGTCAGACATTCAGGGTCCAGAGGATCATTTTGGCGGAATGGACTTCAAGATTGCCGGTTCCAAAAAAGGGATTACCGCTATTCAGCTTGACGTGAAGGTTGATGGCCTGACATCCGATATGATCCGCGATACTCTCGCGCAATCACGCAAAAATCGGATTGCGATTATTGACATTATGGATAAAACTTTGAGCGCCCCCCGAGCCGAACTTTCCAAATACGCTCCGAGGATTATTACTATTAAGATTAACCCCGAAAAAATCCGCGACGTCATCGGCCCGGGCGGAAAAGTAATCAACCAGATTATTGATGAAACCGGCGTCGAGATTGACATTGAAGACGACGGCTTGGTGTTTATCACAGCGGATGACCAAGAGGCGGGCAAAAGGGCTCTTGAGTGGGTGAAAAACCTCACTCATGAAGTTGTTCCCGGCGAAATTTTCAAAGGACGCATTACAAGGATTATGGCTTTCGGCGCTTTTGCGGAAATTCTTCCCGGCCAGGAAGGACTCATCCATATTTCGGAAATATCGGAAAAAAGAATCGCAAAAGTTGACGATGTTCTCAAGGTAGGACAGATAGTTTCCGTGAAAGTCAAAGAAATTGACAACCTCGGAAGAATCAACCTCACTATGAAGGATTTGGAAAATAGTGTAAAATAGTATTACGAGATACCAGACATAAAAACAAAATTTATCCGTCCAATTTTTGCCAAGGCAGAAACTGCGGCGGGCAAACAAAAATGTTTTCATTAAAACGTTCTTCCGAACTAAACCCAACAAATGTGGATCCGCGTTCCGCTCTTCCAAATAACTATGGAGAAATCAGGACGCTAAAAGAAGATTTCGAAAATCTGCAATCCGGCAAAAGTGAAATTGAAGAAAAATCCGCTCCGCCAATTCCCGAAAAGCCCAAAGCAACACAAAATTCTGCGGCGCTCTCTCCTCCGTTTCCCGCCCGGCAGCCCCAACAATCCATCTCTCCCGTTACTCCTTCGCCTCCTTTCCAGCCAAAACCTGAACCTAAGCTAAAACTATCCCGGGAGACAAGCATGGACACGAGAGGAAACATGCCGGCTCCGTTTGGAACGGATTCGTATTTTCCCGAAAAATCTCCTTTTGAAAATATTGACCAGACACCTCAAGCACAGGAGACCGCCAAAACACCAGAGAAAAAATCAGGCAGTCTTTTGATAATTCTGACTTCGTCTCTGCTTTTCCTGATGATATTGGGAGGCAGTTTTTATTACTACTGGTTTTACGTAAAAAAACCCTCTTCAAGCCAAATACAAGAAGCCGCCAAAACGCAACAAGCGACAACAAGCCAGACCCAAATCCAGGAAAACAAGAATGTGCACGTTTTCACCGTTGATCCCGCTGCTGGAAGCACCGAATTCCAGAAAGCCTTTCGGGAGATGGCCGAAAATTTTCTTTCCGGTGCTTCGGAGAATGAACTCGCTGAAGCAAGACCCGTGGGGCAAAATAATCAGCAAATCCCGGTCAAAAATTTTATTTCTCTATTTTCGATAACTCTTCCCGAAACTATAACTCAAGGATTTTCCAATGATGATTACAGCTTGTTCGTAAAAAAAGAAAATGGAGAAATTCGTACCGGTTTGGTTTTCAAGCTCTCTGACTCGGCTGGCTTTGCAGAAGAACTGGCTCAACAGGAAAAAAATCTGCCAACCGGGCTGGGATCGCTGTATCTTAATCAGGCATTTCCGCCTGCCGAGCCGACATTCAATTCTGCAAAATACAAGAGCGCCGATATCCGATATTATAATTTTCCAAGCCCTCCAAATACTTCTTTGGACTATTCGGTTATCAAAGGGAAAATCGGCGGCTACCTGATTTTCGCCACTTCCAAAAATACCATCCGCTCGATTTTGGATTATATGTCGGAGAAATAATTTGACCTTTCCAAAAAAATCTGCTATACTATATACGTAGCCTGAAAAACCTACGTCCCGAGCTTGTCGAGGGATCTAAATCAAAAGAGCCAATGAATTCCAATCACAATTTCCCCCTATTTGTGATTGGAATTCATTGGCTTCCCCATTTCTTCTTCCCAACGCGGAAGGGGTAAAAAACAAAAATAAAAATTTTTGAAAAATACAAAAATCAAAAATTAGGTTCTTTCTAAACCGTGGGGAGGTTGGTGATAACAGATGACATGTACACAAAATACGTGTATATCGTATGATACTCAAGGCGCCTTTCACCCGGGCGCACAGTTCTCGGTGTTCACGTTGGTATATGTCAAACACCGGGCGCTGCCGCCACTTAATTATTTTTTGCGGGCGCTTGCAGCGCCCGGTATCAGATAGTTTTCGAGGAATAAAAATGAGACGGCCTTCAAGGGCGGTTTTTTTGTTGCGCGAAAATTGACAAAGTTTTTAATATCGCTATAATTTGAATGAGTATATGGAAATGACCCCGGAAAAAATAAAAGCATCTTCAGAAGTACTGCGTGATATCGGCCAAGTCATTTTCGCTTCGATGTTCATCGGCCCGTTGATAAGCGGATCTTTCAACTATTGGATGATATCCTTCGGAGCTATTCTTTCAATTTTAATCTGGTATTCAAGCGTATCAATAATTAGGAGATAATTTTTTATGGATACTGCAACTAATATTATGACCAGCTTCTACATCCTTAGCGCGCTGATCGTCATCATTATCCTGCTTTTGGTTATGTATAATAAAAAACAGGGATAGATTTAAGATATGAATAATGTAAATGAGATTCTTATAAATTTTTATATTGCCGGTGCTCTTGTTACCATTGCCATTCTTCTTCTTGTTATTTATAAAAAATAGCAGGAACGCATTAAACGCGTCTTTTACGCATAAAGAAGCGGGCCGTTTGGTCCGCTTTTGCGTGCTTGAATATTTTATCTCTTCTTGAAAATTTGCGCCAAGACGCCAGAAACAAGAAATCCCACTAGCAGGTAAACCACTATGTGTTGGAGTATGCTGCTCCAAGAACTAAAGCACTCAAAATGCATTCGCTTACCCCCTTTCCAACCCCGCACCGAAGTGCGGGGATATTTTCTTATTCTTCGTTCTCGCTCCCGGAAATCATGATTATTGCAAATATAGTGATGAGAACAAATAGCGTCCCGATTCCCACCGCAGCCAGGAAGATTCCAAACGCGCTTATCCCTTTTGCCGGAACAAGTATCAGGGAAAACAGCCAGACAAGGATGAAACATGTCCGGAACGGAGCATCTTTTTTCAGCTTCTTCTTGAAATATTGTAAAAATTCCTTCAAGAAGTGAAAAAAGTCAGCAATACCTGAACCCACAAGAAATAAGATTTTCATATTTTTCTCCTTTTTATTCAGTTTTTTAGGAACAGGTCATTATGTCAGCAAACTTTTATATATTCAACGACTTCCGTCTTTTTTGTTTTTATAATCCTAATATATTGACAAATAAGCCAAAATTTGCTAAATTATAAGTAGTCGGTTTATTACGAATATATGAACCTCCAAAAAACTCTTGAACAACTCGGAATGCACGAGAAAAAGGCGGAAGTGTATCTGGCCTGCTTGGAATTGGGCAATGCCACCGCCTATCTCATCGCCAAAAAAGTGGGCCTGAAGCGACCGACGGTCTATGATATTGCCAATCAACTGATGCGAGAAGGCCTGCTTCACAAATCCATGCGGGGAAGTGTCAAATATTTTTCGCCCGCCGATCCGGAAAAGTTGATACATCTGCTCAAGACTAAAGAAAAAAATATCCGGGAAGTGATGCCGGAACTCCAAAATTTGTACAATTCGCCAAAGGTAAAACCTTTGATCCGCTACTTCGAGGGCAAAGAAGGCATCATTGAAATGTACGAGGATAGTCTGCGCTCATGCAAAAAAGGCGATGAGATTTTGGCTTATGTCGGCGAGGATGTTTTGAAACACTTACCGAAATATGTAGAAGATTATGTTCAACGCCGAGTGGAAAAGGGAATTGTCCTGCGCGGAATTTATAAAAAAGACAAAGAGATGCTTGAAAGATATTTGGAAAAAAGCCGCGAGCAATTGCGCATCGCTCGAGTTTTAGATGAAAATAAATTTCCAGTAAACAATGAAACAAATATTTATAAAAATAAAATCGCGATCGCGAGCTATGAAACCGAAATGTTCGGGATGATAATTGAATCTACCGAAATCGCGAAATCCCAAAAAGCTATTTTTGAACTAGCGTGGAGGGGAGCGGGAGAATTATGAATCTGAAATCTTTTTCCTTGTCATCCCGGGTTTGATCCGGGATCCAGAAAAATATAATTCTACGCAGAGAAACTGGATCCCCGCTTTCGCGGGGATGACAATTTAGAATTTAGGTATCACTAATAGGCATATGACAAAGGACAAACTCACTGACATCAAAGAAATCGGAAACCTTGGCGAGCGGATTGCGGCGAACTATTTTAGGACGCAAAAGTGTGAAATTTTAGAGACAAATTTCGAAAACAAATTCGGATACCGGCTCGGGGAAATTGATATCGTCGCCCGCGACGCGAAAAATAACGAAATAATTTTCGCTGAAGTGAAAACGCGTCAAAAAGGAACAAGCAATACGTCCGCGCCGGAATTGGCCATCAACCGGGCCAAATATCGCAAACTCTCGCGAATAATTTCCAATTACCTGCGGAAAAATAAACTGCTCGACTGCAATTATCGTCTTGACGCGATTGCGATTGAACTTGATATGAAGACGAGAAAAGCAAACTTGAGACACTTGAAGTACATCTACTATTAAAACCAAAATACAAAAACCAAAGACCTGCCCGAAATGCTTTGAATCATTGTACTAATCATTATATTTTGGCCTGGCTTTCTTTAGGCACTCGATAAGCATAGTAACAAGCATTTCAAAGCAGGCGGGCCAAAAACACAGAGAAAAATAGAAAACGTTTTTTGTTTTTGGTTTGTGTCTTTAGTTTCCGATATTTGATTTTTGGTTTTTAATCGCATATAATATTATTCGAGACAAAGAGAAGTAACAATTAATCAAATATCGAAATGACAGATTCCAAAACTTTAGAGGAGCTCAAACAAAAATTATTAGATGAAAAAAAGCGTATCGAAGAAAATATCGCCCGCACGGAAGCCAGCCGCAAGAGAATGGATCGCGAATATGAAACCGCTTTTCCGGAAATTGAAAGGGATCAGGAAGAAAACGCTGATGAAATGGAGATATATGAAAGCAACTTGGCCGTTGACGAATCAATGAAAGCGGAACTCGAAAAAATTGACGAGGCGCTTTTGCGAATTGAAAAAGGGACTTATGGAGCCTGCTCCAATTGCCGAAAAGAAATTCCCCTCGAGAGACTGCAGGCATACCCCCAGGCGGACACTTGTCTTGACTGCGAAAAATAGATCCGGCAAATAAGAATGGGAGCGGCAAATGGAATTTTTGAAGTATTGCGAATGTCAGACTGCTTCGCAGGCGGACGAGCCTACTGAAAAGACTTCATTTGCCGCTCCCTGCTTACGGCAATGCCTACAAAAATGAAAACTAACACAAAATTGATTTTTCTTTCTCTTTTCCTCGCGTCTATTGACCAGACAGTAAAATATTTTTCAAATAAATCAATCTGCAACCTGAACATCGCCTGGAGTTTGCCGGTTCCTCCGGCGATTTTTTATTTTGCCTGGGGTGCAATTATCTCTCTTTTGATTTATATTTTTTTTAAAACTAAATCTTTTTTCCAACGAGTCATTCTCACTTTCATTTTTTCCGGCGCTGTTTCCAATTTGATTGACCGAATTCGATTAGGCTGCGTGGTGGATTATATTGATTTGAAATTTTGGCCGGTGTTTAATCTGGCTGATACTTATATTACAATCGGAATAATTATTATAGTTATAAATTTTATAAAAAAATCCAAGCCGCGAAGCGGCTTACCAAATTTTTGATATTTGATTTTTGATATTTGATATTATTTTATGTCTTCCAAAGTTCTATCCGCCACCACCCTCGGACTCTCAAGCCATCTCGTCGAGGTCGAAGCCGATACCCATTCGGGAATGTACGTTTTTTCCATTGTGGGACTCCCCGATGCGACAGTGAAGGAATCAAAAGATCGCGTGAATGCCGCTGTTAAAAACTGCGGCTTCAAACCGCCTCACCGGTGCGGACATGTGACGGTGAATCTTGCTCCGGCCGACATCCGAAAAGAAGGGCCAATTTACGACCTTCCCATCGCTCTTGGGTTTCTTCTTACGACAAAACAAGTTGATTTTGATGCAAGTGACAAATTGTTTGTCGGAGAACTTTCCCTTGACGGAAAAATCCGTCCCGTGAACGGAGTTCTTCCGATCGCCCTGATGGCCAAAGAAAAAAACGTCGCCGAAATAATCGTCCCTAAGGAAAACGCGGGGGAAGCAAGCATCGTGAAAGGCATCAAAGTTATTCCGGCAGATAACCTCAATGACTTGGTTTCCTATCTTGTCGGCAAGAAAAAAATCGCGCCCCATCCCGAGCAGGATCTTCAAAAAATTTTTGAGCCGCAAAAATACCATCTCGACATGATCCACGTCAAGGGGCAGGAGCATGCCAAGCGCGCGCTTGAAATTGCCGCAGCCGGCGGACACAATGTCCTTTTTTCCGGCCCGCCCGGCTCGGGAAAAACGCTTCTTGCGAAAACTTTTCCCTCGATTTTGCCGCCGCTCACATTTAGCGAGGCGCTTGAAATCACCAAAATTTTTTCCATTGCCGGAAAATTGCCAAGGGAAATTTCGCTTGTCTCCCAAAGGCCGTTTCGCTCGCCGCATCACAGCGCTTCGGCTGTTTCACTTGTCGGCGGCGGACAATTTCCGCGTCCCGGAGAAATTAGTCTCGCTCACCGGGGCGCGTTGTTTCTTGACGAATTTCCAGAATTTTCCCGATCCGTCTTGGAAAATCTGCGCCAGCCGCTCGAAGACGGAATGATTGCCGTTTCGCGCGCCCAAGCTACGCTTTCTTTTCCGGCAAGATTCACGTTGATTGCCGCGATGAACCCCTGCCCGTGCGGAAACGCGACCGATCCCGAGAAACTCTGCAGTTGCTCCCCCTCAAGCATCATCAAATACCAGCGCAAAATTTCCGGGCCGATTCTTGATCGGATTGACATCCATATCGAAGTTCCGCGAATGAAATTTGAAAAACTAACGAGCGAAAAAACGGGCGAGAGCAGTGAGCAGATTCGCGAAAGAGTAATCGCCGCCCGCGAAAGACAACTTGCACGCTTCAAAAATATCGAGGGCGTCATCGCCAACAGCGAAATGCAAAACGAGCAGTTGAAAAAATTTTGCGTTCTTGGCGAAAAAGAACTGGAACTTCTGCGCCGGGCGGTGAATCAGCTTCAGCTCTCCGCCCGGGCTTATCATAGAATAATAAAAATTGCCCGCACCATCGCCGACCTTGCCGGCTCCGAAAACATCGAAGTCCCGCATCTTGCCGAGGCGATTCAATATCGGCAGAGGCAGATATAATTAATAACCAATTTTCTGAAAAGCATAGTTCTGACCACAATATGCTAATGTTATATTTTCACAAAACACCCAAAATATAGTGTTTTTTGTTTGGCTTTTTCTTTTTCATGAAACATTGTATATTATATAGCCAGGCTGAAGAGGCCTGATTTATGAAAAAAGTTCTCCTATTTTTCCTGATAATTCTCGCTTTTGTTCTGCTCTATTTTTTCTGGCCGTTTGAGAAGAGGCATTTTGACCAAAAGAAAGCCTTTGCGGTTGAAATTTCTGATAACGGAATAATTTTTCACGCTACTACAAACACGCATGATGTTTCCGATTTTCTCAAAGAAAAAAACATTTCTCTCGGCGGGCATGATTATATTTTCCCTTCGCCCGACGCGAAAATTTTTTCCGGACAAAAAATCATTATCCGCCGCGCCGTTCCGGTAACGATTAATGTTGATAATCAAAAAATAAAACTGGATACGCTTGGAATAAATACCCGGGATGCCATAAATGAAGCGGGTATTACTTTATCTCACGCCGACAAAATCAATCCAGCTCTTGATTCGCTCTTGAAACCTGATCTTGATATTGTCGTCACAAGAATAAATTTTGAGGAAATTTCTGTCGAGGAAAATATTCCTTTCCAGGCCGTTGAAAAAGAAGACAACACAGTGCTCTGGCGAAAAAAAGAAACCAAGCAAAAAGGAGAAAGGGGCATTCGGGAAAAGACGTATAAAATCACCTACACAAACGGGAAAGAAACAAATCGTGTTCTTTTGGGATCGAAAATCACCAAGCAACCGGTCTCCCAAATTGAAGTCGTCGGAACAAAAATCATCGTCGGAAAAACCCAAACCGGAAATGCGACCTGGTATTCCTTCGGAGACGATATGACCTGCGCCAGTCTCGACTTTTCAATAGGGAAATATCTTCGCGTCACCAACCGCGCCAATGGAAAATCGGTTATTGTCCAAGTGAACGACACTGGCCCGTATGGTAAAGACAGAATAATTGACCTTAATAAAAAAGCCTTTCAGAAAATCGGAGACATTGGGGCGGGAGTGATTCGGGTGAAGGTGGAAGAAATATTGAATTGACCCCGCCGAAGCGGGGTCATCCCGAGCGAAGTCGAGGGACCTTCGTAAATAATCTGACAGCTAGCCACTGCTTATGCACATAGATTCCTCGACTTCGCTTCGCTCCGCTCGGAATGACAATAAACAATATGTTCACAAAACTCGGCCAAAATTTCCTCACTGACGATTCTGTCGCTAAACAGATTGTAGATTCCGCAAATTTGTCGCCCCGCGACAACGTCCTTGAAATCGGCCCGGGGAAGGGAATTCTCACAAAATATCTCGCACGACACGCGGGAAGAGTTTTGGCGGTGGAGGTTGACCGTGATTTAGCTGAGTCGCTGCAGCCTGTCATTGCGAGGAGCGCAGCGACGAAGCAATCCCGAACAGAAACAGGGAACACGGGATTGCTTCGCCCGCCTGCAATGCTTCGCAAAGCGATGCGGGCAGGCTTCGCTCGCAATGACAAGTTGACGGTTGTCAAAGGGGATATCCTGAAAATTAATCTCCCGAAGCTGGTTGAAAGAGAAAATTTCAAAAATTATAAAGTTGTTGCCAACTTGCCCTATTACATCACTTCAAAAATCATCCGCCTGCTTCTTGAAACCAAATATCCGCCGGCCGAGATGATTTTAACAGTTCAAAAAGAGGTCGGAGAAAGAATCTGCGCCAAAAACGGCCAGGAAAGCATTTTGTCCATTTCCGTGAAATTCTACGCCGAGCCGAAAATATTATTTTATGTTCCGAAAGAAAATTTTGAGCCTGTTCCTGAAGTGGATTCCGTGGTGATTAAAATAAAAAGAAAAAAAAGCATCCCAAATGTAGATGTGAAGAAATTCTTTTCCCTCGTTCGATCCGGATTTTCCTCAAAGCGAAAAATGCTCGCGAACAACTTGTCCTCGAGTTTTCGCATTCCTAAAGCCGAGCTTTGGGAATGGATGAAAAAAGCCCGCCTCGGGCGGGGAGTGCGGGCGGAAAAGTTGGGAGTGGAGGATTGGGTAAGGCTATACAGGTTTATTTTGTGAAAGTATCTTTTTTATTATCCTGGTTGTTGAAGTAATCCTCATTTCCGGATTTAATATTAATCTGATATTAGGACAAGCTTTCATAATCAACCTTTCTTTTTCCAGAGTATTTAAAATAAAGATATCAGGCTGAAGTTTTTTAACAGTATCTAGAGACACTCCTTTTTTGATTAGAGGATTAACTACAACATAATCTACACACTTAAGAGAATCGATAATTTTTGCTCTGTGTTTTTGTTCTATAACCGGTCTATGGCCCCCTTTTAGAAATTTCACTCTTTTGTCATTCACTACGTTGACAATCAAAATATCACCTAATATTTCTGCCTTTCGCAAATAACAAAGATGTCCGACATGAAACAAATCAAAAACTCCAGAGGCAAAAACAATTTTTCTATTCTTATATTTTTTACGAATTGTCTTCAGATCTTTGAAACCTATTATCATTCGCTTTAAAAATTACCCTTGATTTATCCTTTTATTCTCATTACCGGCCAGAAAAGGAAATACGCCATCAGCAAAACATAAATAAACAGCAACCCAAAAACCCAAATATGCACCCTCCGGGGTGATATTTTTTTGTTCTGGAGAATCCAAAATGAGGCCGCGCCCAAAATCATCGCCGGCAAAAACAGGATTTTGGCGTTGAGCCAGACAACGCTCAAAGAATAGGAAATAAAAATTCCAAGCCCAATCGCGAAGCGCGCCCACGCTTCTCCAAGGACAACCGGGATTGTGAAAACTCTGCTTTTTCTGTCGCTTTCGATATCTTTTAAATCTTTAATGGGAAGAGAAATTATGAAAGCGATAATCAAAAGCCAGAAAACCTTCAGCGGCAGTTTTGAAAAATCCTGATTGTCGGCCAGCAAGATGAACCCCGAAACAAAGAGGAGCGTGAGATTCAAGGCCGAGAGAAAGCCGGCGACAAGCGGGAATCTTTTCAGGCGAAACGGCCAGCCGGAATAAACCCAGCCGATGATTTGATAAATGAGAATAATAAGAAAAAATTTCACTCCGACCGTGAGCGCCAGAATGAGAGACATTACAAAACCTGCCCAAAACAATTGCCCGTAATCATCCTGCGAAACTTCGCCAGTGGCCAGCGGTCTTTTTTTATTCGTTTCTTTGTCGATTTCAAAATCAGCTGTGTCATTCGGGAAAACCGAAGCTACCCAGGCAAAAACGGCTACGAGAACAAGATTAGAAAGGGCAAAAAAAGAGAAAATGTTATCAGCCAGAAACTGACCCCGCAAGTCTGGAATATTCGCGGGGAAATAGAAAGCACCTAATCCCGCGCCAAAAAGAACCAACCCCGCGTGGATCATTATCTGCACCCAGCGGAGATTTCTCACCACCAGCCAAAATTTCCTTCTGAAAAACAGCCAGAAAAACAAAATCAAAAGCACCGCGATCAAAAAAGCGTAAATCAAATTCATTTTCACATTGAGCGCGTTCAGAATATCGGCGCTTTCCATCGAAAAATACCTCGCCGGCGACAAAAATACTCCGGCAACGTCAAAGCTTTCGATGGCGGTGATTTTCTTGGCCGGCGACAAGATGATAAACGTGAGCCACGTTGGAAAAGAGCCGAGAACGAAGAGAATGACATAGGCAATCAAGCCGCCCAAAAAACTTTTGAGGGCTTTTTTTGTTTTGAGGAAAATATAAATCATCAGAAAAACAATCGCCAAGGCCACTTCCACCCGCACTCCGTAAGTGATCCCGATGGACGCGTCACTCCCGAAGAAAGTCAAAAATCTCTGGCCCAGGCCTTTCAGGCTGTCAAAGGCGTAAAAGCTCCAGCAGAAATTCTGCCCGCACCAGATTTTGTCAATAATGGGCGGAAAAATAACAAGAAAATAACCCCAAAGAAGAACGTTGGCCAGTTTTCCCGCCGGCTCACGAAGATAAAGCATCAGGAAAATAAGCGTGATAAGAAAGGCAAAAAGAAAGAAAAGATAAGCGGCGAGTACCGAGCCGATGAAAAGCTCCAAAGACCTCCCGGCCAGTCCCGAAAGCAGACTCTCTCCGAGCACGCGAAGAGCGATAATGGCCGAAAAGCCGAGCAGGAATTGGGCAATTGAAAGGGGATAATTCTCGATTGAGGATATAATTTTTTGAAATCTGGCAATCATAAAAATCTACCTAAAATCTAGCACAATATTACGACGCTTATCAACTTTGTTGACAGCCCGCTTTTATGTTATAATTGGGATAATGAACCCCGTTAGAAATCCGGCAAAGACTAACGGGGAAATCAAAATGAAAAATAACATCTCTAACGGGGCGAAAAAACCTAAATCAAAAATAATCGCGATGGCCATCGTCAGTTTCATCGTTTTCACGACAACTCTTTTCGCCGTTGCCCAAAACAAAAACGATAATTCCGTATTTTCCGATTCCGACCAGGACGGCCTAACAGACCAGGAAGAAAAAATGATTGGGACCGATCCCAAAAATTCTGATACCGACGGCGATGGATACTCTGACGGAAAGGAAGTCCAAAGCGGCTATAACCCTCTGAAGCCGGCGCCGGGAGATAAAATCGTGGTAGCCGCCGGCTCAAGCCCGCAAAAAGAAGAGGCGGCAAAAGATTCAGCCGACTCTAACATGACCGAAGAATTTTTGGCCGGCACGGGAGGCAACTTGTCCGACCTGGGCCTCGGGGGAATAACCGACGAGGCATTGAATGATTTTTCTTCCGATCCCCAAAATCCGAATCTTACCAACGAGATGCTGGGCCAGCTGATGGCTCTTACCAAGGAAAAGGCTTCAACCTCCGAAAACTTTCTCAATAATCCCGCTCTCACAACTGAAGATTACTCCCAAATAGCCCAAAAATCGCTGGAATCAATCAACATTGAACAAGCTCTGCCCGAGATAAAAGACGAGGAACTGAAAATTCTGCCTCCCATTGACGATAAAAAACTGGAACCCGGAGAGGTGAAGCAAAAACAAAAAGAAGAAATCGAAAAATACCTGACTTCCACGGCTTATGTTCTGGCTCTCAATTCTCCTTTCCCGGTCACGACTCCCGAACAGGCTCAAACCGACATCAACAATGAAAGCACGAATCTTTTGAGCGCCCTCACGACGGGCGACCAAAAGAAGATCGATTCCTACGCCGAGAAAACCCAAAATTCCGTTGACCAGATCAAAAAAATCGAAGTCCCTTACATTCTGAAAGACCTCCACAAGTCGGTTCTGGCCCTGATCATTTTTACGGTGAATATGAAAGATGATATTGTTGTCAACGCAAACGACCCGATGAAAGGATTGGTTGCCCTTGGCACTCTTCAAAAGGTCGGGGGAGAAGCCAACAAGCTCCAGGGCGAATTCAAATCCATTCTGGACGAATACGGGATTGACGCCGTGAATTTTCCCTAGAGAGAATTAAGGCGCGAGAAATTCCCATGAAAAACACAAAAAAAATAATCCCGGCAGTTCTCATAATGACGATGCTCGTCCTGATTCTTCCCCGTCCCGCCCGGGCCGGCTGGTGGGGAGAGCCTTGGGCTTCGACCAACTATCAAATAACCGTCGAAAAGATACTGAAAAACATAGAAGATAATCTGGTCGCCAACGCCAAAATCATCGCTATCCGCGTCATTCAGGGGCGGCTGAACGTCCTTCTCACCGGAAGCTGCGGGCAATACTGCATCGGCGGGACGGGAGCAATGTTTATCACCGACTGGCAGGATTTCATTTTCGGCTCCGCCCAGCGGCAAGCCGATATGGTCGTCAACAATTTTTTTATGGGGCTCCGCTCCGGCACCACTGCCTCCATGCAAAGAGTGGTCACTAATGCCCAAAGGGCGCTCGACGCCGAGGTGGAACTCACTAAAAGGCCGCCCGACCTTCAAAATTATGTTTCCGAAGGAAAAGCGGCTTTGATTTTTGACCCCTCGACTCCCAATCCGTGGAAAGCCTGGACGGTGGCCGGCCAGCCGCAAAACGATCTGGCGTACCGGTATCTCCAGGGCTGGTCAATAAAGCAGGAAGCCTTCCGGCAGGAAGAGGAAAGAAGAAAAGCAATGGGGCAGGCTTATTCCGGCTTCACGGGAACACAGGCAAAAAGCACTTCGAGCCGGGGGCCACTCACGGCCACCAGTTCTCAAGGAGGAAAACTGACTATTCCGCCCGGATCGGATTACATTCCGCCGGAAAAAATCACCCTTCCCGGATCAATCGTGAAAGACCTCACTGCCGAAGCCCAGGGTATGGGAATGAAGATGATTGAATTCGCCAATTCCATTCCGGAAATTGTGAGCGAAATGGTCGTCCAGACTCTCACCAATCTCATTAACTACGGCATCAAGCAAATCACCGATCCGATTGACCGCTCCATCATGCAGTTCCACAATCAGGTCGGCACCCAAATCTGGAACGCCCAAAACCAAGTTCAGCAGGGGGCGCGGGAGAATATATATTTCAACAAAAAGAGATAGTCCGTCATTTATTGTCAGCTCAAATGCCTAAAAACCGCTTTTTTAAGCAATTTTTTCCCAAAGCCACTTCTAGTGTGGCTTTTTAGCTCTTGACAATTTCTTTTAAAATACTAAAATAGGGATACAAATCCCTAAATTAGTACTAAAATGTTCAGTCGAATCCCAAAACTAAAGATTAAGCGTGATTTTTTCAAAGGCAAGGCAATTATTATCGCTGGAGCCAGACAGACGGGAAAAACGACTTTAGCCGAAGAAATCATCGATGAGTTTGAACTCAAAACAAAGTACTTCAACTGCGATAACCCTGACGAGCGCAGTCTTTTGTCTAACAAGAATTTGGAGTTTCTGAAAAATATTGTCGGGAACGCAAAGATCGTTTTTATTGACGAGGGGCAGAAAGTACCGACTATCGGACAAACCTTGAAACTGCTTGTTGACCACTATGGCAAAACAAAACAAATCCTTGTCACCGGATCATCGGGTTTTAATTTGCTCTATAAAACTGAAGAAACGCTAACAGGCAGAAAAATCGTTTATTTTCTTTATCCCTTGAGCCTCGAGGAGCTGCATCCGGACAAAGATCTTCTTGGAGCCATAAAAACAATGGAGCAACGCCTTATATTCGGCGGCTACCCCGAAATTGCGAGTCTGTCTTCCGCTGAAGAAAAAACAAACCGGCTGAAACAGCTTGCTTCCAGCTATTTATATCAAGATATTCTTGAATTTCAGCAAGTGAAAAATTCTTCAGTGATTCTCAATCTCCTGAAAGCTTTGGCTTTTCAAATCGGATCCGAAGTTTCCTACGTGGAATTGGGCAATCTCATCGGCGCCGACAAAAGAACCGCCGAGCGCTATGTGGATCTTTTGGAAAAAAACTTCATAATTTTCAAGCTGGGACCTTATTTCACCAACAAGCGCAAAGAAATTTCCAAAATGAAAAAAATATATTTCTGGGACTTGGGGATTCGAAACACAGTTATTAATAATCTTAATTTCCTCGAAAATCGAAACGACGTCGGTCTTCTTTGGGAAAATTTTGCCGTTTCCGAACGGCTAAAGTTCCAGAGCTATCACCGGATTTACGCCAATAATTATTTTTTCCGGACTTATGGCGGTTCGGAAGTGGATCTGGTCGAAGAACGGGAAGGAAAATTATTTGGCTTTGAATTTAAATGGAGCGAGAAAAAACGGGAGAAAGCGCCCGCTCCGTGGGCAAAATACCCGAACAGCCGTTATCAGCTGATTACTCCTCAAAAAATATCCGGTTTTATACTTTGAAAGCTTGGGTAGCCTGGCTATTTTATGGTATAATTCGGTCAACCAAACCAGCGGGGCGGATGCCAGTCGCCGATTTTGGTATATTGGCATAAATAAAACGCGGAAAGCATAAAAAACAAAACGTGATTAATCAAAAATCATCTTCAAAAATCTTTGGATTTTCAAAAACAAAACCGCTTGCCCGAAACGCTTTTCGCCATAGGCGGAAGAGATGGGTGGGGGTTTTAGTGATATGTCTTTTCGTGTTTCCTTGTACCTCTTGTTTTGCAAAATTTACGATGACACCAGAGCAGAAAATTACTTTTAGTCAGGCTCTACAACAGCAGAACGAAAACAGTGGTTTATCTCCCTATACATCTCAAAAATTAGATAAAATTATACAGAATTACGAAAATAGCTCTCAATTTTCTTCCTTCGATGCAGCTTTGAAGGCAGTAAATGATAATAGCGCGGCAGAAAGATTGGTTAATAGCGCCAATGTGGGAGCATACGCGGCAAGATCACAAGGTGAAAACTGGGCTGTTTCTACTTTTTTCGCTCCGATAATAGCCGCATTATATGTAATTGCAACGTTTCTAAAATATTTCGTGGGCTTTGCCGGCAATGTTCTCGACCTCACGCTGAATCCGGCTCTTTATAACTTCACGGGGAGTAAAATGATTACTGTCGGCTGGTCAGCCGTGCGGGACGTCTGCAATCTTTTTTTCCTTCTGGCCCTTCTTTTCATCGCTTTCTGCACCATTCTTCAAATCCCCAAATATCACGCCCGAAAAACGCTTCTGACGCTCATTATAATGGCTCTTCTTATCAACTTTTCAAAACCTATTGCCGTCTTCATTTTCGATGGCTCTCAACTCCTTATGAATTTCTTCTTAAGTAAAATGAGTGCGGGCGGAAATCAAAACCCTTCAATAATGTATAACAGGGCCACTCAGATCGCTGATATACTATATAACAACGTCCAAACATATGCTGGATCGGAAAGTAGCATTAATCTTGCTGTCCAATATCTCTTCGCGATTGTTTTCCTTTTTATGCTGATGGTAGCATATATCGTGATCGGCATATTTTTGTTAATAAGAATTGTCGCTATTATGCTACTTATAATCGTCTCTCCTTTTGCTTTCTTTGCTTCAATAATTCCGGATTTCAAAAAAATGTCCTCGAGCTGGTGGGACGCTCTTTTTAAATATTCCTACTTCGGTCCTGCCGCCGCTTTTTTCCTATACCTAGCAACCGGACTAGCCCAATATCTGCCCGAAATTACAAAACAGGCAGGAGTAGGTGCATCTCTTGACATATTAACTAAGAATTTCCTTCACTATTCTCTTGTAATTGTCTTCCTCTACGCCTCCATCATTATGGCCAATAAATTCAGCCTGCAGTTTTCGCAGGCGATTATAAATCGGGCAAATAAGATTATGAAGTACGGAACTGGACTTGCCGGCCTCCAATGGAGCGGGCGCAAACTATGGGAAGGTGCAAAATACACTGGAAGAGCCGCAGCAAGAGTGACTGATTATAAAGTTCTTGCTCCGCTCGGCGTAAGTCCTAGAGCCCTGTGGCGAGGCTGGAAAAAGGGCGCCGAAGAAGCGGAAAGGGAGGCTATGGAGCCGGCGGAAGTAGCGGCTCGAGACAGATGGAATAAACTGCTCGGCAGAAAAAAACCACCGGACTATCACAAAAACGTTCAGTTTGAATCCGATGTTGATAAGTATATGAAAGAACAAAGAACTATCTCCACTGAAGATAAAGCCTTAATCGGAGTTATTGAAAAACTCAAAGATGACAAATCCCCAGAGGCTCGAAAAAGAGTGGCCGCGGCGCTCCGCCTCATGTTTGAAAACAACGACCAAAATGAATTCATGAAACAGTATGCGCTGATAGATAAGGATTTTAAAGAGCTTGGTCTGAAATCAAACAACCCTGAAGATCTTCGAAAGGCACTAGAGTTTATTCTTGGAAGAGCTGGCATGGATAAAGATCAAACAGGCAGACAATTGCATCAACTCGGAACAATCGCTCTTGGAAAAGGAAACTTGGCAAATTTTGGAATGGCCAGCTTCAACGCAACAACAGGAAAATATGAAATAAATGACGGAAGAGATGAAAAACACCAACAACTTACGTTTTCAAGAGCAAGGGCGAGAAATATCGATGTTCAAGAAAAAATGAGGCGTATGCACTGGAATGCAATCCTTGAAGAAAACGCCGATGGAAGTAGCGGAGGTATCCATCAAACGGGTATGGCTCTTCTTTCTGATATGAAACAGGCAGAAATTTCCCAACTTAACAGGGCCCGTTCCGACTTCATTGAAAGGATGTATGGAAGCAGACAAAAGATACGAGATTTTGCTGCAGCAAATAAAGAATTATCAGATGAACAAAGAAAAAATCTTGATAGTTTCGTGAAAAGGATTGAGATCGAATTTAGAGGAACGACAGAAAAAAAAGGGGGGGGTGAAGGTAAACAAACTGCATACGACCGCGAGTATTATAATCTTTAGGCCCTAATTTCTTCGTTAGACCGCAAAAAATATTGGATATGTTCCAGCAAGACATAAGCAAAAAAATTGAAAACTTTTCTTCGCTTTCCGACACGGAATGCGCTTTGATTTTGCAAAACCATTTCGTTGAAGCTCTTGAGAATGAAGATTCCTATTTTGAATGGGAACTCGTATCGAAAATAATGGCGATCGGATATGAATTAAGGGAATTCCTCACAAATCTTCTTCAAAAAGCAACTGAAAGAAATATGCAGATAATCGCAAACGCCCCTATCAGCAATTGGATCAGAGAATACAACCTGAAATTTCCATTGGCGACCAGAAAACCGGATTCTTTTTTCGAATTTGCGACACATGACCCAAGAGTCAGAAATATGAACGACAAGGACAGAATTTCACTTATGCGCATTTTACGGATATATGATTATCTTCTCATTTCTCCGCCTTTCGATATGGAAGACAACGCTGTTTCAGCTATACTTAAATACCGTTTAAGTCCCGAAAAATCACTGGTGGAAATCAAAAAGGAAATCATGAGTTTGATATCTGATTATTCTAGCGATCAGATATCCGCTTCACGCGTTGGTTCGACAAGAAAAATCGACTTAAAATCTGCTTTGCAACAATTTCCTAAAATTGGCGAACAAACAATTTCGTCATCGCCCTTAAATATCAAGAGCTTTGATCGCCCCGTCCGCCCCTCGATCCGAAATTGGCTTTATGATTATACTTCCCATCTGGGACAGACCGGGCACAGCTCAATGGATCGGACCAGTTATCTTTTCCGAAGCGAAAATACACGGAGTCTTGACTCGCCGGAAAGGGAAAAATTGGGTATAATACTGAAGTCGTTTGACGAAAACACTCCGCTTCCGGTGGACGCAAGCCGGAATGAGGTTGTATTTGAGGATTTGGAGACAAGAAGTAAGAAACTAGAGGGGGAAAATAAGAGGCCTCCTGTTTCCTTGACGCAACAGATTGTTCAACAGCCGAAAATGCCGCGAGAGACGTTTATCAAACCATACCCAAAGCCCGGCGCCCAAGAACCGCGAGCTGAAAAACCCGCCGAAAACATCTCAAACGTCCGTTTCGCCGAAGGCCTGCCAAAGCCGAAAAGGCCCGTGTCTCAACCAAGTCTTCCTCCTCAACCCCAGACAAAAAGCGCTATCCCCCAAAAAATAAGTTTCGCCCGCCCGCGGAAGAACATTATCCAGCCAATCGGCCGCAGGCCGCGACCGGAGCCGAAAATAGAAGGAAACGTCGTTGATTTAAGCGATAAGAATTCGTAGATTCGCCTGCCTGCCGGCAGGCAGGCAATTAGTTGATTAGCCCGCCTGCTTTGAAATGCCTCTGTCCACGTTTGTTATTCCTCGATAAACTTATTAGCTTGTTATTTTGTAATCGCTTAGATAATAATCAAAGCATTTCGGGCAGGCATTTATTAGTAGATTAGCATCACACCTATGCACGCAAACGTTCCTCAATACGTAGACATCGAAGACAAAATTGCCTTTGGCCTCACCGCGAAACAGCTTCTTTGGATGGGAGCGATGATTGCCGTTCTCGTTGCCGCCTACAGCCTTTTTGACCGCCAGTTGTTTTTCATCGTCGCGGTTTTTATCATACTCATTTTTGGGACTCTTACCTTTTTCCGGCCGCAGGGCGTGCCGTTCTTGACTTTCCTCGGGTACGTTTTGCTGTTTTTCACGAAACCCAGAAATTATGTCTGGAAAAGAATTTTTGAGAAGCCAGGCACCGACATAAAAAAAGCTCGAGAGCTCCAGCGCAAAAAAATGGAAGTACCGCGATCCAAAAAGAAGCTGCCAACTCAAAGCCAGCTTCGGAAAATCGCGTGGATATTGGATACCAAAAAGTGACAAAGACCAATGACCAAAAAACAATGAACAACAATTATTGATCTTTGATCCTTAGTCATTGACCATTGAAACTATGGAATTTCTACATTCAAAAACTTTAACGAAAAACGAATCTCTCGGCAAGTCCACCCAGGAGTTTGTTGACATTGCGGAGATAAAAGATAATGTCGTAATCCTCAAAAACGGGACTCTTCGGGCAGTACTTATGGTGTCTTCAATCAACTTTGACCTGAAGTCCACCCAGGAGCAGGAAGCCATTATTGCCGCCTATCAGGGATTTTTGAATTCCCTCGATTTTCCGATCCAAATACTGGTGAGCACGAGGAAAATAGATATCGATCCCTACCTTGAAATGCTTGGCGAGAAAGAAAAAACGCAAGCCAACGAACTTCTGCGCTTTCAGATAAGCGAATATCGGGGCTTCATCAAAAATCTCGTGGGTACCGCCAACATCATGACGAAATCATTCTATCTCATCGTTCCTTTCTCTCTCACTGAAGCGAAAAAGGAAGGATTTTTCAGCCGGATTCAGATCGCTTTCAATCCCAAACAGGCCATGCTGGAACGGCAGATGGAATTTGAAAACTATAAAAATCAGCTTTGGCAGAGAGTTGACCACATTATGGCGGGACTGGCCAGAACCGGGATTAGAATGGAACCTCTCAAAACAGAAGAGTTGATAGAGCTTTTCTATAATGCCTATAACCCCAGGGTTTCCGAATCAGCGGAGAAAATCGAGACGGAAAAGCTGGAGCTAAGCAGGGTATAGTCTCTACGAACCACGCTAAAACCACTATGTTTAATCTATTCTCTAAAAAGAAATCGGAATCCCCACCCCCAGATATATCTTCCCCCGATGTCGATAAAGTCTTCCAGGAGGGTGTTGCCACCGTTACCGATCTCATCGCGCCTGCGGCTCTCAAAATGAACACCAATTTCATCCAGGTTGGCGAGACTTTCGCCAAGACAATTTTTGTGACCACCTATCCGCGATATCTTCAAACTGCCTGGTTTTCTCCGATCATCAATCTCGATGTTCCCATAGACATATCCATGTTTGTTCATCCTATGGAAACGGCCAAAGTGATGAAAAGTCTTCGCCGCTCAATCACTCAAGTGGAATCCCAAATACATCTCGAGGCTGAAGCGGGAAAAGTGCGCGATCCGATTCTCGAAACAGCTCTCCGGGATATTGAAGACCTGCGCGATAAACTTCAGCAAGGGACAGAAAGGTTCTTTAAGTACGGGCTTTACATAACCGTTTACGGGAACAGCAAGGAAGAAATGGAGAAGTCAACCCAATTTATTGAATCGCTTCTTGAATCAAGATTGGTTTACGTTAAAGAAGCCGTCTTCCGATCGGAACAGGGTCTTGTTTCCACTTTGCCTTTGGCCAATGACGAGCTTGGCGTTTCAAACAACATGAACAGCCAGCCGCTTTCAACGACTTTTCCTTTTGTTTCATCGGACCTTTCTTCGGGAAGGGGCGTGCTCTATGGAATCAACCGGCACAACAACAGCCTTATTCTCTTCGACCGCTTCGAGATGGAAAATGCCAATATGGTCATTTTCGCCAAATCCGGCGCCGGAAAAAGCTACGCCGTGAAGCTGGAAATTCTGCGCTCGCTGATGATGGGAACGGAAGTAATCATCATCGATCCGGAAAACGAATACCAATATTTATGCGAAGCCGTCGGCGGAAGCTTTATTAACATATCCCTCAGTTCTGATTACCGCCTCAATCCATTCGACCTCCCCAAAATTCCGGAAGACGAAGATCCGCAGGATGTTTTCCGGAACAATATCGCGAGTCTCATTGGTCTTCTTCGCATAATGCTCGGAAACATCACTCCCGAAGAAGACGCCATTTTGGACCGGGCCATCCACGAAACTTACGCCGTGAAAGACATTACTCCCGACGCCAATCTGCGCTCTCTTGCCCGTGACCGGTTTCCGATTATGTCGGACCTCTACGAAGTTTTGCGAAGTATGGAGGGAGCCGAGGATTTGGCCACTCGTCTGGAAAAATATACCCAGGGAATTTTCGCCGGTTTCATAAACAACCCTTCCAACATAAGCCTTGAAAATCAGATGGTTGTCTTCAATATCCGGGATATGGAGGAGGAACTTCGCCCGGTTGCCATGTACGTCGTTTTGCACTTTATCTGGAATGAAATAAGGTCAAAACTCAAGAAGCGCCTGATCGTCGTTGATGAAGCCTGGGTAATGATGCAGCACGAGGATGCCGGCTCTTTTATGTTCGGAATTGCCAAGCGCTGCCGAAAATATTACGCGGGCCTGACCACAATTACCCAGGACATCACCGATTTTCTGGCTTCACGGTACGGAAAACCGATCGTCACCAACTCCTCAATTCAGCTGCTCCTCAAGCAGTCTCCGGCCGCAATAGACGTCGTTGGAGACACGTTTTATCTCACCGACCAGGAGAGATTTATGCTGCTGGAATCAAACGTCGGGGAAGGAATATTTTTCGCGGGAACAAAGCACGTCGCCATTCAGATCGTCGCGTCGTATTCCGAAGACCAGCTGGTTACCTCGAACCCGGCGGAGATTTTGGAGAGGAAAGAGGAAAGAAAGAATCAATAAATTTATGCCTTCGGAAAATTATTACAATAATCCAATTGCAGTCCCGCTACAAGCGAATGAAGTTTCGCCGAGTTTTAGGCAAAGAGCAAGCGATGCCGCTTCTCGCGTTCCCGGAAGAGCCATGTCCGCCTATAACCAAATGTTGCCTCAACATCAAAAAGAAATGCAAAGAAAACTCGGGAATCTTCAAAAAAGCGCGCCGAAACTCGCCAAAAATCTGGCCAAAGGAAAACCAAGCGCCCTTGTGGGCCTCGCCGGCAATATGCTCCGAAAAATCGACTGGTCGCAGGATTGGATGTTTATTCCCTTTCTGGCTTCATTCGCCCTTCTCAAAGATATTTTCGACATCGCCTTTGCCGCTGTTGGCACCGCAACGTCCTTGATACCGGTTCTTGGCCAAGCTACCGTCGCCGTGGGAATGATTGTCACTTTCGTTGGAGAAATATTGTTGCTGATACTGACCGTCACAGTTCTGGTTCTCACTGGCTCGTCGCTCAAAAACAGGGGAATGGCCAAATATTTCATCGGTCTATCGGTCGCTTTTATTTCCGAAGCTCTTCCCGGAATCGGGTGGCTGCCGCTAGCTTTCGTTGAAGTTTTTATCCTGTATGGCTTCGTTCTTTTTGACCGCGCGTTCGAGCAGCCGGCCGCGCAAGCCAGTCAAAGCCAAGCCCCAAGCGCGCCTGCCTACGCCGCGGCTGACAGTTATTACAGAGACGAAAAAGCGGCCGCCTGAATAACTTCACTAACGATTGACAATAATGATTGAAATTTTGGAAAAAAAATCAGCCCTCGTGCAAAAACATAACCGCGAACTTTTGATCGGCTTTTGCGCCTTGCTGGCAATCGCGATTCGTCTTCTTTTTCCGGCCAAGATGAACGGGGAAATTTTTCTGATAAACCTCTTTTTGTTTCTCCTTTTCCCCTGGCTTGTTATCCGATATCTTCTCAAAGAAAACGCAAAAAATTTCGGGATCTCTCGGGGAAATCACAAAAGGGGACTTGTTTTCTCCGCAATCTTCATCGTCGCCTTTTGTCTGATAAATTATTTTATCGTTCATAAATTCAACCTAAGAAACCACCTGCAAATTTCTCCGGATATAGTCAGGAGTTTTTGGGTTTTTCTCTGGTTTCAGCTCGCTATATCGCTTCCGGCCCATTTTTCCTGGGAATTTTTCTTCCGGGGATTTCTCCAACTGGGACTGGAAAAGAAAATCGGGAAATACGCGATAATTCTTCAGGCGCTGGCTCAAACCGCGCTTTACGCAAGAAGTTCCTGGGTAATCATTGCTCTGATCGGCCTTTCGTCTCTTGCGGCCGGCGTGATTGCCGGGCAAAGCCGCTCGATTTTTTATTCATTTTTATCCATGTGGCTTATTTCTGTCAGTCTCGATATAATGATCATAAGATATATTCATCAGGCGATATAAAAACATATGAAAATAAATAAAAAGACAATATCCATCGCTTCCATTACGGCTCTTGTCTTGAACCTTTTTCTTCCCGCTTTCGCTTGGGCCTATACTTTCTCGATTCCCAGTTTGCTTTACGGCGGAAGCGTCAATATTGACGTCAACAAAATCATACAAGAAGCAAATCTCACCTCCATATCCTCCATCACCGGAATGGCCTCCCAGTCTTCTGAACAGCGCTACGGAATCAATGAAGATATCTGGCGCACCGCCAAACGCAAAGTGCCCGGTCCCCGCGTCGAAATATTTTTTGACAACACCAATCCAAAACCGGGCGAGAAAGTTACCGCTCACGTCCTGCCCGAATTTTTCAAAAATGATCCGCAAAACCTCTATTACACCTGGTATTTGATTCACACGAAAGACGGAACCATACAATCGGCCACCAACAGCATCCGTGACGGGAAAATCGAAGCTTCCCGCAATATGGCCCGGGGTGATTACGATCCGGATCTCGACGGAGAAAACTACGCTGATTTAGATGAAGATCCCGACAAAGACGGCTGGCCATCGGTCGACGCCAATAGTTATGATGAAGACAAAACAGTTGCTCCCATGGGAGGCGCCGACGGCGTGGGAGGCCTTCCCGAAGAAACCGTTGAGGCCTATAGCTCCGCCTCCGAATGGTGCGACTCGCTGGGAGATCATTCCTGGAGCGACTGCTCCCTGTACGACGGATCTGACTACAGGCCGTTAGTCTCCTATTATACACCTCAAACAAGCCAAAACAACCATTATTGCAACCTCTGCAAGGACTATTTCACCGGAGACGGCGCGACGTCATATTCAAGCGCTCAATCCGCACGAAATACCTGCTGCTACAACGCCACGCCGGAGTCATCCCTTCAGTGCTCTTCAACCGATCCCGACACCGGCGAGACGACTTATTATAAATGCGCTTACGACAGCAATCTCAATTACTGCGGCGTCACTTACAATAGCCTCTTCGACAGCTGTTACAACGCGTTTCGAGAAGCAAACAAAAGCAACCTGACAACTTGTCTTGATGGCCAATACAGTTCCTGCAAGACGGATTGGGCTACCGTCCATGAAGACGCCGATGGCGACGGGTTTTCTGATTATAGCGAGGAAGATACTACCCGGGTGTCCCGCTGTTACAAGCACAATGCCGGTACAAACTACAATGCCGGCATATTTCGGGAAAACGAATTGTCGGACAGCACCACTAGCGAATCATCTGGTTTAGATTTCTCCGTTTCTTGCAAACATAAATGGTTAAATGCGTCCGGATATAAATCCGGTTCAGGAAAGTTTCCGACAGGAGAGGAAAAATACTGGAAAACCGATCCGAATGATCCGGATACAGATGGCGACGGTTTCGTTGACGAGGCAGACGTGATCGGGCTGGGCCAGCAGGACTTCACCTGGACCTACCAAGAGGGAGACCGGGTGGGAGTCGCCGTTGAAGGAACGTCTATGCTCCCAACGGATGAGAGGACCGCCTATTATAAAATTATGTGGGGCCATCTTGATGTCTGTGACGGAACAAAAACCGGCTTGATGGCCAACGATGACTGCGACGATTCCGGCGATTATGGTTTTGGATTTCTGGCTACGAAATCACCGCACGAAAAGGGGGAGGAAAAAATAAAAGTCTCGCTTGTTTTTTCCCCGGACAACCCTGTTGCCGACCCGAGCAGCGAAAACAGCGACAATATAGCCGACGACGGAACAATCCTGGACGCCGACCAGATTACCGTTCTTTCTTCAATCGACAACGCCGATTCTAATCCAAACGATCTTTATTATACGTGGCAAATTTTAAAAGGAAGCCTCGAAGAAGATGACTGGGAGGAAATAACCGATTTGGAGGATAACTTCAGCATAAACACTCCTTCCTCGGGAATAGGCTTAACTCAATTCAGCTTCGTGCCTAAAAAAGACGCGCTAAGCGGAGATGAAGACATAATATATTTCAAGGTTTCCCTGACGGTCAGCCAGGCTTCCGAAACAACTTCCGGACGCGGAAGGTCCGGTGTCGTTGTGCCGGTCAATAAAAACGGAGTAAGAATCTCCCTTCACAAGGTTGACGTAAAAAACGGCCAGGCCACTCTTGGCGACGAAGTCTGCAACGAGGGACTTTATGTCTCCCTGTGTCCGGCTGTCCGAGGTCAGATGCTCGCCGCAAAAATTTCCGGAGGAAAATACAAAGCAAGCAATGCGGAATTTGCCTGGAAGGTAAACGGCAATTCTCTCTATCCGCCGCCCGACGCTTCCTCTCTTTTCGACGGCTGGAGCAGCAATGTCTCCTTTTTCCCAGTTACCAAACAGGAACAGGAAATCGAGGAAATCAGCGTGACGGCCACTCCCCAGGACAAGCTTCAGGCCGTTATCGGATCCCGGCTGATAACCGTCGCGTATCCGGCCGTGTTTATAAAATCATCCGACACAAGCATTGCCTGGCCCTTGACTTACACGACGCCAGATCCAAACCAGAAACAATCTTATCTCACCGTTGAAAGCTCCCGTATGTTCAACGCGCTGACTGCCTCTTCTGCCCCGTTTTATCTCGACTTTGTGCCTTATTATCTTCTCGGCAGCGATCCCAACACGCAAATCGACTGGCTGGTGAACGGCACCAGTATTCACGATATTGATTTTTACGAAAATAATCCGGGTCTTGGCTTGGTCGAGCTGGAAAACAACGACCGGGGCATAAAAATCCCGACCAGCGAAAGCGAAGGGGTGTATTATGATATTGCGGCGGAGATAAAGAAATACTGGAGCGACGAAGAGAGAGGAATTGCCTACACCGCCTGGGGGGTAGCGCCTCAAACTCTTGACGGAAAAGGCTCCGTTACTATTGCCACCACCGCTTTTTCGCCGTATGCCGGCGAGGAAATCGGTTTGAAAAATCCGAGGCAGATTCTGGCTGCCATTGGAACGAATCTGCCTCATTATTTTATGTACCTCTTGCGACTTACCCTCACTATGATGATTATGTTTTTCGCGAGCGCAGTTCTCTATGGATTAACTCGACGCTTACCCATTGGTTATGAAGAAAAATAAAAAGAAAATGTTTCTGGCAGCCGTTGTGCTTACATCCATCCTTGTCTTCAGCTGGTCGCCTGCTTTCGCGCAATACAAAAACCAAGAGAAAATTCCCGGCCCCGGCGGCGAGCAGACCTCTGACTTTCCGACTTACTTGAAACAAATAATAAATTTCGGCTTCGCCACCATTGGAATTCTGGCTCTTTGGATGATCGTCATTGGAGCCTATCAGTACTTGATGGCCGCCGGAAACATCGGAAAAGTGGATTCGGCCAAAGAAACAATCGGCTCCGCGCTTCTCGGATTGATTCTGGGTCTTTGCGCCTGGATAATCCTTTATAAAATCAACCCGGATCTGGTGAAGATGGACTTGTCGCGGATACAGGGGTTGGGAGGAGAAGTTGGCGCAGGCATATTGCCCGGCTCCCTGCCTCGTTCAATCGCGGGGAAAGTAATCGCAAGCGAAGATGAGATGAGAAAATTATACGATCCGCTCATTGAAAAATACGCGAAGCAAGAGGGAGTTGACCCAAACGCCATCCGCGCATTGATTGCTCATGAAAGCAAGTGGAATCGCGAAGCAATCAGTCCTACGAACGATTACGGCTTAATGCAAATAAACCAATCTTCTCACTCGTCCTTTTTTTCTAACGGAAACTGGAAAGATCCTGAATATAATATTAGCTATGGAACAAAGTATTTTGCCCAGCGCCTCAATTGGGCAAAAAGTCAGACTAGCGATCCAAATGAACAGTACTATCTTGCTTTCGCGGCCTACAATCGTCCGGCTAACCCGAATCTGGGATATGCTTCGCTTGTCAATTGGCAATTCCAAAGGTTTTCCAATCAAAAAACAGGCTGAAATAATATTATTTATGACCAAAAAGATATTCGCTATTTCCACGCTTATTTTAGTGCTCGTTGTTGGAGCTATTTTTGTTTATAATTTCGCTTTCAAAAAATCTTCGTCCCAGAAAACAGCCGAAAGTACCGGAAACGGGCAAAAAACAAGCGTGGAAGGAAAAACATCGACGCCCGAAAAAGAAAAAACGGATTCTTCAAAAGAAACTCCGATCGTTTCAGTCACGGATGAGTCTGTTTTCGGTGCGACACTCTCGCCCGATGGGGAATATATCTACTTGTTTCTTGGAAGCAACGGTCAGCTTAATCAAATTGACCTCGACGGCAAACTGGAAAAGGTTCTCTCCACTGAAAAATTCCAAAACTTGAAAAAAATTATCTGGAATAAATCAAAAGACCGGGTGATTATCGAAACAAAAGACGCTTCCGGAAAATTTTCCAAGCTCCTCTATTATGATTTGACAAACAAATCCGTGATCACCCTAAAAAACAACATTGACTCGGTCGCCTGGTCGAGCTTGGGAGACAAAATAATTTATAAATACTACGATTCGAAAACGAAGAAGCGCACCGTCAGCCTTTCCGACCCCAACGGGAAAAACTGGCGCGATCTCGCAAACTTTGATTACTACAACACTGAAATAAGCCCCCTGCCCGTGTCGTCTGACATTTCCTACTGGCCAAGTCCCAACGCCTTCACGGCTACGTCGGTCAATTTGGTCTCCTTTTCGGGAAAAGATAAAAAAGAAATTCTAAAGGACCGCTTCGGCGTAAATATTCTCTGGTCTCCGAACGGCCAATGGGGAGTAGTAAGTTATACCGACCAAAAAGGCGGCCACAAAACCGATTTGGCTCTTATGAGCCCTCGAGACGGTCAATCTCAATCATTGGGTTTCCCGTCCTTTGCCTCAAAATGCGTCTGGTCAGCTGATTCAAAATTTATCTTTTGCGCCATGCCGGGAAACATTCCCGAATCAGCCGTTCTCCCCAATGACTGGCAGGAAGAAAAAATCGAAACCAGCGACACTTTTTGGAAAATCGAAGCAGTCAGCGGGAAAAAAACGCGCCTGATTGACGCAGAGAAAATCTCCGGCTCATTCGATGTTCTCAATCCGTTCTTGTCTAAAGATGAAAAAACCTTGTTCTTTGTGAACAAGGCCGACGGGAAACTTTACAAACTGACGCTTTAGCGTCATCCCGAGCGACGCAAAGCAGAGCCGAGGGATCCCGCCAGATAAAAATTCACCGCAATTATCACCCAAAACATTGTGGATAAGTCGTTCCTCCAATACGTCGTATCAACGAGCCCGTGAATGAGAAAATAGAGCATAATGACGAGACATAAAGTTCCATACAAGCGGTTATTTTCAATCGCTTTTTTGTTATCGCGGAAAAATTGGGCTAGCAACAAAATAAATCCGGCGAAACCAACGATTCCCGCCTCGAGCCAGAAGGCTAAAAACAAATTATGCGGTTGAGGAACCGCCCATTCGGGATAGGGCGGGAAATATTTCTGGTATTCAAGATATTTGTTCTGGAAATTTCCCGGTCCGATTCCAAAAACAGGATTTTTTTGAATCATCAGCCCGGCTGATTTCCAAATAATTTCCCGAGAGGCTAAAGAGGAGCGATTACCAAGGTTTTTTATGTTTTCGAATTTTCCAAAATCCGCGATACCAGCCAAGATTATAAGAATTATAATCATTATAAAAAGATATTTTTTTAACCATATTTCCCTATATTTAAGCCATAATATGGCAATAAGCGTCAGGCCAATCGCCAGCCAAGCCCCGTAGGATTTTGTTAGAAAAAGATTAAGTGAAATTAAGATTATCCCAACAGTCGTTAATAATAATTTCCAGCTGCTCTTCAAGGTTCGACCTTTTCCTTCCCCGACTTCTCGTCGGGGAATTCCCCAAGGTCGAACCTTGTACAGTCCGATCAAAAAAATTGGCGCGAGAAACATCGCCAGTTGATTGGGAGAGTCATAAAATATCGTGAGTCTTCCGTCATAAGTCAAAAGGCCGGAAATCCAATAGTAAATCCCTTCGATTGATACAAAAACACCGGAACAAAAAAGCGCCGCAAGCGACCAATCAAGAAGTTTTTTGTCCCTTTTGAGATTATCGTAAAAAATCAGAGCAAATATTATTGGTAAAACAAACCAGCCTTTGAGGATGCCCAGGCCGACGTAATAATTTTTATTCACCAAAAGCGAGGAAGCTATCCCGATTAAAATTAAAATTATCGGCAACCAATACTTTCTCCAACTTCCCCAATTAACCCAATCGCCTCTATTTCCCAACTTTTTAAAAAACCAAATAATCACCAAAGCCAAAATTAAAATTTCAACTAAATTCAAAGAAATCCAGCCATATTTAAATTTGATAAAATAAAAGGGCAGAAAGAACAAAATTATCAGAATTAAAAATTGTTGAAATCGCTTTAAAACAAGCATATAGTTTTTTCGCAAGTTTTTAATTTTTCGCTGCCCGCCCGCATGACTAGCGTCAGCGTGTCGGGCGGGTAGCTTTTCGTTTTTAGATTTTAGATTTTAGCTTAACCTTTTCATTCTTTCGAGTATATAATCCCAAGGCCAGTAAGATTAAAAAAATCACCATCACCTGCGGTGACCAGATTGGAGTATCGAAAATCCCATGAACAAAGAAATAAACAAATCCGGAAGCTGTGCCCAAGCCCAAAAAATCTCCCGCGGCAACACCCTGCCAGATACCGACTGCCAGCAGAGCCAAAAAAACAATCCCGTTCAAAATTCCTGTCTCTGCCGCAATGTCCAGAAACAAATTATGGGCGTAAATTGACGATCGTTCGCCAGCTGTCGGGTCAACGCGTGCAGAATAATTCCCCAAGCCAACCCCGAAAAGAGGATAGTCCTGAATCATATCAGCGGCCTGACGCCAATTCTGGAGTCTTTCAATGTTGGAACCTTCTTTGAAATTAAAAGCGGAAACCAGCCTCTGAAAAATTGCCTGCTGATATATGATCAAAACAGCGGCCAGCACAACCGCGCCGGCAATTACAACCTTCCCCAAAACATTTTTTCTTTTCAAAAGAAGCACTAAAAAGAACAATGTCCCAGAAGCAGCGCCGAGATACGCCCCTCGGGAAAATGAAAAGCCAATCGCCAAGACCATAAGCAGGCTTCCAGCCAGATACATTATCTTCAAAAAATTATTCCTTTCGCGCAACAACAAACCGAGCCCCGTAAAAAAACACAGGCTGACAAAAAAAGAAAAAATATGCGGATCGGCGAATACGCCAAAGGCCCGCATCCAGGTCTCACCGGAAACATTCACCAGCCAGCTGGGATTGGTCGCCACGAGTTTTCCAAAGGAACTCCCCAGGAAAAAAACGGCCAATTTTTTCCAGATTTTTAAGGTTGCCTCGAGTCCCAAAACAAACGGCAAGGCAAACTGAACGAGTCCTGTAACCGCCGCTAAAACTCCGCTTGCCCAAATTATCCTGGCCGTTTTTGCCCGGAATTTTTCATTCCGCGCCAAATCGGTGGCGACAAAATAAACCGGCACGATCGAAAACAAATATAAAATTTTTCTTACTCCTTTTGTCCAATCAAGCCCTCCCCAAAGAGAAACGAGCGACAAAAACAGGAAAGAAAGAAGGAGCCAGGTTTGGGCCTGATTGGCAACCCGGACTTTTTTTTGGGCCAAACTCCGAACAAGCCACAGAAAAAAAACAGCCGGAACGAGAACCCGGGTTATGACGAGATCAATATTATCACCTATATTAAGCGCGAATTGAAAGGGGAGGATAAAAACCAATCCCAAAAAAAGATATTCTATCATCACTTACTAAAATACACATTCTTCATATAAAAGGGAAATCGGAGTAGCTTTGCCGCTCTCGCCTGCCAGGGACCAAAATTCTTTTGGAGATAATAGTCCTGCGAAGCGTAGTAGTATTTTTTCTTGAGCCGATTGTCTGAAAAACTCTGTCCGCCCTTGTGAAATATCCTGGATTTCGGATTCACAATGACGCGATAACCCTTTCTCTTCGCCTGAAGACACAAATCAACGTCTTCGAAGTACATAAAAAATTTCTCGTCAAACCCGCCGAGTTTTTCGAAAAGATTCCTTCTAATCATCATTGCCCCGCCGCTTATCCAGTCAACTTCCAAAGGCTTTGCAAAATTATTCGCGCCGCGGAATATTTTTGATTTCACCAAAGAGAATGGGTTTTTTTGAAATCCGCAGTGTTCTTCTTCAGCGTTCCCGCTCTCCTCGACAAGAAGAGGACCAACGACCCCGATTTTTTCATCCAGGCTAAAAATATCAATCATCTGCGCAATCGAACCTGGCAAAATTCTGGTGTCCGGATTGAGAAAAAGAATGAATTCCCCCCGGGCTCTTTTTACCCCCAAATTATGCGCCCGTCCAAATCCCAGATTCTCCTTTGCTTCAATCACTTCAGCGTTCGGAGAGAAGCCCAAATCGCCGCCAATGCCTTCGGGTTCGTTATTCACGACAATTATTTGCGGCTTCAGGTTTTCCGGCACGTTTTTCCGAATTGAATTGAGGCAGCTCAAAAGATCCTTCCGGCTGTTGTAATTTACAATTTGAATAGTAAGAAGCATATTAATTTTCTCTATGCCATCGGCTCATATTCCCGCATTTCCGGACCTTTTCTGCTGATGAGGCTCAAAATTTCCTCCGCGCTTATCGCCCGAAAAATCCAAAGGAGAACAAAATAAATTGCCGCGCCCGCAAGCGCTCGCACTAAAAAATTAAGATTTGCGAAAACGTACAAAAAGCCGCCCATCGCGAGCCCCGAGAACAAAATGGCAAACAGCTTTTCAAAAGAAGGAACGTATTTGAGCAGTCTCCAGCAGGCAACGCCCGACAAAAGAACGACCAGAAATTCAGTAAGGCTCGACGTCACCGCCGCCCCGTTATAAGAAAACCTTGGAATAAGAACGAGGTTGAGGGAAATATTGAACACGGCGCAAAAGGACAAAATAGCGATCAGTTTTCTTTGCTGGTTTCCGGCGATTATCACGTTGATGAAAAAATTTCCAAAAAACAAAAAGGCCATCGCGAAAGCAAGAATCCGGAGAACCAGCACTGATTCCTCAAATCCCGCCCCGCCGATAAGACCAACGATATTTTTGGCAAGAAAAATCGTCCCCACAACCAGCGGCGCGGCGAGAATCAAAAAAACCTTGAAAGTTTTGTTGGCCACTTTTTCAAATTTTTGGCGTTCCTCGAATATATAGCGGGACATTATCGGCATAACGAGTCCCACAAACATCGCCGGAAAAAAAGCCACATTCTCAACGACCTTGTAAGCCGCGTTATAAATCCCCACGTCGGCGTTTGTCTTCAAAATGGAGAGCAGAATAGTATCAAGTTTGAAATAAGCAAAAACAACAATCGCCGAAATCCCAACCGGGTAAGATTCTTTCAAAAACTTTTTCCAGGCCAGCCAGTCGAAGCGAAGACTAAAGACAATATATTTTCGCGACCAAAGATAAACGACGGCAAAACTGACCAGCATATTGAAAAACAGGGAGCTCACGATAGCCAGAAATCCAAAATTGCTTTTCACTGCCAGAACCACTGTCGCAAGCTGAACGACTTTCCCGACAAATTCTCCGATAGCCACCTTGTCCATCGCCAGCCTCTTTTGGAAAAGACCGATGAGCACCGAGTAGCTCGAGGCGAAAAGATAGGCCAGCGCGGCGACGATTATACCCGCCTTGACCCCGCCAGAATAGGGGAAAAAATAAATCAAAACCGGCGACAGCGCCAGGATCAAGAGAGAGGCCGTAATCCGGATAGCCAAAACATTCCCGAGAATGTTTTTTTCGTCGCTTTCCGGCCGCGAAATTTCTCTGGTCGAGATGGCATAAAGCCCCAAATCGGCAATGGCTGAAAAGAGAGCAAAAAAAGCAAGCACGGTTGAATAATCACCAAAACCTTCTTTCCCTAAATAACGGGTGATAAAACCAATACTCACCAAGGCCAAAACCGTGCCCAGAATCTTGGCAGCAGAAGTGAAAACGACGTTATAGGCAATGCGACGGGGAAGAGACACTTGGATAAATTTCAAATTCTAAATTTCAAATTTCAAAATATTTTGACATTCTACCATTTGATCACTCATTTGAAATTTGAAATTTGTCATTTGAAATTCTGGCAAAAATTGCTCTCCCCGTAAAAGATTATAGCTCCTTACTCTCTTCAATGCTCCCAATTGGTTTTATAACTACCTTCCTCTCTTCTCCTTCCCCCACGCTTTCTGTTTTCACCTGCTCGTTTTCGGCCAGCTCCAAATGGACAATCCGCCGTTCGTAAGCACTCATCGGACGAAGAATAACCGGCCGCCGGTCGGCGATGGCTTGGCGGGCAAGACTTCTTGCCAGCTCCGCAAGCGATCCCAGTTTCTCGCGACGGTAATCATTCACATCAACCGAAAATCTCAATTTTTCTTCTGAAATTCTTCTCGCCATCGCCCGCAAAATGTGCTGGAGAGATTGCAGATTAGTTCCATACTGACCAATAAGAAGATCCGACTCATTCGTCCCGATATTGAAAACTATGTTTTCTCCGTCTGGCCCCGCTTCTTCCCTCGTTCCCAAAGTGAAATCAGAAAAAGTCATCTTTTCAAGAGTTTCGCTGATCAGTTTTTTGAGCATTTCTACGTTTTCTGGTTTCATAATTATATTATTCCAAAAAGTTATTAGCTAGCGGCACTCTTCTCTTCCGGTTTTTTCATAATTAGGTACTGCTGGCCAATGGCAAACAAAGTATTCACAATCCAATAAACCGCCAGTCCCGCCGGAAATTTGAGCCCGATGAAAAGAGTAAGCAGCGGACCGATGAAAAGCATCTGTTTGTTCATAACGGCCGCGAAATCATCTTTTTTGGAGACAACGGGCGTCTTGGTCATCATCATTTTTGTCTGGACAAATTGCCCGGCGGCCGCAATTACCGCCAAAATTACGTTCGGCTTTGAAAGATTAAGGAAGCCAAAAAAATTCACATTAATTTGACTGGGACAGGAAACAAAGCCGTAAAGATCCTTGCAACCGGAATCAAAATTCAGCCCGGCAATAAAAGCCCGGTAAAGGGCGATAAAGAAAATTATCTGGATGACAAGGGGAAGACAACCTGAAGCCGGATTCACTTTTTTTTCTTTATAGAATTCCATCAGCGCCCGGCCCTGTTTTTCCTTGTCGCCCTTGTACTTATCCTGGATTCTTTTTATCTCCGGCTGAAGCTCCTGAAGTCTTTTTTGCGATTCAATTTGTTTTTGGGCCACCGGATACAAAAGAAAACGGATGAAAAGAGTCAGAAAAATAATCGCTACCCCCAAGTCGTGGCCGGGGATGACGTTATAGAGAAAAATCAAAGCGTTATAAATCGGCTGATATACGAAAGCGTGAAAAATCTGGCTCATTTCAATAACTTTGCTTTCCCAAGCAGATCCTTGAGCCTTTCCTGAATCAAAGCGTAACTCATCTGCTCGTATGGAAATTTCGAATTAATCAAAAATATAATCTGCCAGCCGGGCTGAATATTTCCAATCATTTCCCGCGTCGCTTCGCGCATCCATCTCTTCACCCTGTTTCTTTTGGAAGATTTTTTGGAAAACTTCACTCCCACCGAAAACCCAATTTTCAATTCCTTGATTCCCGAATCTTTATATTTCAGCAATAAAACGTCATTTGAAACTGTCTTTCCCCGGCGAAAAATGTCATTAAAAACTTTTTTGTTTTTTAAACGATATTCGACTGACAACATTTTTAAACGCTTAATTTCCTCCGCTTCTTTTTCCTTCTCCTCGCCAAAACCGCCCGGCCATTTTTGGCGCGCATTCTTTTCCGAAAACCATGTCTTCTGGCTCTCCTTCGTTTTTTGGGCTGATAAGTTCTTTTCATCGACATCGGGCTAAAAAATTACTCCTAAAGCATACCAGCAAAAATCGTTTCGGGCAAGCCTTGATTTTCCATTCATTCCCCGTTACCATATCAACAGGTTATCAACATAATTATCAACAGAAGTAAAAACAGCCAATTTTCTCCCGTGCTATAATAAAATTCGAAAGTAAAAAGTATTATGAAAAAAATGTCTCATGAAGAAATCTGGCAAGCCGTTTTAGGGGAAGTGGAACTGGCTATCTCCCCAGCCAGTTTTGTTACCTGGTTCCGGGACACATTTATCATCGACTTTGAAAACGAGCAGGTTGTCGTGAGCGTTCCCAACGGTTTTGCCAAAGAGTGGCTTGAGAACAAATATAACCGCTTCATCCTCCAGGCCATCAAAAAATTCCGCGAAAATGTCCGGGCAATTCGCTGCGTTGTTTCAGTGGCCGGCCAAAAACAGCCGCGGCTTACAAAAAAAGATGTTGACTCGGTTCTTACGGGAAAGGAAAGTTTGATTGACCTTCGCGGAACAGAAACGCCCGCCCAACAGGCCGACGGCGGCCACATTGGCCTCCTTTCCCGCTATACCTTCGAAAATTTCATTGTCGGGCCGAACAACGAGCTGGCTCATGCAGCCTGTCTCGCTATTTCGAAAAATCCCGGCCGGGTGTATAATCCGCTCTTTATCTACGGGGGAGTGGGACTTGGAAAAACTCATCTTTTGCAATCTGTTGGAAACGCGCTTTTTGCCCAGAATCCAAAAACGCAGATAATTTATTCCACTTCCGAATTCTTCACCAACCGCTACATTGACATGGTGAAAAACCAGCAGGCCCGCGAATTCAAAAAATCCTATCTCGATGCCGACCTTCTCATTATCGATGATATTCAGTTTATCGCCGGAAAAGAAAAAACCCAGGACGAATTTTTTCACATATTCAATACCCTCTATCAGCTTGGAAAGCAAATCGTTCTTTCCAGCGACCGCCCGCCCAAAGCCATCGCTCCCATTGAAGACCGGCTGCGCTCGCGCTTTGAAGGGGGGATGATTGCCGATGTCTCGCGGCCGGATCTCGAAACCAGAATTGCCATTCTCCAGCACAAGGCGGCCCAGCAGGATTTTGAAATAGAAAATGAGGTTTTGCAGTATATCGCCTCAAACATTCAGCATAACATCCGCGAACTGGAGGGCGCCTTGAGCCGGGTAATTGTAACCTGCGAGTTAAAGCAAGCCGAGCCAAATTTGGGAAACGTAAAAAAAATCTTGGCTGACATCATCCACTCCGGGCGCAAAAAAGGAATTGGGTTCAAGCAAATTCTTCAGGCTGTGGCTGATTTTCATGATGTTAATTTGCAGGACCTCACTAACCGCTCCCGCCGCAAAGACATTGTCCGGCCCCGTCAAATCGCCATGTATCTTATGCGCGAAGAATTGCAGGCCTCTTTTCCGGGAATCGGAGAGCAATTGGGGGGACGGGATCACTCCACCGCAATGCATGCCTACAAAAAAATTAACAAAGAAATCGAGCAGGACGAAAACCTAGAGCAGAATATTAATAGTATAAAAAGCAGGATTTATGCCCAAAATGACTGATAAGCTGTGAATAAGTCAAATATATATTCCAATAACCAGCAATTAATAATGAGGATAAACGCTGTATAAAAACAGGAAAAATTGGGGAAAATAAACCCCAATCAAACAATAACCAGTTTATCCCCAGCCATCCCCAATTTATTCAACAACCAAATCGTCCAAAATAAGGCTTATTTACAGCAAAAAATAACTCTTTGCCCATATCTATCACGCTAATATAAAATAACTAATTAATAATATTAACTTAATAACATTAATAATTATGAAAATTCAATCACTGGCTGAAAATTTTAAGAAGGGAATTTTAATTGCCGAAAAGATAATTGGAAAAAATCTGACTTTGCCGATTCTTTCCAATATCCTCATTGAGGCAGAAAAAGGACGCCTTAAAGTAACAGCGACAAACCTGGAAATTGGAGTGGTTTGTCTCTTACGGGCGAAAATTGAAAAAGAAGGAAAAATTGCCGTTCCAGGAAGGGTGATTGGCGGATATCTGAACAATATTCCCGATCAAGCGAAATTGAACATCGAAATAAAAAATCAAGCCCTCCATATGACTAGTGAGGGAGGAAAAGCAGTGATAAAAGGGGTTGATGCCAAGGATTTCCCCATAATTCCCAAGCCACAGTCAGCTCACCTTTTGGAGGTCAGAAGCCAGAAATTTCAGGAAAGCGCCCTTAAGGTTTTGGCCTGCGCCGCGCTTTCTAAAACAAGACAAGAGCTCACCGGAGTATTTTTTAGTTTTGAAAAAGACAAGCTGACTTTGGCGGCGACCGACAGTTTTCGCCTGGCGGAAGCCATAATCAACTTTTCAAAAGATGATTTGGGCGGCGATTATCAAAAGTTTATCGCTAAAAATCCGTCGGTCATTATTCCGGCGAGAACTTTACAGGAAGTGGCCCGGAGCATCACCCCTGAAAGCGAAAAAGTGAAGATTTTTATCGGCGAAAGCCAGATCTTTTTTGAAGTGAATGATATTATGTTTGTTTCGAGGCTTATCGACGGAAAATATCCGGAGTACAAACAGGTGATTCCCAAGGAATTCTCTTCAAGTATTTTTGTGGGGCGCGAGGATCTTTTAAGGGCTACGCGGGTGGCCAGCATTTTTTCCGACACAAAAAGCCGGGAGGTGAAACTGAAGACCAAGGGCGGGGAAGGGAAAATAAAAATGGAATCGCAGTCGGTGGAAACGGGAGAAAACATCACCGAAGTAAAGGCCCAAGTTAGTCTCAAGGGGGAAAGTGTAATTGCCTTCAACAACCGCTATCTTATTGACGCCCTCAACACTCTCACGAGCGAAAATGTTTATGTCGGCTTCAACGACTCTTTTGGTCCGGTGATATTGCGCGAAGTCGCCGACAAAAACAAACTCAATGAGAACTATCTTCACATCGTAATGCCGATAAGAAGTTAAAATAATTTTTCTATTGAATATCAAAGATGTAAAAACGGCAATTAAGGTTGGTGATTTCAGGTTAAGACAAAATCGCAGAAACAAAGTAGATATTAAATTTTTGGCGGGCAGAAAATAATTATTTCGTGAGATTCTTTTACGTGGTTACCATTGCCGTTTCTTCTGTTTAATCCTATCCTTGTTTCTCCCTGGCCCATGGTGTATTGCCAGCTGGGGAAGAGCTGCTGAAATTCTCTGTAGTATTCTCTTATCGTCGGGCAGTTATTATACGAAAGAAGAACCCCCCTTTGGTGACTTTTAACTCCTTGCGCTTATTAATTTGATTGAACGATTTAATTGAAAAATCAAAATTGCTTGTATCCCTTTAGGAGTTAAAAATAAATCATTTCTTATTCTCTGAATAAATCCTAATTCTTCCGCATAGTTTGCAAAATGATAGGTGCCCGTTAATTGTGCCTGCGGTTGTTTCCATGTTTTATGCTTTCCTAATGACCTTACAAAAAAATCTTGAAATGTTTTATAATTAACTGGATACCCTGCTTTTGACAAAATAAAAATTGTATCTACGACTGACATTATACTAAATGTTATCTGAGAATAGAATGGATTTTCTTTTACAAATTCAGACAACATTTCAAATTGAGTTTCACTAAATCTATCTTCTACTGTTTTACTTTCCGCAGCAATAATTCTTTTCCCGAATTCAGTAAGAGTATAAATTTTTTTATTTTTCTCTACTAAATTTAATAAACCAGCAACAGCCAAACGATTGAAAATAGTATTGTGTGCCATTTTTTCAATCCCGCATATTTCCTCAAAAGAATATCTTTTGTTTAATAAACTTAGTGTTGATTTCAATAAATATAATCTTGTAACGCCACGAGCACTTGGTTCAATATTCAAAAATACAGATAACTCTTTAAAGTTTTGGTAGTGTTGATTTAATACATCTTCTAAATTAAACTCAATGAGTTTTATTTTTTCCGTTTCACATTGTTTGTAATTATCTTTATTTGCTCGTGTTACTAATATGATTTTATTAATGTTGCCTTGAATTAATTTTGATTGCGATTGTAATTTGAGAAGTTCGTTATAATAATCATTGATCTGATTGACTATGTCTTGGTAAAAAGGAACTGCTTTGAGTTCTATTAATAATAATTCATGTTGATAGAGATACAATAAATCTAGCTTCTTTCTGCTATCAAATTTTTTCTGTCTAGCAATTTGACTTAAATCACCCGGATTAACCGAAAGAACATCTGCTAACAACGATTTATCAGAGGAAAAAATGTCTTCGATAACTTTTTCAGTTATATCAAATGGTTGCATGTTTTATTTTCCTTAATGATATGTTTTACAAGCCCGTTACGAGATGCCACGCCGTTTTCCAGATTTCTTACAATTTTGACTACAACACCACGTACTTCTACCTCTTTACGGAAAATTGGCAACATTGCCTGGTTTGCCGGTTGCAGTTTAATGCGTTTCTTTTCTCGAAAAATCTTTTTAAGAGTAGCCTCATTATCATCAATAATCGCCACAACCGTTTGGCCGTCGTCAACATTTTCTTGTTTGCGAATCACGACAATATCACCGTCAAATATACCTTCATCAACCATGCTGTTGCCCTTAACTTTTAGAGCATAGTGCTGACCAGGCACGCCCATTTCATTTCTTGCCAGTGTTATGGTCTCGCCATAATTTTCAATTGCCTCAATTGGCTGGCCAGCGGCAATTGTTCCCAGAAGTGGGATTTGTATAAGATCAAATTTTTTGTTATTAACTATTTCAATACTTCTGGCGCCGTATCCATTTTTGATTACAAAACCTTTATCAACAAGCTCCTCGATATGTTCTGAAATTGTAGAAAGAGCTTTCAAGCGTAAATGCTTTTTTATTTCCGCAAAAGTAGGGGATATGCCATTTTTGCGAATGTATTTTTTAAGGTAGTCGTATATTTGTTTTTGTTTTTTAGTTAGGGTTGCCATAATGATTGACAAATAATGTTCGAGTGTTATATTTATATTATACCCGAACATTACCCGAAGGTCAAAAGGGGAGTTATCCACAGTTATATAACCCTAAGCTCGAAGGAACTGGTTTTTGTTTGTGTTTAAGATATAATTAGGGTGATCCGCCCCAACATTCAACATCAGGGTAAAATTTTTACACATAATGAAATCCTTAAGAGACTTGCTGAACAAAAAAAATGTCGGCAAGGCCGCGGAAGCCGACGCAAAAACCATTGAAAGCGTTTTTTTTGACGTTTTGGGGAAAGAGTTGAAGAATGTTGAACGCTCCGACGTCCGGGAAGTGAAAGTAAAAGACAAGAAAATTCTGGTGCGGACAATTCACCCGGCGGTGGCGAGTGAAATCTGGAGAAAGAGAGAGAAGATAAAAAACAAAATCAACGAAGAACTGGGCAAAGAAACAGTAGAGGTGATAAAGGCAAAATAAATTTTTCAAGATAAAGCCGGACTTTTTCCGCCCCGACAAAAATTGTCGGGGCTCTTTGAAACCAAGCCTTAAAAATCACTCGACTTGCATTCCTCCATGTTTTCCTGAACATCAAACTCTTTGCCTTCCGCCCATTTAACGACCCCTTTTTCCCAAGCCGTGAACAAAGGGTCTTTCTGGGGCTGTTTGGGAACGTCGCCGCGGGGATTGTCTTTGTCCACCCAGTAGAGAATGGAATGAGCCGAAAAAAACTTTTTCTTGCGCTTCTTTTTTTCGCTTGGGCAGTTGTCGTTGGCCAGGCAATATTTCCCGTCCCCGATTTTGCAAACCGTCACTTCTTTTTCCTCGCCCTGAATTGTTCCGTCAAGCACCGCTTTTCCTGTTTTGATTTCCTTGGCTTCGGGAAATCTTTCAATGGCCATATTGGCAAGAGCTTTATCCATAAATTCCCGCCAGATCGGGGCGGCGACATAGACTCCGTCGGCGCCGGCCGCCATGGGAGCGTTGTTGTTGTTCCCCGCCCAGACGCCGGCAACAAGATTGGGGGTATAGCCGACCGTCCAGGCATCCCGCCATTCGTTGGTTGTTCCGGTTTTCACGGCTACCGGGCGGCTGTCAAAGCGAAGCGGGGAATTTGATCCGAAAACGGGAGAGCGGAGGCTATTGTCGGAAAGAATAGCGTCAATCTGGGCGCAAATGTCCTGATCCAAAACCTTTTCGCCGGGCGAACTTTTGTATTCTTCCAAAACATTGTTTCGCGAGTCGGTGATTTTGAGAATGGCGGTCTTGTCATGGCGGATTCCATTGGTAGCGAAGGTCCCAAAAGCGCTCACGTGATCAATTAGTTTCACCTCTCCTCCGCCGAGCACAAGGGCCAAGCCGTACCTGCCACGGTTTTTGAGCGTAGTGATTCCCATTGATTGGGCGGTGTTGATGGAATTGTCCACGCCGGCCAGATAAAGCGTTTTCACGGCGGGAATATTGAGCGATCGGGCCAGCGCCTCTCTCATTTTCACCGGTCCGCTGAATTTATTGGAATAGTTTTGGGGAGTATAGGGCTGGTCTTTGGTTCCGAAATTTGTCTCAACGTCAAAAATGACCGTGTTGGGCGTATAGCCCTTTTTAAAGGCGGTGGCGTAAACATAGGGTTTAAAGGAAGAGCCTGGCTGGCGGTCGCGGACGGCTACGTTCACGTTCCCGTCAATGGATTTGTCAAAATAATCCCGCGAGCCGACCATAGCCAGAATCTGTCCCGTTTTGGGGTCAATGGCAGTGAGCGCCGCGTTTGTCGCCCGGTATTTTGTATTCGCGGCTACGCCTTTTTTTACCGTTTCCTCGGCAATTTGCTGTTTTCCCCAATCAAGGGTGGTATAAACTTTCATCCCTCCCTCTTCAACTTGTTTTTCGCCGTATTTATTCACCAGTTGCTCTTTGACGTACATAACAAAATGCGGAGCCTGAATGCTCTCCTGAAAAGGTTTTATTTCTGCCAAAACGTCAAATTCTTTGGCGGACGCGGCCTGATTGGAGGTGATATACCCCATTTTTTGCATCTGATCGAGAACATATTCCTGCCGACCCTTGAGTTCATCAAGATGCGACCCGTAGGGGGAATAATAGGTCGGCGCTTTGGGAAGCGAAGCGAGAAGCGCCGATTCGGCCAGCTTCAGGTCTTTGGCGTCTTTTCCGAAAAAAGTTTGGGCCGCCGCCTGAATTCCGTAGGCGTTTGAACCGTAGGGAATTTCATTAAGATACATCTCAAGAATTTCATCTTTGGAAAACCTTTGTTCAAGTTCAACTGAGAGAATCACTTCTTTCACTTTGCGGGTAAAAGTTCGCTCGGGGGTGAGAACCGTATTTTTAATCAGCTGCTGGGTAATGGTCGAGCCGCCCTGGCTCACTTTTCGTCCCAGAAGATCATAAATTGCGGCCCGGGCAATGGCTTTGAATTGAACCCCATAATGCTGGTAGAAAGTCTGGTCTTCGGCGGCAATGGTCGCGGCCCGGACAATTTCACTCATATCCTTCAAAGGAATCGAGGTTCTTTTTTCTTCGCCGTGAATTTCATAAAGGAGATACTCTCCCGTGCGGTCGTAGATTTTTGTTGATTCCACCACTTGTCTTTTGTTGAGCTTTCCCGGGCTCGGCAGGTCTTTGGCGTAATAGGCAAAAATGCCGATGGCAAAAAGCAGCCCAGCAACGGCGCACCAGATAAAAAATTTCAAAATTCTCCTCGGCCAGGATCTCTTTTTTTTGCCTTTCTTAAGGGCTTCTTTGGTGTTGTCGACGAGGTTTTTCATCTGATTGTTTTACGCAACGGTCAAGTTGGTATTTTCTATTTTCTTTACACTTTTATTTAAAAATAACTATTGTAAAATCTTTTTCGTGATAATGATTCCGCAGAACTATTTTCTTGGAAAGTTTCACGCAATATGCTAATAAATCCATAGAATTAGCGTAATAGATAGTCGAACCCTTCTTGTTATTCGGCGATATGCCTCCCGCCATATTAAAGGCGACTGCTTCTTTGCAATGATTAAACATTGTCTTAATTGCCCTTTTTCTAAAACTCATAGTTTTTTTTCCATAATTGCTGTTTAAAGCTCCGCAGCAAATTATGATATCAAATTTTTTCTTCAGCGGATTTTTAAAATAATTTCCCGTGACAAAATCATATTCTGGGTATCTTTTTTTAGCTTCTTGAATAAACTCCTTCATAATGTCAATGCCGGTATATTTGAATGAGGTGCTTTTACTGAATATAAAGGGAATAATATCTCCAAATCCGCATCCGACGTCAAGTATCGATTTATTACTGAAATTCAAATCCTTAACCAATTCTTTATATCTTATTGCAGCCGAATCATACGAATTATACATCAACGATTTTATTGAACCTTTGTATTTTTTGAAAGCTTTCTTGTATGCCCTTTTTTTCTCCATATTAACAAATTCAATGTTTATTTATTATCTTATCTTTCTCTCTATTCTTTCAGATAATCGGCAAGCTGGCTAAGCTCGTCAGATATTTTATCATCTAAAGTGAAGGAAGGAAAAAAATTTACTTCTATAACATATAGTTTTCCTCCCTGTTTTCAAAATTCTCCTTAGCTAGGATTTCCTTTTTTGCCTTTCTTAGGGGCTTCTTTGGTGTTGTCTATGAGGGTTTTCATTGGGTTATATTACAAAATTGGCAAGTTATTATTTTCTCTTACCTTATAGTATATGTCAACCTCTATTTGCAAGTAAATATTTATCTTTTTCTTTTTCCCAAATTTTCAAAACATGATATTTGGGAATTTGCATTTGGCTTATGTCTAACAAGCTTAACTTAAGAAGGGTAATGATATCTTGTAAATTTCCAGCTCCAAAAAAGAGTAATTTTTCTAGGCCGGCCTCTCTTAGTTTTTCTGATAAAATATATTGCTCCAAATAAGCCGTATCCTTGCTGTGGGTCAAAAATTTTTTTCGAGCAAAGCGCTTATAAAAACTCTTTAAGTTTTTGTTAGAATCTCGAAAGCGGAGATAGATTATCTGCAAGGAAGGAATTTTTACCGCCGACTTGAAAAATTCTCTCATTAAAATTTCTCCCCAGCCTCTTCCTCGATATCGGCGGGAGACCAGAAGAGCCGCTAGATTCAGCTTTGATTTATTAATAGGGGAAAGTCTGCCTAGCCTATTATCAAGCCAGTGAGTTTATTCTTATTTCCGATTGTTATGCAAAGGGGTCGTCGCTTCTTATCAGAGAAGTATTTTTTAAGGGATTTTTCATTCCATCTTGATTTTGGAAAGTTTTGATTATGCAGGGAAAGGAGAGACAGCCTTTGCTCCCCTGAAGGCCGACACAGCAAGCCTAATTTAGTACTTCGATCAGCCATATTTCTGATTGATAGCTACTCTATATTTTTCAATTTTAAGATAAAACTAATTATATCTTTAACAACATTTCTGGTTTTTCCGCGAGTAGGATTATAGTGAAGATATATATCAGTCTTTCCATTTATTTCGATGATGTTGAAATTCTGTTTTTTAGGATCTCTTGTTATGTCATCGCACATAACATCTATTCCTACTAAGTATTTCCAAGTTGCTTTTGCCGCTTGAACGCAGATGCGAACAGTTTCTTTATGCACGCTGCTAGTTACATCTTCAGTTTCTCCTCCTTCATTAAGAGACGAATTTTTTCTTAAGTAGACTATCTCTCCATTTTTAGGAATGCTTCTCAGAGCATGTCCTTGCTCTTTTAACAATTTTATCAAGTTAGCATCGAAAGGAGTTTTTCTGGGAGTTTTTCTTTGCTTTTTTTTAATCAATTCCTCGACGTTATTCTTTCCATCTCCAAATACACGCGGAGGAATCAGCCTTAGCGCCCCAAGGACTTTATTTCCCAGAACTGTTAGCCGGTATTCTTTTCCACTTACCATTTCTTGAGCGATAAGTTTTGGTATTTTTTTTATCTCTCTCTTTAAAATTTTTTTCGCCTCTTTTTTTAAACTAATATCGGGGAAGATACCGATGCTTTGTGATCCCTCTGCATCTTTTATGATAATTGGATATTTTAATGAGCCTAGTTTTTTGTTCAGTTCTTTCTCGGCAATTTTTCGATAAAAGCAAACAGTTTTGGGAGTCGGAAGATTGTGTTTTTTAAGAAGAAGATAAGTTAAATCTTTAAACTTGGTTGTTTCTTCTCCTACTATTAAATTGCTGGCAATTTTGAATTTTCTAGTAGTTAAAATTCTTTTACCTTTTATTTTTATATAAAAATATCCTCTTTCAGGAATAACTTTCTCAATTTCTCCTCCCATTTGCTTGACAACTTTCTTAATAATTGGTGGATTTTTTATCATTTTTCTTGCGCTGGATTAATTAAAAAATTTTTGAGGTCTCGGCGGCCGATTAGAAGAGGATATTTCAAACCGGTTCGATTGGCTATGGCAATTTTGGAAACAATGGGGATGTCGCTTAAGGCCAGATTAAGCTTAATCTCAATCCTATAAGTGGCGCCGTGCGAGGAGTAGGTTTTGGCTACTCCAATAATATCAGAATGTTGTTCAAGCCTTTTCCATGTTTCGTTAGCGCTTAAAGTCTTTATCTCCTCGTTGCTTAATGTACGATCGAGATGAAAATCTTCCCAGTATTTTACTGCCTCTTCAAAGCCTAATTTTTTAGCCAACTCTTTGTCTATTGAAGAAATTCCAGCTCCAGTATCAATTCGGGCTTCGGCTTCGATTTCCTTTTCGTCTTTGCCAGTTATTTTTACTTTCTCAATTGTTCCGATTAACTTCTTTCCCGAAATATCCTCGATTTCCTCCTCGATTTCTCCGCCGAAAAGATTCATTCCGACCGCCACGCCTTTTTCGATTGTTTTGATTTTTAGATCTTCAACTCTTCGCAATCTTCCCAAAAGCCCGTCGAGATTGGCAAGCTGAATGGAAAGTCCCGGGCGGGCGTTGAGTTCCAAAAATACCGGACCCCGGTCGCGGTCAATGGCAACGTCGGCCCCCAAAAAACCGAGTTTTGAAATTTCCTGCGCCCGGACGGCCAGAGTCAAAATATCCTTCCAGTAGGGAATTCTTATTCCCGAAAGCAAAAGTCTTGTGCCGGGGAGATATTCGATGACTTTGTTTTTTCCCTGAACGGCAGTGGTTGTGACGCCGGTTGCCAGGTCAATTCCCACGCCGATGGCTCCCTGCTGGAGATTGGCTTTCCCGTCCGATTCGCGGGTGGGAAGCCGCAGCATTGCCATTACTGGCACTTTGTTATAAACAATTATCCTGATATCGGGAACTCCTTTGAAAGAATACGGCTTGAAAAGCTTGAGGAGCTTGAGTCTTTCTTCGAAAAAAGCAATATCGGGAACGCCGGCCAAAGAAAAGCTTCCATCGAGAATATTCTGGACATGAGTTTTAATATCCTCAATGGTGACAAGCGAACTGTCAGCTTTGATCCAGGTATCGGGCAGACTCCCGCCTGCATCCCGCCCAAGGCGGGAAGCATCTCGGGCGGGTTTCTTCTTTCCATAAACAACCAAAATTCCCTCACCCCCGAATCCGCGATTGGGTTTCAGCACCCAGGAATCCGGAAGCGCGCCCCAGTCGAAATTTTCAAGTTCTTCGAAGCTTTTTATCTTTGCAATAACATTGGGAACGGGAAGTTCGGCTTTTTTCAAGACGCGCTTGCTGAAAAGCTTGTCGTCGGCAAGACGTCTTGCGCGGCGCAAGTTGTTGGGACGGATAAACTGAAGATTCCGGGCATTCATCCCCAAAATTTTCCGGCTGCTCTTTAAGAATGAGATCATCGGGGTTTCAATATTTGCCTAAAGCGAAAGTATTCGGAAATGCGAAGCCCGGTCCATTTGCCAAGAAAGATGTTTATCGGGATGGTTAGCAGGCTTATCCAAGGATATTGGAGAATAGCGCTGATGAGAAAATGCCAGCTGGCGATGTAATAACCAATGATGGAAATGAGGAGCGTTTCAAAAGCGAGAATCACCGCGGCCCGGCCGCCCTTTTCAATCTGAACGGCGACAAACTTTTCAACGAGCGTTATCATGATGAGAATCGGAAAAATGCTGACGCTTGCAAGCCCCGTGCGATTGAAAGTCCCGCCGACGAAAAGCAAAAGAAGAATCGAAAAGCCGACAATGGTAATCATTATGGCGACGCGGGGGAGATAAAGGAGGCGGGCCCGCTTCAGAATGAAGCGTGTTAGTGTCCCGACAACAATTACGGTGACGAAAATGGTAATTCCGTATTTGATTTGATTGGTGGCCAGAAGCGCGAAAGTGATTATGGCCGGGGTATAAATTCCGAAAGCTTTTATTCCGATAACTTGCCGGAAAAAAGCGATGACAGTAACGATAATCGGCAAGATTAAAACCAGAACGAGCGTGTCGAGGGGAATCCCGTTGGCAAGAGCGAGAGTTATAAATTGATTCATAGGTTTTGATAATTAGTAAAAAATAAAAAAAGCCCCTTTTCGCCTAAATAGTACCGAATTTCAGGGGGTTTGTCAATGGAAAATCAAGACTAAGCCCTAGGAAATTACTAAGACTTAGTCTTGGGAAAGCGGCGCGAATTAATATGGCATATCGCTATCGCCGTTGCGTCAGCTGCGTCATCCGGTTTGAGAGTATTTTTCAGTTTCAAAACATTTTTCACCATTATCTGGATTTGTCTTTTGTCCGCCCGCCCGTAGCCGGTGAGAGCCTGTTTCACCTGAAGAGGAGTGTAGGAAAAAAGAGGCAGTTTATTTTTCTTGATTTTGTACAAAATTACCCCCCGGGATTGAGCGACCGTTATAGCGGTTTTCAGGTTCTTGAAAAAAAATAAATCCTCAACAGCGACTTCCCGCGGTTTATGTTTTTTAATTAACGTGGCGATGTCTTCTCCAATCTCAACCAGCCGGTCAGCATCGGATTTCAATTTGCTCGTGTTAATACAGCCGCAGGCGATAAGCCGCGGCTCTCCCTTTTTTTCTTCAACCACCGCCCAGCCAGTGATGGCTGTGCCGGGATCGATTCCTAGAATTTTCATAAATTGCAATTAGTATTGCTTTTAGCTTAGTATAATACTAGCTTCTCTAGGGGCTTATTTCAAGGAAATATGAAAACCAGCATTTCCGGAAAAGTTATCCAAGGAAGAGGAAAAGGAAAAAAACTGGGTTTTCCTACTATTAATATTGAACTTAATGAAAAAATTGGAAGCGGGGTTTATGCGGGTAAAGTAAATATTGATAATAAGGAATACAAAGCCGGCGTATTTATAAATAATAGAGGAACATTGCTAGGGGCCCATATAATTGGATTTTCGGGAGATTTGTATGGTGAAGAGATAGAAATAGAGATTGGAGAAAAAATAAGGGAGGTTATGAAATTTGATAGCGATCAAGATTTAAGACAACAGATTAAGAGCGATATTGAAAAAATATGTTTACGGGGATTATAAAAAGAGTTAGTAAGGTTTTTAAAGTCTGTAAAGAAAAAGGCAGCCTTTTTGTTGAAATTGAAATTCCAAGCGGTTGGAAAATTAAAACCGGAGAAAGTATTTCTGTGAACGGCGTTTGCTCAACGGTTAAAAATGTCGGCGAAAAGAGTTTCACGGTTGAATATATGCCCGAAACAATGAAAAAAGCAACAGTCGGGGATTTTAAAAAAGGCACAGAGGTAAATTTGGAAAGAAGTTTGCGCGTGGGCGACTTGATGGATGGGCATATTGTTCAGGGTCATGTGGATTGCGTGGGAAAAATTACCGAGATTAAAAGAGTAAAGCAGTCCAAAGTCATAAAGATAAAAGCCCCTAAGGCGTTTATGAAATTTTTTCCATCGAAAGGTTCGGTTTCGGTTGATGGGATCAGTTTGACGATAGTTGATTCAAAAAAAGATTGGTTCACTGTTTCACTTGTCAGCTACACTTTGGAAAATACAAATCTCGGAAAAATTAGAGTTAGGGGAAAAGTGAATATCGAAGTAGATATAATTGCAAAATATTTAGAGAAATTATTAAAAAATCATAACAATTAACCTGTTACAGTAAACTAGTTTACTGTGATGAAAAAATATCATGCAAAATGCTAAAAAGGGAAAATTGAAAGTAATAAACAGGGCTAAATTAAAGATCGGAATAGTTGTTTCCCAATTTAATGAAGGTATAACTGGCAAAATGATTGAAGGGGCATTGGACGTATTGATCAAAAATAAAGTGAAGAAAAGTAATATAAAAATAGTCAGAGTTCCGGGCTCATTTGAAATTCCCATCGCCTGTCAGCGGTTGGCGCAAATGGAGAAATACGATGCTCTTATTGCATTAGGTTGCGTTATAAAAGGTGAAACGGATCATTTCTATTATATTGCCGGCGAAGCCTCGCGGGGGATTATGAATGTGATGCTCAAATTCGATATCCCGATAGGATTCGGGGTTATTACTACAAATAATCTCAAGCAAGCCCAGGCCCGCTCCCGAGGCCGCCATGACAAGGGCCGCGAAGCCGCCGAAGCGGCGCTTGCAATGGTATGGCAAGAAGAGAGTTAAAGCAATTAGATTGACAGGAGATAAGAAGGATTAGGATAAGGCTTTCTTATTTTACAGCAATTTTCTTCTTCTATATTTTGGAAAAATCCAAACACACTTAGCATTATGAAAGCATCTTCGGAGGTATAGCCAGTTTTTGCCGGTGTGTAGAGGATCCGTTTTTCAGCTGTTATGCCTAAAACTTCTCCTTCGTTGTCTTTATTTTCGTTTTGATTTGAAACTTCTTTTTCAACGTCATTTTCCTTTTCCGGCGGAGTGATCCATTGCCATTTGCCGTCGGCTTTGGCATAAGCTTCGTCGTCGGCGATTTTTTCTTTCTCATATTCCGCTTCGTCAATAATTTTTCCGTCGGGGGAGATTAGCCGGACTTTTCCGGCTTTGTTGTTGAGGGAAAATTTGCAGATTTCCCGGGTAACGGTTTTAGTTTCGCCCGGGGCGAGAGCCAATTCGCTATTGATCGGATGGTTATACATTTTTTCACCCGACCCGGTCGCAATTTTCCAGCCCTCAAGATCAACTTTCTTCCCCGAGTTGTTTTTTATATCAATTGTTTCTCCATCCGAATCATTTCCGGCGGGGTTAGGGACGATTTTCACGATTTCAAGATCCGGCCGGGGATATTTTTTCACCGCAAGGACGAAACTTTTCTCTACGGTCTGTGATTCGTCGCTGACGGAAAGCGTCACCGTGTATTTTCCGGTCGCAAGATACTTGTGCGAAGCGACTCGCAAATAGCTTTTCTTCCCGTCGCCGAAATCCCAAGTATATTTCAGCTTTTTTGTTTCTTTGTCCTTGGCTTTGGCGGAAAATTCGGTGTAGAGATCTTTGTAGGCGTGTTTTATTTTTTTGATTTTCACTGTCGGCAAGGAATCAAACTTGTTTTCTTTTCCGGGAGTGAGATATTTGCTCCATTTCCAATCTTTCCCGTCGAAACTGTACGAGGCGTTTTTTTGGGATTTGCCATATGAAACATTTGAAGTGATTTTTCCCTGAGCATTATACAAATATATCGATTCTTCCGAATTGTTGAGTGCAATCTTGGATTGCGGGCGGTAGATCACAAGATATTCGTCAGGGTTTATAAGGACGTGTTCTTTGAATTTATATCCTTTGCCCTTTGAGGCGTCCTTCAGCGTCCAGCCCATCAAATCCACCGGTACGCTTTCACCATTCACGATTTCGATGTATTCATCATCCGAACCACCTTTGGGATTGGGAAGAATTTCGTTAAGATATACGTTTTCGGCGGAAGAGGGGTGATTATCCCCGACATCGGCGTCTCCAGAGCCGGAATTTTCCGCCGCGATCACATTCGCATATCCCGGAGTAGGAACGGACGTCCAGAGCCAATTTCCTTTGTCGAAACCGAAAGAAAAATCTTTTTTGGCTTTTTCATATTGGACATTATCCAGCGCTTCACTCTTTGCATCTACGTCCGCAGCCAAAAGATAAACGGCATCAGAATCATTGTTGAGATAAAGATTCCCCTCCAGGAAAAAATATTCTCCTGGTCCTATTATTGAATTTTCGGGAAATTCCTTTTTATGGCTGGCTTCATCCATTATTTTCCATCCGGAAACATCCACACAGCTTTCGCCGGTATTTATAATTTCGACAAATTCGTTGCCGCTTTTCGGATAGGGAAAAATTTCGTTGAGCTTGATATCTTCTGAAGAGGCGGTGCATTTTTCCGGCGAATTTGTGGTATCTTCGTCAGAGTCGGTTGCATTGTTATCCTCGTCCGCAGAAACAGTTTCTGTCTCGCATATTTTTGGCTCTTCGCCGGGCGTACCGCCATCTTTGCAGCTTGGTTCCCAACTATTTTCATCCGTCAAGATTTTTTTCTCCAAGCTTTTTCCTAAATCATTTTCACCCCGAGAAGGCGAGTAGGTTGTTTCTGCAAACCAATGTTGACCATAGTCGTTGCTTAATGCAATGGTAGTTTCTTGATAGTCGCCGGACAGGGCAAAGCATGAAGATGCCTTAAAAGTTTTGATGGATTCATCGAGGCTGAGACTTTCCGGTTTTGTCGATATGATTAAAAATTCGTTTGGCGTAAGTGATGCGGTTTTTGCATCTGTAAATGTGCAATTGTTTTCTTTTGGTATTCCGAGTTTGTCTATGTCTATATAATATTTAATTTTCATTTTCCAGCTTATGGGTGCAGTTTTAGATCGCTGACCGGGGACAAGATCAATGTTTTGATTAGTTGGATTATATAGTTCAATCCAATTTATTTTTTCTCCAGACAAATTTTTCACTGGATCGTACATCACCTCCGTGATAATGAGATTACTGTCTGCCGCGTGGGCAAAATTCGCGCAGCAAAAAATTCCGATTGCGTTCGCGGACAAAAGAACAAAAACAAAGAGAATATTTTTCATGGAATTTTTCATTAAAAATTAGTTCCATGCACAATTTAACAAAAAAGACCGTAATAAATCCGTAATACGGTCCAAAATGATTTGTATAAAGTAATATTAAAGCGTATTACTTGTTTTTCGTGCAACGGAAACCAATATCAACATCCTTATAATCCTTTTGATAGCCGACTCTTGAAGCCGGGCGTTGTTCGCTTTGTCCGTCGGTATAGGCTCCGCCTTTGAAAACTTTGAATCCTTTGTTGAAATCTTGCTGGGTGTATTTGTCATTTCCCGGATAAGCGTTGAAATCATCTTCCACCCATTCATAGACGTTGCCCGCCATATTCAGAACTCCATAGGGGCTGACACCAAGTTCACTGCCAACAGGCGCGGTGTATTTGTAACCGTCGCTTTCGTCAAAGCCGTATTCAGTGCCATTGCCGTGATTGCCCTTTGTCGGATTCCAAGCATTTCCCCAAGGCCAAATTCTTCCGTCTGTTCCGCGAGCGGCTTTTTCCCATTCGGCTTCGGTGGGCAATCTTTTCCCAAGCCATCGGCAATAGGCATCGGCATCGCTCCAATCGACTCCGACGACGGGAAAGTTCGGTGAATTGAGAGTTTGATCGCTCCAAAGCGCGGGAGCGATGTGGTTTGTCGCGTCGACGAACATTTTGTAATCGCTGTTGGATACTTCTTTTTTGTCAATATAAAAATTTCCAAGCATTATTTTTCGCCGGGGATATTCCGCGAGATAGCCTTCCTTGTCGTAACCGCCGTCGTTTTTTTGCCAGGCTTCGATAGCCTGCTGTTCGGTGCTTCCCATGAAAAATTCCCCGGCCGGAATCAATGTCATATCATTTTGAGACTTCGGGCTGGAATTTGCCGTTGTCTCGTCGGCTGAATTTGATTTTGTGGCCACGCTGGCATTTTTGTTTTTGTTTCCAAGAACAACCGCGCTAAAAATTACCAATAGAACTATTAGGGACGGAATAACCAGTTTTTCTTTGTTGGATAATTTATTTCTTTTTCGTTGAGATGTTTCAACTGCATTTTTACCTATCTCTTCCTTAGTCTGATTTTTTTCAGATTCCTGTGTTTTTGGAGCCGTTGACTCCAAATCCGCATTACTTTCATATTTTGAAATTGTTCCATTTATTGAGTAGATATTGTTTTTATATGCAGCTATACTATGGCCTATAATGGAATTTATTTTGTACCGATATTGCCGGACATGGTTTTCGGTGTAATCTTTGGCTCCCGCAGGGTCGAAATAGTCGTTAATATCGGTTAAGGTGGCATTATTTTTGCCGCACAAGAAAACAAGCAAGCGATAAGCATTGCCTGTTAGCGCCAGCTCTTTGTCGTTTTCGTCAAAGACTTTTTTGCTTTCGGTATCCAGTTTGAAATACGGATGTTTGTATATCATTGTATAATCAAAAACAATCAAAAACAGCTCAAAAATACTTAAATGAGAAAGTTTGGACTTATCCATTTCCCCTTATTATCTTCCCCAGCTCTCTTTCCTCTTCTTTTTCTTCCTTCTCCTGCAACTGGACGATTGCGTTTTTGACCCGATTGGGGCGGGGAATTTGATAGAAAGTGAAGCGCTCCTTTTCGGCGGCAGTCTGGACGTATATATTGCCGTAATCAAGAAGCGTGGGGATGACGCCGATAATTTCCGAGGTAACGTCCTGAATTTTGGTAAGTTTCAGTTCAGATATGTTTCTCACGAAGAATCCCCTTTGCTCGATGTTAATAATTCTCTCGTTGGTAACAATCCAGGCGTCGAGATAATAGTCCAGCCAAAGAATGAAGAAAAAATTCCAAATGAAAAGAGTTGCCAGACTCTCGCCAAAGAGAAGGAGGTTATAGTACTCGCTTTCTTGGAAATTGCTGTTTAAAAATATAAAGAGATAATAAATGGTGATCAGACCGATAACGGAGACGATTATAAGCAAAAGACGCATGAAAAAAATGAACCAGTGGCGGCGCAGGAAAAGGATAATTGTCTCGCCTTCGCGTTGGCCGGGGAAATTTATTTCTTCATACATATATTTATCAGTGACCAGTGATCAGTGAGCAATGATCAATATATTATCGCTTAAAATCTAAGATTAGAAATTATTTGATACCAGTTTACGGAGAAAAACAGCGAAATGCTGGAAATCAGAAGAAGAATTCCGCCGCCAAGATAAATGAGGCACATAATCGCCGCGACGCGACGGTTGATTTTGTAGCGAAGCATATGGAAAACGATGGCGGCGCCGATTGCGATATAAACCAGAATGAAAATTAGATAGAGCAGGGAGATCAAGGACATAAGTTGTATCAAAACAATTTATCCTGATTTTCTTTATTATATTCAATTCCCAAGTGCTTGTAAGCAGACTCCGTGGCCACTCTGCCTCTCGGGGTGCGGGCGAGAAAGCCGATTTGGATAAGATACGGTTCGTAGACGCCCTCGATTGTCTCAATTTCTTCCATGGTGGCGGTAGCGATGGTCTGAATGCCGACCGGCCCGCCGCTGAATTTTTCTATTATCGTTTTAAGTATGAATCTGTCAGTAGGCTCGAGCCCCAGTTCATCAATTTCGAGGTTGGCCAGAGTTTGACGAGAAAGTTCTTCGGTGATTGTGTCGCAATTTTCGACTTGGGTGAAATCGCGAGCTCTTTTCAAAAGCCGGTTGGCAACGCGCGGGGTGCGGCGGCTGGAACGGGAAATTGTTTTTGCCCCGGCGCTCTCAATAGGAATGGAGAGAATTTTCGATGAACGGTGAAGTATTTTTTCGATATCCTCGTTTTCATAAAAATCGAGGCGGTGTATAACTCCGAAGCGGTTGCGAAGGGGGGAGGAAATAGCGCCCAGGCGGGTGGTCGCGCCGATCAGGGTAAAGCGGGGAAGATCGAGCTCGAGAGTTTTGGCGGAAGGACCCTTGCCGATTATTATATCCAGTTTGAACTCCTCCATGGCCGGGTACAAAACTTCTTCAATCAATTTGTTGAGGCGGTGAATTTCGTCAATGAAAAGAATATCACCGTCATTTAAATTGGTGAGAATCGAGCCAAGATCGCCCACTTTTTCAATGGCTGGACCGGAGGTGGCGCGGATATTGGCGCCCATTTCCCTGGCGATAATGTGGGCGAGAGTCGTTTTCCCGAGTCCCGCCGGGCCGTAAAGAAGAACATGCTCAATGGGTTCCCCCCGTTTTTGGGCGGCTTTGATGAGGATATTGAGGTTTTTTTTAACTTTGTTCTGACCGACATACTCCGAAAAACTCTGCGGCCGCAGAGTGATGTCGAGTTTTGTGTCTTCGGTTTGCTCGTCAGAGGAAGTAATCATTTTTGATATCTCGTGTAAAGTATTTCGTATTTAGTATAAGCCATTTTAGCTTGCTTGACAAAAAAATCGGCCTGTGCTAAACTGGTCTGTTCGGCAGATTTGTGATATGAAAGGCAATAATCAGAATTTTTCAAGTAGGCTAGCCTGTCCTGCGGAGCAGTCCAGAACGCAATACTTTCAAAACTCTGATTATTGCCTTAAATGAGAGAAAAATATAAAGTTCTCTAGCTTGCAGGCAATAAGGGGAGCTCGTAACTTTCCTACCGGGAACTTTCTTGCCCAGACATGGATTGTTCGGTTTCGGCTGAACTTTTCCTCGGCACTGTTCCTACCCCGCGATTCCCTAGTTGCGGGATTTTGCCTGCAGATTAGAGAATTTTTTTGTATTATACTTGTATTTATGCTCGTAGAGACGCGATTCATCGCGTCTTTTGTCAATAAAAAATATTTTCCACTTTATTTTTGTCTTCGTCCCAAAACTTTGGGTTGCGCTCGATATATTCCCGAATTTTTCCGAGGCTATTTTCATCACGAATGATGCGGTCGTAAAATCGAGGTTGCCATTGAAAATTAGGAAATATTTCGCTAATTCTTTTTGTAGACGCGCCTTTGAAGCCGCGGATTATGGCAGATAAATTATTTGATTGCGAACCGAACTTATTCTTATAATTTTTATCCGTAGAGACGCCTTGAAGGCGTCTCGATTGTGGCGCAGACTGAGACACATGCGATGCGTCTCTACTATTTTCGATCACAATTATTCCATGCAAGTGGTTGGGCATTACAATAAATTGATCAACTTTTACGTTGTCCCTGATTTTATCTGTATTTAGCCACTCACTTTCAACGATTTTACCAATTTCGTTCAATACCATTTTTCCATCCTCAACCTCCCCGAAAAACTTTTGCATATCCTTCGTGCAAATCGTAACGAAATAATATCCGTTTTGCGAATAATCCCAATTTTTGTGTCGCACGGATTGGATTTTGTATTTGTTTTGATAGAGTGGCATATGTTTCGCGCTATCCGAGACGCATTCGATGCGTCTCTACGGCCATTATATCAAAAAGTAGAGGCGCTTTGAAAGCGCCTCTTAAATTCGCGCGATTTGACAACAAGCGTCGGGGGGGGGTATTCTAAGGGGAGAAATAAAAAGTAATTGAAAATTTATGGAAAGAGAAAAACCATATCAACCAAGTGAAGAGGAAATGCAAAAAGCGGAGGAGATTATGGATGACAATCAAAAAGAGATGAGAGATATGCGAGAGATGACCATGGGAAGTGAAGGTGGGGAGGATTCTATTTATTTTGCAAGGTATGGAGATAAAACGGGCATACGAATATTAGAGGACGGATCAATAGAGTTCAGGAGAAGTGATGTACATCGTGATAGGGGTGGGCCTGATACATGGAAAATAACTCCTCAGCAAGCGCTTGAAGATCTAAAAGGGCAATTAACAGAGTGTGATAGAGATATAAAAGACCGTGAAAAGCGCCTAGAACTAGCGAAGCTTAGAAAAGATAAAATTGGAATTATGATGGGTAAAATTGAAAAGATGAGGGATGATCAAAAGTAATACTAAGAACATACAAAGGCATTAAAAAGAGCAGATTCGTGCCTGCTCTTTTTTCGTAGAAAAAATTTGTATATTCGTATAGATTCGTAATTCGTAGAGATATCCTATTCTTCCGTTACTCTTTCCACTTCTTCCATTGTCGTAACACCTTCCAAAACTTTCAAAATTCCGTCTTGGGCCATAGTGAGCATTCCTTGCTCGATGGCGAGACTCTCAACTTGCGAGGCAGTGGGGCTTTCGTTGATCAATTTTTCCATCTCTTTTGTCATTTCCAAAATCTCGCTTACCGTGGTTCGTTCTTTGTATCCGATATTATTGCAAATCGGACAGCCGGCGGCTTCGAAAACATATTCAACTTTTTTTGGAATCTCGATGCCGGATCTTTCGGAAATTGTTTTGAGAACTTTTTCAATATGATTTTTCACTTCCGAATTTACTTTCGTTTTCTTTTTGCATTCGGGACAAAGAATTCGGATCAGTCTTTGGGCCATAAAAGCGTTGACTGACGAAGCGATGTCGGTCGGCGAGACGCCCATATTCACGAGGCGCTGGACCGAACCAGCGGCGTTGTTCGTATGAAGTGTTGACAAGACTAAATGACCGGTGAGCGAGGCTTGCACCGCAATTCGGGCCGTTTCGTCGTCCCGGATTTCCCCGATCATCAGGATATCCGGATTTTGGCGAAGAAGGGCGCGCAGGGCTTTTGGGAAAGTATAATCTTTTTTGTCGTCGGTTTGGGTTTGGAGAATTCCTTTGAGGCGGTATTCAATAGGATCTTCAACGGTGATTATTTTCACACCGGGTTTGTTGAGAATGGATAATAAAGAATAAAGAGTTGTTGTTTTTCCGGATCCGGTCGGGCCGGTGTTCAAAATTATTCCGTTCGGCTTTTTGACTTGTTCAAGAAGTGCGTCGAGATTTTGTTTTCTGATTCCCAATTCTTCTAGTTTTAAGGATTGGGCGCCTTGGTTGAGGAGACGCATCACCACCGTTTCGCCATAGCCGCCCAAAATAATCGAAACGCGAATGTCAATTTCGCGGTCTTTGATTTCGTGCAAAACTCCTTCTTCCAGTTTGATTCCAAACCGGCTGTCTTTCACGCCCCCTTCGACGTCAGTTGCCTTAAAACCGCTCAAAATTTTCACATTTCCCAAAAGATGAGGATATTCATTCATGGGAATATGAACAACATCCTGGAGAATTCCGTCAATTCGATACCGAATTTTCACGGTGTTCTCTTCTGGCTCAATATGAATGTCTCCGGCGGAAAGTGACAGAGCCATAGCCATAATCAAATCGAGAATTTTCTCGGGCGGAGAATCGCTGATGACCTTCTGAAATACGGCGAATTTTTTTTTCGCTTCGGCTATTTTTTCTTCTGTGTCTTTATTGATTGTAATTGACCGGAGCAGAAGCTGGGTAATAATTTTCTCGTAAAGTTCTTCAAGAAATTTCCCTTCCCCGGTTACTCTTTGCACTTCTTCAATCGAAGTGATTCCCTCGAGAGATTTCAAAATCCCGTCCTGGAGCATAGTTACCATGCCGGCTTCAAGAGCCAGAGCAAGAATTTCCGATTCGGGGGACATCCCGGTTACTTTTTGGGCAATTTCTTCGTTGATGGTGAAAATTTCAAAGATTCCAATCCGTCCTTTGTAACCAAGACCATTGCATTTTGGACAGCCTTTAGCGCGGTAGAAAAAATCTATTTCTTTAGGTATAGCGAGTTTTGCTTTTGGAGAAATAACGGCCAGAATTTTTTTGACACTTTCAATTGTTTCCCGGGCCGGGGCGTATTTTTCCTTGCAGTGGGAACAAAGCCGCCGGACGAGGCGCTGGGCGATGATGGCGTTGACTGACGCTGGAATGAGCGAGGGCTTGATTCCCATGTCTATGAGCCGCGGTGTGGTTTCCACGGCGCTGTTGGTATGAAGGGTTGAGAGCACGAGATGTCCGGTAAGTGAGGCGTGAACGGCGATCGAGGCTGTTTCGTCATCACGGATTTCGCCGACTAGAATAATATCCGGATCTTGGCGGACAATGGAGCGGAGAGCGTTGGCGAAGGTATATCCGCGGGATTTCGAAACTTGGGTCTGGGAAATCCCCTTGATTTTGTATTCAATCGGATCCTCAACCGTGATTATTTTCACTTCCGGCGTGTTGAGCTGGCTGACGATGGCATAAAGCGTCGTTGTTTTTCCTGAACCGGTGGGACCAGTGTTCAGAATCATTCCATTGGGATTTCCCATTTCTTCTTGCAATTGATCGTAGGCCAGTCCCCGAAGGCCTAAATCGTCGAACTTGAGGGCGATTGTTTGCTGATTGAGAAGTCGCATGACGATATTTTCTCCGAAGTTTCCGGGGAGGATTGAAACACGAATGTCAATATCGTTTCCTTCAATTTGAATGGAGAAATGTCCGTCTTGAGCAATGTCGCGGATATTGATTTTCATTCCGGAAAGGACTTTCACGCGCGATAAGATGTAGTGATAGGTTTGGATGGGAAGAACGGTTATGTTTTGCAATATCCCGTCAAGGCGGTAGCGGAGACGGATTCCGTCCTGCTGGGGTTCGAAATGGATATCGCTCGCATCCATCTTAATGGCACCGGCCATAACAATATTAATCACTTCTGTCGTTGGAATCTCGGTTATTCTTTTTCGAAGATCAATGACGTCTTTGAGTTTTTTTTCGAATTCATCGAGGTCGGCCCCGGTTAGAGTGAGGCGCAGTTCTTCAAGACTTTCAATAAGAGCGATGTGTTTGTATTTTTCAATTGTTTTTTTGAGACCGGTTTGAGAGCAGAAAAAAAATTTCAGTTTGTATCCCTCTTCTTTTTCAAGTTTTTTGAGATATTCGGCGAGGTCCGGATTGGCAATATCTGCGAGCGCGAGGGCTACATTTTTCCCGGATCTCTGAATGCAGACCAGCTCATATTTTTCAGCGTCGGATTTTGAGATGGTGCGCAAAGTCTCCGGATCAACGGGAAAAATATTGAGGTCAATATAGGGTAATTTCAAAACGGCGGCTATGGCGGCGGCCTGCTGTTCCTCGGATTCGTGCTTCATTTTCGCCAAAATCCGCCGGACATCTTCCTCATGAGCTCCGTGAATTTCGTGTATGTTTTTGTTTTCGGTCATTCTTTACGAATTACGAATTTTTACAAATATACGAATGATTTTTGGTAGGTACATTTATTTTATTATACTCACTGTGAAATAACAAATTAATAAAGGCGGCCAATCCCGTCTTGCGGAGTTGGCCGGTTGAGCTAAACTTACTCTTCTTCTCTTTTCGCTTGCGCGATTAAATCCTTGAGAGCTTGCAGAACTTCAGGCGATGGGTAGACAACAGGGAACATGATATTGGTAAAAAGCATGTCCATGGGAGATAATTCCTTGACTCCTACCGCACTCTCAATGTTTCCCTTTCCATCATCTTTAACTAGAATATACCATACCATTTTCTGTTCCTCCTTAGGGTTTCAACTTTTCCAGCAACTCCTTCTCCGCTTCGACAATATTTTTTCCCTCAAAAACTATTTCCAGATGCCCATTTTTGATTTCCCCTCCCAGAATTTTTTGGATATCTTTCAAGGGTTCGGAATCCG
>Ga0210016_1000062_pt1 | contig 70165 bp, 75 predicted proteins | sample CryGeyCG2014_300_FD_185454 | JGI IMG/M metagenome (GOLD analysis project Ga0210016, IMG submission 185454) | Groundwater microbial communities from aquifer - Crystal Geyser CG02_land_8/20/14_3.00 (SPAdes) (version 2) | ecosystem: Environmental > Aquatic > Deep subsurface > Groundwater | place...
CCCTGCGCCACAGCCCGCTGAGCTCCTCGGGACTTTTGTAAAGGTCTCTGACGATCCTGCCTATTTTTCTTCCTGTTCCCGCATCAACCGCGGCTCTTTTCTTCAGGAGATATCGCAAATTGTTCTCTTCCTGGCCCTGTATAACTTTGACCAGGACCATAGGAAGATAGGATATCATAGATTCCGTAATGCTCAGCCCTCCGGGTTTTGTTATGATAATGTCTGACGCGGCCATAAGCTCTTCGACGTTGTTTATAAAGCTGTAAATGAAGACCGGGATCTTCATCTTAAGGCGCAGGTCTTCAAGTCTGATTTTCAACTCTTCGTTTTCCCCCGCGATCACAGCCAGCTGGAAAGGAAGACCTTCCTTTTCCCACATTCTCACGGCTGCTGACAGGTCAACCAGGAATCCTGTGCCCCCGCCCATAATCAGCACCGTGAAGAGCTGCGGGTTAAAACCGAGTTTCTCCCTCATTTCCAGCTTGTTCTTACGGGATATGAATTTCCTGTCTATCGGTATGCCGAAATCATGCGTGTGCTCCTTCACCACGCCTTTGGCTGAAAGCATTTCTGCCACTTCAGGGCACGGAACAACAAAAGCATCTACGTTGGGTTTGCACCAGTATGAATGAAGGCCGAAATCCGTCAGGACCGCTATAAGGGGGACTTTCAGCCCTTCCCTGGCTTTTATCCTGTCAACGAACATGCAGGGCAGGACCTGCGTGCATACCACTGCCCCGGGGTCATACTCCAGCAGCAGCTGCTTCATCCTGGTATAAAGGAAACTACCAAGTTTCCTTAAAAGCCTGATCTTCCTGCCGATAAGGGAATAAGGGAATAAAAACCTATCGTTCTTCTCGTCATATATCTTTTCAGCTATCTCCGGCTTAGCCCCCAGGAACTCAAGCAGCTCTCTCATGCCCATGGCTCCCGTGGAAACATCGCTTAAAGCCTCCGAAAGGTCCTTTTCCACTTCCTTGTCAAAACCGATCTCAAAGGACCTTTTCATCCTTGCGCCTTCCCAAAGGCCCCTTATGCCCATCAGTTCCGCAACCCTGGCCTTACCTTCGCGCGGGTCATAAAGATAACCCCATGTCCTTGGGTTTGAGTGAAGTAGCTTAAAATAAAGGTTGCTTATGGCCTTTGATACTCCCGGGCTCGCGAACTCAAAAAAATTCACAAGCTTGACATCAATGCTGCCGGATTTTTCCTTCAGCGCGAGTTCAACGGCTTCCGCGGCCTTCTTATGGCCCGAGCCTATGAAAGAAGCAAGGAGCAGGATTTTTCCTTTAGACATATATCACGTTTGTTTTTATTACTGGTTTGACGATAAATTCAAGCCCTGTTGCGCATATCGCGCAGAAGAACGGTATTGCCGGAAGAAAATACCTTATACCATCAGAATCAATACCAGCGGCTGAAAATATTCCGAGAAGCAGGAAAATGATTATAAGGCATAAAAATCCGGAACTGTTCTTATCGGCAAAGGTCTTGATAATGCCCAGAATAAATAACACCGTCATCCCTATTGGCACATTCGAAAAGAAGGAACTGAAAGCCAGGTGCCAGATCCTGCCTCTTGCGGCAGCTACGGCATCCATATGATATCTGGCATGATCTATTAAGCCCGTAACCGGGTCCGGCCAGAGAGAAGGCCACGATAACAGGAACGCAACAGACCCGGTGATCAAAAACGGAATAAAAAGCTCCGCCAGCCTTTTACGGCTGAACAAAAGAAGCCAGATAAAAATTGAAATTGGTATGATCAAAGAGGTCACCTTTGCGCCCAGGGAAAAACCCGCCATGACACCGGAAAGGCACACCCATGCCTTCCTGCCGCGTAATCCTTTCAGGAAAAACAATACCGCAAGCACCCAGAACAAACTAAGGTTAATATTTATTTCCGCGAAATGCGCGAATTCGGTTACTGCGGGGATGCATAACAGCATTATTCCCGAAACCAAAGATACGGCCCTGCCCATGAACTGGCGCGCGAACATATAAACAAGCATGATAAGCAGCGAAAAATTAATTGCGGTCGCGAGCCGCAGGGATTTTAAATCTCCCATGCGGCCGTGACAAGCCATCCATGTGATCCCCGAGGTTATTTTCACTACGGATGGGTGCTCCCCCCCGATGTTCCAGCATCTGTCCAGCACGTCCCTTCGGAAAGGTTCAGGCTGCTTTAACCATTCCGTGAATGACAGAACTGTTTTTTCGTAGATATATTCATCCGCCCTTCTCGCGTGATTCTCAAGCGAACGGGAAACCACGACAAATACGGCCAGGGAAAGGATCGCCAGCATAATAACGTGCATGTATCTGCGAAGAAATGCCACCGGATGACCTCAACTTTTTTTAAAAAAACTGCCTATATTCTCGGTCATCCTCGTTAAAAACAGGGCAAGAATGCCAAGAGGGAGCAGGATATAATACAAAGGCTCCCCGACCAGCCTGCAGGAAATAAGCCAGGTAAAAAAAGGAACGAGCAGGAATGTTATAACCGCGCCTATAAACCTGGTCTTTAAACCGAAATGCAGCAAAAGCCATGCAGAAAAAGCAAGAACAGTCTCAAACGGAAGGAAGAAAGAAAGGACGCCCAGAGACGTCATTGTCCCTTTCCCCCCTTTAAATTTCAAAAATATCGAATAATCATGACCTGCAACGGTTGCTATTCCTGTCAGGATAAGGTAAAAATCCCCGACACCCAGCATCCTTGCCGCAAATACAGGAATTATGCCCTTACAGTAATCCAGGAAAGCAATAATAAAACCGGGCGCGCTGCCGAACGATGCCGCTACATTGGCAGCCCCCGGATTCCCGTCTCCTGCTTCCCTAATATCCCCTCCTCTTTTTTTCCTATAGAAAATATATGAAGGGGATACTGACCCAAGAATGTAACCGCCTGCGACCAGGCAGAGCCCGCAAATGTTCATTGTGACGTTACTATGTTCAGAAGCTTGTCTTTGATAAATACAATATTCGCGATCTTTCTGTTTTCAAGCCACCTGCTGACCTTTTCACGCGCCAGGACGATCTTCCTTACGTCTTCCTCCACGGCGCCTGCGGGAACAGGCACCCTATCCCTTAGCTTACCGTCAACCTGGACTATTATCAAAGATTCCTCTTCCCTGATGGCGTCTTTGTCGTAACCCGGCCAGGGTATACCGAAAATGCTGGGTTTGTTGCCAAGGACCGCCCAGCATTCCTCGCTAAAATGCGGGACGAACGGCGCGAGCAGCAGGATTATTTTTTCAAGAACTTCTTTTGACGGAGACTGGCCTATCAGATTAGTCATTTCCATCAGGCTTGCGATCGCCGTATTGAAATGAAACCTCTCCAGGTCTTCCGTTACTTTTTTTATCGTCTGTTGCAGTTTTCTCTGTATCTTTTTGTCGTTTTCTGCTGGACACTGGATACTGGGCTTGCCCGCCAATCTTGCTGGGCGGGACACTGGATACTGCTTTACAAGCCTCCAAACCCTGTTTAAAAACCTGCTTGCGCCTTCTATTCCCTCATCGTTCCATTCGAGGTCCGGCTCAGGAGGAGCGGCAAAAAGCATGAACAGGCGCATGACATCGGCTCCGTATCTGTCGATAATAATATCCGGATCAACAATGTTGCCTTTTGACTTTGATATTTTTGCGCCGTCTTTTACGACCATTCCGTGCGCGAGCAGGTTCACAAAAGGCTCTTCGCACTTTACTTCCCCGATATCTTTTAAGAATTTGACAAAAAATCTTGAATAAAGAAGATGCAGTATGGCATGTTCTACCCCGCCGACATACTGGTCCACCGGCATCCAGTAATCCGAATCCTCTTTATGGAATGCGGCGTCATCAGAATTAACGCTGGTGTAGCGTAAAAAATACCAGGATGAGCAGATAAACGTATCCATGGTATCTGTCTCCCTTTCCGCGCTCCCGCCGCATTTCGGGCAGCTGCATTTAACGAAATCCTCCGCTCTGGCAAGAGGAGAACTGCCCTTACCCGTGATATTGATCTTTTCAGGCAGCCTGACCGGAAGATCTTTTTCAGGCACCGGGACCATACCGCATTTTTTACAATATATTACGGGTATCGGGGTGCCCCAGTATCTTTGGCGTGAAATGCACCAGTCGCGCAGGCGGTAGTTGACCTGCCTGCTGCCCATTTTTTCCTTTTCCATCCAGTCCGATATCTTTTCTATTGCCTGCAGGTTCGGTATACCGTTGAACTGTCCGGAATTCACCAGCGTTCCCTCGCCCTCATAAGCCTCCTTCATTTCTGCTGGATCCTGGATGCTGGATCCTGGATCCTGGATAACAATTCTCATCGGCAGGTTATATTTTTTAGCGAACTCAAAATCTCTCTGGTCATGGGTGGGAACCGCCATTATCGCTCCGGTTCCATATCCCATAAGAACGTAATTTGCTATCCAGATAGGTATTTTTTCCCTATTTACGGGATTTATAGCATAAAAACCCGTAAAAACACCCTCTTTTTCCATATCTATCATGGTGGTTACTGTTATATCCTTTGACCCTGTTCTTGCAATAAAATCCTTTAATAAACTGTTCTCGCTGATCTTAAGGATATCGCTGACAAGCGGATGGCCGGCCGAAAGCACGACATATGTTGCTCCGAAAATTGTGTCCGGCCTTGTAGTGAATACCATTAGATCTTTATTTTTCAGCTGGACACTGGACACTGGACACTGGACACTGAATTTGATCTCGACTCCTTCGCTTCTCCCTATCCAGTTTTTCTGCATCAGCAGGACCCTTTCGGGCCAGTCGTTCAGGTTTGAAAAATCAAGGAGCCTGTCAGCATAAGATGTTATTCTTAAAAACCATTGTTCAAGCTCGTTCTGGATGACGGTAGAACCGCATCTCCAGCACCGGCCGTCTATTACCTGCTCGTTCGCGAGGACCGTGCTGCATTTCGGGCACCAGTTTGCGGGAGATTTTTTCCTGTACGCAAGGCCCTTTTCAAACATTTTTAAAAAGAAATACTGGCTCCACCTGTAATATCCGGGATCGCATGTGATGACTTCCCTGCGCCAGTCGTAAGAATAACCCAGCCGCCTGAACTGCCCGCGTATGGTTTCTATGCACTTCCTGGTCCACTCGAAAGGATGGATATTTCTTTCAACGGCGGCTATTTCAGCGGGCATACCGAAAGAATCATAGCCGATCGGGTGCAGCACGTTATAACCCTGCATTATCTTGAACCTGGCTATCGCGTCGGTTATGGAATAAGGGCGCATATGCCCCACATGCAGTTTTGCCGAAGGATACGGGAACATTTCCAGGACATAATACTTTTTTCTTGAAGCATCGGTCTTTGTATTATAAAGGCCCTGTTCATCCCAGTATTTCTGCCACCTGGCTTCTGCAAGCCTAAAAGGATAGACGTCAGTTTCTTCGGTGCTGCCCATCATGTCTCCCGATGCTTACGCTTTGCTCGCCTCTATTCCCCTTATCATCTTTCTTTCTGCTTTCATCTTTCTCTTGAGGGCGAAAATATGCCTCTTCCTTTGCTGCTTGGACTTGCTTCTTGCCATGGCTCCTCCGTTAGATTCTGTATCGTTCAAATTTCTTCGCTATTTCATTATCAATAATCCCTTCTATAATTATCCTCCCGTTCACGAATTCCTTTTTCAGTATCTCCCCCCTGGCGAAAAAAACCGGCAGGAACTTTATACCTGTATCGTACGGGATGGAAAATTTTACATGAGTCCGCCTGCCGCTGAAGAAATGGATAATCCTGTCAAGCAGAATATCGAGCCCTTTTCCGGTAAGCGCGGATACCGCTACGCTGTCAGGCACGATGCGCAGCAACCGTTCTACGGCTTCCCGCGAACCGCACTTGTCTGTCTTGTTGAAAACAGTTATGACCGGTTGTGAAACCGCCCCGATCTCTTCAAGCACGGTGCTGACAGCGTGCATCTCGTTTTCCATCTCGGGCGAACTTACGTCAACAACGTGCAGGAGAAGGTCTGCCTCCTTTATTTCTTCCAGCGTTGCCCGGAACGCGACAATCAGCTGGTGAGGCAACTTGCGTATGAATCCCACGGTGTCCGATAAGAGCACGTCCTGGTGTATGGGAAGCCGGATCTTTCTTGTAGTGGGATCAAGTGTTGCGAAGAGCCTGTCATCCACAAGCACGCTGGAATTCGTGAGCGTATTCAGGAGCGTGCTTTTCCCGGCATTCGTGTATCCGACAAGCGATATTACGGGAAACTGCCTGTTATCGCGCTGTGCGGCGCGCCTTTCTCTTATCTTTTCTGTTTCTTTTTGAAGAATGTTGATCTTTTTCCTGATGCGCCTGCGGTCGTATTCAAGCTTGGTTTCTCCCGGGCCCCTTGTACCGATGCCTCCCGCAAGCTGGGAAAGCTCAACCCCGCGCCCTGTAAGCCTCGGGAGAAGGTGGGAAAGCTGCGCAAGCTCAACCTGCAGCTTGCCTTCACTGGTCCTTGCCCTTTGAGCGAAAATATCCAGGATAAGCTGTGTGCGGTCTATGACCTTCATGTCAAAGACGCCTTCAAGATTTCTCTGCTGAGCCGGGGAAAGCTCGCCATCAAAGATAATAAGATTGCATCCTGTGCCGCTGGCGAAGGCCGCGGCTTCATGGGCTTTGCCCTTGCCCACGTAATACGCGGAATCTATTCTTCTCCTGCTCTGCGTGAATTCCTTTGCTATTGAGGCTCCCGCAGAATTTACAAGACGCCTGATCTCTTCCAGGTCTTTGCCCGGTCCTTTCAACCCGATAATAACGGCCTTTTCTGAAATAAAACTCTCCTACTGAGCGTACCTCTGCTCAGATCTGGGCACGTACCACTTTACGAAATTATATTCTATGCCCGCAGGTTCGACCTTAATGCCCCTGAACCTTTTATGGATGACCGGGAATGAATCCCTGACATACAGAAAGCTGTAGGGCTGCTCTTCCGCCAGAACAGCATGGATCCTGTTATAGATCTTTTTTCTTTTTCCCTGATCGAATATTTTCCTGCCTTCTTCAAGAAGCCTGTCGACTTCCTTGTTTTTATAAGATACGAAGTTATACCCTTTCTCGATCTGGCTTGAATGCCACATCGAATACTGGTCCGGGTCCAGGCTCAGGTTCCACCCGAGTATAAGGGCGTCAAATTTCTTTTTATTGACGTATTCCTGCAGGAAGGTGCTCCACTCAAGTATCCTGATGCTGACATCTATGCCGATCTTTTTGAAATCTTCCTGTATGATGGTCGCGCACAATTCTCTTTCTTTATTGCCCTGGTTGGTTATAAGCGTGAACCTGAAAGGGATCCCGTTTTTCTCCAGGATGCCGTCACCGTCACTATCCTTCCATCCCAGGGATTCCAGCGCCCTGCGGGCTTTGTCAGGATTATACGCGTATTCCCTTGCCTGGTTGTTGTAAGCCCAGAACGCGGGCGGGTAAGGACCCGTGATCGGCTTTCCAAATCCCTGTATAACGCCCTTGATCATATCCTTCTTATTTATCGCGCAGGCAAGGGCCTGCCTTACTTTCACATCTTTGAAAAAAGGGCTCTCGATATTGTAACCAAGATAGGTGTAGGAATTGATCGAGGGATAGCGGAAAACGTTTATCTGGTATTTTTCCGGCAGGGTCCGGCTCTCGGTCGAATATTGAAAGGAGTTCAACCCCATGTAGTCAACAGTGCCTTTCTCAAGCTCTGAAAGCTGAACGCTCTGGTCGGATATTATCCTGTATATGTATTTAGAGATAAACGGCTTCCCCTCAAAATAATCAGGATTTGCCTCAAGCTCTATTTTTTCATCCGTAACCCATTTTTTAAAAATATAGGGCCCTGTGCCTACGGGGCGCCTGTTGCATGGATTCGTGTTAAAATCGCCTTTTTCAAAAAGATGCTTCGGAACGATCCCCATGCCCCAGCTTGCAAGCCCCGGGGCAAACGGCTCCTTGTATGTGACCACCACCGTGTATTTATCCGGTGTTTCCAGGCTTTTTACTCTTTCAAAATCGCTTGAAAAAGGCGTCTTTACCTTTGGGTCGATAAGGCGCTCGTAAGTGAATTTAACGTCTTCGCTGGTGAATTCCCTGCCGTCATGCCACCTGACCCCTTTTCTCAGATAGAACGTTATGACCAGGCCGCCCTCGGTAACCTTCCAGGACTGGGCGAGATCACCGGTAAGCTTTATGTCTTTATCATATTTCACAAGCCCGTTGAACAAAAGGCCCACAATATCCCCGGAAGAACTGTCCGCGCAAAGAACAGGGTTTAACTGGATCGCGTCCGCTATGGAAGGCGTAACCAGCGCATCGCCGTATGAAAACGCCCCTGCTTCTTCGGATGAATCCCTGACTGTTTTTTTTGCGCATCCTCCTGCTAAAAACAGGCAAAGAAAAAGAATACAGGTCCCTTTTGTTTTGGCCCTTTTCTTGAGTCTCATTTAGACACTACTGACCCTGCGGTATTGCAGTCGTTGAACCGCCAACATGCGCAACCGGCTGCTCGACCGGAACCTGAGGTGCGGTGCTAACCCTGCCCTGCCTTGAATACAGCACTGATAGGATCAGGGATGTTGCAAAAAACACAACCGCCGAAATTATAGTGATCTTGACGACCAAACCCTTTGCACCTGTCCCGCCGAAAAGCGCCCGCTCCCCGCTGCCTCCGAAAACGTCCCCAATTCCTCCGTGGCCTGTCTGGAGCATAACCGAAAAAATCAGCACTATGCAGGAAAGGATGAACAATACCAGAATAAAAATTAGCATGTTATCCTCCCATATAATATATTTTTTAAACTATATTATATCAAAACATAAGAAAAAGTCAAGGGAAAAACTACACTTAAAAACCACACTTATGAACCCAGAGACGCAGACCCCAGCAGCTTAATCCCGACCGTAGCCCGCCACGGTTATTGGCGGGCGTAGGTCCCCCCTGTTACTTTCGCAAGAAAGTAGGGGGGATCAAGAAAAGATAGCCATCGAATCCCCGTAACTCAGGAAACGGTATCCCTTTTCCACGGCTTCCCTGTATGCCTTCAGTATAAGTTCCCTTCCTCCAAAAGCGCATGTCAGCAAAAGGGGTGTGGACATAGGCATATGAAAATTTGTTACCATGGAGTCAACTACCCTGAAATTGAAACCCGGATAGATAAAAATGCCGGCAATTGCGTTCCCGCCTTTAAAACCCGGGATTGAAAACGCTGTTTCAAGAGCCCGGACAGTGGACGTGCCGACAGCGACTATCCTTCTGCCTTCTTTACGGCGGTTCAATATATTCGCATATATATCTTCTGGTATAGTGAAATGCTCCGCGCCCATTTTGTGCCGGGTAACGTCTTCTTCCCTCACGGGGATGAACGAACCCAGGCCTATATGAAGCGTCAGGGGAAGGGTCTCTACCCCTTTGGCGCTCAGAGAGCGCATGAACTCATTTGAAAAATGCAGGCCGGCTGTCGGAGCTGCGATCGCTCCTTCCTTTTCAGCGTAGACAGTCTGGTACCTGCTCTTGTCCGAAACGGAATAAGGACGTTTTATGTATGGCGGCAGCGGCATTTCTCCGATCTCATCAAGGATATTGATGAGATCGTCTTTTGAATCAAACTCGACTATGCTTCTTACGGGGTTTAGCTCCCTTATTCTACCTGTTAACTTTCCCTGAAAATAAATTACATCGCCTTCAGATACTTTTTTTCTGGGCCTGACAAGGACATCCCATGCGTTCCTGCTGATCTCGCGGACCAGGAGTATCTCTATTTTCTGTCCGTCTTTTTTAGTGCCCCTGATCCTTGCAGGTATGACCTTGGTATTATTGAAAACAAGGGCATCGCCCGCGTTCAGGTATTCGGACAGATCCCTGAAACTGCGGTGTTCTATTTTTTTGTTGCAGATATGAAGGACCATCAGCTTTGATCCGGTCCTTTCTGAGGCCGGTTCCTGCGCTATAGATTCCTTAGGTAGGTTGTAATCAAAATCTTTTTTATCCATTATGTAGTGTGCCGGCATTAGTAGCTGGTTGGTAACTGGCCACTAATCATTCGTAAGTTTCTTGACTTTTGTTCCGGGAAAATAGAATTTCAGGATCTCCTTGTAATCGTATCCGTTTACCGCCATTTCCTTTGCGCCCCACTGGCACAGCCCGACGCCATGACCGTATCCCCTGCCCCTGAAGATCAATTCGTCCCTGACCTTCTGCTCAACCGTGAACATTGTGCTGGGAATGACAGAATATCCCATGATCCTGCGGAAGCTGTCACCGCTCATTTTTTTTTCCCCGCCGGCGCCCTTTATTGAAAGCTCCTGCACCCTTTCGGTTCTTGACTTTTTAAGCAGGTAGATCCCCAGTATCTTGCCTATGTCGATACCATTTTTTTTCAAAGCTTCCTGGATCTGACCGGTGCTGAATTTCTTTTCCCAACTGTACCTGGGGCTGTTCCTGCAAAACGGACATCTGACATTAGTGATATACGGGATTGAAATGCCCCATACATCCATTGAGTCTTCAGTGTAGCCGCCGCAGCAGGAATGGTAAAACACCTGCGCGACCGCATCCCTGTAAACCAGGTATTCTCCGGCCGTTTCGGATACCAGCCGGTTTGAAGCGCTGTCTTCTCCGTTAACGCCCCAGTAGACCTGGGACATTATACCGGATTCCACGTCAAAATCAAGCTCGGCCCTGTTCTGCATCTGGTAAAAAACATAAGTCCTGGCTGCCACAACGTGTGCCTTGATCATCTCTTCGGGCCAGTCCGGCGATATTTCCACTTTTACCGTTCCCCTGACATAATCATCGATAGAAATAATGTTTATTACATCAAGCAGCTGAACGCCGCCGTTTTTCAGTTTTATAAAAATGCTTCCGCGGTATTCTCGTCCGTTTACGGACACTGTCCCGTTACCCCTGGGCTCAATTACCACCTCATACGGCAGGTTAAAGGAAAAACCTCCGCCATCGATGCTTGTCTGTATAAGCCTGAGGCCCTGGTCCGAAGGAGTGATCGAATATTCCGCGAAAGAAGGCGTTACCGCAATATCCTGGGCCGTGGATGGGTCGTAGAGAGAAGTCGTTTCAGCGCATAATATATTCACGCTTTGCTGTCCCGTCAGCAGTCTTACCCTTACAAGTTCGTACGCCGGGCAGCTCAAGGAAAACGAAACAAGAAATGTGAACAGTAGTGAAATACGATGTGACTTCATTATTACTTTTTCCCAAGAAGGTTTATCAGAAGGGAAATGGCGGCGCTGATTATCAGGCAGGTTGTTACAGGAAAGAAAAAGCTGAAATTTTTCTTCTGGATGTATATGTCACCGGGCAGTTTACCTGTTCCTGGCATACGGTGCATGACAACTAAAGCGAACCCGAGTATCGCCAGCAGGACCCCAAGTATGATAAATGTGCGTCCCAGTGCATTAAAGTTCATCTGTGTTTCAGGTTTCTTTCTTCCTCGCTGAAAATGCAGCCGCAGTAATTCTGGCGGTATAACCCGAGTTTCTTTGAAATATCTATCCCTTTCTGCCAGCCGCTGCGGAAATCGGAATAATAAAATTCCAGACCATATTCCCCCGCCGTCTCCTCGCCTATTTTCCTGATCAAACCGTTATCCTGATAAATGCTGTATAAAAGGGTTGTGGTAAAACTGCCGAAACCCCGTTCCTTTGCCGTTTTTGCGGTTTCCCTGAGCCGCAGAGCCCAGCATGCCGCGCATCTCTTCGGGAAAGCCAGCTCACCGCCAAGATTCCCTATAAATTCCCTGACAGAATAGGACTCGTCGCGGATCGCTTCAATCCCCTGGCTGTCAGTGAAAGCAAGGAAAGCATCCATCCTCTTGCGGTATTCGCTTAGGGGATGGATGTTGGGATTATACCAGAAAGCAGTAACCGAATATCCCTTTTCCTTCAGCACCTCTAAAGGAAAACAGGCGCAGTTTCCGCAGCAAACATGAAGCAGTACACGGTTCATTTAAGTTCGGGAAGAAATTCCTCAACGCTGTTGAGGATTGTCTCCCACTGACCCCTGTTGTGTATGACGAATTTCTGCTTCCTTGCCCACCTGTCGTTCTTTCTCTGCCACAGGTAAAAAGCTACCTGGTTGCGGCCGAAGCTTTTAACCAGGGCAACCGCTGACCACCATCTTTTCCCCTTCCTGATGGTACGGAACTCGCTGACAGATATTGTTTTGTCAACCGGCGGCTGTTCCTCGTTGTCTATCTCCATCTCTTCTTCTGCCATTCTTGTACCTCCCGTCATGATCCTTCTTTTGTTGCTGTCCTGATCCGCTGCTATTGAGCTATTTTATCTATCCTTTTTCGCAATTTGCCGGCAAAGACCCTCGCCCGCGGAAGTAATCAAAAGCGGTTCTGGTTGCTTCCCTTCCGCGCGGGGTCCGGTTTATAAAACCTATCTGTATCAGAAAAGGCTCGTAAACATCGGCGATCGTGTCGGATTCCTCGTTTACCGCCACTGCCAGGCTTTCCAGGCCCACTGGACCGCCGCTGAATTTCTCAAGTATCGTCAGCATGATGCTTCGGTCCATCTCGTCCAGGCCGAGTTTGTCCACATCGAGCATATCAAGGGCTTCCAGGCATACCTCGCTGCTGATGCGGCCGGCCGATTTAACCTGCGCGTAATCGCGTATCCGCCTTAGTAACCTGTTCGCTATCCTGGGCGTTCCCCGGGAGCGCCCCGCTATTTCCTTTGCTGCGCTTTCTTCTATCTCAATATTCAGTATTGCCGCCGAGCGTATGGTTATCTTCAGCAGGTCGCTTTCGGGATAAAATCCCAGGCGGTTCACTATACCGAACCTTTCGCGCAGCGGTGATGTCAGAAGGCCTGATCTTGTTGTCGCGCCAATAAGTGTAAAACGCGGCAGGTTCAGCTTAACCGACCTGGCGCCTGGCCCCTTGCCTATTATGATATCCAGGCTGTAATCTTCCATCGCGGGATAAAGCATTTCCTCAACTGCCACAGGAAGCCTGTGAATTTCATCAATAAAAAGAATGTCGCCCTTACCCAGACCTGTAAGTATTGCGGCAAGATCGCCGGTTTTTTCAATGGCAGGGCCTGTTGTGCTTCGTATCGGCCTGCCTACGGTATTCGCGATTATATGCGCCAGGGTTGTTTTACCCAGTCCCGGCGGACCGGACAGCAAAATATGGTCCACGGGCTCATTCCTGTTTTTTGCGGCTTCTATAAAAATTGATAGGCTGTTCTTGATCTTTTCCTGTCCCGTGAATTCACCGAAAGTGGAAGGCCTGAGCTTATTTTCTATCTCGGCTTCTTCCTTTTTAGCCCTGGGGCTTGTGATGTTCTTTTCTTTCATCCTTGTCACCTCAGGATTTCAAGGGATCTCCTTATCAATTTTTCAAGATCGAGTTCTCCCCGGAATGCCTTCGCGGCTTTTTCAACCGCTTCTTTTGCCGTATTCAGTGAGTAACCCAGGGACTCAAGAGCGGAAACCGCGTCATTCAACACTTCCCTTGCGCTTGCTTTGCCCTCAACGGGCATTCCGCCTATTTTTTCCCTTGCTTCAAGGATTATCCTCTGCGCTATCTTCTTCCCTATGCCCGGTATGGAAGTGAGCAGTTTCAAGTTCTCGTCAAGCACCGCTGATTTAAGCTCGCCTGCTGATAATTCGGAAAGGATGCTGGTGGCAACCCTTGGCCCGACCCCTGAAACCGTTATAAGCGCTTTGAACGCCTCGATCTCGGTCTCTGTCAGGAATCCATACAGCGCAAAACCGTCTTCTTTTACTTGCATGTAAACCGAAAGCTTGATATTGCTTCCTGTTTCAGGCAGCCTACTATACGTGGAAAGAGGCACGAATACCTGGAATCCTAATCCGTGAACGTCAATAACCGCGTATTTCTGCGATTTAAAAACAAGCTTCCCTGATATATAATCCAGCATTTAATTCCCGCTATTTTATTAATTTATCATACTTTGTCAAATTGATATGCGTAAGCGCGGCTGCGAGAGCGTCCGCCGCATCATCTGACCTGGGTATCTCTTCCAATCCCAGAAGCAATTGCAGCATTTTCTGCACCTGGACCTTTTCCGCACGCCCGTAGCCGACGATAGCCTGTTTTATCTGCAGGGGGGTGTATTCCACTACGTCTATCGAAAGTCTTGCGCAGGTCAGGATGATCGCTCCTATAACTTCTCCCGTAATTATCGCTGTCTTGATGTTCTTGTTGAAAAAGACCTTCTCTATAACTGCTATGTCGGGCTTGTGATTATTTACAAGCTCTTCAGCCTGCCTGCAAAGATTCAGGATACGCCGGTGGAATGGATCCCCCGGTTTGGTTTCTATGGTTCCGTAACCAAGGACCTTCAGGCTTCCATTGCTTTCTATAATACCGTATCCGGTTCTTGCTATGCCTGGATCAAAACCAAGTACCACCATCAGGGCATCGCCTTCTCGAATATTTCGTCAGGGATATCAAAATTAGCAAATACTTCCTGCACGTCATCCTGTTCGTCCAGCTCGTTCATCATCCTGATCATCTGCTCGGCTTTTCCGCCTTCCAGCTTTACGTAGCTTGAAGGGATCATGGTAACCTCGGCTTTATCCGTGCCTATTTTTTCAAATGATTTTTTTATCTTCTCCAGATCTTTTGTTTCCGTTATTATATGGTACATCTCCTTATCGTCTGCCTGCACGTCTTCCGCGCCGTTTTCGATCGCGATCGTCATCAGGTCTTCTTCGGTAACTCTCTTTTTACTTATGTAAATAAGGCCTTTCTGCGAAAAAATCCAGTTCACGCAACCTGCTTCCCCAAGGTTACCGCCGTTGCGCATGAATATCTTGCGTACCTCTGAAGTTGCACGGTTCTTGTTATCAGTAAGCACCTTGACCATTACGGCCACTCCATTCGGGCCGTAACCCTCAAAAACCGATTCTTCGTACGAGATCCCCGGAAGCTCGCCTGTTCCCCTTTGAATAGCTTTTTTCACGTTTTCGGAGGGCATGTTGTTCTCTCTCGCATCCGCAATAGCCTGCCGGAGCCTTGGATTGCTATCGGGGTTTCCCCCGCTCTGCCTTGCCGCCGTGACGATCTCCTTGATGATCTTTGTGAATGCCTTGCCGCGCTGGGCATCAAGATCGGCTTTCTTGTGTTTTATACTGGCCCACTTGGAATGTCCCGACATATATACCTCAAATACTCATATATCTATTTAATTACTTTACTATTTATTATATATAAAATAAGAAAAAGTCCCAGCAATGTCCTACTCTCCCACCCCGCTTCCAGGGAGGTACCATCGGCGCTGAAGGGCTTAACTTCCGTATTCGGAATGGGAACGGGTGTGTCACCTTCGCTATCATCACTGGGACATTGTATTCAATTAGTAACATAAAATTAAAAATGAAAAATTTTCCTTTTTGATTTTTTTGACTACAAATTGCAAGCGTGGTTAAGCCCTCGACCTATTAGTACCAGTCAGCTAAAACCCTTATGGGCCTTACACCCCTGGCCTATCAACCTCCTCTTCTCGGAGAGGTCTTACTCCCTCCAGAAATCAATACCCCAAAGGGCACTGAAAACCTTCAGGATTGGATATCTAATCTTGAGGGGGGCTTCATACTTATATGCTTTCAGTATTTATCCCTTCCAAACTTGACTACCCAGCTAATGCGGCTGGTGCCACAACTGGTACATCAGAGGTTTGTCCACTCCGGCCCTCTCGTACTAGGAGCAGCTCCTCTCAAATATCCTTACGCCCACGACGGATTAGGACCATACTGTCTCACGACGTATTGAACCCAGCTCGCGTACCGCTTTAATGGGCGAACAGCCCAACCCTTGGGACCTACTTCAGCCCCAGGATGCGATGAGCCGACATCGAGGTGCCAAACCTGGTCGTCGATGTGGACTCTTGGACCAGATCAGCCTGTTATCCCCGGGGTAGCTTTTATCCGTTGAGCGACGGCCCTTCCATACGGAACCGCCGGATCACTAAGCCCTGCTTTCGCACCTGCTCGACTTGTTTGTCTCGCAGTCAGGCTCCCTTATGCCTTTGCGCTCATTAATCTGATTTCTAACCAGATCGAGGGAACCTTTGGACACCTCCGTTACTCTTTAGGAGGCGACCGCCCCAGTCAAACTGTCTTTCTGACCTTGTTCCTTATCCCGATATAGGGATAAAGGTTAGAACTTCAAGTGAAAAAGGGTGGTATTACACTGGCGGCTCCGTCCCAACTAGCGTCGGGACTTCAAAGCCTCCCACCTATTCTCTACATTCACACCCAAAATTCAGGATCAAATCACAGTAAAGCTCCACGGGGTCTTTCCGTCCTGTCGTGGGAAACCGGCATCTTCACCGGTAGTACAATTTCGCCGAGTCCATCGTTGAGACAGTCCCCTGATTGTTACGCCATTCATGCGGGTCGGAACTTACCCGACAAGGAATTTCGCTACCATAGGATCGTTATAGTTACGACCGCCGTTTACTGGGGCTTAAATTCAGCGCTTCTCTCCGCCTTACGGCGGAAATAACACCTCCTCATAACCTACCAGCACCGGGCAGGCGTCAGTCCCTATATTTCGGCTTATCGCCTTAGCAGAGACCTGTGTTTTTGATAAACAGTCACCGGGGGCTTGTTTCTGCGACCCAAAAGGGACAGCTTCCGGCAAATAGCTACGAATGAAATTGTATCTTTCGACACTCTTTCACTTTTCACTATCCGCTTTCCACTGTATTCTGGGCACTCCTTCTTCCGAAGTTACGGAGTCAACTTGCCTAGTTCCTTAACGATGGTTCTCTCGAGCGCCTTAGGATTCTCTCCTCATCTACCTGTGTCGGTTTATAGTACGGGCACCTAAAAACTCCCTAGAGGTTTTTCTCGCCAGTGTAGGATAGACCAGTTCATCCCGCTATTAACGGAACTCCCGGTAACTCCTTGGAATTAACGGCCGCCCGGATTTTCCTGGACAGCCTTCCTAAGAGATTCGACCCTGCAAACCGTCGCAGAGCTGATCTTACCTTCCTGGGTCACCCCATTGGTGATAACGTTTTCAGGCGGTATCCGAATATTAACGGATTTGTCCATCGCCTACGCATTCAGTGCCTCGGCTTAGGTCCCGACTTACCCTGAGCGGATTAGCCTTGCTCAAGGAAACCTTAGATTTTCGGCGTTCCCATTTTTCATAGAAATTATCGCTACTCATGCCAGCATCGTCACTCCTGATTCATCCAGCACTCCTCTCGGTATGCCTTCAACCGAATCAGGACGCTCCCCTACCACGCATCCCGTCGTTAAACCCCTTTAGGGGGCGGTAATGCATCCGCGGCTTCGGTGATGAACTTGAGCCCCGTAGATTATCGGCGCAGGACTGCATCGAATAGTGAGCTGTTACGCACTCTTTAAATGATGGCTGCCTCTAAGCCAACATCCTAGTTGTCTATGCAATCCCACATCCTTTTCCACTTAGTCCATTCTTTGGGACCTTATCCGGCGGTCTGGGTTGTTCCCCTTTTGTCCATGAAGATTATCCCTCACAGGCTGACTCCTGCGTTGTAACCATCAGTATTCGGAGTTTGATTGGATTTGCAATCCGGTTAAGGATGCTAGTCCATTCAGTGCTCTACCCCTGATGGTAATTATGCAAGGCTAGCCCTAAAGCTATTTCGGGGAGAACCAGCTATCTCTAAGTTAGATTGGTCTTTCGCCCCTATCCACAGTTCATCACATAGTTTCTCGAGACTAACGTGTTCAGACCTCCATTCCGATTTCTCGGAATTTCATCTTGACCATGGATAGATCACTTAGTTTCGGGTCTACTCGATGCAACTAAACGCCCTATTAAGACTTGCTTTCGCTGCGGCTTCGCCCCATCGGGGCTTAACCTTGCTGCACCGAGTAACTCGCTGGCTCATTCTGCAAAAGGCACGCAGTCAGACCGTTCCGTCTTCCAGACAACAACGAGTGCTGCCTGGAATAGGAACATGGTCCTCCTACTGCTTGTAAGCACACAGTTTCAGGTACTTTTCACTCCCCTTTCGGGGTACTTTTCACCTTTCCCTCGCGGTACTAGTTCACTATCGGTCACAAGATTGTATTTAGCTTTTGCCCATGGTCGGGCAAACTTCCCACAGGGTTTCACGTGCCCCGTGGTACTCAGGAACCCAGCCGGAAGTCCTTTCCTTTTCGCTTACAGGACTTTCACCTTCTTTGGTTAACCATTCCAGTATTATTCTGCTAAGGAAAGAATTTGTAACTTCCTGGTCTGTCTATACACGGACCAGGCCGGGTCCTATAACTTTCCACCATACAACAGGTATAGCCTTTAGGCATATGGTGAAATTTGAGCTGTTCCCCTTTCGCTCGCCACTACTGAGGGAATACCATTCGGTCTTTTTTCCTCGGGTTACTGAGATGTTTCACTTCACCCGGTATAGCTTTCATACGCTATGTATTTACGCATGAATGACCACCTCATCGGTGGACGGGTTGCCCCATTCAGGAATCTGCGGGTCAAAGATTGTTTGCATCTCACCGCAGCTTATCGCAGCTTGCCACGCCTTTCATCGCCATCTTGTGCCAAGGCATCCACTATGCGCCCTTTGTAGCTTAACCACACTTGCAATTGTCAAAGAACCTATTTACTGAAATATATCTACAATTAATTTTCGCTATAGTCAATGGTGGAGATGACCCGATTCGAACGGGCGACCTACTGCTTGCAAAGCAGTCGCTCTACCAGCTGAGCTACATCCCCTTTCAAAATTTAAAATTAGCAATATTAAAAATCCGAAAATAGAAAATTGAGCAATAGACCGCGATTTCGCTTTTTTTCTCTATTGCTCTATTCTCCATTGCTCAATTGCTCTATTTTTTCGCCTTCAGCGAAAAAATGGGCCTATCTGGGCTCGAACCAGAGACCTTACCCTTATCAGGGGTACGCTCTAACCACCTGAGCTATAGGCCCGTGAAGCACAAGGATTATAGCTCGGTGCTATAAAACCAATACATTTTATATACCAAGTGGGCATACTTATCCCACTTAAAACCATTAAATCCGGTCACCGATAACCGGATCCCTCTATAAGGTTTTAGAAAGGAGGTGATCCAGCCGCACCTTCCGATACGGCTACCTTGTTACGACTTCACCCCAATTACTGGTTTTACCCTTGTTCCGATTACTCAGAACTTCAGGTACTCCCAGCTTTCATGGTGTGACGGGCGGTGTGTACAAGGCTCGGGAACGTATTCACCGCGGCCTGCTGATCCGCGATTACTAGCGATTCCTACTTCATGTAGGCGAATTGCAGCCTACAATCTGAACTAAGGGACCGTTTAGAGATTAGCTCCATCTTGCGATCTTGCAACTCTCTGTCGGCCCCATTGTAACACGTGTGTAGCCCGGGACATAAGGGCCATGCGGACTTGACGTCATCCCCGCCTTCCTCCCCATTATCTGAGGCGGTTTCTTTAGAGATTCCCGGAATTAACCGGAACAACTAAAGATAGGGGTTGCGCTCGTTACGGGACTTAACCCAACATCTCACGACACGAACTGACGACAGCCATGCAGCACCTGTGCTGATTCCCGCCAAAGGCGGGTCCTTTCCCTTTCAGGATCGTACTATCAGCATGTCAAACCCCGGTAAGGTTTTTCGCTTAGCATCGAATTAAACCACGTGTTCCACCGCTTGTGCGAGCCCCCGTCAATTCCTTTGAGTTTCGGTCTTGCGACTGTACTCCCCAGGTAGGATACTTAACGCGTTAACTTCGGCGCGGATTCATTAAGAACCCACACCCAGTATCCATAGTTTACAGCTAGGACTACCAGGGTATCTAATCCTGTTTGCTCCCCTAGCTTTCGTGCCTCAGTGTCAGTTTCGAGCTAGAAAGCTGCCTTCGCCATTGGTGTTCCTCCCGATCTCAACGCATTTCACCGCTCCACCGGGAATTCCGCCCTCCTCGCTCGAACTCAAGATAAACAGTATCAAATGCAGTTCCGATGTTAAGCATCGGGATTTCACATTTGACTTATTTAACCACCTACACACATTTTACACCCAGTCATTCCGGATAATGCTTGCTTCCTCTGTCTTACCGCGGCTGCTGGCACAGAGTTGGCCGAAGCTTATTCGTAAAGTACTGTAAGTTCATCCTTTACAAAAGGGTTTTACAATCCGAAGACCTTCATCACCCACGCGGCGTCGCTCCATCACCCTTTCGGGCATTGTGGAAAATTCCTTACTGCTGCCTCCCGTAGGAGTATGGGCCGTATCTCAATCCCATTGTGGCCGTACACCCTCTAAGACCGGCTACCCGTCATAGCCTTGGTGCGCCTTTACCACACCAACTAGCTGATAGGACATGGATCCTTCTTGAAGCGCCACGATTCAACATCGCAGTTTTTAACCACTGAAACATGCGTATCTGTGGTCTTATGGGACATTAGTCCCGATTTCTCGGGATTATTTCCCTCTTTAAGGCAGGTTGTCCATGCATTACTCACCCGTTCGCCACTAAAATCAACCAACATCATACAGCTAAAGTTACCCTTAGCCGCATATTGCCGGTAAACTCCCGTTCGACTTGCATGTATTAGGCACGCCGCCAGCATTAATCCTGAGCCAGGATCAAACTCTCTAATAACAACTACTTTTGAGCTTTTTCACAAGCTTACATATTCAAAGAACAATGATACCTTTACATTATTATTGCAGTAATATATACTATATGAAGCAGCTTTATAAGAGATTTATAGTATATCATAGTTTTGATGCTTTGTCAAGTTTTATTCTATTATAACCGGATATTTGATTATTCAACAAACTCTATGATCGCCGTAGGGGCGCCATCCCCCTTCCTCAGACCCGTTTTGATTATGCGTGTATAACCGCCTTTTCTGTCCTTATATTTATCGGCGATCTGCTGTATTTTCTTGAAAGCTTCAGCGTTCTGCAGAACGCTGGCAAGAACTGAAAGCCTGCCCTTTTTACACAGGGTTATCATCCTTTCTGCTACCCTTCTCAATTCTTTTGAAATAGAAAGAAGGGTCTTTACCTTGCCGCTCATGATGAACGAGCATGATAAATTCCTGAACAAAGCCTTTCTGTGCGAGGACATCCGCCCTAATTTTCTATAGCCTTTGTGGTGATACACTTAATCCTTCCCTTCTATTTTTTTTCCTCGGCAAGAGATAAACTAAATTTCTTAAGCTTTTCCTTTATTTCGTTAAGTGACTTCTTGCCGAAATTCTTCATTTTTAAAAGCTCTTTTTCCGATTTCTGCGTGAGTTCGCTGATGGTGTTCAAGTTCAGCGTCCTTACGCATTTGGATGCGCGGACCGAAAGATCCAGCTCTTCAACGCTCTGGATCAATATTTTTTCTTTCTGTTTTTCTTTTTCATCAGGGATGGTTTTTTCGACTTCTCCCTCTTTCAGATCCGCAAATATCAAAACGTAACCAACGAGTATTCTCGAAGAAGCAATCAGGGCTTCATAAGGTGTTATTCTGCCGTCTGTCCATATCTCCATTATTAATTTATCATAATTGGTAAGCTGCCCCACCCTTGTTTCCTCAACGTTGTAACTGACCCTTTTGACCGGGGAGAACAGCGAATCCATGGGTATCACGCCTATGGGTACGTTATCTTTCTTGTTTGTTTCGCTTGGCACATAACCCCTTCCGTTCGCTATATTTACTTCCATCTGGAGGGAAGCGGACGGGTCAGTCAGGGTCGCGATGTGCATTTCAGGGTTCAATATCTTGATCCTTTTATCGATGATGATATCGCCTGCTTTCACTTCTTTGACTCCCTTGGCTTTTATCTTTACCGCGATGCCAGCCGGTGAGGTTGATTTTATCAACAATCCCTTCAGGTTGAGTATTATATTAAGCACATCTTCCAGGACGCCCGGAATTGTCGAAAACTCATGCAGAACTCCCTCGATTTTCACGGATGTGGGAGCGGATCCGGGCAGCGACGAAAGCAGTATTCTGCGCAGTGCGTTGCCTACGGTTATTCCATACCCCCTTTCTAAAGGTTCAGCGATCAATTTTCCATATGTTGGTGTCTTTTTCTCCCAGATGATCTTCTTTGGCTTCTCCAGCTCCCTTATCAAGACATCTTTTTCCATTTCTCCGTCCTTTTGTTCAGACAATTTTCACTTGGAATAGAATTCGACTATCAACTGCTCTTGAATGGGTATAGCCATCTCTTGCCTTGTGGGAAATGCCCTGACTGTTCCGACAAGATTGTTTTCTTCAAAACTAAGCCACGAAGGCACGCCTCTTTCCTTTGAAGTTTCAACACTTTCCTTTATTTTCAGCAGAAGACCTTCCGAACGACTTCCTATCTTAATAATATCCCCCACTTCCACAAGATATGAGGGTATATCTAACCTTTTATCGTTGACTGTAAAATGACCGTGGCTGACCATCTGCCTTGCGAAACCGCGTGTGGAAGCAAGACCCAGCCTGAAAACAACGTTATCAAGCCTTCTCTCAAGCAACCTCAGGAAATTTTCACCCGTGATGCCCTTCTCTGACTGAGCGCGGCGGAAACATTTCTTGAACTGTCTTTCCATCAGGCCGTATATGCGGCATAATTTCTGCTTTTCCCTTAAATGCAGCCCGTAATCAGAAAGTTTTGTTGGTTTCTGCCAGTGCTGCCCGGGGACCTGCGCTCTTTTATCCAGCGTGCATTTAGCCGTGCACTTCTTCCCTTTAAGAAAAAGCTTAACGCCTTCCCGCCTGCATAACTTGCATCTTGGACCAGTATATCTTCCCACCTTTTCTCCCTCAGATTTCAAATTGTCCCCCTTGGCCTGAATGGGCAAGCAGGGGGATTTCGCTACCAGCTCAACATATTTTAAATTGTCCCGAAGGGATCCCTTTTGGATAAATTTTTAATTTGAAATTAATGGTATTATACCCTTCTTCTCTTGGGCGGCCTGCAGCCATTATGCGGTATCGGGGTAACGTCTTTGATCGAAATGATCACAAGCCCTGCTATCTGCAATGCCCTGATCGCGGTTTCCCTACCCGATCCGGGACCCTTTAGTTCGACATCGACTTCCTTTACTCCTCTTTCCATTGCTTTCTTTGCCGCGGCTTCCGAAGCGAGCTGGGCCGCAAAAGGAGTGCCTTTGCGCGTACCTTTGAATCCCACGCTGCCCGAACTAGCCCATGCTATTGCCCCGCCTTGCGGGTCAATGATCGTAACTATCGTATTATTAAAAGTACAGTGTATGTGGACTATTCCCTTCCTGACCTCTCCCCTTACGGCTTTCTTGGGTTGTATCATTTATCAGAATCCTCCTTTCTGGTCTTTTCTTTTGTCATCCTGACAACTCCTATAGTTTTTTTCGGTCCTTTTCTGGTGCGGGCGTTGGTGCGCGTCCTCTGCCCCCTGACAGGCAGGCTGCGGAGATGCCTCATGCCCCTATATGATTTGATGTCTATCAGTCTCTTGATATTCATGGCAATTTCCTGGCGCAGGTCACCCTCTACCTTGTATTCCTTTTCGATAATGTTCCTCAGGCTGGCTATCTCCGTTTCGGAAAGGGTTTTTGTGCGCTTGTTCGGGTCAACATTCGCCCTTTCAAGTATTTTCCTTGACGAATTCCTGCCCAGGCCGTAAATATAGGTCAGTGATATTTCTATCCTTTTACCTGGCGGTATTTCCACTCCGGCAATTCTTGCCATAAATTTTACTCTCCTGTTATCCCTGGCGCTGTTTGTGCTTGGGATTTGTGCAAATAACCCTTACAACTCCCATCCTTCGGATTACCTTGCATTTCTTACAGATTGGTTTTACAGAGGCTCTGACTTTCATTTTCTATCCCTCTTATTTTGTCCTGTATGTAATCCTGCCCTTTGTAAGGTCGTATGGCGAAAGCTCAACGGTTACTTTGTCCCCGGGCAGTATTTTGATAAAGTTCATCCTCATCTTTCCGCAGACGTGGGCGAGAACCTTATGCCCGCCTTCAATCTCTACCCGAAAAAAAGCATTGGGCAGTGATTCAACGACGATTCCGTTAACCTTCAGTACTTCTTCCTTGGGCATAAACAAAATCCTCCTGTGATGCCGTTAAATACGCGTAAGTATGCGCGGGCCGGCCGAATCAACGGAAATAGTATGCTCAAAATGCGCTGCAAGGCTGCGGTCCCTTGTGACAACTGTCCATCCGTTATCAAGAATCGTTATTTCTTTCCTTCCCTGCGAGACCATCGGCTCTATCGCGAGCACAATGCCTTTTTTCAGAACAGGGCCTTTGCCGGGAGGGCCGAAATTAGGAATTCCGGGTTCTTCATGAAGGTTCCTGCCTATGCCGTGTCCTGTCAGCTCCCTTACGACTGAATAACCCCTTGATTCCACATAAAACTGAACCGCGTGCGATATATCGGAAAGCCTGTTACCTTCTCTTGCTTTCTCTATCCCTTTGTACAGAGCGGCTTCCGTTGCCTCCAGCAGTTTTTTAGCTTCGCTGGAAATACTTTCAACGCCCACAGTTGCAGCGGTGTCCCCGTAAAATCCGTTGCAGCAAACTCCGACATCAATCCCTACTATATCGCCTTTTTCCAAAATCCTTGACGATGGTATTCCGTGCACAACCTCGTCGTTCACAGAGGTGCAGATATTGCCGGGAAAACCCCTGTAGCCTTTGAATGCAAGCCTTGCTTTTTTGTTTGCGCAGATTTTTTGCGCTGCGTCATCAAGGAACTGGGTGCTTTTCCCTGCCCTGGCTTCCCTTTTCAAAATATCGAGTATTTCCGCTGCTATCCTGCATGCCTTTTCTATGCCGGCTATTTCTTCCCTGGATCGTATGTTTATCATTTCTTCAGATGTTTTATCAAGGAACTAAAAACTTCCTTTTCGGTTTTCTCGCCGTTTATTGATACAAGCATCTTCTTTTTGGCGTAATACCTGACAAGCGGCCGGGATTCCTTCTTGTATACTTTTAATCTGTTGCGGATCGCCTGCGGCTTATCATCGTCGCGCTGGTAAAGACTGCCTCCGCAATTGGCGCACTTTTCCATTATTTTAGAGGGATTGTATTCAACGTGGTAATTTGCCCTGCAGGAACCGCAGACCCTGCGCCCGCTTATGCGTTTTACCAGCGTTTTATCGCTTGCTTTTAGGTTAAAAACTTTGGGTTTGTCCTTGACCATCGCGAGTTTTTCAAGGATTTCAGCCTGGTTCAGATTACGCGGGAAACCATCAAGAACGAAACCTTTTTTTGCATCCTTTTCAGCAAGGCGCCCTGAAACAATATCTACGATGATCCTGTCAGGCACGAGTTTCCCGCTGTTCATGTATGATTTGACTCGCTTCGCAAGGAAGGTTTTTCCCTTAACAAGCTGCCGCAGAATGTCTCCGGTTGAAATGTGGGGGACCCTGCAGTATTTGCCCAGCCTTACAGCCTGCGTGCCTTTTCCCGAACCAGGGGGACCAAGAACTATTATTTTCATATGTTTACCGGATAATATATTAGAACCTGGTTGATCTTCCTACAAGCCTTCCTTTTTTCATGAAGCCTTCATAATGGCGCATAAGCAGGTGCGATTCCACCTGTTTCATAGTGTCAAGCGCGACGCCTATGACTATAAGCAGCGCAGTCCCTCCGAAATCGAACGGGACGTTGAACCTGCGCTGGAATATATCAGGAACAACCGCAATTGCCGCGACTGCCAGGGCGCCTATAAGGGTTATCCTCATTATTATCCTGTCGATGTGTTCCGCGGTCGGCTTGCCTGGCCTTACGCCAGGTATAAAGCCTCCGTATTTTTTCATATTCTCCGCAACATCAGTAGGATTAAAAACGATAGCGGTATAGAAATAACAGAAAAATATTATGAGCCCGGCGTATAAAAGCGTATACAGTATCCCTCCGTTCTGGAACCATTTCACAAAACTCTGCAGAAATTTAAACGGAAGGACCTGTGTTATAAAAGCGGGTATCATGAGCACAGATATGGCAAAAATAACGGCGATGACTCCCGACATATCGACCTTTAAAGGGAGGTATGTGCTCTGCCCTCCGTAAACCTTCCTGCCCACAATGTGACGGGCATATTGCACCGGTATCTTACGGACGCCCTGTTCGATGAATATCGCGCCGATAATGGTCACCGCGGCAACCGCAAGCACGAAACCCAGCGTGAATATATTCAACTGCCCGACGCGCAGTAGCCTGAAGGTCCCAACAATCGCCCGCGGTATGCGGTCAACGATGCCCGCAAAAATGATGAACGATATGCCGTTCCCGATCCCGTACTCGGTAATCTGCTCGCCTATCCACATTAAGAAGACGGTTCCGGCCGTGAGCGTAATTATGGCTGTAAGCTGGAAACCGATCCCCGGGTTAAAAACCACGGGTAGGCCTCCCACGTTCTGTTTCTGCAGCCAGAAGCTTGTAAAAAAACCCTGCATCACGCACAGAAAAATAGTTCCGTACCTCGTATACTGGTTTATTTTCTTTCTTCCTGCCTCTCCTTCTCTCTGGAGCTGTTCAAGCTGGGGTATAACGACCGTAAGAAGCGAAATAATGATGGAAGTGCTTATATAAGGCATTATTCCGAGCGCAAATACCGAGAACTTGCTCAGCGCGCCTCCTGAAAACATATCAACCAGGCCCAGCAGGCCTTTTGTCTGCGTTGAGAAAAAGAGACTTAAAGCCCTGGCATCCACTCCAGGCGTAGGGATAAAAGAACCAAGCCTGTATACGATTACCATTACTATAGTGAACAGAATGCGTTTTCTGAGTTCCGGTATTTTAAAAATATTCTGAAAAGTCGAAAGCATTAAATTACCTCCGCCTTGCCGCCGGCTTTTTCAATCTTCTCCCTTGCATGGACGCTGAAAGAATTGGCTTTTATCCTAAGCGGTTTTTCCAGGTTCCCTTCACCTAAAATTTTGATTCTTTCGTTGCCGGTATCCAGCAGGCCGGATTTTTTTAGTTCCTGCGGGTTTACCTCTCCTTCGAACCCACTCAGGGCGGAAAGGTTAAGGACTACGTAATGCTGCTTTGGCAAGGGATTGAATCCCCTTTTGGGGACCCTTTTATAAAGAGGTGTTTGCCCGCCTTCAAAATTAGGCTTTATATTGGCTCCACTCCTTGCTCTCTGGCCTTTATGCCCCCTGCAGCAGGTTTTTCCGTGGCCTGAACCTGGCCCGCGCCCGACCCTTTTCTGCCTGTGCCGCGAACCGGGAACCGGCTTTAATTCATGCAGTCTCATTTGTTCCCTCTTCTATACCCCTTAATTTTTTAACCTGTTCTTCGGTTTTTATCTGTCTTAAACCCTCGAAGGCGGCATATACCAGGTTAAAGGGATTGTTGGAACCAAGAGATTTTGAGATAATATCCTTTATACCGGCGCATTCGAACACAGCCCTCATCGGACCTCCCGCTATCATACCTGTCCCGGGGTACGCGGGCTTCATAAGGATCTTGCTGGCCCCGAAGCGTCCTGTGACAGCGTAAGGTATTGTTGTGCCTATGAGCGGCACGGAGATCATCTCTTTCTTTGCCCTTTCCACGCCCTTCTGTATCGCATCACTGACGTCGTTTGCCTTCCCTATGGCGCTTCCGAGCTTTCCGTTGCCGTCACCTAGTACAATAAGGGCGTTGAAACTGAAGCGTTTCCCGCCCTTCACGACCTTTGAAACACGGTTGATGCATATTACTTTTTCTTTGAATCCCGAATGTGATTCTCTTCTGCCGTACAACTCGTCCCCCTTTGGTTATGGTCAAAACTGCAAACCACCCTCTCTCGCACCGTCTGCCAGGGCTTTTATCCTGCCGTGATAAAGGTATCCGGCGCGGTCGAATACTATCTTTTTTATACCCCTGGCAATAAGTTTGGCGGCAAATTCCCTGCCCACCTGTTTTGCGGCATCGACCTTCTTCGTGTCCTTCAGGTTTTTTGCTATGCCGCTGTCAATGCTTGAAACCGAAACCAACGTCAGGCCCTTGATGTCATCAACAGCCTGGAGATATATATGCCTAAGGCTTCTGAATGCAACAGCCCTTGGTTTATCTGCGGTCCCTGTTAGTTTTTTCCTGCTTCTTACATGCCTGCGTTCCCGCAGGTTTTTGCGGTCTATTATTTTCATTTTATCTGCTCGCTTTTTGCATTATGGTCCGGCTGTTTTTACTACCGCTTTGCCTGCCTTCCTTCTCACGATCTCGTCACTATATCTTATACCCTTGCCTTTGTAGGGTTCCGCGGGCTTGATACTTCTTATAAGACCCGCGACCTGTCCTACCGTTTCTTTATCAACGCCTTTAACGGATATCTTGTTCTCCTGAACAGTTATCTTGATGCCCTGGGGTATCAGGATCGGCACGGGATGAGTGAAACCGATCTGCAATATCAGTTTGTCGGACTGGACCTGGGCTTTATACCCGAGCCCGTTTATCTCTAACTTTCTTTCGAATTCCTTGATCACACCCGTAACCATATTGAGTATAAGCCTGCGCGTAAGCCCGTGAAGGGATTTGTCGATTTTTTCATCTGACTGCCTTTCTACAAGAATGCGGTTGTCCTGTTTTGATATTTTCATGCGCGGTGAAAAAATTCTTTCAATCTTTCCCCTGGGTCCTTCGATCTTGACAAGGCTTCCCTGCACTTCAACTTTAACACCGCCCGGGATATCTACAGGTCTTTTGCCCAACCTCGACATACTTTCTCCTTACCAGACATAACAGATTACTTCGCCGCCCAGGCTTTGCGCCTTGGCATCCTTATCGCTTAAAATACCTTTTGAAGTTGACAGGATCGCGATCCCCAGCCCGCCGCTGACCCTGGGTATTTCGCTGTTGCCGATATACCTGCGCAACCCCGGCCTGCTTATTCTCCTTACACCGTTAATTACCGCTTCGTTTCTGGGCCCGTATTTCAGATATATGCGCAGTATTCCCTGCTTGCGGTCTTCTATGGTCTTATAGCTCTTTACGAATCCCTCTGCCTGGAGTATCTTGGCAATGCCTTCCTTTATCTTGGAGGCAGGAATATCTACCCTTTCATTCCTGACCTTGCTTGCGTTTGAGATCTTTACCAGCATGTCGGCTATTGGATCACTGCTCACAATCCCTCCTGTTTAAAACCGCTGCCTGCATATTCTACCAGCTAGCTTTTATAACGCCGGGGACTTCACCCTTGTGCACCAGGATTCTGAAACAGAGCCTGCAAAGGCCAAACCTTCTCATGTAGCCTCTAGGCCGGCCGCAGAGATGGCACCTGTTTCTTTTCCTTATCTTGAACTTGGGTTCCCTTTTGTTTTTCTCCATCAGCGCTATTCTTGCCATATATCTCTGATACCTCGCATATTATATTTTTTTTGAAAAAGGCATGCCCATCAAAACCAGCATTTCCTTTCCTTCTTCATCTTTGTCGGTAGTGGTAACTATAGTTATGTCCATTCCGCGCATTTTGTAGATCTTATCGTAGTCTATCTCGGGAAATATTATCTGCTCTTTCAGCCCGATGGTAAAGTTACCGTGTCCGTCAGAGATTTTTGACGGTATCCCGCTGAAATCCCTGATCCTGGGCAGAACCGTGTTAACAAGACGGTCGAAAAACTCATACATATAATCTCTACGCAGGGTAACCTTGCAGCCGATGGTAGCACCTTTCCGGAGCTTGAAATTCGATATGGATTTCTTTGCCCTTGTTATAACAGGCTTCTGCCCGGTTATCATCGCAAGATCGTTTACCGCGGCATCTATGGCTTTCTGGTCATCCCCGCCTTCGCCAACCCCGATATTTATGACGATCTTGGTCAACCTTGGAACTTCCAGCGGATTTGAATAATTGAATTTTTTTATAAGCGCCGGAATAACTTCTTTCTGGTAGTATTCAAGAAGCCTTGGTTTCACCCTTGTTTTTTCCGGACTATGCTCTTCTTGCTTCATCTATCACCTCGTTGCACTTCCTGCAAATTCTTAGTTTGGTCTTCTGCTCCGTGATCCTGTCACCGGCGCGCGTTTCCTGCCCGCATTTAGGGCAGACCAGCATGGCGTTGGACATGTGCATAGAAGCTTCTTTCTCCCGTATCCCTCCCTGGGGAAAATCTTGTGTCGGGCGCATGTGGCGTTTTACCATATTAACCCTTTCGACTATCAGTCTGTTTTTGTCACGCAGAACGTGCAGGACCCTGCCTGACTTTCCCTTTTCATCGCCCGATATAACGGTTACGAGATCGCCTTTTCGTATTTTCATGATCCGTCCTGTGTTTGCTAAACTACTTCCGGAGCCAGGGAAAGTATTTTCAGGAATTTCTTTTCCCTGAGTTCCTGTGTTACGGGCCCGAATATTCTCGTGCCCCTTGGATTGCCGTCATCGTCTACCAGAACAGCGGCGTTATCGTCGAACTTTACATACGAACCGTCGCTGCGCCTTAATTCTTTCCTGGTCCGGACGATGACCGCTTTCACAACCTCGCCTTTTTTGACTGCGGACTCAGGTATAGCTTCCTTTACGGATGCCACAATGATATCCCCTATCCTTCCGTATTTCTTATTGGAACCGCCAAGCACTCTTATACACTGTATCAGCCTGGCTCCCGAATTGTCGGCAACATCAAGCATTGTTCTGGGTTGAACCATATCACTCTCTTTCTTTTATTTCATTTCCTGCAGGATTTTCAAAAGCCTCCATCTTTTAAGCTTGCTCATCGGGCGTGTCTCCATGACTTCAACCATGTCGCCCACTTTTGAACTCTCCTGCGGATCATCCACGTATAGCTTTTTCCTGGTCCGCATTACTTTCGAATAAAACGGGTGTCTTTTCAGGCCTTCCCAGAGCACCACCCTGGTCTTTTTCATCTTCGCGCTTATGACCTTGCCCCTGAGTATTTTCCTTATGCTCCTGCTCAAATTTTGCGCTCCTTTTCTCTCAGAACGGTATTGATGACAGCGATCTCACGGCGAAGTCCCCTCAGCAAGAGTGGATTTTTCCCCAACCCCTCTTTCAACTTGATACGGATCTCAAGGAGCTGCGTCTTAAGCTCCTGTGCCCGCAGTTTCAATTCTTGAAAATTCAGGTTCCTTAATTCTCTGAGAAAATCCAGTCTTTTCATCTCTGTCTCGTTATAAATTTAGTTTTTATGGGAAGCTTGTCCGCGGCCAGGCCCATAAGCTCCCTCGCGAACTCTTCATCAATTCCGCCTAGCTCGAAAAGAACCCTGCCCGGCTTTATGACTGCCACCCAGTGGTCCGGCGCTCCCTTGCCTTTGCCCATTCTGGTTTCGGCAGGCTTCTTTGTAACGCATTTATCCGGGAAAATCCTCAGCCAGAGCTTTGCTCCGGTTTTTATTCCCCTTGAAATAGCGACCCTTGCAGCCTCGATCTGTCTGGCAGTCATCCAGCAGCATTCAAGGGCCTTAAGGCCGTATTCTCCTAAGTTAAGATTCTGTCCCCTCGTGGCAACACCCGTCATCCTGCCGCGATGGTGTTTACGGAATTTCACTCTTTTGGGCATCAGCATTTTTCTGCACCCCTTCTTCAGTCTTCCCGCTCTTCGGGGAAGGTATTATTTCACCCTTGAGTATCCATGCCTTGATGCCTATCTTGCCGTAGGTTGTATGGCTTTCGGCAAAACCGTAGTCAATATCGGCTCTCAGGGTGTGGAGCGGAATCCTTCCTTCCCTGTACCATTCTGTCCTGGCTATTTCAGATCCGCCGAGTCTTCCTGCGCAGTTTATCTTAACGCCCAGCGCGCCCGAATGAAGGGCATCTGAAACAGCCTGTTTCATCGCGCGCCGGAAAGCGATTCTCCTCTCAAGCTGCAAAGCTACGTTCTCGGCTACCAGCTGCGCGTCTGTCTCGGGGCTCTTGACTTCCATTATATTTATGTATACCTGTTTGCCCGTGAGCTTCTGCAGTTCCTCTTTGATCTTTTCTATCTCCGTGCCCTTGCGTCCTATGATTATTCCCGGGCGCGCGGTATAAATCAAAACGCTGAGGCGCTGCTGTATAGCCTTTCTTTCGATCTCTATCTTGGAAATTCCCGCGTGATACAGTTTTTTCTTTATATAGTCCCTTATGCTTTTATCCTCGAGAAGCAAAGATGCGTAGCCCTTCTGGGCAAACCACTTAGAACTCCAGGTTTTAATGATCCCAAGCCTAAAACCCAAAGGATTGACCTTCTGGCCCATTATGCTCCTCCCCTCTCGGTTACAGTAACTGTCAAATGAGATGTTTTGTGCCTTACGGGTTTTGCCGTGCCCCTGGAACCGGCCCTGAACCTTTTAGTTGTCGGCCCCTGGGTTGCATAGATCTCTTTTATGTATAGTTTTGCGGGATTAAGGTTTGAATGTTTTGCGTTAGCCAGCGCGGAATTAAGCACGCTAAAAACAAGCTTGGATGCCGAAAACGGGGTGAATCTTACAGCATTTATAGATTCATCCAGGCCTTTGCCCCTGACAAGGTCTATCACCCTTTTCACCTTGCGATTGCTGGTATTGGCAAATTTTATCTGAGCTTTTATGTCCACCGTAGGTTCCTCTTTTCCTGATGTTACGTAAGGGACGAGCTGCGTTCAGTTGGCGAGCTGTGGCCCTTGAATGTCCTTGTGGGCGAAAATTCACCGAGTTTATGGCCTATCATGCTTTCAGTGATAAAAACGGGAATAAAATTTCTCCCATTATGGACCATGAACGTATGGCCCACCATTTCAGGAGAAATGGTGGAACGCCTGGACCAGGTTTTTATGGGCTTTTTCTCTCCGCCTTCATTCATAAGCTCGATTTTCTCCATCAGTCTGGGATCAATATAAGGACCTTTTTTCAGCGATCTTCCCATTTATTAGCGCCTCCGTATCGCAGACAATAACTACTTTCTATGCTGTATGATCCATCTTTCGGTTGATTTTCTTCGCCTTGTTTTATAACCTTTGCTCAGTTGCCCCCACGGGCTGACAGGATGCCTGCCGCCTTTGGATTTACCCCTTCCGCCGCCATGGGGGTGATCAACCTTATTCATAGCTACTCCCCTGACAGTCGGCCTGATACCAAGCCATCTGGTGCGGCCGGCTTTCCCTGACATCACGTTTTCATGATCGATGTTGCCGACCTGGCCGACTGTGGCCATACAGTCCTGATGGACAAGCCTGATTTCCCCTGAAGGAAGCCTTAGGTTGGCATATTCTCCCTCTTTTGTCATTATCTGCGCGTAACTGCCGGCTGAACGGGCAAGCTGCCCGCCTTTACCGGATTTCAGTTCCACATTGTGAACGAAAGTCCCAAGCGGGATATTTCTAATGGAAAGGGCGTTCCCGGTCTTGATCTCCGCTTTTTCACCGCTCATCAGCATAGACCCTATGGACAACCCTGATGGCAGCAGAATATACCTTTTTTCACCGTCCGCATATTGCAACAGCGCGATGCGCGAAGAACGGCCGGGGTCATACTCAAAAGCAATCACCCTTGCCGGTATGCCCTTCTTGTCCCTTTTGAAATCTATTATGCGGTAAAGCCTTTTATGCCCGCTTCCACGGTGCCTTACGCTTATATGACCCAGCGCGTCCCTGCAGCTTCTGCCGCCCATAAACATGAGCAATGACTTTTCGGGTTTCTTGGGCGTAAGATTCTCGAATGTTTCGATGGTCATCATTCTTGTACCGGGAGTATTTGGTTTAAATTTTTTCATCTGCCTTTATCCTTACTCCAGCGTTTCGATCCTGTCGCCTACGCGCAGCTGCACCATTGCTTTCTTCCAGTCCGGTTTGTTACCGAGTTGCCAGCGGACCCTTTTCTTTTTTCCGTGAGTTATGGACGTATTGATCTTTATCGTTTTTACCTTGAACATCGTTTCCACAGCGTTCTTAATGTCAACTTTGTTTGCCTTGATATCAACCTCAAAAACATACCTGTTGTTTTTCTGCTTCAACTCGGATGTCTTTTCCGTGGTTATAGCTCTCTTGATCACTGACCTTGGATCCATTTTATCTCCTAATCCGACATCCTCGCATTCAGAACAGACAGCGCCTCTTTTGTTATCAGGACCTTCTCGCAGTTCAATACGTCATAAGTATTAACGCTTCCGGGGTCGGCAACTATTATATTGGGAATATTGCGCCCGGCAATTACCGCGTTTTTGTCCTTTGTTACAAGCAGGGCTTTCTTAAATACAAACTTTTTAAATATAGCGAGCAGTTCTTTTGTCTTTGGCTGGCTGATATTCATATTGTCAACAACCGCCATCATACCTTTAGAGACCTTTGCCGATAAAGCACCCTTAAGCGCGAGCCTTTTTACCTTGTTCGGCACATTATAAGAATAATCCCTTGGTTTTGGGCCGAATATGACGCTCCCGCCCCTCCACAGCGGCGAACGTATGGTTCCTGCCCTTGCCCTTCCTGTTCCCTTCTGCCGCCAGGGTTTCCTGCCGCCTCCCCTGACTTCCGACCGGGATTTCGATGAACTTGTGCCCATTCTTCTGTTGGCAAGATGATTTACCGCCACAGAATACATGATGCCGCGGTCAACTTTCTTGCAGTATATATCCTCGGGAACGGCGATTTTCTCTATTTCCTTTCCTTCAATATCAAATACCGGAATTTCCTTCATTTTCCTGCCTTTTTCTTGATCGCTTTCCTTATTATAAGATAGCCTCCATTAAAACCTGTAACAGCTCCCCTGATAACAAGAAGATTTCTATCCTTGTCTACCTTGATCACTTTTAAGCTCTGGGTTGTGACCCTTTCATTGCCCATACGGCCTGGCAGGGTCTTGCCTTTAAAAACCCTTCCAGGGGTTGCGCGGTTCCCTATTGAACCCACTCTCCTGTGGGACATGGACCCGTGCGATGCCGGTCCGCCTTTCCAGCCATGGCGTTTCATGCCGCCCGCAAAACCCTTGCCTTTGGAAGTACCCGTTATATCGACGAAATCGCCTTCTTTGAAGATCTCTACCGTGACGGTATTGCCCGGGACCTGTTCAGTGGCCCCGCGTATCTCCCTTATAAACCTCAGGGGTTTTGCATTTACTTTTTTCAGGTATTCGCCCAGCGGTTTGTTCAGCAATCGTTCAGGCATGCTTTCAAAACCAAGCTGGACAGATTCATATCCGTCTTTTTCTTTGGTTTTCTGAGCAAGGACCGTGCACGGCCCAGCCTGCACCAGAGTCACGGGCACAGTATTGTTTTTTTCGTCAAAAACCTGTGACATCCCCAATTTTTTTCCAAGAATGCCTTCTAGCATACAGTCCTCTGCCGGGTAACTGCGGCGGTCAGCGCACCTGACCGCAGGCCCGATCCCGAAATTTATGTCTTTATCTGGACTTCGACGCCCGCAGGAAGGTCCAGGCTCATAAGGGCTTCTATTGTCTGTTGTGTCGGCGAAAGGATGTCTATCAGCCTTTTATGGACCTGCATCTCGAACTGTTCTCTCGAATTCTTGTCTATATTCGGCGATCTCAGTATCGTGTACCTGCTCTTCCTCGTGGGAAGCGGCACGGGTCCGGATACCAGGGCCCCGGTACTTTTGGCTATCTGGACTATTTCCCTTGCCGAACGGTCAAGGATGCCGTGGTCGTAAGCCTTTAACCTTATCCTTATTTTACCTTCGTCAGCCATTTTTCATTTTCTCCGGAACTTCGATTTGTATTACTCTATTATCTGGGTTACTGCGCCCGCGCCTATCGTATGACCGCCCTCGCGTATTGCAAATCTCTGACCAACCTCCATGGCAACAGGTGTTCCCAGCTCGACGTCAATGGACGTGTTGTCTCCCGGCATAACCATCTCAACCCCTTCTTTCAGCTTTACGCTGCCGGTTACATCCGCGGTGCGCATATAGAACTGGGGCTTATAACCTGTGAAGAAAGGAGTGTGCCTGCCGCCCTCTTCCTTCGTAAGAACAAAAACTTCCGCCTTGAATTTCTTGTGCGGGGTAATCGTTCCCGGCTTCGCAATAACCTGCCCTCTCTGAACCTGGTCTTTGTCAATGCCCCTTAAAAGGATCCCTACGTTATCGCCAGCCTCTGCCTCGTCAAGGAGTTTCCTGAACATTTCCAGCCCTGTGACAACGCTTTTCTTAGGCTCGGTTATGCCCACTATTTCTATTTCTTCGCCGACCTTTATCTTCCCTCTTTCAACCCTCCCTGTGGCAACGGTTCCTCTTCCGGTTATGCTGAACACGTCTTCAACAGCCATAAGGAAAGGTTTATCTATTTCGCGTTTGGGGAGCGGGATATACTCGTCAACCGAATCCATGAGCTGCAGGATGGGCCCGCACTTCGGGCATTCCTTTTTCCCGCAGCCGCATTCCAGGCACTGCAGAGCCGACCCCTTGATCATCGGTATCTGGTCTCCGGGGAAATTATATTCCGAAAGGATCTCCTTCAGCTCAAGCTCTACCAGATCGATAAGCTCTTTGTCGTCCACCATGTCGCACTTATTAAGGAACACAACAATATAGGGAACGCCGACCTGCCTTGCCAGAAGGATATGCTCCCTTGTCTGAGGCATAGGCCCGTCCGCCGCCGATACAACCAGTATCGCGCCGTCCATCTGCGCAGCTCCGGTTATCATGTTTTTTATGTAATCAGCATGCCCCGGGCAGTCTATGTGAGCATAATGCCTCTTGGCTGTTTCATATTCGGCATGATATATCGCTATCGTTATGCCTCTTTCCTTTTCCTCGGGCGCATTATCGATCTCGTCGACCTTTTTTGCCGTAGCCAGCCCCTGTTTTGAAAGCACGCCTGTAATGGCGGCAGTCAGGGTTGTTTTCCCGTGGTCCACGTGACCGATTGTACCCACGTTTACGTGGGGCTTCTTCCTCTCAAACTTTTCCTTTGCCATAAACCCTCCTTGAATGTGATTTTTTAGAATTCCTGTCCCGGTCTATTTCCCTTTGCTTTTTGCCACTATAGCCTGGGTAATGGACTCGGGCACCTCTGAATATTTCAGAGGCTCCAGTGAAAAAATACCGCGGCCTTTTGTAAGCGACCTGAGCGCTGTCGCGTAGCCGAACATGTCGGCAAGAGGCACAAATCCGTTTATTATCTGCATATTCAGCTTTTTATTCATATCCGTAAGCGAAGCTCTCCTTGAATTAAGGTCACCTATGACATCGCCCATATATTCCTCCGGAATGATCACCTGCAACTTCATTATGGGTTCGAGCAGGACAGGCAGACTTTTCCTCATTCCTTCCCTGAACGCCATCGCGGCTGCGATTTTAAAAGCAATTTCCGAGGAATCAACATCATGGTAAGATCCGTCAAATAAAGCAACTGATATGTCAACAACCGGATAACCGGCAAGTATCCCGGATTCCAAAGCTTCCTTTATTCCTTTCTCGACTGCGGGTATGTATTCCCTTGGTATCGAGCCGCCCTTGATCTCATCCACGAATTCGAAGCCTTCTCCCCTTTTTCTTGGGTATACCTTGATCCAGACGTGCCCGTATTGGCCCCTGCCGCCTGACTGCCTTATGAATTTGCCTTCTGCCTCAGACTCTTTTTTAACTGTTTCTTTGTAAGCCACCTCAGGCTTTCCCACAGTGCCTTCAACCTTGAACTCGCGCAGCATCCTGTCCACGAGAACCTCAAGGTGCAGCTCGCCCATGCCTGAAATTATGGTCTGCCCGGTCTCTTTGTTTGAACTCACCACAAACGTAGGGTCCTCGCTGGAAAGCTTGTTGAGCGCCATGCCCATTTTTTCCTGGTCAGCCTTGGTTTTTGGCTCTATGGCAACAGAAATGACGGGCAGGGGGAAAGCCATAGTTTCCAGGATTATGGGATGCTCTTCGCTGCACAGGGTATCCCCGGTAAATGTGTTTTTAAGACCCACGGCGGCGCCGATCTCTCCCGCGTTGAGAGTTTCTATATCTTCTTTCTTATTAGCATGCATTTCAAGCAGCCTGCCTATCCTTTCTCTTGTCTGCCTTGATATATTGTAAACATATGAGCCGCTTTTTAACATTCCCGAGTAACACCTTACGTAAGTAAGCCTTCCCACAAAGGGATCGGACATTATTTTAAATGCCAGGCATGAAAGCGGTTCATCATCGCTGGGTTTCCTGATCTCTTCTTCATCCTTTTCGTTTTTGCCGCTTACTGGAGGGATGTCCAGCGGTGAAGGAAGGTAATCTACGATCGCGTCCAGCAGCGGCTGCACACCCTTATTCCTGACGGAAGCCCCGCAGAACACAGGCACCAAAGCCCCGCTGATCACCGCATGCCTTATTCCTTTTTTAAATTCCTCAGCGGGTATCTCATGCCCTCCGAGGTATTTGTCTGCAAGCTCGTCGGTGAACCCTGCCACGGATTCCACCATCTGGCTGCGGTATTTTTTTGCGTCTTCCAGCAGTTCTTCTGGTATCTCCTGCTCCTCAAAAGTGGCTCCGAGATCTTCCGCGTGCCAGATAATCGCCTTCATTTTAATAAGGTCCACTACTCCTTTGAACGTGTCTTCCGCGCCGATAGGCAGCTGCACGGGGATCGCGTTGGCCCCAAGCTGATCTCTCATTTCCTTTACTGCCTTGTGAAAATCCGCACCTATGCGGTCCATTTTGTTGATATAGGCGATCCTGGGTATGTCGTAGCGGTCTGACTGCCGCCAGACTGTTTCAGACTGCGGTTCCACGCCTCCAACAGCGCAGAACACTCCCACAACGCCGTCCAGCACCCTTAAAGACCGCTCAACCTCCGCGGTAAAATCCACGTGCCCCGGAGTGTCTATTATATTGATCTGGCAGTCCCTCCAGTAGGAAGTTGTGGCCGCGCTGGTAATTGTTATCCCGCGTTCCCTTTCCTGCGCCATCCAGTCCATCTGGGTGGTACCGTCGTCTATATCCCCGATCTTGTAGATCTTTCCGGTATAATACAGGATCCTTTCGGTCGTGGTAGTTTTACCGGCGTCGATATGGGCTACGATCCCGATATTCCTGAATTTCTCTAAAGGTATTCTTCTGGCCATTTTATTTACCCGATCTCGACACTGATTGTCACTGTTTTATCCTTTTTCTGTGCAAATCTGCATCTAATATTATTTACCAGCGATAGTGTGCAAATGCCCTGTTGGCGTCAGCCATCTTGTGCGTGTCTTCCCTCTTTTTGACAGCGGCTCCCTTGTTATTGGAAGCGTCCAGGAGTTCTTCGGCAAGTCCTGCAGCCATAGGCTTTCCCTTTTTCTGCTTTGCCGCTGTTATTATCCATCTTATCGCCAGGCTCATTCCTCTTGATTCATTTACTTCAATGGGAACCTGGTAGGTTGCGCCTCCCACCCGCCTGGGTTTTACCTCAAGCATGGGCTTTGTGTTTGCTATGGCTTTTCTGAACGACTCTTCCGGCGGCTTGCCGGTTTTCTGCTTGATTATTTCAAGGCTTTTGTAAAAGATCTTCTGTGCCAACCCCTTCTTGCCCTGCTTCATAAGCATGTTTATGAACTTGCCTATCAATATATCGCCGTATACGGGATCGGCCTCATATTTCCTTTTGAAAAAAACTCTCCTTCTAGGCATTTTTTATTCCTTTTGTTTCGGAGTCTTTGCGCCGTAAAGTGAGCGCCCCTGTTTTCTGTCCTGTACCCCGGCAGTATCATATACTCCCCTGACGATGTGATACCTTACTCCGGGCAGATCCTTCACGCGCCCGCCGCGGATCAATACTATCGAGTGTTCCTGGAGGTTGTGGCCTACCCCGGGTATGTAAGCCATTACCTCTTCTCCGTTTACAAGCCTTACCCTTGCTACTTTCCTTAGGGCCGAATTAGGTTTTTTCGGTGTGACGGTCTTGACAACCAGGCAAACACCCCTTTTAAAAGGAGAAGAATGCAAAGCCGGAGTTTTAGACTGCTTTCTGTAATCCTTTCTGCACCCTCTTATCAACTGGTTCACTGTAGGCATATTTCCACCTTAATCTTCCTTTTTTTCTTCCGGTCCGGCAGTCTTTACAGGCTGTGATACTTCCATCTGGACGTTTCTGTAGATCGGCAATCCGGTGCCTGCGGGAATCAGCCTTCCTATTATAACGTTTTCCTTCAGACCAAGCAGTTCATCATACCTGCCGTTTATTGCCGCTTCTGTAAGAATATGGGTTGTCTCCTGGAAAGAAGCCGCTGCTATGAAGCTGTCGCTGTTAAGAGCCGCTTTTGTGATACCGAGCAGAATAGGCCTGCCCTGAGCCGGCTTGCCTCCCTTGCTTACCACTCTTTCATTCTCATGCATGAACCTGAACTTGTCGATCTGCTCACCTGAAAGGAACCTGGTGTCCCCGGGATCGGTCACTTCCACGCGCCTGAGCATCTGCCTGACTATTATTTCAATATGCTTGTCGTTTATGTCAACCCCCTGCAGCCTGTAAACAGCCTGGATTTCGTTCACCAGGTATTCCTGCAGCGCCCTTTCTCCTTTTACTGCAAGTATGTCATGGGGATCAACCGAGCCGCTGGTAAGCGGTTCACCGACAATGACTTCGTCACCATCCCGGGCCTTAAGGTGCTTGCCCTCCGGGATCGAATATTCCCTTGTGCCGCGCTCTCCTTTTATCACAACTTTCCTTGTGCCGCGCATAAACGGGGAAAATTCCACTTTTCCGTCCACTTCGCTTATTATGGCTTTATCGCGGACATGCCTTGCCTCGAACAGCTCCTCAACCCTGGGAAGGCCTCCTGTGATATCCTTGGTTTTAATGCTCTGGTGGGGTATCTTGACCAGTATTTCTCCGGCAGACACCCTGCGGCCGTCCACTACAACCAGGTGCGCCCCCACAGGGATCGAATACGTTATCTCCTTTTCCTTATTCTTAACCACTATCCTGGGATGTTTCCCCTCTTTATGCTCTATGACCACTCTTTCAAGAAGCCCGGTTGTTTTATCCGTTTCTTCCCTGACCGTTTCGCCCTTGATCAAATCATATTCCTTGATATCGCCTGAAATTTCTGTGAGGATAGGTTCGTTGTATGGGTCAAACTCGGCAAGGGACTTATTGGGTTCCACTACATCACCCGGATTTACCTTGATTTCTGCGCCGGCCTGGATCGGAAGAGGATATTCCTCGCCGGTTATGAAAATATTATGGTTTTTTTCGTCTATCTTTACTATTCCCGTCACTTCGCTGGCAATCGACTCACTGCCATGCTGGGCAAGCCTTTCCCCCGCGGTAACCCACAACCCGTCAAAAACCGCGGTTTTTGCTTTCAGTGGTATTTTGTGCGTTTTTAATATCCTTCTTACGACAATTTCTCCGTGGCGGTTGGCAACAATGATTCCATCTTTTTCTCTCGTGATCAAATTCTTGGGAACCTCGACAACCTCGACTTTAAATTTCAGCCTGATATCCTTTTCTTCAACTGCTGCATATGCGGTTCCGCCGATATGGAAAGTTCTCAGGGTAAGCTGGGTGCCCGGCTCACCTATGCTTTCCGCGGCAATAACTCCCGCGGCCTCTCCCAGGTTAACAAGTTTTCCGGTCGCAAGATCCCTGCCGTAGCACTTCCTGCAGACCCCTCTTTCCGCCTCGCAGGTCAGCACTGTGCGGATCCTTACTTTTTCTATTCCGGCTCTTTCTATGCGCAGCGCGTCATCCTCGGTAATTTCCTGGTTATCCTTCACTATGACTTCGCCTGAAAGGGGATCAAGAATATCCCCAAGCGCTACCCTTCCCAGGATCCTGTCAGCAAGCGATTCTATGGTTTCCCCGCCCTCTTTGAGCACCGATACGTTTATTCCGTTAACTGTACCGCAGTCCTCCTCGCTGACAATGACATCGTGGGATACGTCCACAAGCCTGCGCGTCAGGTATCCGGCATCCGCGGTTTTCAATGCGGTATCGGCAAGGCCCTTCCTCCCCCCGTGAGTGGATATGAAATATTCCAGCACGTTCAGGCCTTCCCTGAAATTAGTGGTGATCGGAAGCTCTATTATTTCTCCTGAAGGCTTGGTCATCAGCCCGCGCATGCCGGCAAGCTGCCTGATCTGCTGCTCGCTCCCCCTTGCCCCGGAATCAAACATGAGGTAAAGCGGGTTGAACCCTTTCTGGTCTTCTTTCATATTGGCAAGCATAGCGTCGGTCAGTTTGTTGGTTGCCCTGGTCCAGATGTCAATAACGCGGTTATACCTTTCGCCGTCTGTTATGAGGCCGCGCCTGTATTGCGCGAAAACCTTGTCCTCTTCCTCCTGGGCTTCTTTTATTATGGCTGGTTTTTCTTTGGGCACCTTGATGTCCAGAATGCCTATGGAAAGCCCGGACTTTGTCGCAAATTCAAAACCAAGATCTTTTATTTTGTCAAGCAGTTCGACTGCTAAAGAACTCCCGTATTTTTTGTGGCAGTCCAGTATCAAACTGCTGACAGCCTTTTTATTCAGGGTTTTATTGACAAATACAAGGTCCTCGGGCAGGATATCATTGAAAATGACCCTTCCGACAGTCGTGCCTATGATCTTTTTTTCTCCTTTTCCCAGAGAAAGCTGCAGTCTTATAGAGGCGTGCAGGCCCATGATCCCCAGGGAATAGGCAGTGATGACCTCATCGGCGTTGGCGAAATATTTGCCCTCGCCCTTTTCGCCGTTGCTTTCCTTGGTAAGATAATGGCAGCCTATGACTATGTCCTGGCTTGGCGTTGCGATAGGCCTTCCGTTTGCCGGGGAAAGAAGGTTGTTCGAAGAAAGCATCAGGAACCTTGCTTCCAGCTGAGATTCTATGGAAAGCGGCACGTGCACAGCCATCTGGTCGCCGTCAAAATCAGCGTTGAATCCCACGCAGACAAGGGGGTGGAGCTGTATAGCCTTGCTTTCAACAAGCAGGGGCATAAACGCCTGTATGCCCAGCCTGTGAAGCGTGGGTGCCCTGTTAAGAAGAATGGGGTGGTCCTTTACGACGTCCTCCAGAATGCTCCATACTTCCTCGCTACCTTCCTCTATCATGCGCTTTGCGCTTTTTATATTTGAAAGCATTTCCTGCTTGGCAAGTCTTTCAAGTATAAAAGGCTTGAAGAGCTCCAGCGCCATTTTCTTGGGAAGGCCGCACTGGTTGAACTTAAGGTGCGGGCCCACTACGATAACTGACCTGCCTGAATAATCTACGCGCTTGCCAAGAAGGTTCTGTCTGAACCTGCCCTGTTTACCCCCAAGAAGGTCTGACAGGGACCTCAGGACCCTGTTACCCATAACAACGGGCGCGCCGTGGCGGCCGTTATTAAAAAGGGCATCAACAGCCTCCTGCAGCATCCGCTTCTCGTTCTGAATGATTATTTCGGGTGCTTCTATCTCAAGGAGCCTGCGGAGCCTGTTATTCCTGTTAATTACCCTTCTGTACAGGTCATTTATGTCTGATGTAGCGAAACGCCCGCTTTCCAGCTGAACCATAGGCCGCAGGTCAGGTGGTATCACGGGAACTATATCCAAAACCATCCATTCAGGTTTGTTGCCGGACTTAAGGAACGTCTGGGCAAGTTCGATCTTCCTCATGAATTTTTTATTTTTCTGAAGCGCAGGATCTTTTTTAATGCGGTCTTGTAAATCCTTGACTATTAATTTCAGATCCACCTCTGAAAGGAGGTCCTTAATCGCCTCAGCTCCCATTTTTGCCTTGAATGTATCCCCGTGTTTTTCTTCCTTATATTTTCTGTATTCATCCTCGTCTATCAGTTCTTTCTTCTTGAACGATGACTTACCGGGGTCTATGACTATGTATTTTTCAAAATAAAGCACGCTTTCAAGATCGTGGCCTGTTATATCCAGAAGCACTGCGACAGGAGAAGGTATTTCCTTAATATACCATATGTGGCTGACAGGGCAGGCAAGCGCGATGTGGCCCATACGAACTTTTCTCACGCTTGATTCAGTGACTTCCACATCGCATCTGTCGCACGTAATACCTTTATACCTAAGGCCTTCGTATTTCCCGCAGAAACATCTCCAGTCCCGTGTCGGGCCGAAAATCTTCTCGCAGAAAAGCCCTTCGCGCTCCGGTCTGAACGTTCTGTAATTGATAGTTTCCGGTTTCTTGACTTCGCCGTGCGACCAGCCGCTGATAACTTCGGGAGAAGCCAGGCATATCCTTATGGAAACTATATCTTCAAGGACAGCCCCGTCTCCTTCCTCATCCCTTTTTGACAGGTTTTCTATATTCAGGAGCCTGCCTTTTTTATCCAGGAAGGAAATGTTCAGCGAAAGGCCCTGCAGTTCCCTTACAAGAACGTTAAAAGATTCCGGTATTCCGATCTTGGGCGAGATCTTTCCTTTTACAATGGCTTCATAAAGATTGGACCTGCCAATAGTATCGTCGCTCTTGACGGTCAGCATTTCCTGCAGGGTATACGCAGCTCCGTATGCTTCAAGTGCCCAAACCTCCATTTCCCCAAGCCTCTGCCCTCCGAATTGCGCTTTCCCCCCAAGGGGTTGCTGCGTTACAAGAGAGTAAGGGCCTATCGAACGGGCGTGCATTTTGTCATCGACCATGTGATATAATTTCATCATATAGATATTACCGACCGTGCACTCACTATCGAAAGGCTCTCCTGTCCTGCCGTTGTATATCTTCATCTTGCCGCTTTCAGGAAGTTTCGCCTTTCTGAGCAATGATCTGATCTCTTCCTCTGAAGCTCCTTCAAAGACAGGGCTCATAACCCTCAAGCCAAGAGCCTTGGCTGCAAGTCCAAGGTGCACTTCAAGTAACTGGCCTATGTTCATCCTGGAAGGAACACCCAGGGGGTTGAGCACCACCTCAATAGGCGTGCCGTCCTCAAGATAAGGCATTGATTCTTCCGGAAGTATCTTGGCCACAACACCCTTGTTCCCGTGGCGGCCTGCCATTTTGTCACCTTCCGATACCTTCCTTTTTTGTGCAACAAATATCTTGATCAGTTTGCTCACACCGAGGGGCAGTTCGTCCCCGTCAGCGCGTGAAAAAACCTTTGTTTCTATGACTTTGCCGTTGTAGCCCGGGGGCACGCGCAGGGATGTATCCCTTACCTTCTTGGCTTTTTCTCCGAATATAGCCCTGAGAAGCTTCTCCTCCGCTGAAAGCCATATTTCCTCTCTGGGAGTGACCTTTCCAACGAGTATATCGCCGTCTTTTACGTCAGCCCCTATTCTGACTATACCGTTCTCGTCAAGGTCTTTCAGGCTTTCTTCGCTCACATTGGGAATATCCCTGGTGATCTCCTCCTCGCCCATTTTGGTGTCCCTGACTTCAACCTTGTTCTCCTCAATGTGTATCGAGGAAAAAGCGTCTTCCTTCACAAGTTTTTCATTTAAGAGTATCGCGTCTTCAAAGTTATATCCTTCCCACGGCAGGTACGCGACCAGCACATTGCGCCCCATGGAAAGCTCACCTGCGACAATGCTGGGGCCGTCACTTACAATCTGTCCCGCACTAACTTTCTGGCCTCTCATGACCGTTGGCCTCTGGTTAAGGCATGTGCTCTGGTTTGAACGGAGATATTTATCCATAATATAGGTGCTGGTTTCCTTCCTGCCCTTCTTATTCCTGCTCTCAATTACTATTTTTCTGGCATCGACATACTTCACTGTTCCGCTCTTCTTGGCAATTACCGCCCTGCCTGAATTCTTGGCTACGACCTTCTCCATACCGGTTATGACTATCGGGGGTTCGGGAAGTATGAGCGGGACGCTCTGCCTCTGCATATTACATCCCATAAGCGCCCTGTTTGCGTCATCGTGTTCAAGGAACGGTATAAGGCCCGCGGAAATACTAATGAGCTGCTTTGGCGATACATCCATAAAATCAACTTTGGCTGCATCCACCAGAATAAAATTCGACTTCGTCCTTGCAGATACCTGCTTCTCCTTGAACCTGCCGTTTGCTTCCAGCGGGGCGTTTGCCTGGGCTATGACATGCTCGTCTTCTATATCGGCGGTCAAGTATTCGATCTTGTTGGTCACCCTGCCGTTCACCACCTTACGGTAAGGGCTTTCCAGAAGTCCTAAGGAATTTGTGCGGGCGTAAGTGCTCAGGGAAACTATAAGGCCGATGTTGGGCCCTTCGGGCGTTTCAACCGGGCAGACCCTGCCGTAATGGCTGAGGTGAACGTCCCGGACCTCAAATCCGGCCCTGTCCCTTGTTAATCCGCCTGGTCCCAGCGCGCTCAGCCTGCGCTTATGCGTAAGTTCCGCAAGCGGGTTAGTCTGGTCCATGAACTGAGAAAGCTGGCTCATGCCGAAGAAATTATTTATGCCTTCGACAACGGGCTTTGTCACGATAAGCGAGTGAGGCATTGCGGAATCTATATCCAGGGTACTCATCCTTTCGCGCATGATCCTTGCAAGCTGAAGCATTATCTTCCTGAACTGGTTTTCCAGCAGTTCACCCACCGACGCAACCTTTCTGTTGCCCAGGTGGTCAACGTCATCCCCTGCTCCCCTGTTCTTTTTAAGGTTAAGAAGGCCCTTTATCACCGCTACGATATCTTCTTTGCTCAGGGTCTTCATGTTCGGGGGAGTTTCCAGTCCTAGTCTTTTATTGAGCCTGTATCTGCCGATTTCGCCCAGGCTGTACCTTCTTGGATCTGTGAAAAACATCATGTCCAGCAATATCTTTCCGTTTTCATGCGTTGCAGGTTCGTTAGGCCTGAGCCTGCGATAGATTTCTGTAAGCGCTTCTTCCTGGTTTGCGATACGATCTCTTTTCAAGGTATTGGGGAACACGGCATCGGTTTCTTCGTTACCCAGCAGCTTGATCCTCTCTATATCCTTTTTCTTCAATAATTTCAGGGTATCCTGATTTATCGGTTCGTCGTTCCTGGCATCTACGATAACCGTTCCGTCTTTGTCGCGGATATCTTCTCCCACCCTTCTTCCTATCAGTTCTTCAGGGCTATGTTCGCCAATGTTGATTTCCTTAAGCCCGCTAAAAATCCTCATGATTTTTTCTTCGGTATATCCAAGAGCCTTAAGCAGGATTGTCGCTGGCATTTTACGCTTTCTATCAATTGACATCTGTATAGTATTATTTGATTCAAGCTTAAATTCAAGCCATGCTCCCCAGTACGGGATGATCTTGGTTGAATACTGCCTTTCGCCCCGGGGAAAGATCTCTACGCCGTAAAAAACACCCGGCGCCCTGTGCAGCTGGTTGACCACTATGCGTTCCACGCCGTTTATTATGAAAGTTCCCTGGTCAGTCATGAACGGAAGGTCGCCAAGCAGGACCTCTTCTTCCTTTACTTCTCCCGAAAGCTTGTTGTGCAGGCGCACACTAATTTTAATTGGCACGGAATAGCTGACCCCTCTTTCGATGCACTCGGAAGGAGCATACCTTGGTTCACCGATCGAATAGTCAACAAACTCAAGCGTGGCCCTTTCATTCGGGTCAGTTATCGGGAATATTTCTTTTAATATCGAATTCAGGCCCTGAACCCCGACCTTGGGAACTGAGCCTTCCTTTGCTATGAACTGGTTGTAAGAGGTTTTTTGTATCTCAACAAGGTCGGGAAATTCCATTATTTCCGGGTTCTTGCTGAAATTTTTCAAAGGTATCTCATCAACGATTTTTTTAGCAGCGCTTCTGCGCTTCATCTAAACACCCTCCGACTGCTGTCCTGCTATTTAACCTCTACCTTTGCTCCAACTGCTTCCAGTTTTGCCTTGATTTCGGCTGCTTCTTTCTTGGAGATACCTTCTTTTATTGTCTGCGGGGTACCTTCCACCATATCTTTCGACTCTTTAAGCCCCAGCCCCAACAGGGCCCTTACTTCTTTTATTACCTGGATCTTGTTATCGCCGCTCCCCGTAAGGATTACTTTAAATTCGGTCTGCTCACCTGCTCCTTCCTTGCCAGCTCCGCCCTGTTCAGCCTGTGCGGGAGCCGCTGCTGCGAAAGCAGCTGCTTTAACCCCGAACTTATCTTCCAGCGCCTTGACTAGTTCAGACAGCTCAAGGACGCTCAGTTTAGCTATGCCTTCGATTATTTCTTCCTTGGAAATATTAGCCATTTTTCCCCCCTTCATCTTTTTTTATTTTCGCATGTAATAGATTAATCAGTAGATTAATCAGTGCCTGCAAAGGACCGTTCAGCACCAATACAAGGCTTCCGGTGCATGAATATAATATTCCAGCCAGCTTGGTTAAAAGTATTTCTTTTGATGGTATGGTGGAAATAGATCTCAGATCATCGGCACTGAGGATTTTGCCGCTTACTAAACCGATTTTTATTTTAAGTTTTTCATTTTCTTTGATGAATTTCGTAAGTGTTTTGCATATGAGTATCTCGTCACCCATGCCAAAAACTACGGCGGTTGGGCCAAGAAACTGGGGCAGGAATGAATCCAGGTTCAGGTTTTTTGAAGCTATGGATAACAGCGTGTTTTTTAGTATCCTGTATTCAGCATTGTTCTGTTTCAGCTGTTTTCTCAGAAGAGCCATTTTGTTTACGCTTAATCCCTGGAAGTTAGTGAGGATAACGCAATTGGCTTTCTTAAATTTATCTTCAATATCACGGACTATTTCTATATTTTTTTCCTTCACTTTATTCCCCGTTTAGACCTGTTCTATTTTTAAGCTCGACGGATCTACTTTCACGCCCGGCCCCATAGTTGTGGCAACAACTATTGTTGAAAATTTAACCAGCTGTTTAGCCTTCAATATTCCCTCGAATATGGCGGTGCAGTTCTCCCTAACCTGCTGGATTGGCTGGGAAACCTTGGCAACGCCGGTCCTTACTATGCCATGTTCATCGCTCTTGATCTCGTTTCTTCCGCCTCTGATTTCTTTTATGACCCTTGTTATATCTGATGTAACTGTCTCGTTTTTTGGATTGGGCATCAGGCCTCTCGGACCAAGTATGCGTGCAAGTTTTGCCACGATCGACATAGTCTCGGGAGTGGCTATCGCTACGTCAAAATCAAGCCAACCACCCAGTATTTTCTCGGAAAGATCTTCGGCTCCCACATAATCTGCGCCCGCGTCTTTTGCTTCTTTTGTTTTTTCGCCTTTGACAAAAACAAGTATTTTCTTTTTGCTTGAACCGTATTGATGGGGCAGTATGACAGTGGTCCTTACAACTTCTTTGGCAGCAAGCGATCCCAGCCTTATTGAAAGCTCGACAGTCTCATCAAATTTGGCTGGAGGAAAACTTTTAAGAATCGCAAGCGCCTCTTCCAGCGGATATAGTTTCACTCTATCGACCAGTTCTCTTGACTTTTTGTACCTTTTACTTCTTCTCATTGATCTCTCCGGAAGATTCTACATCAATCCCCATGCTCCTGGCAGTGCCTTCAACTATGCGGATGGCAGATTGCAGGTCATCAGTGTTAAAATCAGGCAATTTTAATTTGGCTATTTCCATTATCTTATCTTTCGTTATTACGCCGACTTTTGCTTTGTTTGGAGTTCCGGAACCTTTTTCCGCACCGACCGCCTTTTTAAGCAGTTCGGCGACCGGCGGGCTCTTTATCACGAAAGTAAATGACTTGTCATCGTAAATGGTTATTACCACGGGAACAACAGTGCCTTCCTGTTTGGCGGTTTGCTCATTGAATTTCTTGCAGAATTCCATGATATTGATCTGAAACGGCCCCAGCGCATTACCTACTGGCGGCGCAGGATTGGCTTTTCCTCCCGGGATTTGAAGCTTGATTTCTCTAAGTAATTTCTTTGCCATATAATACCTCGGAAGATACAATCAAATTTAAAGCTTTTCTACTTGCGTGAATTCAATTTCCACCGGGGTCGCCCTGCCGAAAATAGTCACAAACACTTTGATCTTTCCTCTTGAAAGGTTTATTTCTTCGACCGTTCCCGTAAAATTAGTAAATGGTCCGTCGGTAATTCTTACTGTTTCTCCTTTTTCAAACTGTATCCTCGGAACGGGCTGTGTAGCTTCCTTCTCTTTTCTCTGAAGTATTCCCTCGACTTCCTCGGGATTCAGGGTAATAGGGCGTTTTCCTGGACCGACAAAACCGGTCACGCCCGGTGTGCTTCTTACTACGTGCCATATTTTATTGTCCATATCCATTTCTACCAACAGGTAACCTGGATAGATTTTTCTGGTCATAACAACTTTCTTCTTGTTTTTTATATCAATGACTTCTTCGGTCGGGATGACTATCTGCATGATTTTTTCTTCCAGACCCAGCGCTTTACGCTTGTTTTCAAGAGCTTCTTTTACCTTCTCTTCATATTGCGAATAAGTGTGTATAACAAACCAGCCTTTTGCCATTTTCCTATCCTAGGATTAACTTCATAAGAAGCGACAGTAAAAAATCAATCAACCAGATAAAACCGGCGACCACAAAAACCATTGCAGCAATCACTACGGTTGAAGCGATCAATTCCTTTCTTGTTGACCATGTGACCTTTTTTGCCTCTATCCTTACTTCACCCAAGAATGTTTTTATTCTATTAAAAATACTTGGTTTCAGATTATCCATATACACCTTTGTATGCGGGACTGGGGTGATTCGAACACCCAAAAGCGGTTTTGGAGACCGCCAGTTTACCATTAGCTTACAGTCCCCTTCAAGCCACCCTGAACTTCCGCGCAATGCCAGGCAAGGTCTTGCGTTTTGATTTTTATCCTACTTCTCTTTATGTTTAGAATACTTCCTGCAGAACTTGCAAAATTTCTGCAACTCCAGTTTTGCGGTCTTTTTCTTCTTATTCCTGGTCGTGGTATAATTATACCTGCCACAACCCCCACAAACCATTATCACTATTTCTCTCATATATTATACTATTATATTAATATATTGTAGTAAAACTATTATTATAATTGAAAAAAATGGATTTGTCAAGCTTTTTTAACTTTTTTCGCATTTTTTTTTAAAATTCGGTTTTTTGCGGTTGGCTTAAACAAAGGTGTGGATCAAAGGAATAACCGGATTTTAGGCATGATCGCTGTAAATGGTTTGTGGAGCCCACGACCGGAATTGAACCGGTGACCTCGTCCTTACCAAGGACGCGCTCTAACCATCTGAGCTACATGGGCTTATATATAAATATTATAATACCTTATATAGTGTCTTGCCCTGAACCACTCATGCATTCGGGTTCAGGACTATGCTTTGCCATGCGACCCGAGTTTAACTAGCGTAACGAGTGATTTATGGCTTGAAAATGGAAAATAGAGCAATAGACCGTCCCGATGTTACATCGGGACGTTCGGGTCGGCTTCGAATCCCTGCTGAAAATTGAGCAATAGATAATAGATCGCAATCTCCTTAAGTTTTTATCTATTGCTCTATTCTCTATTTTCGATTGCTCTATTTTTTCGCTCTGCGAAAAAATGAGCGGGAGACGGGATTCGAACCCGCGACCCTCGGCTTGGAAGGCTGATGCTCTACCGCTGAGCTACTCCCGCATAAGCATTCCGAAGGAACTGAGCATATTGCGGCATGCCCACGACGTTTATTCCGCAAGCAACAAGGTTCTCTCCGATACTAATCGGAGAGGTTCTTACTACGTCAAACCCACGACTTGGCCCGAAAGTAGCAAGGTTCTCTGATGCTAATCAGAGGTTCTTACCCCGCATAAGCATTCCGATTACTTTATGAATTTGAAAATAGAAAATGGAACAATAGACCGCATTTTCGCTGTTCCTTAATCTATTGTTCTATTCTCTATTGCTCTAGTCCCGATTTTATATCGGGACTGGGGAGAGAAGGATTCGAACCTTCGAAAGCCTACGGCTAATGGGTTTACAGCCCATTCCCTTTAACCTCTCGGGCATCTCCCCATCTTTTGATCTATTGTTCTATTCTCTATTGCTCTGGCTCTACTTTTGAAAATCTTTGAAAATAGAGCAATGGATAATAGACCGCAATTTCGCTGTCTTTGTCTATTTTCCATTTTCTATTGCTCAATTGCTCCAATTTTTCGCTTTTGCGAAAAATTAGCTGGCGGGGGGATTCGAACCCACGACCTGAGGTTTACAAAACCCCTGCTCTGGCCTCTGAGCTACGCCAGCACACAGTACAGTGATAAGTGTATAGTGAGAAGTGAATAGTCAAATTTTTAACATATATTCATGGTTTCTGACTTTTCACTCATCACTCCTCCCGCCTGAACGGCGGGTCGCCGAAGTGGCGACACTATTCGCTACATTGATGGTCTGAGAGCGTCTTGGTCCAACAGAAACAATGGAAATCCTTGTATTAACCAACAGCGATATTCTTTTTAGATACTTCTTTGCATTTATAGGTAAAGACCTGTAATTCTTTATATCTGTGATATCCTGACGCCACCCTTTTAATTCTTCATAGACAGGTTTCAACGCTCTGACCTCGTCTGTACCGGTAGGGAAATCCCTGATAATCCTATTTTTATACAAATATCCTGTGCATATTTTTATCATGGGTAAGTCATCAAGGACATCAAGCTTGGTGATCGCGAGGCTGTCAAATCCATTAATTCTTGCTGCATATCGGACAGCCACGGCATCAAACCAACCGCACCTTCTGGGCCTGCCTGTTGTGGCACCATATTCCTTACCCTTCATTCTGATCGCTTCCTGTTTGGTTACGCTGAGTTCCGTGGGGAAAGGACCATCACCTACTCTTGTAGTATAGGCTTTAGCCACTCCAATCACTTTTCCTATTTTAGTGGGACCAACACCGGTTCCGATACAAGCCCCTCCTGCGATAGTATGCGATGACGTCACGTAGGGATATGTCCCGAAATCCACATCAAGCATTGTTCCCTGCGCTCCTTCAAAAAGTACGAACTTGCCCTTTGCGATCGCTGCGTTTATAATACTGGAAGTATCTGAAACATAATCTGAAAAAAATCTGCTGTATCGCATATATTCTTTTAATATTTCATCGAGTTTAAATCCTCTTTTGCCGTATATTCTGGTTAGTAAGGAATTCACGTCTTTCAGGCGTTCTTTTAGTTTTTCCTTCAGGATCTTGCCATTAATAAGATCGCCCATTTTTATTCCTACACGCGCCATTTTATCAACATAGGCTGGCCCGATCCCCTTTCTTGTTGTACCTATCCTGCTGCTCTTTCTTTCCTCAGACAGCTGCTCAAAGAGCTTATGATAGGGCATTACAATATGCGCATCCCTGCTTACGAATAGATTCCTCTGTGTTATGCTGACGCCCTTTGATCTCAGGAGATGTATTTCTTCTATCAGACTCCTGGGATCTATAACAACACCGGAACCCAGGATGCATTCTTTGTTTCTTATTATTCCCGAAGGTATAAGGTGAAAAATAAATTGTTCGTTTCCGATCATCACGGTATGTCCGGCATTATTCCCGCCCTGGTACCGCACGATCATGTCGGCTTTTTCAGAAAGAAGATCAATGACTTTTCCCTTTCCTTCATCTCCCCATTGCGCGCCAACAATTACTGTAGCTGACATTCTTTCTCCTAATACCAGTTTTTCCATGCAGTTGATTCATACTTTTTTTTAAGAATTATCGCCAGTTCTTTTTCGCTTTCCAGTAAATCCCCTTTTTTAAATATTATGCCGAAACATGCAGACAGGCTATTTTCCAGCGCTGCCTCAATGGTGCGCCTGCAAGTTGCTGCTTTTGAAATATTCTTAACTGTTCCCTGATGAAGCAGCGTATCCTTGATTCGCCTTTGAGCAGCTCCGTAAATCTTGCTTTTATTCGATACTATGTCGTATTTCTGAGGGCAAGGAAAGCATTCGGGTAATTTCTCAGAATGGTCCGTATATACTTCAGCTTTAATACCAGACTTTATTAAGCCATTTGCAACTGCTTTTGAAATTATATTGTATGATTCGTGCACTCCCAGTGAATTAACAAAACTGTCTTTAACCGTTATGCTGAAGCTTAAATCAAGATCGTGATATACAATACCTCCGCCAGTAATCCTCCTTACTAAATCCGCTCTTTCGTTTAAAAAATTCCTTATTCCCTTAATTTTTTGAAGGTATCCTATCGAAATTATCGGATTTTCCCAACCGTAGAACCTAAGAGTTGAAACTGACCGGTCCGAAAAAACACTGTCCAGAATCGCTTCGTCCAGAGCCATATTAAAATATCCGTCAGATTTACCGGTCCTGATCAGCCTCCATTCGTTTTGACTCATAGACCCCTATTATGTAGTTGAAGGAACCGGGGGCAGTGAAGGACTTTGTGCGGCCTGTTCTTGTGCGGCCCGATGTTTTTCTTTGTCGATCATGCTCTGGGCAAAATGTTTTTTTGCATTCTTGTTTGGCCTTTTTCTTCCCCAGAATTGTGCGCCACGCCTTACTCTCATGTGTGCCATTATTGATCCTCCTAATAATTATTCACCGAAACACCTTAATATCTACAAAAAACTGAAAATAGAACAATAGAAAATAGAACAATGGAAAATAGACCGCAATTTCGCAATTTGCCTATCTATTTTCTATTTTCAATTGCTCCATTGCTCTGTTCGCCCAAAAGGCGAACTCCCCGGGCTGGATTCGGACCAGCGACCCTCCGGTTAACAGCCGGATGCTCTACCGCTGAGCTACCAGGGAATCCATTAGTTCATTGGACGATTTGATAACTGGACGATTGGCTTGAACTAACATCTACTGATTATTGCATAATAGCTTGACAGTTGTCTTTGCGAGCAATAGCGAAGCAATCTCGTTTTAACGACGGGATTGCCGCGGGCTTTGCCCTCGCAATGACATAGAAAAGCGTCAATCAATTAAGCGAACATCAGTAATTATCTAATTATCCAGTTATCCAGTAATCTACAAGGTTTCCAGTTTTTCCAATCTTTCCCAGCTTGCGTCTACTTTTTTCTGAACTTCCTCAATAAATCCTGAATTTTCGGGTTTGAACAAATGCCTGAATCGTCCCTGGCTTTTAAACCAGTCTGAAACAGGGATCTTTTCTTTTGGCCTGTAGGTTATCCGGTATTTTCCATTTTCAACTTCATAAAGAGGCCAAACATATGTTTGAACAGCCAGCCTTGCCATAGATATGGTATCTTCCGGGTTATATCTCCATCCCCTGTGGCAGGGAGCAATAATATTCATAAACGAAGCTCCCCCGCAGTTTAGAGCTTTATCAACCTTTGTTATCAGGTCATTCCAGTATGCGGGGCTAGCCTGGGCCACATAAGGAACACCATGAGCGGCACAGATCGCGGTAAGGTCCTTTTTCTCCTGTATCTTTCCTATTGCAGCCGCTTTTCCAACAGGATTTGTCGTTGTATCAGCACCCCTGGGAGTTGCGCTTGAACGCTGTATCCCCGTATTCATATAAGCTTCGTTGTTATAGCAAATATAAAGGCATTTGTGGCCTCTTTCCAGCATACCTGACAGGGCCTGCATGCCGATGTCATACGTTCCCCCATCGCCGCCGATGGCTATGAAACTGTAATCATCGGTAACCTTTCCCTGTTTTTTAAGAGAACGGTACATTGTTTCGACTCCGGAAATCACGGCCGCAGCATTTTCAAAAGCAACATGTATCCACGAACAATTCCATGCGGTATAAGGGTAAATAGTGGTTGAAACCTCGACACAGCCCGTGGCATTTGATATGACTATGGGATTTTTTACCGCGGAAAGGACCTGGCGGATAGCTATTGGGGCACCGCAACCCGCGCAGAGCCTGTGCCCTCCCGTAAGCAGTTCCGGTTTCCTTGCAAGCTCTTTTATATTAGCCATTCTTCCTCCGATCTTCCGGTGTTATTCTCTGACACCAAGATACTGTATCAGATTATTGATCTTACCTGTCCGCGATATCCCTTCGAGATCCCTGTAAACTTTTTCAATATGGTCAAGGGTTACATCCCTGCCGCCAAGCCCGTATATATAATTGACCGCCGGTATCTTATGGCCGTCCGGAAACTGGTAATTATAAAGACTGGCGCAGACCTCCTCAAAAACCGGCCCTCCCAGCCCGCCGAATGTATCAGAACGGTCCAGTACAGCCAAAGCCTTCAGATGAGAAAGCGAATTAGCGAGTTCTGCGGCAGGGAAAGGCCTGAAAAGCCTTATCTTCAACACCCCGGCTCTAAGCCCCTGTTCGCGCAGCTTGTCAGCAACGGTTTTAGCTGTTCCCGAAGCAGAGCCAAGAACCACTATGCCGATATCGGCGTCATCCATCCTGTATTCCTCGAATAGTTCGTATTTGCGCTTTGAAATCTTCTCAAACTCCGAAGCAATTTGAAGAACAACGCTGGAAGCAGACTTGATAACTTCATGCTGCTGTTTTTTTTGTTCCATATAATAATCGAAAAGCTGCAGCGGTCCGTAGGTTATCGGGTGCTTTGCGTCAAGGAGCGAGTATTCAGGCTTGTATTCACCAACGAATTTTTGCACGGTATCGTCATCCAGTATTTCAAACTGCTCCATCGCATGGCTGATAATGAATCCGTCCAGGGTCACAATAACAGGAAGCAGCAGGTTCGCATGCTCTGCTATCCGGACTGCCTGTATAGTGTTATCATAAGCCTCCTGAATGTTCTCAGAAAATATCTGGACCCAGCCTGAATCCCGCGCGCCCATTGAATCAGAATGGTCGCAGTGAATATTTATCGGCCCTGAAAGAGCCCGGTTTACTACAGGCATCACTATAGGAAGACGGTATGAAGCGGCAATATAAACAAGCTCCCACATATAAGCCAGGCCTTGCGAGGAAGTAGCTGTCATAACCCTTCCTCCCGCAGCGGAAGCCCCTATGCAAGCGCTCATGGCTGAATGCTCTGACTCGGGGCACAGAAGCTCTGTTTTTACCTTTCCGTTCGCGACGAAATCGCTGAAAAATTGGACTATTTCTGTTTGCGGAGTTATCGGATATGCCGCCACAACATCCGGGTTGATCTGGCGCATTGCTTCCGCTACCGCATCATCACCTGTTCTTGCTATTATTTTGGGCATTTCTTTCCTCCCTGTTCGGTCAAAGGTCTAATCTTTAGCCATTTCTATGGCCTTTTTGGGGCATTCCTTTGCGCATATGCCGCAACCCTTGCAGTATTTAAGGTTAAATCCTTCCATCTTATCATCTTTAACGATAACTGCGGATTCCGGGCAGAATATCCAGCAGAACATGCAGTTAATGCATTTTTCGCGATCCACCACGGGCTTGAAGGTCCTCCACGAGCCTGTTTCATAATCCCTTGCGTTGCCGGGCTCCAGTATAACCCCTCCCCTGGAAAGACTCTTCCATCCTTTTTCCTGAGGCATTTTATTCTCCCTTTACTTCATCAAATGCGCGTTTTACGGCGTTTAGATTGCCCTGTATGAGCTCTTCTTTCAATTTACCCGCAAACTTACCCCTGATCTCCTCAAGCACTTTTTCAACGCTTACCAGGCCCGTGGCTTTTACAAGAGCGCCCAGCATTGGTGTGTTCGGCATAAACCTGCCCAGGACCTCCAGCGAGATCTTTGTGGCGTCCACTGTATATACTTTTCCGGATTTAAGGTTTAACTCTGATCTGATCTCGGAAGGGTTCTTCGGGCTGTTAATAATAAGCAACCCGTCGTCAGCCAGACCTTCCGTAATGTTTGCGGTTTGTATCAAGGTCGGGTCAATCACTACTACAACATTCGGATAATAAACCTGCGAATGAAGCGACAAGGGCTTGTTGCTCAGCCTGTCGAATGCCTTGATGGGCGCACCCATCCTTTCCGGGCCGTATTCAGGAAAAGCCTGGATATATTTGCCTTCAGCAAGCGCTGCTTCGGCAAATATCTTAGCCGCGGTAACAGCTCCCTGGCCTCCTCTGCCATGCCATCTTATTTCAACAAGGTCTTGCATTTAGACTCCTCCGGCATTCCCTGGGTTTGCTGCACGGTCTGCCATCTTGATCTAATGTCAATACAGAAATAAATATTTAAACAACTATATTATTATATATTAAATTTATGAAATTGCAAGTTTTAAATAAAAAAACCGCTTTTAAGCGGATTTTATTTATTTTGTGCAAGTATACCAAAATTTTCTTCCGTTTTTTACATCTCCCGCCTTCCTTCAAGGGATTTGAGAAGCGTAATCTCGTCTGCAAACTCTAAATCACCTCCGACAGGCAATCCATGCGCTATGCGCATGACTTTTATGCCGCTGGGTTTTATGAGCTTGGCGATAAAAAGAGCGGTTGCTTCACCTGCAGCGTTTGGATTTGTTGCAATAACTACTTCTTTTATGCCGTCTTTTAGCCTTGAAAGAAGAGCTTCTATCCGCAAGTCCTCAGGATTTATTCCCTCCAGGGGTGAGATAGCGCCGCCCAGTATGTGATACAATCCCTTATATTGCCTGATTTTTTCAAAAGCCATGAGATCACTGGGCTGTTCTACAACGCAGATAATTGAACGGTCTCTTCCGGGATCCCGGCATATAAAACAGGGATCTTCTTCAGTAAGGTTAAAGCACACTGAACAGTTTTTTATTTTTTCTTTAGCTTCTTTTATCGCCGCGGAAAGTTCCCTTGCATCTTCTCCTGGACTGTTTAAAATATGAATTGCGAGCCTTTGCGCCGTCTTAGGGCCTATTCCGGGCAATTTATTCAGTTGTTCGATCAATTTTTGAAGGATTTTTGAATATATCATTCTACCTTTTTTAATATACCTGTTATTTCACCGACATTTGTGCCTATCTGTATCTTTACAGGCAACCTGCTTTCATCGTTTGCTATCCAAACCGTGATTTTTTCTGTTTTTTCGACCACCCTGTACGCCTTGAACTTCATCAGGGGTGTTTTTATCTGATCCAGGGATTCAACAACGGCGGCATATTTCTTTATTCCCCCGTCGGTTATTATATCCATGCTTATTACCTGGCCAATCTTTAAATCCAGCTCTCGCAGATAATACGGGATTGAAGCTATATCAAGTACGGCAGGCGGAATGTTAATTGTCTCGGCATAACCGTCTCTCTGTATGAATCCCCTGCCTGATTCCAGGTCAAACAGCATAATATCTTTACGGTGAAAACTTCCCTCGTTAATCTCTTTTGTCATTTTTCTGATTGAAAAGGTTTCGCAATCTATCAATGTTTCGATATGGTTATCCATCCTGTAAAATATTGAAAAAAAAGGAGTTGTTGTAGTGTGGCTTGTTATTCGGTATGTTTCGTGATCACTTATTTTTACTTTATCTGCGACGCAAACAACCTGTGTTCCTGCAGAAATCATTCCCAGCTTCACATCATAAATTAATTTTTCTCCGATCCTTGGTTCTCCCGAAGTAATTTTAAAACATAAACATGAAAAAATCAGAAGCACGCAGACTGCTCTCGCTGCTCTCGCTACGCTCGTTACACTCGGAAAAATCCATGATTTTTTTATTTGTTGGTCCTTCCGGATCATCATTTTATACCTTTCTGAATATTCAACTTATCCCATCTATTGTACATCCAGTTCCAGTGATCGGGATAGAGGGAAATATATTTTTCAAGAACGTTGCTGACCCTTTGAGAAACAGCGGCTATTTTTTCTTCCCTGCTTATTTCCTGTATATCATCCAGGCATATCTCTTTCTCGATTATTATATCGTGAGAATCATCCCGGTTACGTATTATAAACACGGGAACCACTGGTGAACCGATAAGCGCAAAAAGCACTCCCGGACCTTCTTGAAGAGAAACCCTGTGGCCAAAAAAAGTCCCGAAAACCTTCAATGATTCACCATGCTGGTCTGCTATCATACCGACAATATAATTCTCTCTCAGCATTTTGATCAGTACCCTTAAATCTGCATATCGCGATATAATTTTAATACCTTTGCTTTTCCTTCGATGGTTCAGGAAACTATTTGCGGTCGGATTGCTCTGGTCCTGTATGACTGTAGCCAGCCTGTATCCTGACAATGTAATGGCAGCTCCGGCAAGCTCCCAGTTACCGAAGTGTCCGCTGACAAGAATAATTCCTTTACCTTTCTCTAGTGCCTTGTCAAGATTTTCTCTCCCCCTTATCGTAACCTTTTTATGCAGATTCCCTTTGTTTAAGAGTGGGAACCTGAAAACTTCAACAAGGGATTTACCTATTTTTTCAAGACCTTGTCTTGCTATGCATCCCTTTTCTTGTTCGTTGAATCTATCGCCGAATGTCAGATCTACATTGTTTGTCAGATAATTACGGTATGGAGTGAATTTCACGAGAAAAAACAGCAAGTCCCCGAATCTTGCTCCGAGGTATAAAGCATATTCTTCTGGGATGATAATAAGAAAAACTGTCAGGATCTTTTCCAGTATGGCCAGGATTACAGCAATAAGGATGCGCATTGAGTTAAATAATGCTACCGGTTTATTGACCAAAACCGTCCTTCAACAATATTTTATTATAAATATGCTGTGCTATTCTATATGCGGAGCCGGGCACCCCCATTCTTTCGGTCCCGACAATGCAGCAACGGTCCAGTACTGATCGGTCATTCAGCAAGGAAAAAAATTTCTCCGCAACAGCTTTCCCGTCCGGCCTGACAATGAAAACCATCCCCCCCAGCAATCTGCTCTGGTCTTTCAAGAATTTAGAAGTCATCTGAGGTCCGCCTGCAGGAAAGGCAATTACAGGTTTACCGAGTCCCACAGCCTGTTCGTTACCCGTGCCTGACAGACCTATACAAAGGTCTGAACGGTTTAAAATGTCGGCAAATCTACTGGAAATGATAATAGATATACTGTTTTTTTCAAGAAAACCCGCTATTTTTCTTTCAGGTTTTTCGGATCCATTATGCCTAAAAACCCATCCTTTTCTTTCCGATACTTCTGCAACCGACTCTATCTTTAAAGACGGAGCAAGCGCAAGAATAAACTCAGGTATATCCTTTTTTTGCTCTTCTGATTGTTTGCAGATTTCCTCAACAGCATCAAGAATGTATCTTATGTTAGAGTATGCTTCCTCCCTGCTTCCAGGCAGTAAGGCGCAGACTTTCCTGGAAGGGTTGATGCCGAAATCTTCCCCTGTGACTTCCAGACAGTCCATCATTACATTGCCCATGTAAAACGCCGGTATCCCGAACGCTCCCATATCCAATGCCGTCTTCACATCTCGCGGGAATATTATTTTTGAATAATGTTTCATGAGCCACTTGTCTATCCAGAGGAATTTGCCTATATATACGGACTGGGCGGTTGAAATGAAGATAACCTTCTTGCCTGAAAAAAAACCGCACAGGGTGCATAAGAATGTGTCACCGACAGCTATAATAAAATCTGAGGACCTTCCTTCTTTTTTGATCGTGTTTACCTGCTCCCGGAACAGGTTCAACAAACCCTTACTGATGTCTTTAAGCAGATATCGCAGATCCAGCCGCACAAAATCTCCGCTGGGCATCTGCTTGTCCGGCCCTATTACCTTGACTCCGTTTTCACGGTACGACCCTCCAGAACCGTTCAGTGTAAGCGCTGAAAATGAAAAATCATTGGATATTTTTTTTAATTCCCTGATTATCTGGCAGGCTATTATATCCTCGCCATGGCCATTGCTCGAAAAAAATATTTTTGTAGTGTTCATTTCAGTTTTTCTTGTTTTCTTCTGAAAGGTACCGCAGGTATCTTATATAGAAATAAAAATCAACGACTGCGGGATAAAACGTTCTTTTATGGTATTTTCTAAAAAATGAAAAGCATTGCTCTTTTTTTGGCAGAAGGAACCTAACAGAAGATAACGCTTTTTCAAGCATAAAAAAAACGGGCAGATTCTGCGTCATTAACTTTACTTCGAATGAAGGATTCTTGTTGCAGAACAATACAGCGCCGGCCGCCCTGTTTCTTTCCTTATTCTCGCGCGCTTCCAGATCCGCGGGAACAAATAAACTCTGAAAATGGTATCCGACCGCTGAAGGGTTTTTCTTAAGCTTTATCCCCTGTTTCTTTAACCTTAAGCCAAGTTCAAGGTCTTCCCAGCCATAAAAAGTAAATTCCTCGTCAAAATAACCCGCCTTTTCAAGGTGCTTTTTTCTTATTGAAACGTTACACGTGTCAAAAAAAGCTGAGGAAGAATCAGTAAGCACGTTTCTGCCGGGCCTGAAAGGATCTTCAATATCATATGTCCTGATTACCGGCCCCTGTACAATTACGTTAATATATTTCTGATGATACGCAAAATGCTCTCTAAGGAAGTTCTTTTTCACAAATACGTCGCTGTCAACAAAAAAAATAATTTCACCCCGTGATTTTTTTACGCCCTCATTCCTCGCGAAAGCTGCCCCTCTTTTTGGGAGCCTGAGATATTCTATTTTACACTGTATCCCGCTTCTGCGGTTGACCGAACGCGCGGTTTCCTCGGTTATAAAAGAAGTTGAATCAGTTGAACCGTCATCCGCAATAATAATTTCATAATTAAAATCGCAGTCCTGGTCGATAAGGCAACTCAATATTCTGTTTATTATGCCTGCCCTGTTATAAGTTGGAACGATCACGCTTCCCGTAGGTTCCATTGCCTTTAATCCCTGCCGTGGCTATCCCTTTTGCTCCATGCCTTCTTCAAGGGGCTTGAATTGTGTCTGGTATAACTTATAATATAATCCCTTCCCTGCCATCAGTTCCGCATGTTTACCGGTTTCTACAATCCTGCCGCTGTCCATAACAACTATCCTGTCCGCGTGCCTTACAGTTGAAAGGCGGTGAGCTATTATTATGGTGGTACGGCCTTCTATAAGCCTTGCCATGGCTACCTGCACCAGGGATTCGGATTCTGAATCCATTGAAGAAGTTGCCTCGTCCAGTAAAATTATCCTCGGATTTTTCAGGATAACCCTGGCTACTGCAAGGCATTGCCTTTGCCCGCCTGAAAGCTTTATGCCCCTTTCGCCGATGTGCGTGTCAAACCCTCCTGAAAAACGCATAATAAAATCAAGCGCGTTTGCAGATTCGGCGGCGTGCAGGATCTCTTCTTCCGAAGCATTGACTTTACCGTAAGCGATATTTTCTTTTATAGTTCTGTTGAACAGCACGACTTCCTGGGGAACTATCCCGATCTGCTGGCGCAGGGAAATAATATCTACCGACCTCAGGTCGTATCCGTCTATGGCTATCAACCCCGAAGCCGGGTCATAGAACCTTGGGATCAGGCTGGTCAGGGTGCTCTTGCCCGCGCCGACAGGCCCAACAAGCGCTATTATTTCACCCGGCATAATATCCAGGCTTATATCGCTGAGCACGGTTTTTCCTTCTTCGTAATGGAATGAAACGCCTTCCATCTTTATTGCGCCCTTTATCGAAGGTATTTTTACAGGGCCGCTTTTTTCAATTGTTTCAACCGATTTATCAAGTATCTCGAATACCCTGTTGCTTGATACAAAGGCCTGCTGCCATTGGCTGTAGGCGCGGCTGAACCCCACAACAGGTTCGCGTATGAACAGGATCACCGTGACAAACGCCACAGCCCTGCTCAGGTCCATTGTGCCGTTCATCATGCATCTTGCACCATACCATACAACCACAAGAATACCCAGGAAAGCAAGCACTTCTACAACAGGCTCCTGGATCGCCTCGACCCTCGCCCGTTTCATCGAAGTTAAAAAGTTCCTTTCATTTTCCTTATTGAAACGCCCGATCTCATGCTCTTCCCTTGAAAATGCCTTTACCGTCCTGATCCCTGATATGGTCTCCTGGATAAGCGAAGAAATATCGGCAACCTTTGCCTGTACTATGCTTGTTATCCTTTTTATCCTTTCACCGAACCAGCTCATCGCGAAGCCAACCACGGGCGCAACCGCGCCTATTATAAGCGCGAGCCTCCAGTTCAGGTCAAACATCTTTAATGTTAAACCGAGTGACATCAGGACATATAACAACAGGTTGGAGAAATTATGCAGAAGAACGTTTTGTATTATATCTATATCGCTGACTGTCCTGGAGATCAGTTCCCCTGTCCGCCACTTGGCATGGAAGGAAAAAGACATTTTCAGAAGGTGCTCGTATATACCATTCCTCAGATCAGTTATTGCCCTCTGGCATACGTAGGCATTGAAATATGTCTGGCCGTAAAGAGAAATAAATCTGAGAAAAAGAAGCGCCATGCCCTGCCTGAAAAAAATACCCAGATATTTAAAATCCCTTAATTTCATATGTATGGTAAGGTTCTGGAACAAACCAGGCAGCAAAAGAATGCTGACCGCGGCAATAACAGTGCAGCCGAAAGCTCCCAGCAGCTGCGGCCAGTAAGGTTTAATATATTTCATAATCCTGAAACCGGTTTTTTCAGCCACGAAGATCCCCTTTCAATAATAAAAGCCTCGTTAGCTTTTACGGAATACGAGGCTTATTTTTCCATGTATTCCAATAATCAATGCCGAAAATAGAACAATGGAAAATTGACCACAATCTCCTTTAGTTCTTCCTCTATTGCTCTATTCTCTATTTTCTATTGTTCCAGATTTTCCCGCAAGGAAAATCTGGAGCTGGGGGGGATTGAACCCCCGGCCTTCTCGATGCCATCGAGACGCGCTACCGCTGCGCCACAGCCCCATGAACTGAACAAATAAACAAATGGGCTTAAGCCTGCTTTAAGGCTGGAGCGTCTGCCCATAATAACTCCAGACTGTAAAATTCTCTGATCTCTTTTAAAAAAATATGCACTATTATAGTCCCGTAATCCAAAAGAACCCAGCTGGCTGAATCGCGGCCTTCCTCGTGCAGAAGCCTTGCACCACTTTCTTCCATTCTTTCGGATATTGCGTCTGCTATGGCTTTGGCCTGGACGGTTGATTCAGCCGTGCATATAAAAAAATAGTCAGTTATCGAAGTAAGACCCTGAAGGCAGAGGATTGAAATATCGGAAGCGAACTTTTCCGAGGCAGCGCTTTGTATTGCGGTCAGTCTATCATTCACAGGCGGGCCTGTATCCTCGTTATTTAACAATATGAGGTGTTATGAATATAACGAGGTTAACTTTTGTTTTTGATTTTGAAGTATAACGGAACAGGGCTCCCAGGAGCGGGATATCACCCAGGAGCGGAACCTTGTATTCAGATGACCTGATCTCGTCCCTTATCAGGCCGCCGACTATCAGCGTCTGGCCGTCATTGATAAGAACGCGGCTCTTCAGCTGGCGCGTGTTTATGATGGGAACACCCGGAACATCGGCCCCGTATTCATACGTGCTGATCTGGGGATCCAGCTCAAGAATAACAGAACTTGCTCCGCTAATATGGGGGGTAACATTAAGCAACACCCCGACGTCCAAATATACTATTTGCTCGGAACTTGTTATGCTTCCGCCTGCACCCGTGGTAGTTGAGATTTGTTTATACGGAATCTTCGAGCCAACCTGAATGGAAGCCTGCTGGTTATCCAGGCATACGATCTGAGGCTGCGAAAGTATGTTGAAATCCGTCTTTGACCTGAATACGTTTATAACAGCTTCCAGGTCCGCGGTGGAGATCGTTATGCCGACACCTGTGCCTTTTTCGGGCGTGAACATTATCTTGCCGGTCACCGGGCTTCCGCTTTTCCCTATCCGGTTCCATATGGTATTTATATCTTCGCCGCTTGAATTGGAAACTTCAGCAAATTTAACCTCGATTGACACCTGTTTCGGAGCAAGGTCCAGCTCTTCTATCATCCTGCTTATCACTTCGATATTATCAGGCGCGTCGATCAGGATCAGGGTATTTGAGGGCTCGTCTGCCTGGATCATCCCGTCCTTCGAAAGCATTTTTGATATCGTTGTGCTTATCTGGGCAGCCTTGGCATACTTGATCACAAAACTCTTGGTCACATACACCTTTTCATCCTTGGTTATTTCTCCCGTTTTACCCTTTGCCTCGATCTTCACTATGCGGAATATATTTTCCGCCTGTTTTTCGTAATCATAACCGTATAGTTTCAAAATGATGTCCAGGGCATCTTTCGGGTCAACGTCATCCAGGTGTATTGTCACCTTGCCCTTCACCTCTTCTGTCCCTATAATATTGATCTTCGCCTTTTTTGCGAGAATTCTTATGATATCTCCGATCTCTGCTTCCCTGAAATCAAGCGATACGGCTTCTTTTTTTGGCACTGCGGGAACTACCTGCGGGGCAGCTTCAGGTATCGTGCCCTCTTCAGCTTTCAGCTGGCCTGCAGCCTCCTGTTTCCCTGCATCCGGAACTTTTTTTTCTTCTGCCGGTGCTGCCTCTGCCCGGACTGATCCTGCAGGCTCTTCAGTTTTTTTATACGTAGTATACGCGGTATCGGAAAGACTGACAATTATCGAGCTGTTCTCTTTTGTCACGTTTACTTTCTGGGGTATTTTTGTAAGCTCAAAAACGATCCTTGTTTCCGGATTTGGCCTGCCTTCATACTGCGCGGCCCTTATTTCCCTGAGCATCTGACGGTTGACCTGCACAGTCCTTTTTTCAGAAACAACAGTGCCGGACAGATCTATTACAAGCCTTGGCGGATTGTTCAGCGTAAAATTCTTGTATGAAACAGGGTTGCTCAGATTTATCCTTACTGTCACGCCTTCCGCCGTTTCGCTTACCAGCAGCCCGCGCAGCATACTCTCGCCTTTTTTAAGCGGGATGTAAGGAAACTTCACGGATATATCCTCTCCTGTAACAGCACTTCCCTTCGTTTCAAGAGGAAGGACCTGCGCTGCTTCCACAGGCGCAACCGCTTCAACCACGGGCGGAACCTCCTGCACTTTTTCAGCGGGAACCTCTTCTTTCTTAACCTCTATCTGTGGTGTTTCCGCTACGGCAACCGGCGGAACGACTTCTTTGGGTTCGGCTTCAGCAACTGTGGCTACCGGAGTAACTTCCGCGGTTGCGGCTGCGGCCGCATTCTGCACTTCGGCAGGAACGGACTCAGCGGACGCTACCGCCTGGGTAACAACGGCAGCAGGCTCCACGGCCATGTTTTCCTTCGGTTGTTCTGTAATTTCAACAGGTGGATTTTCCGCTTCAGGGACCTGGGGCTCCACTTCTACGGCTTCTGCCGGGGCTGCCTCAACCTCTACCACCGCTTCTTCAACAGCCTGTTTTACCGCAAAACTAACAGAAATGCTGGTGCCGCTTTGGGAAGCCTTGATATCCTGAGGCGAAGCTGCAAGTTCAGCGGCGATCTGCGCTATTAGCTTGGGGCGTGTTGAGAACTGCGAGACCTTCATTGATTTTATCTCGGGCACATCAACCGAAATCTGCTTTTCGTCGGTTTTGACTTCGAATAGATTTATTATAATACGCGGCGGGTTTTCAAGAGGGAAATATTTGTAGCTGACGGATTTATCCAGCATTATCTCGATTTTAATCGTCCCGTTCTCCTGAACGGCTTTAACCGTCTTGATCTCAACCGCTCCGGATGACCCGGAAAAAATAAATTCCATAAATATTGTAATTATTGCTGAACGCAATGAAATCAATAAAAAAGCTGCTTTACCGTACTTCTTCATTTTAATCCTCCTTAATATTTAATACTTAAAAAGATTTCTTTATTTTTCCACAAAAGCTTGATATAATCCTTTCCTATCTCGGTTACTCTCGCACCTGCGATCTCCTCGCCTTTCTTTACGATCTTATCCTGTTTTATCTCCTTAGTACTCACATTTATTATTGCAAGCGAACTTTCACTTTCCGTATATATTATACCGAGGAGAATAAAAGGATAGAGGTTCTTGATCTCCCTTATACTCGGCAGGTCCGGGAGAGCATCCCTGTCTTCATCGGTAAGATCCTTTCCCGCCAGTGCCTGAAGGGTCCCTGCCGAAAGAGGAACAAAAGGGTCTCTCCTGCCCTTACTGCTGTAAGGCTGGATTAATTGTGATTCTTTTGTCTGTCTTAACTTGTTCACCAGATCGTGCAGCCTTGTAACCATATCCTGGCAGAAACAGATCTGCTGAAAACAAAACACTAGTAGAAAAAACAATACCGCGATCAATCTCATGTTATTGCTCCGTTTATTGAGGCAGCATAAATGTACTTATCCTTAAATTTATGCCGTGTTTAAGCGGATTTGACGCATCAGGTGTCAGGGTAAAATATTCCACCGCCATAAAACGCTGGGAACTTTCAACTTTACTGAGAAATTTCCCAAAATTATGATAACCGCTTTTAATCTGCAGGTCTATGGGTATGACAATATACGATTCAATTTTTTGAGGCGGCTGCGGTGATATGGAAAGGTACCTGACCCCCGTCTCTCTAGCTACGCGGCTCAGCTCCATAAGAAGCCACGGTGTGCCCTTCTCGCCGGGTATCCTTCTTTTATAATACTCTATCGCCTCGTGCATGGCTGAAATTTCCTGGATCAGCTTATCCTTTGTTGCGGCCGTTCTCTGGAGATCCGTGAGTTTTACTTTCGCGCCTTCGATCTGTGAGTTCAGGCTTTTCATTTCTTTAAACAATGGGCGTGAAAGAAAAATAAACAGCGCTATGATGCCTGCTGTCGGTAAAATAAAAAACAGCCAGGTTTTTTTTCCTAATTTTATTGGGCTCATTTTAACCTCGCGAATACGTATTTTTTATTTAAAAGTTATGCTCATATTGAATCTTAGCACCTGTTGATCTCCGGTTATTTCTGAAGTAGTTCCCAGTAATTCCGGATTCTCAAGTAAATTCGAAAGATACGGATTATTCCTTATGTTATTCATAAAAACTCCCACGAGATTCACTGCTTTCTCGGTTGGCGAATTAAGCACATTCCCGCTCAGTATCAGGATACGTTTTCCGCCCGCGGTTGCTGGCTGCGCGCTGATCGTAAAACTGGTAATCCACATACTTTCCGGGACTGTACTGTTAAACTCGCTAAGAAACTTGGACCACATTATCCTCGAAAACATAAGCTGATCGATAATCTGAAGTTTCTTTTCAAGGGTAGCAGCTTCACTTTCAAGTCTTTTTACATCCCTTACCTCAACTTCGAGCCTTTCGATCTCAACATTGATATCTTTAAGTTCCTTCCGTTTTGTATTAACTTTCCCGTTAATAACAAGATATACGCTGGTGAAAGCGATCAGCTCGCACACCACTATCAGGATCATAAGCGTCTGTGTCGGCTCAAAAACGACCGCCCTTTTTCGCTTTTTTCTGCGTAGTTCCGGAGGTAATAGGTTTATTCTGTTCATAATTCAAGCCCCTTGTAGGCAAGGCCCAGGCTTACGGCAAACAATGGAGCCGTGGGCTGCCACTTGTTTAGAACTTCTGGATTTGAAGAAGAAAGTACCCTGACAGGATTCCAGATTTCGACCGGAGAACCCAGTTCAGCGCTCAGGAATTTATCTATCTCCCTTATTAAGGACGTCCCTCCGCTTGCGTAAATTTTTTCAACCGCTTTTCCCTTTGATTGGCTTTGATGGAAATCAAACGAATACCGGATTTCTTTCAAAAATGTTTCGAGTATCTCTTTTATCGCGTCATTTACTTTTATTATCTTGTCCTTGTCAATTCCTTCAGCTTCAGACGCAAGGCCGATTTTCACCTTCAGATCTTCAGCTTCTTCCAGCGGTACGCCCAGCCTTTTCTGCAGGTGAGACGTAATATTGGTCCCTCCCAGCGGTATATCCCTGGTAAAACAAGAAAGACCTTCTTCAACTATGCATAAATTAGTAAAAGACGCTCCCATGTTAACGAGTGCTACGGCGTTGGCCGTCGTAACGCCTTCATATTCAAAACAGTTGGCAATACTTAAAGCGTCGACGTCAATTGCCAGCGGTGACCACCCTCCTGCCTCAAGAAAATCCAATCTTTTCTTAATGATCTCCTTCCTTGCAGCCACGATCATCACCTGCATTTTACCTTTCACTTCATGCGCTCCCTTTAATATCTGAAGGTCAAGATTCACGTCTTCAAGCCTGAAAGGCAAAAACCTTTCGGATTCAAGCTCTATGGCTCCCCTTACTTCATTTTCAGACATATCGGGAAATTCCGAGTATCTTACTACTACCGAAGGCCCTGCGACGCTTGCAACCATTTCGGCTTCCTTGATCTTATTGTCCTGCAGGATTTTGTCTATTTCATTCTTTATGCTGTTAGCTTCTGACCCTCTTTGTATGGCAAACCCCACAACCTGCGTTTCCTTTTTTACCTTCTTCAGGCATGCAAACTTGGTGCTGTGGGCCCCTATATCTAATCCGAATCCGTATTCAGGCATAATATACTCCTTGATTTTAATCTTTAAAAAAAGAAGGAGATGAATAATGCTTACCCTTCTAAGCCAGTAAAAACATTATGCAATCTCCCCCTTTTTTTATTTATCCAATATTTATTTAATTATTATGATTCCCTATAGATGCCCCCTTTGACTTAGCATTCAAGTATATATATTATAGCATATTTAAACCGATTTGTCAAGTTTTTTGACAAAACTTGTTCCGCAACATTCAAAAGTATACTTTTGGGAACCTTAAAAGTATACTTTCTCATAAATGATATTCCCCGATTTTCTGCTCATCTTTTAACACAATAATCTTTTTGTTGGGGATAAGACACACGGT
>Ga0210016_1000072_pt1 | contig 67894 bp, 66 predicted proteins | sample CryGeyCG2014_300_FD_185454 | JGI IMG/M metagenome (GOLD analysis project Ga0210016, IMG submission 185454) | Groundwater microbial communities from aquifer - Crystal Geyser CG02_land_8/20/14_3.00 (SPAdes) (version 2) | ecosystem: Environmental > Aquatic > Deep subsurface > Groundwater | place...
TTCAAAGACCGCCGTTCTGAAAACACACTCTTTACAATAACAAATCGGACAAGCCACCATGCAATTGTGGCATCGAACACAGGTAGAAAAACGGTCTAAAAAGGTTTGGAGATTCTTGACAACACCTTTAAATTCTTGAAAAAGGGCGTCTCGTTTCTTCGTCCTCTCAGCGATGACTTTGTTGACCACTTCGTTCCTTGATGCCGGTTCATTGTCTGCAAAAGAAAGAATGCCTTTTTCTTCGACCTCCTTTTCCAATTTATCCCCTATTTCGATGCCGATCTCTTGATCTGTCTTGTAGCCAAACAGTTTGATGATCACATCCGCCTGCGAAACTCGCAGAGTCGAGTCTACGACAGGATATTCACACATCTGACAAGCTGTCCGGAAGACGTACCCAGAGGGTGGGGGAATTTCACCTTTCTCCATACCTTTGAGGAACTCTTTTGTGAGCGACTCCCCTCCCTTTCCCTCCTGCGCCATCTTTGCATAATCGGTCACTTCAAATGTTCCAGGACAATCGATGCCAATGACGTATAGGTTATCCAGCTTGACTTGGAGGAATTTTGCTAATTCGACAGCGGCCCGTATCTCACACGGTTTTAATATGGCAGCGACTTTTTTCCCAAGGTTTTTAACGGTGAGGTTGGAGATGACTCTCGCAGACTGAACTGGCATTGTGGGTGAAAGGACACACGCTCCATTCAATTTCTCTGGATCTCGGATGAGTGTCTGCACGAATCCATCCTGCGAAGGGAGGGCCTTAGGGATCACCATTGCCTCCACAACTCCCCTTTCTAAAAGAGATTTCAGAAAGCCAATAATGGCTTCCTCTATTCTTCCCTCTTTCACTTTAACCGCTGCCTTCTTCGCCATGTTCAGTCATGCTCCTTTCATGCCCAATCGCAGGCTTAAGCCTGCGGCTACATTTCCTTTACGCTATGCGCCATGCTCTATGCGCTATGCGTCTTTTAGGCATTCCAAAGTTGTTTCATCGGATTTGGACCCATCTTCTTTAATTCTTCTACCATCTTGGTCACCGTGTCTGCGAAGAGTTTTCCCTCACTTGCGCTGATCCATTTGAGCCAGACACGATTTTCTGTAAAACCCATTTGTTGAAGAATACCTTTTAGAATGGCTACCCTTCTCCGAGCTTTAAAATTTCCTGTCTGATAATGACAGTCTCCTGGATGGCATCCTCCGATCAACACGCCATCCGCTCCATCAATGAGGGCTTTCAGCACATAAATCGAGTCTACAGCTCCCGAGCACATCAAATGGATAATGCGGATATTGGGAGGATATTGTTGCCGAGTGGTCCCCGCAAGATCGGCTCCGGTATAGGTGCACCAGTGGCATAAAAAGGCTACAATCCTCGGTTCAAATTCAGCCATCTTTTACCTCCTTACTCACAGGCTCGCATAGCGCATAGCGCAAAGCGATACAATCTTTCCATCCCTAAAAAATTGACCTCTTGATAAAATGCTTCCCAATTTTTAACGCTATGCGCCATGCTCTATGCGCTATGCGTGTCGTTGCAGTTAATCGATGACTGCATCCAGGGCAGCCAGATTCAAATCCTTTTCAAAGTTCCGTTGCTGAGAGGCTGCATTCCGACAAGCAATGACGCAGGAGCCGCAACCCTGGCAGAGGGACCCAATCACTTCAGCCTTACCCTCCTCCTCATTAAGGACCCTCGCCCCATAAGGACATACCGTCACACAGAGGCCACAACCACAGCAGAGTCTTTTAATCACATAAGCCAAATAAGCCTTTTCCTCGACAGCTTCCTTGGACAAAAGCGAACCCGCCCTGGCAGCCGCTGCATTCCCCTGAGAGATTGCATCTTCAATAAAATTGGGCGAATGGCAAAGGCCGCAGAAGAATTTTCCACGGTCCACCGAATCAAGGGGAGCAGATTTTGGATTGGCTTCCATGAAAAAACCATCCGAATTGAAATCGACATCAAAGATCCTTGCCAACTCCCGATGGTCATTCGGTTCAATTCCAGCGCTGAGGACAACGCGATCTGCTGAAAGAGTGACAGGACTATTCATTGCAGGATCGAGTAGGGAGACTTGAAGACTTCCACCCTGGAGGGAAACCTTCGGCTTATTCTCTAAATCATATCGAATAAAGATCACACCCTTCCCTCTCGCCTCGTGATAATAAGTTTCATAAAATCCATAGGTCCTCACATCACGGTAAAGGACATAGATATTTATACGCGGGTCTTTTTCCTTTAACTTCAGAGCATTTTTCACTGCGTGGCTGCAACAGATGCGACTACAATAGGGGTGTTCCTCATCTCTGGAGCCTACGCATTGAATCATCACTACCGAATGAACATCCTTCAGCCTTTCATCGTTTAAATGGGCCATTTTCTCTAATTGTCTTTGCGTGATCACTCGGGAGTCTTCTCCATAGAGGTATCCCTTGGGAGTGATCTCCTTTCCGCCGGTGGCGAGGATCAGTGCCCCATGGTCAAGGCTCTTTTCTTCATTCTGATGGCGAATCTTTGTTCGGTAATGTCCATTCTTCTTTTCAAATCCAAGAACCTCCGCCCCGGAATAGAGATGGACGGATCCATTACTTTCTACCTGCTTGATGAGTTTATTCAAAAGGTCTTGAGGATTCGATCCCTTCAATGTATAGAAGGATTCCTTTAAGTTCCCTCCCAGTTCCTTCTCTTTTTCGATCAAATAAACCTCGTATCCCTGTGCTGCCAGTTGAAGAGATGCCGTCATGCCGGCGAGACCTCCACCTACCACCAATCCTTTTTTATCGATCTTCTGTTTCCCTTTTCGAATAGGTTGAGATCGCTTCGCCCTCTCCACTGCCATCCTGATGAGAGCCATCGCCTTCTCTGTGGCTAATCTGGGATAATCTAAATGGACGAAGGCACATTGTTCCCGTATATTGGCATATTCGATGAGGTATGGATTAAAACCCATTCCTTTAGCCATCTCTTCCATAGCGCCTCGAATCTCCCGATGGGAACAACCGGCGATGACGATCCGGTTGAGACCCTGTTCCCCGATTCTCTTTTTGATGAGATCTAAATCTTCTGGAAGGCAAGCCAAACCAACCTCTTCAACATGTACAACTTCACTCAACAATTTTGTCTCTAAGATGATCTCGAAGAGAGAAAGGGTTTTCTTCAACTCCTCGCCACAATGGCAGAGGAAGACCCCTATTTTGGGAATCTCCTCACCTAAAGCCCCTTCTATTGGATACTCTTTGAGAGGTTGAGGAAGGCGATGGGGGATGAGAAAGGATGCAGCCGATGCCGCAGCGCTCGACCCTTCTACGACTGTCTCTGGAATGTCTCTGGGGCCCCGAAATGCCCCTCCTACGAAAATTCCGTTTACGGAGGTTTTTGATGGATTAAATTCGTCCGTCTGGCAAAACCCCTGCTGATTCACCTGGACGCCCATTCTTTGGGCCAGATCCTTTATGGTCTGCGGGGGGGTGAACCCCAAAGAAAGGACGACGGCATCGAACTCTCTCTCTTCAAAAGTCCCGTCCTCTTTGACATAAGTGATTAGAAGATTTTTCGTCTGCTGAAGTTCTTTAATCGAAGAGATGGCGCTCCGGATATATTCAATCCCGTACTCTTTCTTCGCCCTCTCATAATAACGTTCATAATCTTTCCCCATTGGCCGGATATCCATGTAAAAGAAGGTAACTCCAAGACCGGGAGACCTTTCTTTTGCAATCATGGCCTGCTTGGTGGCATACATGCAGCAAATGGTCGAACAGTGATCCTGACCACAGGAGGGGTCCCTTGATCCCACGCACTGGATAAAGGCAATCTTCTCCATCTTTTTCCCATCGGAGACCCGGACCGGCAATCCCTGTGTCGGACTCGATGTGGAGAGCAATCTCTCAAACTGGATGCTCGTCAACACATTCTCATATCGACCAAAACCATATTCTCCTTTCCTCCGGGCTTGAAAGGGCTCAAACCCAAATCCCAGGAGGATGGCTCCCACCTCAATTTTTTCTTCCTCCTCTTTCATATCGAGGTCGATCGCCCCTGGGCTGCAGACCTTTACACATTCTCCACATCGGGTGCAGGTTTTTGGATCAATCACTAAGCTGTGCGGGATGGCTTGAGGAAAGGGAAGGTAGATGGCCTTTCGTTTCTCCAAGCCACCGCCAAATTCTCTCTCCACTTCCACGGGGCAAACCTTTATACAAGCCTCACAAAGGTTGCACCGTTTTGGATCAACGAAACGAGGTTTTCGGATGACAGAGACGTTAAAATCTCCCCCTCCTCCTTCAACCTTCATCACTTCTGAGTTAGGCAACAATTCAATATTATCATGAAGGTGACATTCATAAATCGGGCAGAAGGCAGGAGGCGTGGGGCTCATGAAACAGACGCCACAGGAGTTGGTGGGAAAAGTCTTATCCAATAATGGAAAATACCCACCAATCGCTGGCCCCTGTTCTAAGAGGAAAACCTTTGTCCCCATCTCTGCTAACAGAAGCGCAGATTGCATTCCTGCAATTCCCGCGCCGATGACCAACGCCGACCCTTTGTCGCCCCTTGTTTTCTTCTGCTCCATGCTTATCCTCTCAAATCCCCGCCCCGTAGGGAACGGTTTGAAACCGTTCCCTACAAAAGGTGAAAGGGGGATTATTTTATACCAGCCCCATTGATTCCAGAAGTGGTTTTGGAGAGATCATATGTTTCTTCCACCAACCGTCTCTCTTCTCGACATCAAAGGCCACTCCCATTAATTCAGTAAAGTAAAAAATGGGGAGGCCGATCTCCTGCCTCATCTCCAGATTAGCTTGGCAGAGACCGCAGGAGGTCACAATACATTGAGCCCCTGCCTCCTTTGCCATCGACACAATTCTTCCCACCAGTTTCTTAACCACCTCCCCATAAGTCAGGGCCAGATCCGCACCACAACAATCAATTTTATAAGACCATTCAACCGGCTCAGCGCCGAGGCTCTTCATCAACCGATCCAGATATTGAGGATTCTCCGGATCATCTAATTGAGTAATTTTAGGGTGGCGGACCAGAGCACACCCATAGTAACAAGCAAGCTTTAATCCCTTTAAAGGCTTCTTCACTTTTTCTTGAACTTTCTCTAACCCAATTCGATTTAGAATCACATCCATTAAAGCCAAAATCTCAAGAGAAGGCTGGTATGTAAATCCAACAATCTCTTCGATCTCTTTTCGCTCCGCTTCATCATTCTTCAGGACATGTTCGGTCCTTTTCAGCATGTTGAAACACCCAGCACAGGGAACAACCAGAGGCCCTGCCTGTGAAGATTGTGCTTTGGAGATATTTCTTGCCGGAAGGCAGAGGGAAAGGAGATGATTGATACTGTGAGTTGCTGCAGCTCCACAGCAGTTCCAATCCTCAATCTCTACCAACTCCACACCCAGGGTCTTAAAAACCGCATGCGTCGATAATCCATATTCCAATGATGTGGAGTGATCCGTACAACCTGGAAAGAAAGAGAATCTCATTCTAAAGCCTCCGTACAATTCCAAATGTCAAAGCCCAAATGTCAAATGAGTGTCAAAGTTTGTAACTCAAGGCTTTAGCCTTGATTTTGGTTCAACCCTAAAGGGTTGAGTTACGCTTTGGATTTGATTTGACATTGTTTCATCTATTTTTCTTTTGTGCATCTCTCAAAAATCCTTTTGATCTCTTCTCTCCCCTTAATAAAACTGGGAAGTAAAGGAATCTTCCCCTTCAGAAAGAGCATCATTCCGGGGATGAGGTCTGTCATGAAATCTTTGCTTCTGAGCTTATAGTCAATCAGCATGGTGGCCTCATGAACTCTTCCTCCCCTTCTAATGCTCTGAACAAAAGCCTCGTGGAGGAGGTGGATGTTCTTCTCCCTGGCCGGAACTCCCTCTTTGATAGCCATTTCTCTTAAGGCGTCCATGAGGACACCGATATCAATTTTATTTGGGCATCGTGTTCCGCAAGTCTCACAGGAAACGCAGAGCCAGATCGCACTGCTTCCCAGAACTTCTCTTTTCATCCCCATCTGGATCATCCGAATGATATTATTGGGGCGGATATCCATGTAGGGTGCAGTGGGACAACCTGCTGTGCACTTCAGACACTGGTAACAGAGGCTCAAATCCTCTCCGCTCTTCTTCGTAGCTTCTTCTAAAAAAGAGGAATCAACTTTCCCCACGCTGGTAACGGTCTCCAACTTTATTTCCTCCATTCTCAGATCAACCCTGAAGGGTTGAGTTACAAAACCGTAAAGTCTGTAACTCAAGGCTTCAGCCTTGATTCATTAACTAACAAACGTATCCACCATTCGAAGGACCTGACTTGCAGATCCATTTCTTAGCTCACAGGCATTGTTGGGACAAGAGGCAATACAGGCCCCGCATCCCTGGCAGAGCGCACTGTGAACCATTGAAATCCCGCGGTGAGGATCCATCTCCCTTGCTTCATAGGGACAGATTTCAACACAGATCCCGCACCCACTGCAAATTTCCTCATCAACAAAAGCAATTAAAGGGTCTTGAAGAAGTTTGTCCGTGGAAAGCAAAGCCTGAATTTTACTTGCGGTAGCCGAGGCCTGAGAGACAGTGTCTGAAATATCTTTAGGACTCTGGCCACAACCAGCAAGGTAGATCCCTTTTGTCGAACTCTCCACCGGGTAGAGTTTGATATGGGCCTCCGTCAAAAAACCATGTCGATCTACCGTGGCCCTCAGCTTGGCTGCTAAATCTTTCACTCCATTGCTCGGAACAATGGCGGTTGCCAAGACGACCATATCTGCTGCGACTTCGACCATTTTCCCTGTCAGCGTATCTACTCCTAAAACCCTTACTCTTCCATCGTCCTGAAAAACCCTGGAGACACGGCCTCTGAGATAGAGAAGCCTTTTCTCCTCAATGGTTTTCTGAAGGAACTCCTCGTAACCTTTGCAGTCCGAGCGGATGTCCATATAAAAGATATAAGGCTGCCCGTCTGGAACCTGCTCTTTATAAATTTTCGCGTGCTTGGCCGTAACCATACAGCAGATTCGAGAGCAATATGGCATGTATCGATCTGGATCCCTCGAAGCCACGCACTGAATAAAGACCATTTCCTTTGGCACCTTCCCATCAGATGGCCGAATAATCTTCCCTTTTGTGGGACCATTGGGTGAAAGCATTCGTTCAAACCCCAGGCCATCGATCACATCTGGAATTTCACCATATCCATACTCCCCTAATTGTTCCTTGGGATAGAGCTCGTATCCCGTAGCGACCACAACGGCTCCCACCTTCTCTGAAATCCGTTCATCTTCCTGTTTGAAGTCAATAGCCTTCTCAGGACAGACCTCTTCACATCGATGGCAACTCCCATCTATGAAATATCGGCAATGTTCACGATAGATGACCGGCTTGTTTGGAACACTCGAAGGGTAAAGGGTATCAATCGCTTTTCGTATCCCCATTCCCCTTTCAAACTGTGAAACATATTCCACAGGACAATTTTCTATACAGATGCCACATCCCGTGCACCTTCCCCTGTCCACAGAAGTTGCCTTTTTACGGATGACCAATTCGAAATTCCCCACATAGCCTTTCACATCTTCTAATTCGGAATAACAGTGAAGATGGATCTTCGGATGCCTCTCCACCTCCGACGCCTTTAAAAAGAGACCACTGAAAGCAGGATCGAGATCTGGAAAGGTCCTTGACAATTGGGCCATGTGGCCTCCCAGAGCAGGCTCTCTTTCCAGAAGAATAACCTCATACCCTCCTTCAGCGAGATCAAGTGAAGCAGTGATTCCGGCAATTCCGCCGCCAACCACCAACACTCTTCGGTTAATGGCCACAGCGATCGCCTCCAGCGAATCATTCCTTCTCACCTTTTCAAGGGTCGCCTGGATGATCTCTTCTGCCTTTCGGGTTGCCTCCTCCTTCTCCTTCTGATGGACCCAACTGCATTGTTCTCGAATATTGGCAATTTCACAGAGATAAGGATTCATCCCTTGAGACTTGACAGCCTTCCGAAAGGTGTTTTCATGCATGCTGGGTGAGCAACAGGCAACTACCACTCCATCCAATCCTTTTCCGCGAATGGCCTCGCGGATGATCTGCTGCCCCGGTTCAGAACACATATAGATATAATCAGCGCTATGGGCAACATCTTCGGTCTTGCCTATCTTTTCGGCAACCGACTTGACATCCACGGTTCCGGCAATATTGGCCCCACAATGGCAGATAAAAACACCCAATCTTTTCATGATCGCCTGGCTTAAGGTTCGAGGATCGCTCCGCTTGAGGAGCGTTTCACTTGAGGCAACTTCTCTTTTCTTTTGCCTCTTCCCTCAAGGCCGAAGGCCGCTCCTCTATCCTCCAACGTTCTTAGTTTTTTGCAAACAACACTTGAACTTTGCTCGCTGCCGCATTGGCATGGGCCACTGCATCAGCAATATCTTTCGGTCCTTGAGCACAGCCTGCGATATAGATTCCTTCGATATCTGTTTCAACAGGCCGTAATTTTCTCTGGACTTCTGTCAAAAAACCATACTCATCTGTCTTGATTCCCAGTTTTTTAGCCAAATCCTTTGCATCTTTCTGGGGGACAATAGCTGTTGCCAAGACCACCATATCTGCAGAAATCTCAACTTTCTTCCCTGTCAATGTATCCACACCCCAGACAATGACCTTTTCTCCATCTCGAAAGATTCGGGAAACCCTTCCCCTCAAATAGAGGATCCCCTCTTCTTCCATCCCCTGCTGAATGAACTCTTCATACCCCTTTCCTGTTGAACGGATATCCATATAGAAGATGTAGGTCTGTCCATCATGAACCTTGTGTTTATAAAGTCGGGCATGCTTGGCCGTATACATGCAGCAAACCCGTGAACAGTAAGGCATGTAACGTTCAGGATCTCTTGACCCTGTGCACTGAATGAAAACCACTTCTTTAGGAATTTTGCTGTCTGAAGGTCTCCGAATCTCACCCGTGGTGGGTCCGGATGCAGAATTGAGCCTTTCAAAAGCGAGTCCGTCGATCACATCCGGAACTTCGCCATATCCGTATTCGCCAAAACTCTCTCTCGGAATCAGATCAAAACCCACTGCAGTAATGATAGCCCCCACTCTTTCTTCTACAAAACGATCCTTCTGTTCGTAGTCAATAGCTCCAACCGGACAGATCTTCTCACACACCCTACATTTCTTTTCTTTAAAATAGCGGCAGTTTGAAGGATTGATGACAGGTTTATTCGGAACGGCCTGGGGAGACAAAGTATAGATGGCTTTTCCCAATCCCATGCCCCGATCAAATTCAGACGGATTCTTGGAAGGGCATTTCTGCTGGCAGAGGCCGCAACCATTGCATTTCTCCCAATCCACATAAGCCGCCTTTCTTCGAATTTTTACTCTGAAGTCTCCAGCCTTTCCCTCAACCTGCTCCACTTCTGAATAGGTGAGGAGTTTGATATGAGGATGTTGACCTGTCTCCACTGTTTTGGGAGTTAATGTGCACTGTGCACAATCGAGCGTGGGGAAAGTTTCAGAAAGCTGAAGCATTCGGCCTCCAATGGAGGGAAGCTTCTCCACCAGGACCACCTCATACCCCCCGTTTCCCAAGTCAATCGATGCAGAGATCCCAGCAATCCCTCCACCGATCACCATCGCTCTTTTTACAAATACTCCGTTATCTCCCATTTATAGAAGACCTTTCTCTTTTAGAAGGGGTATGGGATCAACGGCATTCTGATCAAATCCCAAAGTTTGATAATCGAGTCCCATTGCCACCCCGAGCAGTTGGGTAAAATAGAATACTGGGATCGGGTTGAAATCCAAGTATTTCTGTTTAATATCAGACTGTTTGTGATCGATATTGAAAGTGCACATGGGACACGTAGAAACCATCGCCTCAGCGCCGTTTTTAATAGCCGAGCCAAGAATTTTATAAGCACATTCTGTAGCCACATCGGGTGAGCCCACTGACTGGAAGGATCCACAGCACTCAATCTTGTAGGGAAATTCAATCGCTTTTGCTCCCAATGCTTCTAAAAATTCCTCAAAAAGAGCGGGCTTCTCCTTATCGTCAAACTCCATCTCTTCAAATGGTCGAAGAAGCATGCATCCATAATAGGCAGCGGCTTTGAGCCCTGCCAATGGCTTCTTCACCTTTTCCTTGAGTTGAGGAAAACCAATGTCTTTTTTCAGGATCTCTAAGTAGTGGAGAACTTGGAGATCTCCCTGATAGTTCTTTTCAATAAAATTGTTGATCTTATCCCTTTTCTCCACATCCCCTTGAATTAATCGGTTCGTCCTTTTGATTACGTTGAAGCAGATGGCGCAGAGAGTGGTCAGGGCAGTTCCTTCCTCCCTCGCTGTAGCCAGAATCCTTGACGGAGGGAGAAGGGCCATGATGTTATCGGTGGCCAACGGAAAGGTGGCTCCACAACAGGTCCAATTTTTGAGTTCCTTTAACTCAAATCCAAGAAGAAGGGAACAGTTTCGTGCTGTCTGATCAAAATTCTTCGCCTTGGTATAGAGGGTACATCCTGGAAAATAGAGGTAATCCATCTTTAGCTCCTGAACCGCATAGAGCAGAGGGCATGGGGCATAGGGTTTTCTAACACCCAGATTCTTCGCTTTCGCTCAGAATCACATGAGGAGAGTGACTCTTGCCAACTTTCTTTTTCGATTTTCAATTTCTTACTCTTTGCACTATGCTCCATGCGCCATGCGTTTTTTACGATAAAAACTTCCTGAATCCGCTGACAAACGCAATCTGGGGAACTTTTTCTAAAAATCCCTCTGGAAATTCAGGTATCTGAATATGATCTTTTCTCTCTTTCTTTCTCAGAACCACCATTCTCAACGCATCCATCACTCTGGCAATATCAATTCCTTTGGGGCACCTCGATGTACATTGAAGGCAGGAGGCACAGAGCCAGTAGGTATTGACTCCAAGGGTTTCTTCTTCCAAACCCAGCAGTGTATATCGAATGACCTCGTGGGGACCAATCTCCATGGCAAAGGCAACTGGACATCCAGCCGTACAATTCCCACACTGGTAGCAGGCAAAAAGGTTTTGTCCACTGATCAACTCCACCTTCTTCGCAAATTCATTATGAACCTTCTGTCTCGTCAACTCTATCTTCATCTTCCATCCCCTTATCCCCCTCACCCCCACCCTCTCCTCTCCGAGCCAGAGGCTCTTCTGAGCCGGAGGCCGCCAGTGGAGAGGGAAATAAACCGGCCCCCATTAAATCCCCTCCCCCTTGATGGGGGAGGGGGAGGGTGGGGGTGAATTTATATCAGTGTGGCGATCACATATCCAACAGCCAAGAGGGCTTGTGTCCCAAGGATCGTAATGACATTCACTCCCAATATTGGAACCAACTTTTGGGTATTATCATAATATTTCAAAGCTCCCTTCGCGGCCTTCCATCCAAACCCAATCGTCCCCAGACCAATGAGAGTTAACACCGGCATCATCTTTGTAAGAACTCCGACAATAATGCAGAGATAAGAGACAGTGAGCAAGGCGACGAAAAGATAACTCGCATCCTTTTTCCCCAAGGAGATGACCAGATGCTTTCTCCCCCCTTTCTGGTCGGCCTCCCTGTCTGGGAACTCATTTAGAAAAAGTAGATTCGCTGTGAGTATCCCCGGCGCAAGGGATGCGAACAATGTCTCCCAGCTATATCTTCCTGTCTGCACATAATAGGAACCCAGGACGAGTAAGGGACCAAAACTGAGGCCTGCAAAAATTTCACCCATGAGCCATTTGGCAAGGTAAACATTGTAAAAATAAGCAGAGAATCCTGCTATGAGAAGGAGCGGAAAGAGAAGCCAACCCTTTACCATCACGAAATAGAATCCAATCACCATGGCAATGAGCAAACAGAAGGTTGCAAACCAGAAGGCCTGTTTGGGCTTTAAAAGATTCAAGGGGAGGATACCGCTTCCTCCACTGAAAGGAGTCCTTTGAGTGTTTAAATCAATCCCATCCATATAGTCGTAGTAATCATTGATGACATTGACGGTCATGTGAACAAGGATGGAGCCGATCATGGCCAAGAGAAAATGACCAAAATAGAAATAGCCTTCATAAGCAGCAATGGCTGTCCCTAAAGAAACCAGAATGACGGTGAGGGGAATAAAGTGGAAGCGAGGAAGTATTAGCCATGCTTTTAAGGAACCAGGATTTACTCTCTCCATTATTCAAACCTCCGAACTCAAAAGCAGGTTGAGGATGAGGTTAAGGTGTCATCCTGAGTGAAACGAAGGATCTCTGAGATTCTTCACTGCGTTCAGAATGACAAGAGGCGAAGGGTTCAGGATTACATTCCTAAACCTTGACCCATTCGGCGGCGCCAGGCCCGCCTTTGAAGGCGGGGTAGAAATCGCCGCTCAGGGTCAACCCTGAGCAAGCCCCGACCTTAGGGTCGGGGGGCCGAAGGGTTGACCTTAACCTTTACGATATTTCTTTTCTCCTTCAATATAGAGGTCATTTCCTCTCACATCATTGACGACAATCACTGGAAGGTCGTCGACCTCCAATCTTCGGATCGCTTCTGGCCCCAGATCCTCATAGGCCACGACCTCAGCCTTCTTTACCCGTTTGGCCAGAAGGGCTCCAGCCCCTCCTGTTGCAGCAAAATAGACTGCTTTGTACTTTTTCATTGCCTCCTTCACCGTATCGGACCGCATTCCCTTTCCAATCATTCCCTTCAAGCCTCTCTCAATTAAAGATGGAGAGTAAGCATCCATCCGATAGCTGGTCGTGGGACCTGCTGATCCCAAGACCTGCCCTGGCTTAGCAGGGGTAGGACCCACATAATAGATGATCTGGCCTTTAATATCAAAAGGAAGGTCTTTCCCTCCTTTCAATAAATCCAAAAGCCTTTTATGGGCAGCATCCCTTCCTGTATAGATGATTCCACTGATCACGACTCGGTCACCAATTTTTAATTTTTCCACATCCTCATCACTTAGGGGTGGTTTCAATCGAATGGATCGGTTCATTTTTTCTCCGTACCTAATCCCCCCCAACCCCCCTTTAGCAAAGGGGGGAGAGGGGGGATTTGTAACGTTATATTACAATTTCTTTATGTCTCTGGGCATGGCACTGAATGTTCACTGCCAAAGGGAAGCTAGCGATATGACATGGCATCATTAAAATGTGAACTGCCAAAGAGGTAGTTCGCCCACCTAACCCTTGTGGTCCAATACCAAGATTATTGATCTCAGTCAAGATCTCCGATTCTAATTGATCTAATTCTGGATTCGGGTTTTTACTTCCAAGGGGTCTGAGCAAACTCTTCTTCGCAAGGAGCGCAGCCTGTTCAAAGGTTCCTCCAATCCCCACTCCCACGATGGTTGGAGGACATGGATTCGATCCTGATTCCTTTACTCTCTGAACCACAAAACGCTTGATGCCTTCGACCCCATCCGATGGAGTGAGCATGACCACACGGCTCATGTTTTCACTGCCGCCTCCTTTGGGTGCAATTGTAATTTTAATTTTATCTCCGGGGACCACTTCTGTATGAAGTATCGCAGGCGTATTGTCCCCTGTATTGGCCCGGGTGAATGGATGGCAAATAGATTTCCTGAGATACCCATCTCGATATCCTTGGCGAACACCCTCCTGGATGGCTCCATTCAGATCTCCTCCAACTAAGTGGACTTCCTGTCCCAATTCAAAAAACACCACGGCAAAACCTGTGTCCTGACAAATCGGGACATTCTCCTCTGTTGCAATTCGAGCATTCTCCTTTAATTCTTTTAATATCTCCAACCCTAAAGGAGACTCCTCCTTTTCCATCGCCAGATCAAAGGCTTGAAGTACATCGTCTCCAATATCAGTATTGGCTTTCATACAAAGATCTCTCACCTTCTCGGTGATCAGCTTCACAGGAATTTCTCGCATATTTTGCATCCTCATTCAGGGCTAAAGCCCTGAGCTACAGGTGACCAGGACTATGTAACTCAACCCTTTAGGGTTGATGATTCACAATTTTAACTCTGCAATGCTCTTCTTCACACTCTCTGCGGATTTGGCAAACAGTTTTTTCTCTTCCTCTGTCAATTGGAGTTCAATGATCGCTTCCACACCATTGGCTCCTAATTTAACAGGGACACCGAAGCAGATATCTTTCAGTCCGTATTCCCCATCGAGATAAACACAGCAAGGGAGAATTCTCCTCTTATCTTTGAGGATGGCCTCCGTCATCTGGATGGCTGCTGCAGAGGGTGCATAGAAAGCGCTTCCTGTCTTGAGAAGATTGACGATCTCTCCACCGCCTTTACGAGTTCGATCTACTAAACGATCAATGGTCTCCTTAGGGAGAAGCTGTGAAAGGGGAATGCCGCTGACAGTGGTATACCTTGGGAGGGGAACCATCTCGTCACCATGTCCTCCCAACAGGAGCGCTTGGATATCCTCAACTGAAACACCTAATTCCATTGCAATGAAAGCCTTGAATCGGGCTGTATCGAGGATCCCTGCCATCCCCATCACCCTCTGTTTGGTAAGCCCGCTCTTCTTCAAAGCCAGATAGGTCATGGTATCCAGAGGATTGGTCACCATGATGAGAATAGCCTGCGGAGATTTTCCCACCACTTCTGTCACAACCGACTCGATGATCTTCTTATTGATCTCCAGTAAATCTTCCCTACTCATCCCTGGTTTTCGAGGAACACCTGAGGTAACGATGACCACATCAGAATCCTTTGTCTCCTCGTACCCATTGGAACCGATAACCCTTGCATCGAAACCCTCTACAGGGCTTGCTTGGAAGAGGTCAAGGGCCTTGCCTTGAGGAATCCCTTCGAGGATATCCACTAAAACGACATCGCCCAGCTCTTTTTCAGCAGCCCAGTGTGCCGCCGTAGCTCCAACAAATCCTGCGCCGATAATGGAGATCTTCTTCCTTCTCATAAAACCCCTCCTCTTTTGGATAAACGATAGACGATGGACGTAAAACAATGAACAAAAGTTCACCGCCATCGTTCACAGTTCATCGTTCATTGTTCATCGTTACTCTTTTTGGATTCAATTTGATAACCCTTCGAATGAAAACCGCAAGTCTTCCGTATGATCAGTTCGGGCTCTAAAATAATCTCCTTTGAAGGCCCTACCTTCCCCCCCTCAATCCTTTCAACTAATGTTTTCACAGCCAAAGCCCCCATCTCATACTTTTTTTGGCCAATCGTTGTCAATTCAATCCCTCTCATTGAAGTAAATTCAATATCATTAAACCCAATCAATGCCATATCTTCTGGAATCTTCAGCCCCTCTTCAAGGATCGCCTGATAAGTTCCCAAAGCCATGTAGTCGTTCGCAGCAAAAATCGCTGTTGGAGGCTCGTCCATCTTAAGAAATTTCTTGCCTCCCTGATAACCCGATCCTTTTAAAAAATCCCCCTCCAGAAAATAATCGCCTATCACTTTCAAACCGTAAGTCGTAAGCGCTTTCTTTCCACCCTCAAGACGTTCAAAACCAACGGAGGATTCGGAAGATCCACCGATCACTCCAATCCATTTATGGCCAAGTTTGATCAAGTGCTCAACAGCTAAAAAACCACCGAGAATGTTATCCACACCGACGTAATCGACTTTCTCTCTGACCATCGGATGATAAGTTCTACGATTGACCAATATAGCGGGGAATCCCTTTTCAGCCAATCCAATGATATTAGGGTCGCCCATATGTGCAGAAGTGAAAATGATGCCATCCACTCCTTTGCTTCGCAGCATATTAATATACTGTTTTTCGGCTGAAAGGTCGTAATTGGAACTGCAGAGAATGATATTATACCCCAGACTTATGGCCGTTGTTTCGATCCCTTGGGAGAGTTCCGTATAGAAGGGGTTGGCAATGGTCGTGATGACGAGACCCAATGTTTTGGTTCGATTCATCACCAGACTTCTGGCGATGAAATTTGGCTGGTAGTTTAATTCACTTGCGATAGCGAGAATTTTTTCTTTGGTCTCATTCTTGATACGAGATTTATTATTAAGCGCCCTTGAGACCGTGGTGTGGGAGACATTGGCCAATCGGGCAATATCTTTAATGGTAATCTTCTTATGCATGTTCTTGCGTTAACGGTAACACAAAAATTGTAATTTCACAAGTAATCAGAAATTACTTTATTTAAATCAATAAGTTATGACGCAAATCCATTACCCTTTCACGCTGTTTTTCTTTGCGCATCTGTCTTGGCTTTAGCGATGGCTTCATCTTCTTTTTTCACATCTTCTAAGCTCTTGGGTTTCACTTTCTCCGGCATGGGCTCCAACCCATACTTCCACTTCAAAAACTCAACCCCCGTCTTTGGATAAAGAGCATAAATCAAGGTATCACAAAGATCTTTGGCCAACCCTTTAGTCTCCTCCTTGGCCTTCTCCAACTCCGGCTTAATCAGATCCGCAGGCCGACACGTAATCGGCTCTTTGCCCTTTTTATATCCCTTCAATACCAACTTCTTAATCTCATCCGTGATAGGCACGGGCGGCCTCCCATAAAGACCATACACATAGTCCTGCGTCTCCATCGATACCATCTTATAGCGACCAAAAAGAACATTCAGGACAGCCTGAACCCCTACAATCTGAGAGGTAGGTGTCACCAGCGGAGGATAACCCAAATCCTTACGAGTCTTGGGAAGCTCTGCATAAACTTCATCAAGACGATGAATCGCCTTCTGCTGTTTGAGCTGGCCCACCATGTTCGAGGTCATCCCACCAGGGATCTGATGCCTCAGCACCCTCGTATCAATCACTGCCATCTTCGTCGTATCCAAAAAGTCACGATATTTTGGAGCAATGGTCTCCAAATATTCTCCCAACTTAAGCAATTTCAAAAGGTCCAAACCCGACTCCCAGGGCGTACCCTCCAAGGCGACAACAATCGGCTCCACCGCAGGCTGTGAAGACCGAAGCGCGAAAGGAGCGAGAGCTGTATCAATAATGTCAACCCCTGCCTCAATCGCCTTAAGGTATGTCATCGATGCCATGCCGCTTGTATAATGGGTGTGAAGCTGAATTGGAATCTTAATCGTCTTTTTCAGGGCTTTTACCAATTCATAAGCATCATAAGGAGCCATTAGCCCAGCCATATCCTTAATACATAATGAATCTGATCCCATATCCACTAAGATCTTCGCCTTCTCCAGATAATAGTTGAGATTGTAGACTGGCCCCCCCATCCTCCTCTCGGTTAAAGAATAACAGATCGTTCCCTGAATATGCTTTCCACACCTTTTGATCACCTTAAAGGCAGCCTCAAAATTACGCTCGTCATTGACCGCATCAAAACAACGAAAGATGTCGATCCCAAGTTCGACTGCCTTCTCGACAAAGGCCTCCACCAAATCATCCGGATGATTTCGATAAGCGACCAGGTTCTGCCCTCGAAGTAACATTTGAAAAGGTGTCTTTGGCATAAGCTTTTTTAAGGTCCTAATCCTCTCCCAGGGATCCTCCCCTAAAAAACGATGGGCCACATCAAAGGTCGCTCCTCCCCACATCTCCACCGAATGAAAACCCACCCGGTCCAATTCCTCTGCGATGGGGATCATATCCTCCGTTCTCATCCGTGTGGCTAAACTCGATTGATGCCCATCCCGAAACGTCGTATCTGTTATCTTTATCGGCTTCTTCGTTATCTTATCCATCCCTTCCATCTTAGTTCCTCCTTTCTTTAAAAAGAGAAATTTTCAATTTTTTAAATCAAAATATTTTTCTAAATGTTCTCAAATTGACTCAAAATGTTTAATGAATTTTGGATGTTAATAATTTGGCAAACATAGATTTTTAGATTTAATCAATGATTTTCACTAAAATATGCGTTAACGTTAACACTTAAATTAAACTTAAAGAAATTCTAAATTTTTGTCAAGAAAAATATTTGAGCTTTTTTGGGTTTATGGAGAATTTTTGGTTAAGAGACTGCAAATTAGTACGTTAGGTGATTTTTCTATGTGCGACTATTTGGTTTAAAATCTAAAAAAGTTTAGTGGACTTTTTTCTCGTAGCCTTCCCAGTATTTATCCCTTAAACCCTTCTTGTGGATCTTTCCAGAACCGGTTCTGGGAAGGGCTTCAATGAAATCAATCGATTTAGGCGCCTTGTAATGAGTGATCTTCTCCTTACAAAACTGGATGATTTCTTGTTCGGTCGCCCTTTGGCTGGGCTTTAACACCACGATCCCTTTTACAGCCTCACCCCATTTTGGATCAGGGATTCCAATGACCGCACATTCTAAAATGGCGGGATGCATATAAAGGACATTTTCAACTTCTGTCGAATAGACATTTTCTCCACCGGTCAGAATCATATCCTTCTTCCGATCAACGATCGTGACATATCCCTCTTCATCGATCACCGCCATATCGCCAGTATAGAGCCAGCCGTCCTTAATTGACTTCTTCGTTTCTTCGGGTAATTTCCAGTACCCTTTCGTGACACTATCTCCTTTGACAATAATCTCTCCAACCTCTTTTTCATCCTTCTTAACTTCCCCTCCCCGATCATTGACTACTTTCAGCTCCACACCGATGAATTCCCTTCCCGTCTTAGATTTGAATCGAAGTTGATTCTCATTGGATAAATTTTTTAAATGATCTTTTAAAATGGATAGGGTCAAATACGGGCTGGTTTCAGTCATCCCATAAGTCTGTATGTAATCGCATTTAAAAGTCTCCACGATCTTTCGAACCACTTCTGGAGCAATGGGCGCTCCTCCGCTTAAAAGGACTCTTAAACTGCTATAATTAAATTTTCCTACATCAGGATGATTGACCATCAAGTTGAGCATGGTGGGGATGAGATTGGTGAGTGTGACTTTCTCTTTCTGGATGGTTTCCAGAACCATCTTCGCATCGAACTCTCTGACCAAAACATGGGTCCCCCCCACCCATGTGACAGCCCAGGTCGCCCAAGCATCGGCAAGATGGAAAAGCGGCGCCACATGAATCCACACATCACAATCTGTAAGATGAATTTCTGCGATGGTGCCGAGCGCATGCGTGGTCACATTCTTATGAGAGAGCATCACCCCTTTGGGACGGCCTGTCGTGCCACTCGTATAGTAGATCTGAGCAATATCTTCACCATTAATCGGGGGGTCGGGAAGGGCGCTAAATTCCGCCTGCTGCAACACCTTCTCATAATTCAAATCAATAGAGTCCTCTAATTCCTGGGGTCCTCCAGTCCAGAGAATTTTCTCAATCCCTCGAATTTCTTTTCGAATTGGATCCACTTGATTCTTAAACATCGAATCAGCGATTAATATCTTCGATTCTGAATCCTGGAGGATGAAGGCGATCTCTCTGGGTGAGAGCCGATAGTTGATAGGCACAGAGATCGCTCCGATCTGTGGAATGGCATAGTAGGCTTCTAAAAAATAGTGACAATTAGGGTGGAGAATGGCAACCTTATCATCCTTCTTAATCCCAAAACCCTTTAAACAATGAGAGAGTCGATTGATTCGGTTGCAGAAATCTTGATAGCTCCAACGCTTTTCCCCGCACACGATCGCTTGTTTCTGTGGAAAGAGTTTGAGCGCCTTCGTGAGCGTTTCGGTTAAAATCATTTTTTTCTTTTATCCTTTCTATCAAACTATTCTTCCTCACTCTTGGTCAAATCCTCAAATCGGATATCCAGACCCAAGATGCCTCTAATCTCTCCCACTTCATTCCGGATGGGCCCGGAGAGTGTGATACAGAGGGCACCTGTATGTTTTGAGGTATAAAGATCAGTAATATGGATTTTGCCGTCCTTCAAGGGTTCAATGAACCAAGGCCGATCCGAGTAGTCTTCTCCTATTGTTACATGTGTAAATTTGGCTTGATCTATTGGTTGACAGATAGTCCGTGTCACCTTTTTCCCACGTATATCGACGACATAGACGTATTGTAAATAAGGATATTCATCAACCATAGATTGTAAGATTGGCTCCATCTGGGCTGGATCCATTGATTTCATTCCAGGTTCCTCGATCACCCGCTCAATGATATGGGCAGCCATCTCATGGGCCCTTGCCTTGAGGATATCGAACTCAGAAACAAAGATCTCAGCAAGATATTTCCGGGTTACCTTCTCCATCTCTTGGTCTGAAATGGAAGTTGTTCTTCCTTCCTCATATTGCTTGGTAACCCACCGATTGATTTTGGCCACTCCTGGATGCGTCTTTTCGACTCGATTCTTTCCAGTTAAGGCAAAATGGGAGTTAATCCATTGGGCAATCCCTGCCAATCCGGACTTATCGTTGACCGAGATGGAAATGGGGCGATTGAGAATTTTAGCCGTATTAAAAATATTGTAAATCTCCTCGCTTTTCAGAATACCATCGGCGTGAATCCCGGCGCTCGTTGAATTGAAATTGGACCCCACAAAGGGCATATTCGAAGGTATATGGACACCCACCGTCCGTTCTAAGTAGTTTCGGATTTCTGTAATCATCGTGGTATCGATGCCATTGTTATGCCCCATTAAACTGATATATTCGATGATCAGCCCTTCAATGGGAGAGTTTCCGGTCCTCTCTCCAAATCCGAGAAGCGTCCCATTGGCGGCAGAACACCCATAAAGCCATGCCGTTGTAGCATTGACGAATCCCTTATGAAAATCATTGTGCCCATGCCACTCCAAATATTCAGAAGGGACACCCGCATCATCAATCATCGCTCGGATGATCTTGGGTACGCAACGGGGAAGCGCAGCGCTTGGATAGGGCACTCCATAACCCATGGTGTCACAGAGTCGAATCTTGACTGGAAGTTTGCCCTCTTCAGAAAGACGCACGATATCCTGAGCAAAAGGAACACAGAACCCATAGATATCCGCCCGTGTCACATCCTCAAAATGGCACCGCGGGATGATCCCAAGATCCAGTGCGGCAGAAACAATGGAGAGGTATTCCCGCATCACCACCCGTCTATTCTTCTTCAGTTTTAAAAAGATATGGTAATCCGAAACAGAGGTGAGAATGCCTGTTTCCTTCAACCCCATCTCTTTCACCAGTTTAAAATCTTCCTTGACCGCACGGATCCATCCTGTAATTTCCGGATAGCGGTAATTCCTCTCCTGACATTTTCTCACAGCTTCTTTGTCCTTCTCACTGTATAGAAAAAACTCACATTGCCGGATCACTCCATTGGTGCCCCCTAATTTATGAAGCATCTCGTAGAGTTCTACAATCTGCTCTACCGAATAAGGAGGCCGGGCCTGCTGTCCGTCCCGGAAAGTGGTATCGGTGATGAAGATCTCTTCAGGGGGATCGGTAAAGACAAATTTATTATCGAATTCTACCCGGCAAACATCATCGTATGGAAAGACATTACGGTAGAGGTTCGGTTCTTGGATATCCAAGAGGGGAAATTGCTTGATGGCATGCTTACTTTGAAATGTTCTCTTCTTCCGGGTGATGGTCATATCTTCTCCTTGCCTAAGAAATAAGAGTTATGTCTCCCGGCAACGGTAACGATGCCCGTTTCGTCATTCGGTTATGTCTTTCGTTTTAAGAAATTCACGTAACCCTCTGACCCTAAACCAAACGGGCCTCGTAGCCGTAACCTTAACTTAAAGCCTCAGACCATTTTCATTGTTCGAGGGTGACGTAATCGTCACCAAAGGTTGCCTTAAACTTTTATCTCTTTTATCTTAATCCAAAGTTCGTCTAACTGCTTGGGATCCACTCTCGAAGGCGCATCGGTCATCAAACAGGTACCCTTTTGTGTCTTTGGAAAGGCAATGACATCGCGTATGGACTCCGAATGGCTGAGGATCATGATGAGTCGATCGAACCCAAAGGCAATCCCACCGTGAGGGGGAGTCCCATATTCAAGGGCCTCTAATAGGAATCCGAACCTTTCTCTGGCCTCCTCCTCTCCTATCCCCAATTTATGGGTAAAGTCTATTAGGCCCTCTGTAAAGATAAGTAACTTCTCGGACATTTTTTAGATTGAGTAGGCCCATCAATGTTCTAGTCAAACCGAATCCAAACCCTCCGTGTGGTGGACATCCATATTTAAAAAAGTCTAAATAGAATTGAATAGGTTCTAAGCGTAAACCTTTCTCCAAAGCCTGTTTAGTAAGTACATCGTAACGATGTTCTCTTTGGGCCCCAGTGGTTATTTCAAGTCCTTTCCAGAGTAAATCAAAACTTTTTGTTGTTAGTGGGTCGTTTTCATATCTCATATGATAAAAAGGGCGAACAGCAACTGGATAATCTTTTAGGAATACAAATTCATGGCCATAATTATTCTTTACATACTCACAAAGTAATCTCTCTCCTTGAGGATCCAAATCGCCTTTCTTGTCTGGCGGTGGCATATAGCCTTGTTTCCTAAGAATTTCGATTGCTTCTTTCATTGTTATTCGTGGGAATGGAATACTCGGAACCTTGATTTCAACATCATTTTTCTCAAAAATCTCTTCTCCATGTCTCTCCTTTAACAAACTAAAAGCATGTTGAATCCATTTTTCCTCGAATGACATTACGTCTTCATGCGAATCAATCCAAGAGATCTCTACGTCAACACTCGTAAACTCGGTATCATGTCTCGAAGTAAATGATGGGTTTGCACGGAAGACAGGACCAATTTCAAAAATTTTGTCAAATCCTGCTGCCATCGCCATTTGTTTATATAATTGGGGAGATTGAGCAAGATATGCTGTTTTCCCAAAGTATTCTAATTTAAATAATTCAGCTCTTGACTCGCTTTCACTCCCCATCAGTTTTGGAGAATGAATCTCTATAAATCCTTGTGAATACCAATATTCACGCATTCCCATTTCTAATGTAGTCTGAACTCTAAATATAAAAAAATTGTTGGGTTGACGCAAATCCAGAAAACGCCAATCAAGCCGTTTATCTAATTCAGGCTGTACTCTACCAAATAAATCAAAAGGTAATGGTAATGAAGCGCTACTTTCAACACGTAGATCGTGTAATTGAACCTCAAATCCACCTAATTTTACTATTGGGTTTTCAACTACACGCCCAATAAGAGTAACAGCGGATTCTGTTGTAAGATTTGACACTTCTTCAGCCAATTTTGCATTTTTAGAACGTTCCAATACAAATTGAATGAGACCGGTATGGTCTCGAACAACAATAAACTGTACCTCCTTCTGGTCTCGGATAGTTTGAACCCAACCTTGAACCTTTACATCTTTATTGATGAAATTTTTTAGTTCAACGATTAATGTTCGCCTCATTTCATCTCCTCTCCTTGTTTTTCTTTTTTATTGCAGACTAAATTAATTCCTTGTCCCCATAACAGCTTAAATTCACGTAAAAAGAAATCGTATTTTTTGCCATCTTCTCGTGTAATTATAGAGCAGGGTCTGCTCGGATCCTCTTGTCCAAAACTATATATAGTTGCGTACATTATCCCATCGTTTCTCTCTTCATCTAAAATTGTAACGATGTGACTGGGAATATAATTTATTAGTTTCACCTCGAGTCGCCCTTTCTTTATGTAATTTTCAAATTTTGTACATATATCGTCTAAAACCTGTTTTCCATGAGTAAAATTTATATGGCGGCCTCGAGCGATAAGATTAATGGCCTGAGTCTTGGTTTCGTCTGGGTTTACAAGTATAATTTTGATTTCTGCATGCTCATGGTCAAGAATTCCTTTCAATATTTCTTCGTATCCTCTAATGAAATGAAGTGGACTGATTGCTATAAGTTTAATCTTTCTAGCCGATTTCAATCTTTCTGCCATTCTCGATTCAATATTAATCCAGCTGTATTGAGGGAACCACTCTTCCTTGAATTTCTCACGCAACCGGCGCTCATTTAGAAAATCTACGGCAAACAAGGCCAAAACGGCTAAAATAACTGTGTCAATAAAATTTGTTAAATTAGGTATCCATTCAACCTTGGAAGGCCAGATAGTCCCAAGAAAGGAAAGGAGAGTTGCAAGTACGGAGATTAAGAAGGTGATGTAGAGCATCATATTCTTTCCTTTTTTAATTTCTTCCCACGCTCGCAAAAACATTTTGATCACCTCCTAGGGATTTGGATGGCGTCTAAAAAGCCTTGGAAAAGGGATTGCATCTCGCACATGGCCCAATCTTAACAACCACCTTATCAACCTTTCAATACCCATACCAAAGCCACTATGCGGGATAGAGCCAAATTGGCGCAACTCAAGATACCATCTATACCTCTCATCAGAATCCTTCCCTTTTTCTTTCATCCGTTCAAGGAGTTCATTTCTCTGCCAGATCTTTTCTGCTACACCAAGTAACTCGCCAAACCCCTCCGTGGCTATCAAGTCAGCTGTTTTTGTTAGTTGTGTGTTTGAAGGATCGATCTTGTAAGGGAAAGCTTCTATCCTCCGAGGATTCCCCGTAACCCAAAACGGAGTATCGAATGCTTTTGACAGGCTCGATACATCCATATCACTTAAGCTCTTCCCCCATTCCTTTATTGTGTTCATCGCCTTTAGGCTATTTAAGGCCTCATCATAGGTAATTCTAGGGTAAGGAGTCTTTGTTAGCCTACTCTCCTCTATATCAACTTTGAGTATTTTTAGTTCGTCCTTACTTTCTGCCCTAATTCTTCGTATAACGTATGAAATCATGCCTTCTGTAAAAGCAATAATATCATTGAAATCAGCAAAAGCGATCTCAGCTTTGATATGCCAGAACTCCGCTAGATACCTTTTGCCTCTGCTTTTTTCTGCCCGAAAGCTAGGATTAATATTATATACCTTTTCGAAAGCGCAAACAGCACTTTCAAGGTAAAATGCTACGCACTGCGTGAGAAATATTCTCTCACCAAAAAAATCAAGACTAAACAAGGTGTCATCATCGTACAGCGGCAATTGTGTTAATATTGGAGCGTGGATTTCTATAAAACCTTCCTTACGAAACCACTCACGGAAGATTTCTATAAGTTTATGCCTAAACTTAAGGACTGCCATAAGCCTTTCATTCCGTAAATACAAATGTCGCTTTGTTAAAATTAGGTCCACTAACTTTTTATCAAAAATGTCAAAGGAACTTCTAGGTTGGGGAACAACATGAGGAGAGGCATCGCAAATGAGCTCAATGACTTTAACCTCTATTTCTTTAGATTTCCGTAACTTCTTAACTACTCCTTCTACTCTCACAGAGGATTCAGGTGCTAACTCTCTTGCCTTAAGAAATATATTGGAATCTATGCCCTTACTCACGGTAGCCTGGATTTTCCCAGTAGAATCTGCCAAATCGAGGAAAACTATCTTTCCCATATTACGCTTTGATGCAACCCATCCTAATATTTCAACTATCTGACCCACTTCCATTTTGTCAAAAATATCTTTGATATAGTAAGACTTCATAATGAACTCCTTATTCCAGGCTAGATTTCGTAAAGACGTAGACCACTGACTAGGCACACTGCATATAGAAGCAGCTATTATATTTCTGAATACATAACATAGACGTACTCTTTAAATAACTGTCTTATCCAGAATGATTGAGCTACTTCATTCTTAGAAGACACGCGTAACTCAATTCGGGTGATACCTTGTTTTGAAAACCAGTTTTTAATTTTATGCAAAATATCCCCTCCGATCCCCTTTCTCCGGTATTCTTGTCTGACAGCAATATCCGATATAAAACCATAATTCACATTCTTAAAAACGGGAGGATGATGGGCTAAATGTGCTATGGAATAGGCAACAACTTTCCCCCCGTCGAGAGCTACTAAAACTCGTGAATTCTCTGACTCGATTAATTTCCTTACGTGTTTTTCAAAATTAAGATGTCCATCCTCGCTTCGGGTAAAGAATGCATCTCTCTCCATATGAAAATCTATAAATTCTTTCCATATCTCCACAATTTCCGGTACGTGAGCATATTTTGCATTAACTATTTGGATCATTTAGCCTTGACCTCTTTCCGGGATTTGACATGCAACCTTAGGGAAACTTGTGTTCTGCAATGCTTATTATAAAAATAGAGGTAACGCCATAAGAGCTAATATAAGGAACTGTAAGGTTTTTCACAAACACTTGGTTATTTATTCAAAAGGTTGAGGCATGGGTCTCATCTTCTTTACCAACATCCCACAATAATCTGTCCTTTTCAGGCTTCCTAAAAGGTCAACCATCATTCGCGATTCGTTCATCGGGATTCGTTTTTTTGCTGGTGATCAGTTCGATTCTTTGGTGAATGATATCTTCTCCCATGGGTTATGATTACCAACACGATTCATAAATATGGAGCTAATATTAACCAAATATTGTAGATTGGTCAAGGACTTACAATTGTGTGAAATTGACCCAACACTTCTTTCAGGATGGCAGCCTTTTCACTTAAGAAGGAATACCTGATGACTATCCTTTTTTTGTCTATTGTTTTCCTCCCGGTGTTTTCCATTTACCGCCTTCTGCCCACTGCTTACTGCCTACTGCCTTCTGCTTTCTGCTTTCTTCCTTGGGACCATCCTGAAATTGCTATAAAATTAAATTTTTGGTATAAATAGGTCAACTTTCGGGGGTGATGAAATTTTGATAAACATTTTGGGATTGAACTTGAACCTATTCTCAAAAAGAATGGGCTTTTTGTTTTCGCCCCTTGCGACTCGCGCCTCACGCCTTACGATGAAAGTTACGCTATGCTCTAGGCCTGCCCGCCGGAGGCTGAACTCCTTGCCGTAGGAGGGCGCTATGCGCTCTGCGATATGTTGAGGTAACCATACCAGCAATTGCATCTCTTGAAGATTTAAAATCAGCCCAGAAAGAAGGTTTGAGTATTTACGCTATGCGGTAGGCAGCGGGATTAGGTCGAATAGAATGAGTTTTAACTGGGTTGACAATTCCGCATTCCGCATTCGGCAATCCGCATTTGGCATGTTCCGGAACAATTGAAAGGTGAGGAGAGTTAATGTAGAGCATAGGTGTCGCGTCTACACTATTGACAGGTGTCATTAATAATAAAAAGGGACTCGAGGGCAGGTTTGATTTTTGACATTTCCCTCTGATTCAGGTTTATGCATAGCTTGATGTATTAAATGGGTAGCGATGGCTACGATGATGCCCAGTGATATCGGGGAGTTTGAGACAGAGGGGGAAAAGACCTTCTACAAGTTCCTCGAAGGGGTGGCAAAGCCGGATGCTCACTACCTCTGCTGGTATCTTCCGGAAGTCAATGGTAAGGAACCAGATTTTTTATTGTATTCCGATGAGGTGGGCCTCATTATCTTTGAGATGAAAGATTGGATTCTTAACCAGATCGAGGAAGCCAACCCCCATCACTTTCTCATCCAGATCAAAGGAAAGACGGAATCCAGAAAAGAAGGGAGGACAAAAGGGTCATCCATAAGTTGCGGCCTGGCAAGGTCGCGTAGTCTTGTAGGTGAGAAGCCTACCCAGGTAGCTATTAGCCACGGTTATACATCTTCATTTGCCATTTTGAAGAACAATTTTTACCAAAGCGTTTTGATGTACGGAACATTTTGCAGGGCTCTGTCTTTTGTGACAATAGGAGAGTTAAGATATCTTGCTGTGGAAACGATTATCTTGTCATGAAGTTCAGGGATATCTTTTAAGTCCACCATTTTCTGAAGAATTGAGTAATCAAGGGGTATGAGCACAAAATTTTCACTTTCATATATTTTTCTGAAGAGTTTTTTTGAAGTCAAACGAGACTCGCTTCTTTTCAAAGATACTAAGACCCTCCGCAATAACAATTGAAGGGATAAAGATGATATTTTCTCCTTTCTCACATTTTTGAAAAATCTCTGATGCCTTAGGACTTATTTTAGGGCTGTCTATGAACCACCAAAGAAGGGCATGTGCATCGGTCACAAAGTTCATGAATTCCCTATAATCCTATTTTACTATATAGAGATTTCTTTGCAGAAGTGATATCTTCTTCTGTAATATCCACATTTTTGAGGATACCTTTTAGCGAGATCACCTTTTTATTTGTGGGAGCAAGTTTTTTGAGCACAGACACTTTTAAATCCATGACCTCTTTCTCTATCGTCTCTATTTTCTGCAGCATATCAACAGTGCTCTTAATAGCCACTTGTTTCATGATATTCACCTCCTTTTTAAGAAACTATTCTTGGCAACAATTTACCATATAATAGGATTGTTGTCAAAAATCTGAGAAATCGGAAAATAGGGGGAATATGGGGGGAAGGGATCGAACGGCTGAAGGTCCTGGATAACCACCAGGAGGCCATCGCCCGAAAGTACGACGGAGGACACCGGATCATTGTGGGTCCATCAGGGAGCGGCAAAACACTCATCCTTATCCACAAAGCCGCCCTGCTCAAGAAGTATAACCATGCCATCAAGAGCATCCTCTTTGTCTGTTTCAATATCACACTCGTCAATTACATCAGGAGGCTGCTTTCGGATAAGGGAATCGCCTTGGGCGAAGGGGGTGTCGAGGTTTACCATTTCTATCAGCTCTGCTCGAAGATAATGGGGGAAGAAGTTTCGTACGAGAGCGAGGACTCGGAGTATTATAGCCTTGTTGTTCAAGAGACATTATCTAAATTGAAGGGGAAAGAACCCAAATACGACGCCATCCTGGTAGATGAGGGGCAGGATTTTTCAGACGACATGTACAGGGTTATTACCTCCATCTTAAACCCTAAAACAAATAACCTCACCATTGCCTTAGACGATCATCAGACCCTCTATGAACACTCCCAAACCTGGAAGGACTTGGGTATTCAAGTCCAGGGACGTGTCCACAGAATATCCCATGTTTACAGAAATACCAACGAAATTGCTGAATTTTCTGCAAAGTTTATTGGGAAAAAAGATGTTGAACCAAAAGAAGAGCAGCAAAGATTATTCCCTGATATCTATGGATTTAATGGACCCAAACCTGAAATGAAGCAATTTAAAAGTATTGAGGAGATGATTACTTACGTTTCAGACAATATTAAAAAGCTGGTTGATTCGAAAGAATGCCCTTTTTCCGAAATAGCAATCATTTATGCCGTGAAGACACCCTGGAATATGCCGGATACGCATCTTCCCCAGATGTTTGAAAAGGCCCTGGAGGCGAGGGGAGTTCTTTATAAATGGGCCTCGGAGGATTATCGGTCAAAGAGATCTTACGATGTAACGACAAACAGCGTGACGATTTCGACCATCCACAGCGTGAAGGGACTTGATTATTCTTGTGTGTTTCTGGTTGGATTGGATTTTATCGGTCCCAAAATAACGGCTTTGGATCAAACAAAAAATCTGGTCTATGTGGGCATCACCCGGGCAAGGTATCGATTATTTATCCCCTATGTAAACCCCGTTAGAAATTCCAGCGGGGCATTACCCCCCGCCCTCCGGGGTGGAGCCCCCTACGGGGCGGAACCCGGAATTATTCTAAAATCTAACCCCGCTGCAGCCGCCGGCCCAGAGGGCCTCTGGCCCGGAGGGAGCAGCGGGGCATTATTTCTAACGGGGTAAATAACAATGAATTGATCAACGATTTATTGAATTGCATATAGAGTGAAAATGAGAATGTCTCTGGTGTCATCCATAAAAAAGTTGGCCGTTTTAAATTCGGATTTCGGATTTTTATGGATTAGGCCTTCACAATTTTCTTCTTCCACTGTTTCATATTCTTTGTCACATTTCGAGTATCGATGACGAGGGGAGCGTGCTTCATCACCCAGAGGGTGGGCTGTGAAGGTCTTTATATAAGGAATGTGAGCCAGCGATAGTCGAGGCGTAACAAAGCGCTCAGGAGTGGCAATCCGTCTGAGCGATCCGTTAGACTTAAAATAAGAAAAACATGCAGGAGATTTTGGTTGACTTCTGACGCAGAGTAATGTTAGTTTGGAGGGACTAAAAAAAGGGGTGAAAAATGGCTTCGGATGAATTGAAGATTGTCTTGGAAGATGTGAAGGAAAAGTTCGATACGGTAATAGAGGGTATTAATATGGTTAGGGAGACCTTGGAACGTCACAAAGAGGAGAACCAAAGGGAGCATGAGGAATTTAAGAAGACGATATTAGGAGTTCAGGTTGATGTGTCCGTACTAAAGACAGATGTAGCAATCCTAAAGACCGATGTAGCAACCCTGAAGACCGATGTCTCCGAGATTAGGAAAGATCTGAATGACCACCGGGATAATACCGAGCTCCATGCAGGGGAAAGGAGGAAAAAGGCTTAATCGGAATAACCCGCCAATTAAGAGCAAATCTCTCATCAAGATAAACTGTTTCCCCACCAAAAACCCTAAGACAAAATCTGCCAGCCCCAATACGAAAAGCCGTTCGGCGTAAGGCGTCAGGCGCAAGGGGTAACTACCAAAAGTACGCAGAGCGCAAAGCGCATAGCGTAACCGCAGAACAAACATCTGACCTTTCGTCTTCGTTTCCTATCCATCGATCCTTATTATTTGTTGCCATTTTCCTCCAATTTGACTCTCCCCTGCCTCCTCGATCACGGAATCGCTGCTCAGGATGGAAACCTTTGGGGTCGCACCTTCAAAATTCATTTTTGGACTTACAGTACCCTACAGATCAGCCCCCTTAGATATTCTCCTTCAGGATGGCTTAAATTGATGGGATGATCCCAGGGGTGTCCCATTCGACCTACGAGTTGAACGCTTCTCCCTGAATCCAATGCTGCAGAAAAAACAATTTTCTGAAATAGATCCCAACTCATATGGTGAGAGCAGGAGAAGGTGAAGAGGAGACCTTGCCTATTCAACAAACGAAAGGCCCAGAGATTAAGATCTTTATATCCTCTCGAAGCGCTCGGAAGATGCCCCTTCTTTTTAGCAAAAGGAGGAGGATCGAGAATAAGGATATCATACCCGGGTTCAAGGCCTCTCATGATCTCAAAAACATCCCCCCGAATGAATTGATGAGGGATTTTCTCCAATTGGTTTAAAGCAAAATGCTCCTTGGCTATCGCCAATGCTTCTTCAGAGGAATCGATGAGTGTAACCTCTTTTGCGCCTCCTGATCCCGCATGAATAGAAAAAGTCCCTGTATAACAGAAACAGTCTAAAATTTTCTTTCCTTTTGAGAGTCCTTTTAAAAAGAAACGGCTTTCTCTCTGGTCTAAGTAAAAACCAGTCTTTTGGCCTTTTTTCACATTGACTCTAAAACGGCAACCATATTCTTCAATCTCAATAAATTCTGGAACATCCTTCCCATAGAGAAGGCCTCTGCTCTCCACCAATCCCTCCTCACTCCTCGTCGCTACATCACTCCTCTCAAAGATACTTTGGGGATGGAATTCTTTTACTAATAAATTGGTTAAAATCCCTTTCAATCGTTCCATCCCTGCTGTCAAACATTGGAGAACAAGGGTCTCTCTATAACGATCCACAATGAGCCCTGGGAGATAGTCTCCTTCTCCATTGATGACCCGATAAGCATTGGTCTTCCCTCTAAACCAATCCTCTCTTAAACCAACCGCTCTTGAAATTCTCTCTCTAAAAAAATTTTCTCCTAATTCTTCCTTTTTTTGCGTCAGGAGGCGTAAGATGATCTGGGAGCGGGGATTGAGATGCCCAAGGCCTAAAAATTGGCCCTCCTTGGAGTAAACCTCTCCAATATCTCCAGGAGAGACTTCTCCCTCTACTTTGGCGACCGCTCCGGAGAAAACCCAAGGGTGTCCCCGCAACACCGGCTTCTCTCTGCCTTTCTTCAATATGATCCTAGGAAGGGTAACCATTTTTCTAACAGCGGACGAGGTGATGGGGAGATTGGGTGATAACGATGACCCATGAACTGTTAGGAAAATTTGCTTAATAGACCAGATGCTGAAACAAGTTCAGCATGACAACAAGGTTTCCTCTTATGTTCTGTCATCCCGAACTCGATTCGGGATCTCGGTTTTTATTTTAAAGAATTCAGGTTTTAAAACCCCGCCCTGTGAGCGATGTTCTTTATTTCTGCTTTGGTAAATCCCCGTATCTCCCTATCCCCTTATCTCCCCATCTTTTCTTTGAAGCGCTCTCTCGAGCAAACTTCTCACGAACTCCGTATAGGTTTTCCCTTCAACTTTGAGGGCTCTGGTCATGCCGGATTGAGGAGAGATATCTGGGTTGGGATTCACTTCTAACACATAGATTTTCCCATCCCGGTCGATGCGGATATCCACTCTGGCATAATCCCGACATCCGAATAATTTAAAAACCTTGATCGCAATATGCTCCACCCTTTTTTTCATCACCCATTCTAAGGGGGCAGGGCAGATCGGTTTTGATTTTTGATATTCGGGGCTCTCTGTCACCCATTTAGCTTCGTATCCGCATATTTTGGGAACCTCTTCCGGGAACTCAGTGTAGTCGATTTCTGAGATAGGAAGAACTCCCGTCTTCCCATTGGTCTCCATCAAACCCACATTCAACTCTCTGCCATCGATGAATTCCTCCACTAAGGCGGGTTGTTGATATTGTTCGATCACATATTGAATCTGCTTGCTCAAGGACTCATCGTCAAAAACCACACTTCCTCTCGAAATCCCCAGACTTCCATCCTCATGAAGGGGTTTGACGATGATCGGAAAGATATTCCCTTTCACAGGGCCTGCCGCCCGTTCGAAGATTTTATACCGAGGGGTTAGGATGCCTTGAGACTGTAGGATGTCCTTTACTTTCCCTTTATCTTGGCACAAACCCAGTGTAAGAGGAGAGGATCCGGTATAAGGAATCCGAAAAAGATCCAACAAGGCGGGAACATTCATCTCCCAGCAGCTATTTCCATAAACACTCTCACATAAGTTAAAGACAACATCGGGCTGGTATTCCTTTAACCAGTGGATGACTGGGAAAATTTCTTCACGAACAGCCATCACAATGCATTGATAACCGAGAGATTGGACTGCATTTTCTACAGCCTCAATCTCTTCGATGATAGCACTCTCTGCCAGGATATCCTTTTCTTCCCCTTTCTGGAGCCGTTCAAAAAGATTGTATAGTATCACTACTTTTAGCACGGATCCTCTCCTCCCCTTTTCACACTTATTTAAGCGATCACCTTCTTCGAAACAGCCTTTTCCTCCCCCATGGACCTGGTTTTTTTGAATTCGATAATATTCGGCTCTGGATACTCAAAAACCTTCCCCTCATAATTTCTCAAGACGATCTTCCCCCTACCCTTTGAGACCAGATAATCAGGTTGCAACGGGATCTTTCCTCCGCCCCCTGGCGCATCGATGACATAAGTAGGAACGGCATAACCCGTGGTGTGACCACGCAATTTTTCTATGATCTGAATCCCTGTGGCAACAGAGGTTCGGAAGTGATCCGTTCCCATGGCCAGATCGCACTGGTAGATATAATACGGGCGGACCCGAATCTTGAGGAGTTCCTGAACCAGCTTCTTCATAATATAGGGTTTATCGTTGATGCCTTTGAGAAGGACCGTCTGGCTCCCCAAAGGAATCCCCCCATCTGCCAGTTCGCTACAAGCTCTCCTCACCTGATCGGTGATCTCTTTCGGATGGGTAAAATGGATAGAGATCATGAGGGGATGATACTTCTTCAACATCCTCACTAACCCACTGGTAATTCTCTGGGGAAGGGTTACTGGAACTCTCGTCCCGATCCGGAGGATTTCAATATGGGGAATCGCCCTCAATCGGCTTAACATCTCCTCCAATCTCTCATTTTCCAGAAGGAGCGGGTCCCCTCCTGATAAAAGGACATCTCGAACCTTTCGATGGCTCTTCAAATACTTGAGGACCTCCTCAAAATTTCCTTGGGTGATAGACCGCTCGCTGCTTCCCACCAATCGTCTCCGTGTGCAGTATCGGCAATAGACGGCACATTGATCCGTGACGAGCAAGAGCACTCGATCGGGGTAGCGATGGACAAGACCCGGCACAGGGGAATGCGTGTCCTCTCCTAATGGATCCACCATTTCATTTTTTGATAAATGGATTTCCTCGATTCGAGGGATTGCCTGTCTTCGGATGGGGCAATTGGGATTGATCGGGTCCATCAGGCTTGTAAAATAAGGGGTGACGGCTAAAGCTAACCTGCCTTTCGAATGTTTGATCCCCTCTATCTCCTCTGGGGTCAAATCGATGATCTCTTTGAGTTGTTCAAGAGTGGTAATACGATGTCGAAGTTGCCATCTCCAATCATTCCATTCCTTTTCTGAAACTCCTTTCCAAACTTGAGGAATGGTTTCTCTCGACTCTTCAACCTTTTCCCCTCCCATTTCAAGGGGAAACAAATAAAGCTGCAAGGCCCTTCTCACCCCCCTTGGGGGGACAGATAAATTAGAGTCTGAAGCAGGCTCCATCTTCTCTCCTTCCTGCATATCTGCTGAGAGGACACCGGTTCGTTGTCTGACAAGCCTTTTCAAAAAACAAAAAAGGAGATATCATTCGATACCTCCTCCTTCAAGACAAAGGAAAAGCCTTCCTTCCTGCTTAGCAGATATGCACCTTTTTTTCCTTTTGCGTTGCACTCGGATAGTAGGCTCCTCTCTTAGATAAAATTCACTCTTGTTGGCGCCCCCTTCCATCAATGAGGGGGGCGCCAACGCTTCGGCCATGAAATAAACTTTACTTCTTCGGGGCTTCAGCAGGTTTCTCTGGAGCTGGAGCCGGAGCTGGTGTTGCTGCAGGCGCAGGTGGAGCCGGCGCCTCAGCAGGTTTCACCTCCTCTTTGGCTGCTGGTGCCGATGCCTCCTTGGCTTTGCACCCAATCCCCATTGAGGCAATATTAATCACCAAAACCATTGCGAGGAAAAGAAAAATCCACTTCTTCATGTAACTTCACCTCCTTTCTGAATGAAATGGGAACCCTCCCCTTTTTTCCCAAATGAAGGAGTTTTCACCTCATCGGGAAAAGAAATCTCTCGTATCACCTTCCTTAACAATCTTGGATCAACAGGCTTTTTGATAATACGATGAATGCCCATTTTTTTCAATAGAAGAGTGAGTTCGTCAGTGACCAAAGGGGTCATCAATATAAAACGATTATTCCATTTCTTCAGGAGGGGAAACCCTTTTTCCAAAACTTCAATTTCTACATCGGCTAAGATCATCCCTCCTTCGATATCCTTTTTTCTTTTCTCTAGTTGAGAAAAATCCTCAATCTCTTCTACATGAAAACCATACTTCTTCAAAATCTTGTTCAGGCTGAGCCTTACAAACTCATCTTTATCAAGGATAAAGGCCCACTTCATCTTTTCCTTCATAAAGATATGATTACATCAAATTTCATGCCAAATTTTTAAAGGACCTTTTAACGAGATATTCAAATAAATATAATGATATTAATAAGTTATATTGTTATCTCTTTCCATTTATTTCTTCTAATCTAAAATGTCAAAAAGAAAAAGGGGAAAAATGACATACCATTTTAATAACTATGCGACAAAATGCCATCCTTTCCTGCCACAATTTTAGATAATACGCCTTTTTGCCACTCTTTTTAACTTTCCCCCCATTCAACCCTTATGAAACTTCATTTAAATCTTCTATTTCTTCCATCTTGCGATGAATTGTCCGAACATTAATCCCTAATAACTGCGCTGCCTTCCTTTTATTTCCTTTGGTCGCTCTAAGAGTCTGAATCAACATCTCCTTCTCCACTTCCTCAAGAGGCGTTCCTATTTTGATGGGAATCACCTCGAGTCTCTCTTTAAGATCTCGGATTTCTTGCGGAAGATGCTGGATATCAATCACCTCTGGGCTGTTGATGACTAAAATGGACTCGATGGTATTCTCCAACTCCCTTACATTTCCAGTCCATTCGTAATCGGTCAAGAAGTTCATCGCCTTCTGAGAGATCCCTTTTGCCTTCATATGATATTTCTGATTATATTTCTCTATAAAAAAATTGATGAGAAAGGGAATATCATCCCTCCGATCTCTCAACGGAGGAAGCTTGATATTCACCACATTCAAACGATAATAGAGATCCTCTCGAAATCCCCCCCTTTTAACGGCTTCCTGAAGATCCCGGTTGCTTGCCGCAATGATTCGAATATTCATTCTGATCGTCTTATTTCCTCCTACCCTTTCAAATTCACCTTCCTGGAGGACTCGTAAAAGTTTGATCTGGGTGGAAGGGGGAATATCTTCCACCTCATCCAAAAAGAGGGTCCCTTGATGGGCCAATTCAAATCGGCCCTTTCGAGAGGCAATTGCTCCGGTGAAGGCCCCCTTCTCATGGCCAAAAAGTTCACTCTCAATAATCCCTTCACTTAAGGAGGCGCAACTCACTTTGATAAAAGGCATGGAGGCTCGGGGGCTATTGTAATGAATGGCATTGGCAATCAGTTCTTTCCCGGTTCCGCTCTCGCCGATGATGAGAACTGAACTATCATAGGGAGCAATGTGATGGATGAGTTCAAAGATCTTTACCATCTTCTCACTCCTTCCGATAATGTTTTTCAAATGGAACTTGTCTTCTAATCTGGAGCGCAAGTCTCGATTTTGGAGGATCAGCGTCTGTTTCTCTAACGCCCTCTCCACTAACAATGAGATGACCCTGGGGTTGATCGGTTTTTCAATAAAATCGGAGGCGCCCAATTTCATCGCCTGAACCGCCTTCTCAATCGTCCCTTGGGCAGAGATGACGATGACCTCGGTTTCCGGCCTCAGACCCTTCACGGCTTCTAAAAGTTCAATCCCATCCATCTTTGGCATGACCACATCGGTAATCACCAGATCAACGATCTTATGCCGAAAAAGTTGGAGGGCCTCTTTCCCATTCGAGGCCAGGAGGATTTCGTGCCCCTTCTTTTTCAACAGAAGTCGGAGGCTCTCCCCAACGGTGGGGTCATCCTCCACAATTAAAATGACTTTCTTATCCATCTTTTTTCAATTCACCTTCTGGCCGAGAGGAATTCGTATTTTAAAGACGGATCCTTTATTGACCTCACTTTTCACAGAGATTTCTCCATGATGGTCTGAAATAATTTTTTTAGCAATCGAGAGCCCCAATCCCGACCCCATGGGCTTGGTGCTGAACATAAAATCGAAGATCCTGGGGAGATGCTCTTTAGAGATCCCCACCCCATTATCTTGGATGATGATGAAGACATTCTTCTTAGATCCCCGGGTGAAGAGATGGATTTCCCCTTTCTCGGAGACCGCTTGAATGCTGTTGATGAGGAGATTCGAAATGGCCAAATTGAATTGGCTGATGTCGATCTTCAGCATGGGCAACTTTTTTTGAAAATGGGCTTCAATCCTCGCATTTTTTATTTGGGCATCCGGTCTTAAAAGTCGAACCACTGAGTCCAATACTTCATTCAATTGAATCCATTCAAATTTCAGGGGAGGGAGACGATTGAAATCTAAAAATTCTTTCAGATTATTCTCCAATCGGAGCGTTTCGTAACTGATAAAATTGATAAGGGAATGAATCTCTTCTTTCTGGGAGAGCTGGGTTTCTCCTCCCAGTTCCTCTCTCAATAATTCAATATTGATGTTCAAAGAACTCAATGGATTTCGAATTTCATGGGCCATCCATCTCGCCAGCATGCCGATGGTGGAAAGATCACGACTCTTACTGATCTCCCTTAAGAGTAAGCCTTTCTCTGTGATATCCGCAAAAGTTGCCAAACAACCTAAAAACATCGCCCCTTTCTTATCAAAAATGGGGTAAAAGCTACAATGAAGGATCAGGGTCTCCTGGTCTGAAGAAGGGGCTGGGGGAATATGGATCGCCAGCTCGACATCGTGATTACTTTCTCTCTTTTCGTAAACTAAATCAAAGTGCTTCTTAATATTTTTATAAGGGATGACTCTCTCCAATCTCTTTCCCAGCACTTTCTTTCCGCTGATCTGAAAATACTTCTCGGCGATAAAATTGAAGATTTGAATTCGCTCTTGGGCGTCGGCAAAAACGACTGCCTCTTTAAAATTTCTCAAGATAATCTCGTAAAGGTTCTGCTCTGTCCGATTCATCCTGAATGGATTACTCCATCCATCCATACCGCTTCAGGGCATGATGGAAAATGGTTTTTACCAGCCTGTCATAATCCCATCCTATGCTCCTCGCTATAATCACGAGGTCCCCATAAGCAGGAGAAAGGCCTGGAAGGGGATTGATCTCTAAAAAGTAAGGGGTATTATCCTCCCCGACTCGGATGTCCACCCGCGAAACGTCTCGGCATTCTAGGGCCTGATAGGATCGGAGGGCCACCTCCTCAATCTTTTTTAAGAGATCTTGGTCAATCGAGGGAGGACAATGGTATCGGACTTTTTCTTCCCACTCCCTCTTAATCTCTAAAGAGTAAATGGATTCTTCTGGAGGTCTTCCCTTGATCTCGATCTGCATGACACCAAGGACAATAGGATCTTTGTTGCCGAGGATGCCCACCGTGAACTCTGGACCTTTGACAAATTCCTCCACAAGAAGGGGGGAACCATAAGTTTTTAATAGCCCTCTAGCTCTCTCTTCCAAGGATTGAGGGTTCAAAATTTTTGAATCCAACCGAACTCCCTTGCTCGACCCTTCGTAACATAACTTGACGAAAAGCGGGTAATGAAGGTCTGACCCATCGAGATCCTCCATCCTCCCTACTTTTTTAAATCGTGGGGTCGGAATGTTTTGGCTCATCACAACTCTTTTCGCCATGGCCTTATCCAGGCTGAGGGAAAGGGTAAGGGGATCGGAGCCGGTATAAGGGATATTTAAAAATTCCAAGAGAGCTGGAATATGGGCTTCTCGGTTTCGACCTTGAAGGCCTTCTGCAATGTTGAAAACAATATCGACCGATGTCTGCCTTAACCGATCGATTAAACCAGCGTCCCCTCCCAGTTTGATCACTTTGTGCCCTTCGCTCTCCAGCACCTTGCGAATGGCATCGATCGTTTCCTCGGAATCAAACTCCTCCAAAAAATCAATCGGCTGATTTTCTCGTTGAGAAAATTCTTTTTTGAGATTATAGGTGATACCGACTTTCAATTTCATCTTCGGAACATTCCTGCTGGCGGCAGGCATCCATAATCTTTTTCTTTTATCTATCTCTGTTTTAAATCTTTGTCAACCCTGTTGTTACACCCCCTCTCGACCCTTCTGATATAGATTGCACCAGACGCTTTCGGAAGACCCCCTTTTATGTTACATTATCTTCATGGTTCGTAAGGGCAAAGGGCTTGGGGTGGGGATGAAGAGAGAAGAGATTTTCCAAGCGTTGACCCAGTTGCGGAAAGGTCTCTTTCAGATCATCATTGTGATCATTCTATGTGGGATCATCATCTTCCCCATTTCAAAAGAATGGTTACGTTTTCTCCGAGACACTTCTCTCAAAATTGATTTGGTCGCCTTCTCCATTCCTGAAGCTTTTTTCTCCCTCCTCAAACTGACCCTTTACACCAGCCTATTCTTTTCTATCCCTGTAATCTTTTACCACATCTGGAGAGCCTTCTCCCCTCTCTTTCGATCAAAGGGATTGAATTCGGGAAGTGCTGTTCTTATCACCTCCATCTTGCTTTTTTATCTGGGCGCTTTTTTTTGTTTCTTTGTCACTTTGCCATTTGGCGTTCAATTTCTATTAGGGTATCAATCCGCCCATATCAAACCAATGATCTCGGCAGGGAAATATGTTTCTTTCTGTACCTTTTTCATCTTTGGGTTCGGACTGACGTTCGAACTTCCGCTGATCCTTGCTTTATTGAGTTACCTCAGAGTGGTGAATGCAGCATTTTTGACTCGAAATCGGAGGTATGCTATCCTGCTGATAGCCATTGCAGCCGCTGTAATCACACCGACCCCAGATATTTTTAATATGGCTTTAATGGGAGGCCCTTTATATATATTATTTGAGATCGGTGTGATCTTGGTAAAAATCATTGAGCGAAAAAGGGCCAGGGCTGAGATGTCTCTCTCCGAAAGATAGAGATGGAAACAGACAAATCAACTTCCATTATCCCCCCCTCTATTCGATGGGTTAGATCCCTGATCCACCAAAGGATCCCTCAAATTGGACTGAAGACTAAGATTACCTTTCTCGTCATCCTCATTGTTACCGGAGTTCTTCTCCTCGGCAGTTATTTAGACTATCATTTCGCAAGGAAGGATCAAATCGACCTCTACTTAGATCGAAATCTTTATATTGCAAAGCAAATCGATGCTTCGATCCCGGATCAAAAGATGATTCACGATCTCCCCCACATCCGAGATGAAGTGGAGGAGTGGTTGTTAAGTCGCCCCAGTTTGATGGAAATTGATGTGTTTCTTTTTTCTACCAAAGGGTGGGAACTGGTCGTTTCCAACTCAAAGGATGTCCATCTGACTCCATTGACCTTATCGAATAAACAGAACAAACGTCTAAAGAAGGATAAATATCTTTCCACACTCCATGATGTGGGAGAGGAGAGATGGTTGGAGGTCATCGTCCCTCTCCATTCGGGGACAAGAGTGATCGGTGGAATTCGAGTGGTCAGCACTTTGGATGAAGCTCATAGCTATTTAAGTAAAAAGAGGGATCGGGCTGTTATCCTGACTTTCTCAAGTATCCTCGTCATATTAATCACACTCACAATGCTCTATGGGAAACTGGTCGGAGACCCAATCCAGAAATTAGTAGAAGCCATGTCCCGTGCAGAAAAAGGCGACCTGGAGGCTGAGGCCCACATCCAAAGTGGAGACGAACTGGGAAAATTGGGAAGAAATTTTAATCGGATGCTCAAGACAATCCGGGAAACCCATGAGCAAAATATTCAACTCTTGAGACAGGTCAACCAGTTCAATGAGGAGTTGACGAGAAAAATCGAGGTCGCCACCTCGGAATTAGCAAAAAGAAATGAAGAACTGAGGCTTCTCAATGAAGCCCTGTTTGAATCCCAGAGGCAATTAAGTCAATCTGAAAAACTTGCAGCCGTGGGGCAAGTCACCGCCACCATGGCCCATCAAATCGGAACCCCCCTGAACTCGATCTCCGGCTATATTCAACTCATCCTTCAGGATGGGAATCTTCAGCCTCAAGATCGAGATCGACTTAAAATCATCGAATCGCAACTGGACCGGCTGGCCGATTCGGTTAAAGACCTTCTCTCTTTTACCCGACAGCCCAAACCCCAGTTGAGGTCTCTGGATGTAAATGAGGTGCTGGAAGAATTGATCCATTTGAGCGAACCCTGGTTTCTCGCGCGAAATGTGAGGTTTTCTGTCACCCTCTCCCCGGATCTTCCTCCTATCTTGGGGGACCCCACCCATCTCCAAACCCTCTTCCTTAACCTTATCACCAATGCTTTAGACGCCATGCCCCAAGGAGGAGCGCTGACAATCAAGACCCGACAAGTTCCACCTTTATTCTCCTCAGGGGATGGGAGATGGTTGGAAATTTCCATTACTGATACCGGAATCGGAATCACCGAGGAATCGAAAAAGAGGATTTTCCGCCCTTTCTTCACCACAAAAAAGATGGGAGAAGGAACTGGATTGGGGTTGGCGATCTGTGAAAAGATCATAAAAGAACATTCTGGGAGAATAGATGTGGAAAGCGAAGTGGGGAAAGGGAGCACATTTTTCATTTTCATCCCCGTTTTTTGCAAGAAATAAAACCGATGAACAGAACATTAGCTCATCTCTTGGTCGTGGATGACGATCCGGTCACCATCGACCTCTTAAAAGAAGTGCTTTCCAAAGAGGGGTATGAAGTCTCCACCGCCTTGAGCGGTGAAGAAGCCATTACTCGAGGGATGGACAAATTTTTCGACATCATCATCACCGATGTACGGATGGGAGAAAAAGACGGGATGGAAGTGCTTCGGTTCTTCAAAAAGAATGTTCCGGACACCACCGTGATTATGATCACCGCTTTTGGATCCATTGAGACGGCCATTGAGGCCATCCGTGAAGGGGCTTACGACTACATCAGCAAACCTTTTAAACTGGATGAGATCAAATTTACCCTCCAGAGGGCCTTGGAGCAGAGAAGGCTTATCCAAGAAAACAAATTTTATCGACAGGAACTTCTCGACAAGTACCAATTTAAAAATGTCATCGGACGAACCCCTCAAATGTTTCAAGTCTATAAAACCATCGCTAAGGTGGCGGATACAAAGTCCACGGTCCTCCTCTGTGGAGAGAGAGGGACAGGAAAAGAACTGATCGCCCGCTCTATTCATTACAATAGCCAAAGAAATAACCGACCTTTCATCCCTGTCGATTGCGCTTCATTGGTGGAGACGTTAATAGAAAGTGAGTTATTTGGCCATGTCAAAGGAGCTTTCACAGGAGCCGCCTCTGCCAAAAGGGGCCTTTTTGAAGAGGCGGACGGAGGAACGCTCTTTCTTGATGAAGTGGGAAATCTCAACCTTTCGATGCAATCAAAACTTTTAAGATTTCTGCAAGAGCATGAAATCAAAAGAGTGGGCGGGACGGAAAGTGCGAAAGTGGATGTGCGGGTCATCGCCGCTTCCAATCAACCTTTGGAACCCCTTGTGAAAAGTGGGAAATTCAGGGAGGACCTCTTCGATCGACTCAATGTCGTAACAATCACCCTCCCTCCCTTGAGGGAAAGGAAAGAAGATATCCCACTACTGGCGAATCATTTCCTCCAGAAATTTTCTGAAGAGAATCACAAAAATATATCTCACATCTCACCAGAGGCTCTCGAAATACTCACCCAATACTCCTGGCCAGGAAATGTCCGTGAATTGGAACATACAATAGAGAGAGCAGTCATTTTTTCAATTCTTCCCATTATCCTTCCTGAAGACCTTCCAAGAACAATGTTCGAAGAAATCAAGGGCCCGGAGATTCTCATTCCTGAAAAGCCCTTATCATTAAGAGAGTTAGAAAAAAGATATGTTTTAAAGGTGCTTCAGGAGACCCGTGGAAATAAAAAGAAGGCATCCGAAATTTTGGGCATTGATCGTACAACTCTCTATAGAATACTCGAAAAGGAAGGAGTGTAGAAATTTACAACACTTCTCTGAATTGTGTTGAATTTTATAACATTTTCTTCCCCACCAAATTTTCATAAATAAAATTTTGTTAAATCATTTCAAATACTTAAAAATTATTTTTTTTTAGATTTCTTTGGCATTTCTTTTGCTACTTATAACCTCAGTGCTTCGATTCGCAAATACGATTACGTATCTTCATGCTGCGAATTGAAATCATTGCTCACTCAGCACTAAGTCCTGAGTAAATAAATACGTTACCGAATTTATGAATCGATGGACTTAGCTTTAATAAGAAAGGAGGTGAAATTGAATGAAAAAGACGATTCTGTTAATAGTCCTGCTTACTTTGGTAGCTTTTGTTTCTGGAGCCATGGCCCAAGGAAAACCAGCAACAACCCCTGCTCCGACCGCATCAGCCCCCACCAAACCAGCTCCGCCTGCTAAAATGGAAAAATTCAGCGGTGAAGTTAAGAGTGTGGATGCAGTGGCAAAGAGCGTTGTTGTCGCCAAAGGGAAGGTGGAGAAAACTTTTATCATCAATGATGAGACAAAGATTACCAAAGGCAAAGACACTCTCTCCTTCGCTGATCTGAAGGCGGGAATGAATGGCGCCCTCGAGTACAAAAAGGATGGGGACAAGTTGATCGCTGTGGCCATCAAAGTCGCTGCCCCGAAGGCTGCGCCAAAGGCAAAGTAATCCAAAAAGGTATTGGAACATTTCTATTACAAAAAAGGCACACCTTCTGGGTGTGCCTTTTTTTATGATAGAAAATAGGATTCACTGTGATTGAAATGATCTCCTCTCTACTTTGAACCTTCCAAGATGTTGACCGTAAACGCCACAGGGGTTCCCCGCTGTATTAAATATTCCACCTTTACTTTCTCCCCAGGATTGGGGTATCGTCCTCATTTTCTAACCTCCTTGGCTAAATAGATTGATTTTCTTTTCCTTTAATGGCTTGTTTCCATCCCGAACCTCCTCTTAAGTCGGGACAGTCCATTGAGCAGACTTTCCTGCAAAAATACAGACTTTATTCCGTCCGCCTCTTTTGGCGTCATAGAGCGCTTGGTCTGCCATTTTTACCAATTCTTCTTTCGACTTTGCTCGATGGCTTGGAAAATTGGAGATCCCCATGCTAAGGGTTAAATTAACTTGAGCCTGCCCCACTTCGCAGGGGGTGTTTTCAACCAACCGTCGAATGCGCTCCGCAATCACAAAAGACTCTTCCAAACCAGCTTCAGGTAATATCAAAATGAACTCTTCACCGCCATAACGAGCGACTGTATCTTTCTTCCGAACCGAAGTTTTCAATAGAGAAGAAATTTTGCAAAGAACCTGATCCCCTTCGGTATGCCCAAAGGTATCATTCACTTTCTTAAAATGGTCAATATCCACCATCACTAAAGAAAGGGGCGTGCCACCGTAAAAATATTTTTGGGTTTCTACTCCGAGCCTCTCCTCAAAATATCTCCGATTATAAAGACCGGTCAGGGTATCATAAATGGCAATGTTTTTAATCGAACTAAATCTTTGAAAATGTTTTAAGGTCGCTGCCATCTGGTATCCGATGACAGAAAGGAATTGTAGATCTTGAGCATCAAAGGCATTGGGTTGATCGCTGTTGAGAGAAATGCATCCTAAGATCTCCCCCTCCACGGTCAGGGGCAAAGTGAGGTAGGACTTCAATGTCGCTTTTGGATCCATCATCATCTGTCTGGGCCTCAGCTTCCTTTTTTCTACTTGAAGAGCAATTCGGTCGGCATCAACGGCCTCCTCTCCCAAGATTGAAAAAACTTTGATCATGTTCTTCACCACCTCTTGGGCAAAGGAAGGGGGACAGGATTCTTCTTGGTAAAGGAAGAGGAGGAGATCCTCTTTCCAAAATACTCCAAATGAGGAGAAGTCAAATAAATTGGGGAGATTGGTCCCCGCGGATTCAACGATCTCCTTAATCTCAATACTTGTGCTGATGGCATTGATGGTAGAGCGCAGCACGTTCAGATTTTTAAAAATCAACCTCACGGATGTCCCCTCCCCTATTTTTGGGAAATAATTCGCTCGGCCTCTTTGACTTTCGGAAAGACTTTTGGAAAGAGTTCTTTGTTGATCACGCCTTCTGCCAAAGCTGAGAAAAGATGGGAGAGATGATTGATCAGGCTTTGAAAACCCCGATGAATCTCTACTGGGGCAACGGTTCGGCAATCCTCTCTTACCCCATCCAACGAAATGCCGTCTTCAGAGACCTTTAGAGAATTCAAAAAGGGATGCTTCTCTCCAAGTTTTCTAATGGCCAAGTTAAAAAGAAATGCTAAAATGGCCTCGCCGATCAATGCTGACACAAGCTCCCAGATTTCCGCCAAAAGATTCGAATAGAGATCTAAAACGAGATCAGAGGACCATTTTCCTCCCTTATCGTCTTTCAACGCAGGCGCCATCTTCGCTCCCTACAATTCCTTACCTTTATCCGGTTTTAGTTTCTTAACAAGGTGATGAATTTCATCATGATAGATATAAAAGACCAAAATGACCAAGAAAGACGCCCCCAAAAGAACCCCAAAGGTGTAATACTGATGCTCGAATGCCTTTCCACCCTGAAGACAGGCGATCAATGTCCCGGGGATTCTTCCAATGGTCGAAATGATCAGAAAAATGCCCAAATGCATGGGGGTCAACCCCAAAATGTAACAAAGGGCATCCTTCGGAAAACCCGGGAGTAAAAAAAGGATAAAACTAAGAATGACTCCCTCATGTTCAACCAAGTAATCGAATTTTTTTCTTGTCTGTTCTGAAACAAACTTCTCAACCGCTACCTTCTCAAAAATCCTTGCCAGGCTGAAGGCTAACCAAGACCCCAATATCAGACCGATCATAGAATAAATAAAACCTGCCTTTACTCCAAATATGACACCCCCCAAGAATTCAATCGCTCCTCCAGGTATGGGGGCGATCACCACTTGGATGATTTGGAGCAGGATATAAGCAAGAGGAGCATAAGCTCCATAGGGGGAGATTGTCTTCTTAAATTCTTGGTGATCCTGATAGAGATTGTAAAGTTTTATTACTTGAACCCATATTTGGGAGTTGTAGTGGTAGATGATAAAGAAAATGACCCCTGCAAAAATACATAGAAACAAAACCCATTTCCATTTTGTTTGTAATAATGTTGCCATAAATCAGGGTCATTCAACCACGAGGCAATTTTTATGTTTCCATAACATAAAAATGACTTGGAGTAAAGCAGATAAAGGACTGAAGGGTTCCTTAAAAATATTTTCTCAAGAAAGTTTCCTATCATTTAAGTAAAAAAGGGGGAGCGATTTTTGCTACCCCCTTTTTTCTTTGGCGTCCCCAAGGGGATTCGAACCCCTGTTGCCGACGTGAAAGGCCGGTGTCCTTGGCCGACTAGACGATGGGGACCCTCTCGTAAAAATCATTTATCAATGCAAATTGCAAAATGTAAAATGAAAAGTAAGATATTTTAATTGCTAATTTTTCAATTTACAATTTTCAATTTACAATGGGTTTTAAAATGGTGGGCCGTACTGGACTCGAACCAGCGACTCTCTGCTTAAAAGGCAGATACTCTACCTCCTGAGTTAACGGCCCTCCAGTCCAGAGTAAGAGAAAACTTATTGAATTGTCAAGCAAAAATGCAGAGAGTTAAAAGAAAGTCTCTTTTTGTCACCCTAAATTTATTTCAGGGTCTCATGAGATGCTGAAACAAGTTCAAGCATGACATTTCTGGCCTCTCGACAATTTTTCCAGAGCTCTCTGAAGAACTATCTTTTACGAGATTTCTTTAAGAAGGGGTTTTTAACCTCAACGGTCTCATCTCTTTCTGAGCCAACAGAAATCATCGTAATCTTTGTACCGATTAATTTTTCAATTCTTTTAAGATATCGCCGCGTATTCGTCGGAAGGTCTTTAAAATTTTTCGCCCCCTTGATTTCGGTTTTCCACCCTCTCAACTCTTCATAGACGGGTTCAGAGTATTTCAATATTTCGAGGTTAGATGGAAAATGGTAAAGGACCTTTCCATCCATACGATACCCTACACAGATATTGATTGTATCAAAATCATTTAAGACATCCAATTTGGTAATCACTATTTCCCGGATTCCGTTGACCCGGATGGAATGGTTGACCACCACTGCATCGAACCAACCGCATCTCCTCGGCCTCCCTGTGGTCGCCCCATACTCCCCTCCCTTTTGGCGAATTTTCTCCCCCACCTCATCTTGAAGCTCTGTGGGGAAGGGTCCTTCCCCGACTCGGGTGGTGTAGGCCTTCGCTATCCCGATGACGGAGTTGATCATCGTAGGACCAATTCCCGAACCTGCGCAGGCATTCCCCGCCAACGTATTGGAGGCAGTCACGTAAGGATAGGTGCCGTGATCCAGGTCTAACAGGGCTCCTTGCGCTCCTTCAAATAGGACATGCTTCCCTTTTTGAATTTCCTCATGGAGGATGAGCGACGTATTCTTCACATATTTTCCGAGTCGATTCTTATATTGAAGATATTCATCAAAAATTTCTAAAAACTCAAAGTTTCTCTCCTTTAACACTTGAGTCAGATAGACATTTTTCTGGATGAGATTTGCTTCTAACTTCTCTCGAAATACCTTTTCATCGATAAGGTCAACCACTCGAATCCCGCAACGAGCCACCTTGTCTTCATACGCAGGACCTATTCCTCTGCCTGTGGTGCCAATCTTGAAAATTTTTTCTCTGGCAACATCTATTCTCCGATGATAGGGAAGGATGAGGTGGGTTTCTTCGCTGATCATTAATTGAGAATCATCTTTGAAATATCCTCTCTTTTTAATTTCATCAATCTCTTCAATCAGCACGGCCGGGTCTAATACCACCCCATTACCGATAATGCATTTTTTGTCTTCGTAAAGGATACCCGAAGGGAGGAGATGGACTACAAATTTTTCCCCTTTTAAAACGATCGTGTGTCCAGCATTGTTTCCCCCTTGGAACCTCACCACGAGATCGGCATACTGGGTCAACAAATCGACGATCTTCCCTTTCCCTTCATCTCCCCATTGAGCTCCGACGATCACGACGTTGGCCATTCTTAATCAGCCCTCCACTTTTTTAAAAATTAGCAGTTGATAAACCCACCTTTTTCACCAGCCGTTAGAGTTGAATTAGGCGAACCGAGATGATATTCGGCATCCTCAAAATCTCTCCCACCATCCCCGGTGGTAAGGGAACATCCAGGTGGAGTAGTGAGATCGCATTGCCACCCATTCGATCACGCCCAAACTGCATTGTCGCAATATTGATATTTCGAGTCCCCAAGACATTCCCAAGATTCCCGATCACCCCGGGTTTGTCATAATTGTTCACTAACAGAATATATCCCTCCGGAATGGCTTCAATGAAAAAATCGTTGAGTTTGACAATTCGCAATTCTTTCCTTCCGAAAAGGGTCCCTGCAATATAATTTTGTTCCATCTTCGATCGGGCAGTGAGGGCAATTAAACTTGCAAAATCTTCTGCCTCATCACTGGTAGACTCTGTGATTCTTATTCCCCTTTCCTTCGCCATGATCGGGGCATTGACAAAGTTCACGGTCTCACCAACAAAAGGTGTGAGGAGGCCTTTTAAGACCGAAATCGTTATCGGTTTTGTCCCATATTCCACTACCTCGCCGTGAAATTCGATCAGCACCTCTTCAATAGCGTAATTTGAAATTTGGCCTAAAAAGCTTCCCAACTGCTCTCCCAACCGGAGATAGGGCCTTAAGAAAGGGAGGATATCCGGGCTGACGGCAGGCATGTTTACGGCATTGCGAGCCTCTCCCAAAGTTAAATAATCGACAATCTGGTGGGAGATTGCAATGGCTACATTCTCCTGAGCCTCCTCCGTGGCAGCTCCTAAATGGGGGGTGCTGATTATCTCCTCTAATTCCAGCAGCGGGTTTCCAATGGCAGGCTCTTTCTCAAAAACATCTAACGCTGCTCCAGCCACCTTCCCTCCTTTTATGGCGTCGTAAAGATCCTTCTCACTGATGATCCCCCCACGAGCACAATTGATCATAATCACGCCGTGCTTCATCTTCGCGAAGGCATTTTTGTCAATGAGATTCCTTGTCTCATCCGTTAACGGAGTGTGGACACTGATGAAATCAGACCGGCTTACCAGTTCCTCGAATGAAACCACATCAACCCCCTTCTTCTCCGCTACCTCTTTTGAAAGATAGGGGTCATAACCGATCACCTTCATCTTCAGGCCCCTTGCACGATCGGCAACGATTGTCCCAATGACCCCAAGGCCGACCAGTCCAAGGGTTTTATTATAAAGCTCCACTCCCATAAACTTTTTCTTTTCCCACTTGCCGGTTTTCATCGAAGCCGTTGCCTGGGGAATCTTTCTTGAAATAGAAAGGATCATCGCAATCGTGTGTTCTGCGGCGGCAATGGCATTCTCCTGGGGAGTATTCATCACCACGATCCCTTTTTTTGTCGCAGCAGGAAGATCTACATTGTCCAAACCAATCCCTGCCCTTCCGATCACTTTCAAACGTTTCCCCGCTTCGATGAGGTCGCCCTTTAATTTCGTCTCACTCCGGATAATGATCCCATCGTATTCCCCGATAATGTTCTTCAATTCTTCTGGAGAAAGTCCGGGCTTAATATCATATTTCAGGTTCTTCGCTCTTCCTAATATCTCCAACCCCTTCTTCGATAAAGGGTCACTGACTAAAACTTTTTTAATCTTCTCCATCTCACATCCCCTCAAACCGCTCAGATCTCCCTTCATTCCATCAAGATCTCTTCAGCTGCTTTCACCCCTGTTCCCAGTTCAAAGGCGTAGCCCATCTCCTTCAAAAGCATCTCCAGAGCTGAAATGACCATCACCATGTCTAATCGCTCATAATATCCCAGATGAGCAATCCGAATAATCTTGCCTTTTGCCTGATCCTGACCTCCTGCCACAGTGATCCCGAACTTCTCAAAAAAAAGACTCTTCAATTTCCCTCCCTGTATCCCCTCTGGGACTTTGATGGCTGTGACAGCATTGCTCGGAGAATCAGGAGCATAGAGCCTAAGGCCCAAAGCCTTCACTGCGGCACGCGTGGCATCCGCCAACTTTTCATGGCGCCGAAAAACTGCCTCCAGACCCTCCTTCCGAATAAGATGGAGTGATTCTCTTAATCCCACGAATAAAGAAATGGCGGGAGTAAAGGAATTCTGATTTTTCTGGGCAGATTTCAATTCTTTTTTAAAGTCAAAATAGTATTTGGATAAGTTTGATCGTTCCACAAACTTCCATGCTTTATCGCTTAAAGCCGCGAAAGCGAGTCCAGGGGGAAGCATCAAGGCCTTTTGAGAGCCACTGATCAGCACATCGATCCCCCATTCATCCATCGGGATATTAAAGACGCCAATTCCTGTAATGGCATCGACGACGATGACAGTCTCTTCATGTTTTTTTACGATCTCCACAATCTCACGGATAGGATGTTTTGCTCCGGTCGAGGTTTCGCTGGCCTGAGTGTAAACCGCTCTAATGGCAGGATTCGATTCTAAGGCCTTTTGAATCTGTTTTGGATCCACCGCCTTTCCCCAATCCACATCAATAGGAATAAACTCAATTCCATAAGCCTTGCAGATCTCTCCCCATCTCTCACCAAACTTTCCCCCACGAATCACCAGGGCTTTATCCCCTTTGGAGAGGATGTTAGAAACCGCTCCTTCCATGGCACCCGTTCCAGAAGAAGTGAAGATTAACACCTCATTTTTCGTCTGGAAAAGATATTTTAATCCCTCTCGAATCTCGGCAAAGATTTTTTCAAACTCTGGCTCCCGGTGGTGCATGATGGGTTCTGCCATCTTGAGAAGCACCTCCGGTGGAAGCATAGTGGGTCCAGGTGAGAATAAATATTTCTTTTCCATTCAGACTCCCTTCAAGTGAGAAAAGCCTAATCATATTATTTTATATTAATCCCTATGTCAATACTCTTCCCCTCTTGTGCAATTCTCGGTGAAATTACAGCGAGATTCTTCAGTCGCTAGGACTCCTTCAGAATGACATTACGAAAGTCCCCAGTTGTCATTCTGAGCGAAGCCCTGAACCTAGTATGGTACAGGGCGAAGCGAAGAATCTCAATAGTTTGCGAACTCACCGAGAATTGCTGCCCTCTTGTGTCTAAGGGGTTGACTTTTGGAGAATTATTTTCTAATTTTTAGAAGGACCTTTTAGGCTGAGATGTTCAATGGATCGCATGGCGACAAAAACATTGGCTGAGTTCTATCTCCAACAGGGTCATCTTCAGGAGGCCTACGAAATTTTTAAAGCTCTTGCTGAAAAAGACCCCCATGATAGAGAGATACAAAATAGGCTCAAAGAATTGAGGGAAAAGTTAAACCCTTCCCCTTATTCCCAACCCCTTCAATCAACTGAGGAAAAGGTTCGCTATCTGGAGAGATGGTTAGCCAATATTCGCAAACGGAGAAGAGGATAATGGAAAATTCTCTTTATCAATCACGCTTAAAGGCGGCCCGAAAAATCATGGATTCAAGTCACTTGGATGGAATTCTCTTCAGCAGTCTTGAAAATATTCGTTATCTTTGTGGTTTTACCGGTAGTGACGGAGCTCTCGTCATTACCCAGAGGGATTCCTTCTTTCTTACAGATTCTCGATACTGGACCCAATCCGAAAAGGAGGTCAAGGAATCTCAGATTATCCACTATAGAAAGAAAATGGAAGGGATTTTCTCCCTCTTATTTGACTTAAAATTAAAAAGGATAGGGTTCGAATCTGTCTTCCTTCCTTTCTCAACCCATCAATTCCTTATAGGAAGGTTGGCTCCTGAGGCAAAGCTCATCCCCTTAGAGGACGAGATGAAAAATATAAGGGCCCTCAAAGATACCCAGGAACTGGCTTTACTCCGAACCGCCATCGAGATCGCCTCCAGTGCCTTCCTTCACATCCTGGGACGACTTAAAGAAGGTGTGCTGGAGAGAGAGGTCGCTCTTGAGATGGAGTGGTTTATGAAACGGAACGGCGCTGAGACCCTTGGTTTTGATATCATTATCGCCTCTGGAAAACGATCTGCTCTCCCCCATGGAAGGGCAAGCGGGAAACGAATCGAAAAAGGAGACTTTATCCTGATCGATTTTGGCTTAGGATCTCAAGGTTACCATTCCGATCAGACACGCACGGTGGTCTGTGGCAATCCCTCCTTAGAACAGCAGAAAATCTATCGAATAGTCAAAGAAGCTCATGATAAAGCGACTGAGAAGGTTCGGCCGGGCATCCCCATTTGTGAGGTGGATGGAGCAGCAAGGGATCACATTCGAAATCAGGGATATGGGGAATATTTCGGTCATGGAACGGGTCACGGTATAGGCCTTGCCGTCCATGAGGATCCTGTCGTCAATGGTGAAAACAAGGGGCTCGTTCAGGAAGGGATGGTTTTTACGATAGAACCTGGCATCTATATACCCGATTGGGGAGGAGTTCGAATAGAAGATATGGTTCTCGTTACCCCTCATGGGGCAGAAGTATTAACTTACCTCCCAAGGGAACTAAAAATAATTTAGGTTAACCCCGTTAGAAAGTCTTCGACTTTCCAACGGGGAGGCTCACACGGGGCATTAAACCCCGTGTTCGCTCTAAAAGGAATTATATCTTCATCCCCGGGGCAAGCAGCGGGGCTTTCTAACGGGGTTAAGGCTAAGGTTGAGGTTAACTTAAAAAACCAAATAAACAAGAAAAAGCCTTGACAACTTCTGTCACTTTCTTTTATTTTAAATGACCAGCAGGGCGGGCATAGCTCAGTTGGTAGAGCATCGGCTTCCCAAGCCGGAGGTCGCGGGTTCGACCCCCGCTGCCCGCTCCAAATTGTTTTTTTTAATTGATTTTGTGCTTGCTTTTTAGAAACTTTTTTGTATACTTAATCTTTAAATCACTTATTAAAGAGGAGGAGAGAACATGGCAGGAAAGAAACCACTCACTAAAGCCCAAATCGTTTCATATTTCGCAAAAGAGTTTGACCTTTCCAAAAAGGTTGCTTCCTCAGTCATCGATGAGATGGCAGCGTTAGCGATCGCCGAAACCAAAAAGGCTGGTGTCTTCACCTTCCCCGGGATCGGCAAACTCGTTCTTGTTAAACGTAAAGCACGTGTGGGAAGAAATCCAGCCACGGGGGAACAGATTAATATCCCAGCCAAGACTGTGGTGAAGATGCGTATCGCCAAGGCTTGCAAGGAAGCGATCGTTCCGCCAAAGAAGTAAATATTGAGATTTCTGGAAAAGCCCATAAATCTCTGATTACACCGATTAGGAACCGATTACACAGATACAAGATGTATTGAAAAAATAGGAGAATCTGTGCAATCAGAGGTCTCTGATAAAGATTTTAAGGGTTTTTCAGAGACCTCTGATTTTTAACTTAACACACAGGCGAGCTTAATTGAGAACCCTCCTGTAAGGAGGGGTTTTTATATCCATACCTTGTGGATATTTAAATCCTTCTGATAAATTTACAGCGGGGAGGAGTTTTTATCCCCGCTGTAAAAAAAATTATGGGAAAAATCTTTATTTTTTTCTCCCTACTCTCAGCGAGACGGTGTTATAGCGATCCGGACATTCTACTTCAATCAGATCTTTATCCCACCATGGATATTTCCCCCCAAACTGCATGGCATTAAGGTAAGGGAAGATATCGTGGTAAAAAAAACCACAGAGTCCACCCGAATCGTAGCAATTTAATTCAAACTTCTGTCCCATTTTGTGGTTGGCGTGGCAGGACCCTTTCAAACCTGTCACCGTAGCAATAAATTTGATTCCAACCTCTTTCTCTTCTTCCATAGGGAATCCCTCCGTCAATATAATTTTTTTTCAAATGAGCTCTCTGGTAAGAGGGACCCTTTTAAACCTGATTGGCTCCGATAAGTTTTGTCAGGATCGCCTTCATGAGGTCATTCCTCTTTCTCGTCCATCTTCTCATTAAAAAATTCATCTTCTTAGCGAAGGTTTTTTCAGTCACGGCCGCCAAATTAATGCCAATATTGAGCAACCCTCCTGCCAGGGCAGCATCCGCAAGAAATGCAGCCCCCCCTGCATCACTGATTGCATTCGGGTTCCCCTTTAAAATGAGAGTCTTAGAATACTCCAAGAGTTGAAGGGATTGTTGACACACCAACTGTGGTGTAAGGGTGGCTTTTTGATAGGCCTTTTGAATCTCTCTCACCCTATGGAGGCGCTCTTCTTCTGAGTTTTTGGGAAGGCGAAAGGCTTTTATGACAACATCAAAAGATTTTGAATCCTCATTGATCGCCTGAAAGAGCCTTTTTTGAATGGACAAGGCATTCTTTTTTATCTCCTCCATCCCTTTCTTTTTTGTTTTACCCTTCTTAGAAGAAAGCCCTGCCACCATTGCCACAAGGGACGCAGATAGTGCCCCTGCTAAGGCAGAAACGCTTCCTCCCCCAGGGGTAGGAGTATTTGAGGACAGCCTTTCTAAGAATCGCTTGAGTTCCATAATCCCTCCTTTTAAATGCTGAGCGCAAAGGGCAAAGCGCATAGCGTATTTAATTTTTGAAAAAGGATAAACAGGAATTATTCAAATTCGAGAATTCGTTGTTCAATAGCCTGGTGAATAGAAAACTGTGGACATTTTAAATAATTTCTGGCGATTCCTTCTAAAACACCTAATGGGACCAAACCCACAATTTCCGATCCCTCTATTTCTATTCCTTTTTTCAAAGCCTCCTCTTTAATGAATTCATATACTTTTGGAATATTCGTCACTCGATAATTGGTCAGGTTCATAGAAACTTGAACCATTCCTTTTTCCTTTAGATCAACTCCCATCGCCCTGACATGAGGAAATCCTCCATCTTTGAACCTAACCTTTTTGGCAATCTCCTTGGCCATGTTGAGGTCTTTTGTTTTGAGATTGACATTATAGGCTACCAAAGGGAATCGAGCTCCAACAATTGTAACCCCGGTTTTTGGATTGAAATGATCAGGCCCTTCATCGGGCTTCCATTTGGGGTCCTTAAGTTTTTCCTGCAACCCCTCATACTCTCCTTTTCGAATTGAAGGCAGGTCTTTTCTCTCCTGGCTGGTTGCCGCCTCTTCATAAAAATAGATAGGAATTCCTCTCTTTCCCAATCCCTTTCCAAATTCATGGGCAATTTGGATGACCTCTTCCATCTCCACCCCTTGGATGGGAACAAAGGGAACAACATCCACTGCTCCCAAACGGGGATGACCTCCTTGGTGCACCCTCATATCAATGAGATCAATGGCTTTCATAGCCAAGGAGAAGGCTGCATCTTTTATCGCTTCGGGTTCACCAATAAAAGTGAATACACTTCTGTGATGGTCTTTGTCTGAAGAGTAGTCAAGAAGTTTGACCCCTTTGTGCTTTCTCACTTCCTCTGCGATCGAGGCGATCTTACCTAGGTCCCTGCCCTCACTGATATTGGGAACACATTCCAGAAGCCGCATAGTTGCTCCAAGTAGTCAGAATGCAGTAGGCAATATTCAATGGTCAATTTTCAATGGTCAATGCTCAGTTGCCAGTAATCATTGATAATTGTTAATTGCTTATTGTCCATTGATCATTGATTTTTATAAACAACTTTCCCTTTTTTAATGACCCATGCAACATGGTCTACACCAAAGTGATAAGGGAGGTAACAATAGTTGGGGATGTCGAGTGATAAGATATCGGCTTGTTTTCCAACTTCCACACTGCCAATCTCTTTTTCTCTTCCCATGGATCTTGCCGCATGAACCGTCGTCCCTTGGATCACCTCTTTGGGAACCATCTTATACATCGTACAACCCATCGTCATCATCAAGGGAAGGGATTCAGTCATCGAGGAACCGGGATTTAAATCCGTGGCGAGGGAAACAGCCACTCCCTGTTCGATCATGTCTCTTACAGGAGGGGATTTTTTCATGGAGAGAAAAAAACTTGCCCCTGGCAATAAAACCGCGGTGACTCCTTTCTCAGCCATTTTTTTGATACCCTCTTGGCTCACGTATTCTAAATGATCAGCAGAAAAGGCATTGACCTCAGCAGCGAGTTCCGCCCCGCCGCCCGGACTCAATTGGTCTGCATGGATTTTTGGTTTAAGACCATATCCCTTTCCTGTCTCGAGAATCTTTTTCGACTCTTCAAGGGTAAAAGCCTTTTCCTCACAGAAGACATCGCAAAATTCTGCCAGTTTCTCCTGTGCAACCCTTGGGATCATCTCTTTAGTGAGAAGATCGATATAGTGAGTTCGGGCATCTCTGAATTCTTTTGGAATGGTATGGGCTCCCAAGAAGGTGGGGACGATGTCAATGGGATGGCTCTCCTGTAATGCCTTCATTACTTTAAGAATTTTCAATTCCTCCTGGAGAGAAAGTCCATATCCACTCTTGGCTTCTATGGTGGTTACCCCCTTAGAAAGCATCCGGTCCAGTCTTTTCTTCCCGAGAGAAAAAAGTTCATCAAAGGAAGCCTTTCTTGTAGCTTCGACGGTTGAAAGGATTCCTCCTCCTCTTTCTGCAATTTCCAAATAGGAGAGGCCTTGAATTCTCTGTTCGAATTCCTTTTCTCTTGACCCCGCAAAGATGAGATGGGTATGGGAGTCAATAAGCCCAGGCATCACCACTTTTCCTGTGGCATCAATTTCATGGCCGTCTCGATTCAAAAAGAACTTTTCAGAAACCTCCCTTGTTTTCCCAACCCAGAAGATCCTTCCCTCCTTTATGGCAATTGCTCCATTTCGAATAATTCCTAACCCTAAACCATCTTTGGCAGAAGACGATAAGGTCAGAAGTTCAGCCGCATGTTTAATAATGAGGTCAACACCTGTTCTTTCAATCATCTTCGATCCCTGTATAAAAATTATAAAACGCTTTGTCATGCTTAACTTGATTCAGCATCTCTTTTTCCTAAATTTCTTGAGATCCCGAAACAAGTTCGGGATGACAAGTTCAGGATGTCATTTGACTCGGATTACTGGAAAAGAACCTTTTTGAGGGCCTTGATGAATCTGCGGTTATCTTCCATTCTTCCAATCGTTACCCTCGCGAAAGTAGAATATCCCCATATCTTCCCCGGACGAATGATGATTCCTTCCCTCAAAAGGGCCTGAAAGATCTCTCCAGAATCTTTTTCAAAATCAATGAAGATGAAGTTGGCCTGACTGGGGACATACAAGAGTCCCATTCTATCCAGTTCTTTATAGAGGTACCTCTTCCCTTCATAAACCAATTGAATTGACTTTACGGCATGATCCTCGTCGTTCAATGCAGCCACTGCAGCCACTTGCGCCAGCCGATGGACAGGAAAAGGATCCCTCACTTGATAAAGGCAATTGACTAAGTCTTCCTTACCTAAGGCATAACCAATCCTCAACCCTGCCAGTCCATAAACCTTTGAAAAAGTGCGAAGGACGATGATCTGTCTCTTTTCTCTGATATAGTCCAAACCATTTGGATAGAATGCATCCTCGACAAAGTCTCCATAAGCCTCATCCAAGACAACGATGACATGTTTGGGAAGATGGGACAGAAAATAGTTGAACGACTCCAGAGAGACAGTCGTCCCCGTTGGATTATTCGGATTGCAGATAAAGACTAATTTGGTCTTTCGGTTTACCTTCTTTAACATGGTATCCAGATCATGGGTAAAGTCTTTCAACTTTACCTTGATGGGCTTTCCACCCATGATCTGAGTCACATTGGTATAGACTGGGAAAGTGGGATCGGCCATCACCACTTCATCCTCTTCATCCACAAAGGCATTGGCAATCATGAGAATTAGATTATCAGCGCCATTGGAAATAACGACCATCCCTTCTGAAATGGCAAACCTCTCGGCCAAGGCCTTCCTTAAAACCGTACAAGGGCCTTCTGGGTAAAGATAGATGGTTGGAAGTTCCTTTCGGATGGCTGCTATGGCCTTTGGAGAAGGACCGAGCAGATTCTCATTCGAAGCCAGTTTAATCCATCTTTTAGCTCCAAACTCTTTCTGAACCTCCTCAATCGACTTCCCGGGAATATAGGATTCAATTTTTAAAATCCCTTTCCGTGCAAGATTCTCTGCTTTCAACTCTTCTTCTCCTTTTTTTATGTTCTGGAGCAAGGTTTAAAAATAAGCCTTCTGGCCTTCCCGATTCAAATTTATCCTTTACGCTGTGTGGCCTTGATTGCTTCTTCTCGGATCAGGGTGAGAGCTTGTTTTTTCAGGTTGAGGAAGGCCTCCGTGGACTTGAGTTCGTAGCTTCTGGGCCGCTCCAAGGTGATGTCGATCTCAGCCTTGATCTTTCCCGGTCTGGCAGTCATGATGAAGACTCGGTCTGAAAGGAAGATCGCCTCTTCGACATCGTGGGTGACAAAGAGGATGGTCTTATGGAGTTCTTCCCAAACTTGGGTGAGGAGCTCCTGCATGAGTGCCCGCGTCTGAGCATCGAGGGCCCCAAAGGGTTCATCTAAAAGCAAAATAGCTGGGTTGTTGGCTAGGGCTCTCGCAATGGCAACCCTCTGCTTCATCCCTCCAGAAAGCCCTTTTGGATAGGTCCGTTCAAACCCTTCCAGACCAACTTTCTCCACAAACTCCTGAGCGATCTCTTCCTGTTTCACTTTCGGCATGCCCGAGATTTCAAGTCCAAACTGAATATTTTCTTTCACGGTAAGCCAGGGAAAGAGGGTATAACTTTGAAAGACCATCCCCCGGTCCTGTCCTGGCCCACTGATCACATTCCCATCCAGTCTGACCACTCCTCGAGTCGGCTTGATCAGTCCTGCCACAATGCGAAGGAGCGTGGATTTTCCACAACCTGAGGGGCCTAGGATCGTGGCAAACTCTTTGTTCCTTATCTTGAGATCGATCTCATCGATGGCCGCCACTTCGTTGCCATCCGAGTGGTAAATCTTAGAAACGTTATGGATATGGAGTTTGATCCCTTCTTCCACTTTCTCATTCCACCCATGGAAACAATTTATGATAAAGCCATTTGGAGAAAAAGTCTGTGATGAGGCCCAACATCCCAATTGTAAGAATCCCGAAGATGATATTTCCGGTTCGGAGCATCCTCTGTGAACTGATGATCATATAACCGATGCCTGAAGCAGAGGCTACCAATTCAGCGACAATGATATAAGTCCAAGCCCATCCCACAATGATTCTCAGGGTGTCCACAATCCCTGGGAGGCTTGCCGGAAGCAGAACCTTCCGAATCACCTGAAATCGTTTTGCTCCCAATGTGTAGGCCGTCTCCAGCATATCTTTATGTACATTCTTGGCGACAACAGCCACCATCAGGACGAGTTGGAAAAAACTCCCGACAAAAATAATGGCAATCTTTTCAACATCGCCAATTCCCAGCCAGAGGATAAACAGAGGGATAAAGGCCGAGGCAGGCATATATCGAATGAAGCCTACTACAGGTTCTGTAAAGGCCTCTGCAACCTTGAATGTTCCCATGATCAAACCTATGGGGACTCCGAGGATCGCTGCGATAATAAATCCCATCATCACTCGGTACACACTATTGAGGATATCTGTGGTGAACCCAAATTCGGCGAAGAGATCAACACCCGCTTGGAAGACCCTTCCTGGGGATGGAAGAAACAGGGGGTCGACAAATCTCCCGTAGGTGAGAATTGACCAGATGATGAGGAAGAAGGCAAAACTGCTGAGGGCAAGAATTAAATAGAGGCCTTGGGGGATGGGCTCCCTCGGACTCAAGAAATCCTCAAGTTTCCGGGGAGCCCCCTCCAATTCCTTTTCTTTTTTTTCATCCATCGGTTAAAGGAATGAACCATCAATCAAATCGGCTGCCTTGGGTTTGGTCTTGATCAACTTCAATTCAAACCAGAGGTCTGCAGCGCGTTGGGTCACCGTATAAAGAAGACCAGGCTTTTGTGACGTTCCAAAGTAATCCTTATTCTCCTTTACGCCATAGAACCGAACGCCTGTCTTCTCTTTTGTGAATTCCTCTGGTTTCTGGCCTGTAAATTTCGCCATAATTGCATCGGCTTCTTTTGGATTATCGGCAGCAAACTTAACCGCCTCATACCATCCAGCACCAATCTTCTTTACATCTGCCCCGCGTTTTTTCAAAAAGTCGGGCTTGAAAGCCAGGGAGTCCACAATAATCCCAGGTGTCTTATCGCTTGAAAGCAGAACATGGCCAAAGGCTGTCTCCTTTGCCTTGGAGAGCCATGGTTCCCACGTCACAGCGGCATCAACCTTGCCAGCCACAAAGGCTGAACCCGCATCGCCTGCCTTCATATCAATCGCCTTAAGATCAGCAAGCTTCATCCCATTCTGGGCCAGTACATAGTTAAGCCAGAAGTAGCTTGCTCCTGCACCGAGCTGAGCGGCGACGGTCTTTCCTTTAAGGTCTTTAATTGCCTTAATCTCCTTTTTCGCCACAATACCGTCGCCACCATGGGAATCATCAAGGGCCAAGACCTGTTTTACTGGGATCGGGTTCTCAGCGGCCGCAGTCATCACATGCGTGTCCACGGTTGTCGCCATTCCCTGAATCTTATCGGCAGCAAAGGCTGCCCTTCGATCGGCAGGACTTTCGATCACAACGATCTCCACATCAATTCCCTTGTTCTTGAAGAATCCTTTCTCCTTTGCCAAGTAGAGAGGAGCATACCCAAGCCAGGTGGACATCCCCAGTTTGATGGGCTCAGCGCCAAACGCAGATCCGCTGATCATAAATACCAAAACCATCATTCCCACAATCCAACTCTTCTTCATACCCATTTTCCCTCCTTTTTTGAATTTTTCTAATATAGGAATTTTTCTCGAATTCCTTGTCCTTGGGCCAAAACACTGCGGAATTATTATCACAAATTTTGAAGAAAATCAACCCTTCGACTTTCCCTGGCCTAAACCCCAGGGTTCGCTCAGGGTTGATACGGAGGGGCGCTAAACCCTGTCCTAAAGGATGGCATTGGGCGCCATCGAAGTATCAAATTGTTTGTGGTAACTTATTTCAACTCTCCTACCACCTTTTCAACTCGATGGAGCAGTTCTCCAGATTCGATCAAGCCCTGAATCCTCTTTATATCTTCACTGAATCTTCGATCGCCTTTGATTGGAGGGACTTTTTCTCTCACAGCACGGTAAGCTTCCTTGATGCCAATTCCGGGTTGGAGGGGAAGCAAAAATTCCAAACCCTGAGTAGCACAAAGCAACTCCATGGCCAATATATGCTCAACATTTCTTACAATATCTCTTCCTTTTCTGGCCGCGATCGTTCCCATCGAGACATGGTCTTCCTTATCCGCAGAAGTTGGGATGGAATCAACGCTTGCAGGATGGGCAAGAATTTTATTTTCAGAGGCCAGAGCGGCGGCGCTGACCTGGACCATCATCAGTCCTGAGTGTAGCCCCCCTTCAGTGGTGAGAAAGGCAGGGAGTCCTGATAAAGCCGGATTGATCAGCTTTTCAATTCTTCTCTCAGAAATCCCTCCCAATTCTGAGACTACGATCCCCAGAAGGTCAAGAGCAAAGGCAACCGGTTCCCCATGAAAATTTCCGCAGTTGAGGATCTTCCTCTGGACAGCAAAGACCAACGGGTTATCCGTCGCTGAGTTCACTTCAATCTCAAGAATCTTTCGAACATAGGCAAGTGCATCTCTCACCGCACCGTGGACTTGCGGAATGCAACGAAGGGAATAAGCATCCTGAATCTTAGAGCAGAATTTATGAGATTTAGCAATCTCACTATATCGACCAAATTTTTTAAAGTTTTTCGAAACCGCAAGTGAACCGGGAAAAGGACGGACTCTCTGAATATCTCGATCGAAGGCATTGAATGACCCCTTTAGAGCATCTAAAGTACAAGCGCCGACAATATCTGCTACCTTACAGAGCCGCTCCGCCCTGAGAAGAGCCAGAAGACCTACAGCAGTCATCACTTGAGTGCCGTTTACCAAGCCAAGACCTTCTTTTGCCTTGAGAGTTAAAATGGGAATCCCAGCCATCCCCATCGCCTTCTTCCCTGGCATCACTTTTCCCTTGAATATTGCTTCTCCTTCACCCATTAACACAGAGGTAAGATGGGCTAACGGTGCGAGATCTCCGCTTGCCCCCACTGATCCCTGTTCCGGAACAAGGGGGTGAACTCCTTTGTTGATCATATCAACAAGGCATTTCAATACCTCCATACGAACGCCTGAATATCCCATGGCAATGACATTTGCCCTTAACAACATGATGGCACGAGTGGTCACTTCATCGAAGGAGGGACCTACTCCTACGGAATGGCTTCTGATGAGATTTCTCTGAAGGGCCTCGATCTGAGAATGATCAATGACTTGATCCGAAAGCAACCCAAACCCCGTTGTCACCCCGTAAATCTTCTCGCCCTGATCAAGAGCCTCCTCAATGAAATCTCTTGACCGTTTTACTTTCTTTTCAACAGAGGGAGAAATTTTTACTCTGGCCCTTCCTCCTGCTACTTCCAATACATCTTCTAACGTAAGACACTCACCATCAATGAGTACAGTTTTCATAGTATTCCTCGAAAAATTCGAAATCCGAATATCGAAATCCGAAACAAATCCAAAATTCAAATATCAAAATTCAAAACTTTATGTTTGCCTGGTTTATTTGTATTTTGAAAATTCGTGCTTGTTTCGAATTTCGGATTTCGTGCTTCGAATTTATGAATTATTTCTGGTGGATTGTGACGCCCGGGATTTTAATTCCCTTCTCTTTCGCTGTTTGAATCGACTCTTCATAGCCTGCATCCGTATGGCGCATCACACCGGTTCCGGGGTCGGTTGTCAATACCCTCAACAGTCTCCTCTCTGCCTCCTTTGTTCCATCTGCTACGACCACCATTCCTGCATGGATAGAATAACCGATTCCGACTCCGCCGCCATGATGGACCGAAACCCAGGTAGCTCCTGCAGCCACATTGAGAAGGGCATTCAAAATGGGCCAATCAGCAATGGCATCGCTCCCATCCTTCATCCCCTCTGTCTCGCGGTATGGAGAGGCAACCGAACCGCTATCGAGATGGTCTCTTCCAATCACGATCGGCGCCTTCAATTCTCCCCTGGCCACCATGTCATTAAACACTTTTCCAATCCGTGCCCTCTGCCCATACCCCAACCAGCAGATCCTTGCCGGGAGTCCTTGAAATTTTACTTTCTCCCTCACCAATCGAATCCATCGTGATAGAGAAACATCATCAGGAAATTCTTTTAGAATCGCATCATCTGTTCTATAGATATCCTCAGGGTCTCCTGATAAAGCGGCCCAGCGGAAAGGTCCCTTTCCTTCACAAAAGAGAGGCCGGATAAAGGCTGGAACGAATCCAGGATAATTGAATGCCTCTTTTACTCCCGCCTGGAATGCCTGCGCCCGAATATTATTGCCGTAGTCGAATACAATCGACCCCTTCTTCTGTAATTCCAGCATTGCCCGTACATGAACCGCCATGGATTCCATGGCTCGACGAATATAGGTTTTTGGATCTTTCCTCCGCAGTTCAATGGCCTCATCAAAACTCAATCCGGCAGGAATATATCCATTTAATGAATCATGGGCTGAAGTCTGATCTGTCACTAAATCTGGGACAATATTTCTCTTCACAATTTCTGGATGAATCTCTGCTGCATTTCCAACCAGACCAATTGATTTAGCAATTCCCTTCTCTTTTGCACCGAGGGCCAATATAAGAGCGTCTTCCAAACGATCTGCCATCACATCCAAGTATCCTGTCTCGAGACGGCGCTTGATCCTTGCCGGATCAACCTCTACCCCTAAAAAAACCCCTTCGTTCATGGTGGCCGCTAAAGGTTGTGCTCCTCCCATTCCACCAAGGCCTGCTGAGAGAATGAGCCTTCCTTTCAACGTTCCTCCAAAATGCTTCTTGGCTGCAGAAACAAAAGTTTCATAAGTTCCCTGAAGGATTCCCTGGGTTCCGATATAGATCCAGCTTCCTGCCGTCATCTGGCCGTACATCGTGAGCCCCAATTCTTCCAACTCCCTGAACTTCTCCCAGTTGGCCCAATTGGGAACCAACATCGAATTTGAAATTAAAACTCGTGGTGCATCCTCATGAGTTTTAAAGATCCCAACAGGTTTGCCCGATTGCACAAGCAAGGTTTCATCGTTCTCTAAATTTCTCAAACACCTTACCAATAAATGGTAAGCCTCCCAATTTCGGGCAGCTTTTCCAGAACCACCATAAACGACAAGCTCCGCTGGTTTCTCGGCGACTTCGGGATCGAGATTGTTCATCAACATCCTCAACGCCGCTTCGGTCTGCCAGCTTTTACAGGTGATTTTCGATCCTCTCGGCGCCTTGATCCCAACTTGAATGCCTGTCAGCGTCTCGACTTTTTCCTTAACCTCTACTTTCTTTTTCTCCATATTCCTTCCCCTCAATCGCGCTCTATAAGGATCATCACCTCTTTTGCGATGCTTGCGCTTTCAATTTTTCCCAAAACATTCTCGGAGAAACGATCTCCATATTTTCAACCTTCCCCAAATCTAAAAGCTCCCTATCTCCAGTGACAAATAGATCTGCATTTCCGTTCAGGGCAGAGGACAGAATCATCAAATCATCCTTATCCTGAATCCTAACATCAGGCAACTTCCCTGAAGTCGCGAAATGAGCATCTTGTTGAATCATTCCGATGAATTCATCGATCAGCTCGCCTGGGACTTTAAGTTTTTGACGGAGGACCATCCTTAATTCATTAACCATAAGAAAAGAAATAATGAGTTGCTGCGAGCTCAGCACTTCTCTTAACACATCCGCACAGAGACCTCTGGTAGCGGCTGCGCTCACTAAAACGTTCGTGTCAAGAAAGATCTTCATGATATCTGGGAGAAAATATCTTCGTCAGTCAAAAATCCTCGTGCTTCTGCAAAGGGCATGATCCTTGTACGCAACTCCTCAAATTGCTGAAGTCGGAGTTGTCGGCGCAGAGCTTCGCGAGCAATCTCGCTCCGATTTCTCCCAGATCGCCTACTGGCTTTGGATAAGAGGCGGTCAAGATCTTTGTCCAATCGAATGGTTAACGTTGCTGTTTTCATGTCAGACAATGTAAGACATTTTCTATTTGTTGTCAAGACTTTTATTCTGACAGCCTTTTATTTTGATGAGGAGTCCTTCAAGGGTAGGGAAACATACAAAAGATCTGCATTAAGTCGCAAAGACTTATCGATATTGTTTCGAATTTTGGTAATGAGAGATTATCGGGGATTGGGAGCTTGGGGTTTCTCTCCTCCCGATTACGTCCCACCCAGATAGGCTTTTTTGACCTGGGGGTTCAGGGCCAATTTTTTAGCTTGATCACTCAAAACAATCTCGCCGGTTTCAAGCACATAGCCCCGGTTAGCTGCTTGAAGGGCCTTGCGGGCGTTTTGTTCAACCAGAAGAATGGTCACTCCTTGCCGATGCAGATTTTCGATCACCTTAAAGGTTTCTTCGACATAGATGGGCATCAAACCCAAAGATACCTCATCCATCAAGATTACCCGGGGCCGGGACATCAAAGCCCGGGCAATCGCCAGCATCTGCTGCTCTCCGCCGCTGAGGGTTTTTCCCACTTGATTCTGTCTTTCTCTCAGCACTGGAAAAAGACTAAATGCTTCTTCCATGCAAGATTGAACTGCCCTGCGATCCTCCTGAATATATGCTCCCATGAAAAGGTTTTCAGCCACTGTTAAATCAGGAAAAATTTTTCGACCTTCTGGAACAAGACTGATACCCAGACGGGCCCGGTGATGAGTGGGACTCGAAGTAATATCTTCTCCATTGAAGAAGATTCTCCCCTTTCGACATTTGACCAAACCCATGACAGCCCGAAGAATCGTACTCTTACCTGCTCCATTTGCTCCAATGATAGTGACCAACTCCCCCTCCTGGACTGTGAAACTTATTCCCCTGAGGGCCAGAAACTCACCATAAGAAACCTCGATCCCCCGCACTTCCAGCATTTATGCCTCCTTCCCCAGGTAGGCTTGGATGACCAGGGAGTTTGAACGAATCTCCTCAGGAGAACCTTCCGCAATCTTTGAGCCGTGATCCAGAACCACGATCCGCTTGCAGAGGTCCATCACGACATGCATGTTGTGCTCAATGAGAAGAACGCCAATGCCTTGATCGCACACCTGGCGAATAAGTTCCATGAGCTGGGCTGATTCTTCAAAACGCAAACCAGCAGAAGGTTCGTCGAGAAGGAGGAGATGAGGTTGAAGCGCTAATGCACGCGCTATTTCAAGACGCTTTTTAAAGCCAAGAGGAAGGTTTTTGGCTAAATGTTTAGCATAGGACCGAAGGCCAGCTCGCTCGATGAGAGTCTGAACCTCCCTTAGGTTTCCCGGCTGACGAAATGGCCCGGTGGATTTCCATAGTGATGGATAAAAACGATGTCCATAGGCCACCAGAACATTGGTCTCCACATCCAAATTTTGGAAGGGGCGGACAATTTGAAAAGTTCTGCCAATACCCAAATGACTGATCTGGTACGGTTTCAGGCGGAGAATTGACTTCCCCTGAAATATTATTTCCCCGCCTGATGGTGGGTAGATGCCTGAGATAAGGTTGAAGAGAGTCGTTTTCCCTGCTCCATTGGGACCGATGATTCCCAGGATCTCCCCTTCCTTAGCTGTAAAACTCACCCTATCCAGAGCACGCAGGCCGCCGAATTCTTTACTCAGAGCTGTTATTCCTAAAAGGGGCATTCACTCACTCCGGACTCACCAGGCGATAAATAGTTCGCTGGAAAGTTTTTGAAAGGATAGATTCAGGACCCAAGAGGCCACCAGGTTGGAAGCGCATCATGCCAAGAAGAAGGACTCCATAGATTAAAGTGCGGTACTCCATGATGGGTCGGGAGATCTCTGGCAGAACCCCCAGGATAATAGCGCCGGCTATCGGACCCCACCGGGTTCCAATTCCGCCGAAGACGACCATAGAAAGGATAACAATCGATTGGCCGAAACCAAAATTCTGGGGCATGATGAATGTTAAGAAGTGGGCATAAAATCCTCCAGCAAGCCCGGCGATGGCGCTGCCCAGAATAAAAGCCAGGACTTTAAAACGGACGACATCCACTCCCATGGCCCCGGCGGCCTGTTCATCCTCCCGGATCGAAGCCCATGCCAGGCCGATCCATGAACGACCCAGTTGACGATCGAGGAGGAGAAAAAAGACGAAGACAACAAGAATGAGAAAGAAATATTCAGGTTTGGTCATTTCACGTCCAAACCATTTTGGGAGGTTGATTCCTCCGATGCCCATGGCTCCGCCGAAAAAGGGGATATAAAGAAAAATGGCTTCCACAACAAAATTAATCCCCATGGTGGTGATGGCCAGAAAATCATCACGGACACGCAAGCAAGGGACCCCAAGGAGAGCTCCAACGATCCCTGCGACCACGGCAGCCAGAGGGACAGAAGTCCAGAAAGGAAATCCTGCCTCCGTATAGAGCATGGCCGAGGTATAAGCGCCGATCCCGAAGAAGGCTGCATGGCCGAGAGAAATCTGCCCGGCATGACCCGTGATGATGTTGAGGCTATGCGCCAGCATGGCATAGATGACGATGGTGATGAGAATGGTGACGAGGTATCCGCTGATCACGAGAATCCTTAGGTTATCAGGAAATCGGGCAATCAGGATATCAGGCTGATTCTAAAATCTTCCGCCTGATTCCCTGATATTCTGATACCCTGATATCCATCTTCAGGCTTTTCCTAACAACCCATAGGGTTTAAACATTAAAACTAAAATCATGGCCACGAAAGCCACTGCATCTCTCGGGAAGGGAATGGCGAGAACACCGATGAAGAAGGTCTCAGCCAGTCCCACGACAATCGATGCGAGCACGGTTCCTGGAATATTTCCCAAACCTCCAAGAACGACAATGGCCAAAGCCTTATATGCCGGAATGCTGCCCATCGTCGGCCACACCTGATTATCATAGACCCCGATCAGAACTCCTGCTGCGCCGGCCATGGCCGAGCCAATCAGGAAGTTTACCGCGATGATGGCGCTCACATTCACCCCGAATGATGAGGTTGTTTCAGGATCCTGAGCGCAGGCCCGCATCGCTAAGCCGGTGCGGGTCTTAGTGAGGAAGGCCCAGAGA
>Ga0210016_1000081_pt1 | contig 64793 bp, 61 predicted proteins | sample CryGeyCG2014_300_FD_185454 | JGI IMG/M metagenome (GOLD analysis project Ga0210016, IMG submission 185454) | Groundwater microbial communities from aquifer - Crystal Geyser CG02_land_8/20/14_3.00 (SPAdes) (version 2) | ecosystem: Environmental > Aquatic > Deep subsurface > Groundwater | place...
GGAAAAAATTAAAGTATCAGTTACAGGTACTGTTTGTGCTTTTATTGCGGACCTTGTTTGGTAGATTGTTGCTTTGAGATATTTCTTCAAGTTGTAAGCAATCGCAGCCAGATGCATGCATTTATTGGCTTGTTTCATACCAATGGTATTGATCTTGCGAAGTCCCATAAACTCCTTGAGCGTTCCAAAAACAGGTTCTACGGTGCTTTGCCGTTTGCCTTTCATATATCTACCGTTAGGGCTGTTTACCCTTTCAATGTTGCGTTCATATTCTTCGCGATAAGCTGTGATATGGATTTTCTTTTCGTGGCTTCCATTCATTTTCACAAAATCCCATCACAAAATAAAACAAGGGCTTATATTCAAAATATTTGTTTATTTTTAGCTTGTAATTCGTTTTGAAAATTGATTTTTAGACAAACTGACGTTGTGCACCATATAATGAAAACCGAAAGGCAGACATACAGACCTAGAAATCTTAATACAGTTTTACTCGGACTTGTGTGTTTAGCTTTTGTCGTATCAGGAATATTTATTACTCACGACGGACCTATGGGATGGTTTGCAACCTTATTTTTCGGAATCGGGTTGTTAGTCTCCCTTATCCAATTAATCCCAGGTTCGACAGAGCTACACCTAACTAAAGATGGGTTTGAAACGACAAGTCTGTTTCGGAAAAATATGATCAGATGGACTGATGTTGATTCATTTAAAATAGGCTACTTAGGACCTAGCAAAACTGTAATGTTCGACTATATTGATGGTCATGACAAACACGCAATAGGAAAATTAATAGCTAAATGGCTTTCAGGAAGTAACGGAGCTTTGCCAATGACATACGGACTTAAAGCGACTGAACTTTTACAAACAATGAATGAATGGAAAAATAAATACGGTGCACAATATCGGCAATAATCTATGGCTTCTACCGGCTCACTCGGAAAATCCTCACGGATTTTCCTCAGGTTCAGGTTTTGTTTGCTAAACCTGCCTACCGGCAGGCAGGTTAGTTGTTTAATCCACGCCACAGCTCATACGCAAAAACGTTCCATAACTATTTTGGCACAAGAAAAAAAAGACTCACTAGAAATGGTTCAATTAATAAAATAGGATTATCATACCATGCAAACACATGATATTAATAAACAAAGGAGATATGTTTTATCCTATTTCACCCAACGGGTAAGCTTAATAGAAAAAGAGAAGTCTAATTGGATAAAACCGGAACAAAACGAAATAAAATATTACCTAAATAAAAACGTTATTTTACACTCCACCTATTTTTTGCACAACTCTAGTTCATACAATTTCATCTTCTAATGGATAACATGCATTCCTCTTTATTGAAAGACCTATAAATCTTAAAAATATAGTTTGACAATTCATAAAGTAGTATTACATTTGCACCGATTTTAAGAAACGCACTATCATTTTATTGAAAGCAATGAATTTACGGGCATTTAGAACATTATTTTTAGGATTACTTTTGATTACCTTTTCTGTAGTAAAAGCAGAGCCGGCTAATTCAGAACAAAAAGAAGAAAAAAAGTTTGACCCCAAAGAATTGATTATGCATCACGTAAAGGATGCATACACCTTTCACATCATTGATATCTATGACAAATCCTACTCCATTCCTCTACCAGTAATTTTATGGACAGAGAACGGTTTGACTACCTTTATGTCTTCAGCATTTCACCATGATTACCACGGAAAAGAAGTAGTAGAAAAAAATGGAGGTCGCTTTGTGAATTTTCACGAAAAAATATACCAATTGGAAGACGGCGCGATTACTTTAGAAATTGGCGCAGACGAAAAACCATTCAATGCACACAAACCGCTAGACATTTCCATAACCAGAAACGTCTTTATGATGTGGGTATCCATGCTTGTATTATTTATTATTTTTATTGGAGCTGCTAGAAAATACAAAAAATCAGAAAACTTTGTGCCAAAAGGAATTGCCAGTTTTGTTGAACCTTTAGTCTTGTTCATACGCGATGAAATTGCCATTCCAATGATAGGTGAAAAAAAACACAAAAGATACATGCCTTATTTATTAACGGTATTTTTCTTTATTTGGCTAAACAATATTTTTGGATTGATTCCTATTATTAATGGAGCAAACTTAACCGGGAATATAGCTTTTACAATGACATTGGCACTTTTTACCTTTATCATCACTACTGTCAGCGGAAATAAAAATTATTGGAAACATATTTTTTGGATGCCGGGTGTGCCAGTGCCAATGAAAATATTTTTAATGCCTATTGAAATAATTGGGATGTTTACCAAACCAATTTCGCTAATGATTCGGCTTTTTGCTAACATCACAGCAGGACACATTATCGTTTTAGCATTAATGTCTTTAATATTTATTTTTAATTCTATTGCAGTAGCACCCATTTCAGTAGCATTCTCTTTATTTATAATTGTTATTGAAATTGTAGTAACTGCAATACAAGCATATATTTTTACCATCTTGTCAGCCTTATATTTTGGAATGGCAACAGAAGAACATGAACACCATTAATTAATTTAAATTTTATACTATGACTATTACAGGAATTGCAGCTATTGGAGCTGGTTTAGCAGCTATCGGAGCCGGAATCGGAATCGGTAAAATAGGTGGATCGGCCATGGAAGCTATGGCCCGTCAACCTGAAATGCACGGAAAAATTCAAGCATCAGCATTGATTTTAGCAGCTTTCGTTGAGGCAGTTGCTTTATTTGGTGTTGTTGTTGCCTTATTACAAGGGTAAAAAAAGTAAAACACAGAAGTAACGGTTGGTTGCCTCTGTGTTTTTAAAAAAATTAATGGTTTAAAAAGAAATAGAAATGGATTTAGTAACACCCGGATTCGGACTCGTATTTTGGACGGTAATCACCTTCCTAATATTACTTTTTATTTTAAAGAAATTTGCCTGGAAACCTATTCTTGGAGCTGTGAGCTCTCGTGAAGAGTCTATCAAAGATGCCTTGGCAGCAGCTGAAGCAGCACGGCGTGAAATGGAAAACTTGCAGGCAGACAACGAAAAAATACTACAAGAAGCTCGCAATGAACGTGAATTAATGATGAAAGAAGCACGGGATATTAAAGTTAAAATGATTGCAGATGCTAGGGAAGAAGCAAAATTTACTACTGAAAAAATGATATTACAAGCGCAAGAAGCTATTCAAAGTGAGAAAAAAGCAGCGGTTGCTGAACTAAAAAATCAAGTAGCTACTCTTTCCCTAGAAATTGCTGAAAAAGTGGTAAAACATGAACTTTCTAACAAAGACCAACAAGAAAAATTGGTGCAAGAAATGTTAGGTAAAGCCACATTAAACTAAGCTACCTATGAGCAGAGCAGCAATACGATATGCAAAAGCAGTTTTAGATTTGACTTCAGAAGCTTCTACTTCCAAAGAAGTATATGGCGAAATGAAAGATGTTCAAAAAACCATTGAGGGCAGTAAAGAGTTGCAGTTAATGCTAAAAAGTCCTATTGTAAAACATGAAGACAAACGAGCAGTATTAAAAGAAATATTTCAAGGAAATTCAAAAACCATTCTAAGTTTGATGGATATTCTTTTGAATAACAAACGGGTTAACCTTCTTGAAGGCATTGCAGAAAGTTATATTTCTCAATACAATAAACAAGAAGGTATTATAGAAGCATTAGTTACCACAGCGATACCCTTAGAGGAAAGTTTAAAACAAAAAGTGATGGCGAAAGTCAAAGAACTTACCGGCGCCACAAATGTTATTTTAACAAAAAAATTAGACCCTTCTATATTAGGTGGATTTATATTAAGAGTTGGCGACATGCAATACAATGCAAGTATCGCAAATAACTTTGATCAACTAAAAAAAGAATTGAATACAAGTAGATAATTATAGATTAAGACTTGCAGCAATAGCATGATCTTTAACCTTATATTTTAAATAAAATGGCAGAAGTAAAACCAGCTGAAGTATCAGCAATTTTAAAAAAGCAAATTTCAGGCTTTGAAGCATCGGCTTCTTTAGACGAAGTAGGAACTGTATTGACTGTTGGTGATGGTATCGCCAGAGTGTATGGTCTTTCAAATGTGCAATATGGAGAACTTGTTGAATTTGCAGGAGGTTTAGAAGGAATTGTACTAAACTTAGAAGAAGATAATGTTGGGGTAGTACTCTTAGGTCCTTCAAAAGAAATAAAAGAAGGATCTACCGTAAAACGCACACAACGTATCGCCTCAGTAAAAGTTGGTGAAGAAATTGTAGGTCGTGTAGTGAACACTTTAGGAATTCCTATTGATGGAAAAGGTCCCATCGCAGGGGAAACTTTTGAATTACCGCTGGAACGCAAAGCTCCGGGGGTAATTTACAGAGAACCGGTAACCGAACCACTTCAAACAGGTATTAAGGCTATCGACGCCATGATTCCGGTGGGAAGAGGACAAAGGGAGTTGGTTATTGGTGACAGACAAACCGGTAAAACTACCGTTTGTATTGACACCATTTTAAATCAAAGAGAATTTTATGATGCCGGTAAACCAGTATATTGTATTTATGTAGCTATTGGTCAAAAAGCTTCTACTGTAGCAAATATTGCGAAAGTTCTAGAAGATAAAGGAGCTATGGCATACACAACCATAGTAGCAGCAAACGCAAGTGATCCTGCTCCTATGCAAGTTTATGCACCATTTACAGGTGCTGCAATTGGTGAATATTTTAGAGATACAGGTCGTCCTGCTTTAATTATTTATGACGATTTATCAAAACAAGCGGTGGCGTATCGTGAAGTTTCCTTATTATTAAGAAGACCTCCGGGACGTGAAGCGTATCCTGGCGACGTTTTCTACTTACACTCTAGATTATTAGAGCGTTCTGCAAAAATTATCAATGATGATAGTATAGCAAAAGAAATGAACGACTTACCTGATGTCTTAAAAAACAAAGTAAAAGGAGGAGGTTCTTTAACGGCATTGCCTATTATAGAAACACAAGCAGCCGACGTTTCTGCATATATTCCGACCAATGTAATTTCGATTACTGACGGACAGATTTTCCTTGAAACAGACTTGTTTAATGCAGGGGTTCGTCCGGCAATTAACGTAGGTATTTCGGTATCACGTGTGGGAGGAAATGCACAAATCAAATCTATGAAAAAAGTAGCAGGTACTTTAAAACTTGACCAAGCACAATATCGTGAATTAGAGGCTTTTGCAAAATTTGGATCGGATTTAGATGCCGCTACGCAAAATGTTATTGAAAAAGGAAAACGTAATGTGGAGATTTTAAAACAGGCAGAAAGTAATCCGTTTACCGTAGAAGATCAAATAGCCATCATTTATGCAGGTTCTAAAAACTTACTACGTGCAGTTCCTGTTGTTAAGGTGAAAGAATTTGAGCGTGATTATTTAGAAATTTTAAATGCGAAGCATAGACCTATTTTGGATGAATTGAAAGCAGGAAAGTTAACAGATACTGTGATAGAAACACTTGAAGCAGTAGCTAAAGATCTTTCGGCTAAATTTAAATAGAAAAGAGTACTAAGTATAGAGTAAGTAGATAAAATTCTTCTTCCTCTATACTCTATTCTCAATACTCATTACTTTAAAAAATGGCAAACTTAAAAGAAATACGTAACAGGATTACCTCGGTATCTTCAACCATGCAGATAACTAGTGCCATGAAAATGGTTTCTGCAGCTAAGTTGAAAAAAGCGCAAGATGCTATAACTGCTATGCGTCCGTATGCCAATAAACTTACCCAGTTATTACAAACCCTAAGCGCAAGCCTTGATGGAGATAGTGGAAGCAAATTTGCCGAGGAACGCGAAGTAAAAAGCGTACTTATTGTACCCGTTACCTCAAATCGTGGTCTAGCCGGAGCTTTTAATACGAATATCATTAAAGAAGCAAAACATCTTGCCGCAACTGAGTATGCCGGAAAAAAAGTAGATTTTTATACGATTGGTAAAAAAGGAAATGATATTTTAAAGAAAACTCATTCCGTAATTCAAAATAACAATGCCATTTTTGATGCACTTGACTTTGAATCTGTTTCTGTTATTGCTGAAAAGTTAATGGAATTGTTTATGGAAGGCAAGTATGATAAAATAGTTTTGGTGTATAATCAATTTAAAAATGCTGCCACACAAATAGTTGTTAAAGAACAGTTTTTGCCAATAATTCCTATGCAACTAGCAGAAGAATCTACTGTAAATCAAAATTCCGATTATATTTTTGAGCCCTCAAAAGAGGAAATTGTCAACCAATTAATTCCGAAAAGTTTAAAAACACAACTTTTCACTGGAATTAGGGATTCTGTTGCTAGCGAGCATGGCGCGCGTATGACAGCAATGCACAAAGCAACTGATAACGCCACAGAACTAAGAGACGCACTTAAGTTATCCTACAACAAAGCCCGTCAAGCCTCAATCACCAATGAAATTTTAGAAATTGTGGGTGGTGCTGAAGCACTGAACAATTAGGCGGAGCGATGGCGGCGCCAAATTTTCAAAATTGCGAAGCACTGAACAATTAGGCGGAGCGATGGCGGCGCCAAATTTTCAAAATTGCGAAGCACTGAACAATTAGGCGGAGCGATGGCGGCGTTCATTTTTTTGAAAAAATCAACTCTCTCAGGTTTTAAAATCCAGAGAGGGTTTTTCCTTTCTAGTGAAGTTTTCCCTACATTTATGGAATAATTTTTGATTAATTTGGCAAAACTAACAAAAGCCAACATCTATGAAAAAAATTTACCTAACGACATTCGCTTTTCTTCTTATTGGAATATTCTATGGTCAAAATAAAAAAGGCGATATGGATATTTTTCTACAAACCGCACCTTACGTAACAACAAATGACACTAATGATTTTGGTTTGATAGCCATTACAGGAATTGAATTTTTTGCTTCAAACAAATTTTCAATATCTTCTAATTTTTACAGTTCAAACAACGCGGTTTTTAAAAATGATTCAGGTACTACCATACGTTCGTATGGTATTTTGGTGACAGGGCAGTATTACTTTCTCAATCTTGAAAGATGGAAGGCTTATGGTCAAACTGGTTTTGGTTATGGAATAGATAATTATTCTTCAATCAATATAGACAATAGTGGCTTGTTTTTATGGACTGTAGGAGCCGGTGCAAATTATAGTTTAACTGAAAAACTGTATTTAAAATTGCTCATACCCTATTTTAACGCAAAAAATACTACGCGGGATTTGACTGCAGCGAATGGAGTAACTGCCTTTTTAGGTTTAGGATATAAATTTTAAGAATATAAAAAAATCAACCCTCTAAAGGTTCAAAACCCTGAAAGGGTTTATCTTTTAACCAAAACCCAAAAAGTTCTGTCGGGTTTTTTTGTACTTTTGGCAAGACATTTGTTTTAAGAAACCAAAACAGCTTATGACTTCTAAAAAATTCACGATTCTATTCCCCTCTTTAGTTTTATTAAGCGTACTCTTTTCTTGCACAAGCAACTCTAAAATTTTTGAAGAAAATCCACCCTTCACCGTAAAAGAAGCCACTTTTCAAAACTGGTTTTCCGGTGCACAGGAATTTGGAAGAGGCATACATGTTTTTCTGGAGATGGAAACTATTGCACAAGATGTACTGATAGATAGTATTTATTTCAGAGGAATGGCTGATGTTATACAAAGAGACACCAATAATCCCCTAAAATATATAGCAAATTTAAAAACAATGGCTAAGCAAGATGTGATAATGCATGAGAATCCAATAAAAGAAATAAACAACCCCGTTCCCGATATTAAAAAGGATTTTCTATTTAATTTAGATCCAATGGAAGCTGTCATAAGCTATCGCAAAAATAACAAGCGATATTATTATAAAGTGACTCATTTGAATGAAATAGAACCCCTTAATTATCCTTCAACGAACAGTAGGGAAAACAATAACTAAAAACGTTTGCCTTAGTGTTGTTATTTCAATAAATTAGCTTTTGTAACAGAACCCATCTTTGAGCGCATTTAGAAAATTATTTCAGCAAACTTTCATCTACGGCTTGGCAACAGTTTTGCCCAGAATGTTGAGTTTTTTATTAGTGCCCTTGTACACCGCAATACTCCCCGTTACTGAGTATGGTGCTATTTCTGTCATTTTTTCTTGGATTGTTTTGTTTAATGTCGTTCTTGCTTATGGCATGGAAACCGCATTTTTTCGATTTTTTCATAAAGAGAAAGACAAAAACTTAGTTATTTCTACTTCCACGGTTTCTATTTTATTTACCTCCTTTTTGTTTTTTGTTTTTGCTTATGTTTTTCGTGAAGGACTTGCCGCACTTTCCGGTATTCCCATAGAATATATTACCTATACCATTTATATTTTGGTTTTAGATGCATTGGTTATCATTCCTTTTGCTTGGCTTCGTGCCAAAGAAAAGCCAATTCGCTATGCCGTTCTAAAAATTATAAATGTTGCGCTCAATTTAGGATTGAACGTATTTCTTTTAGTTTTCCTTCCAAAATTTACAACACAAAATCCTACTGGATTTTGGAATTTTATATATGTGGAAGGATTTGAAATTTCATATATATTTATTTCCATGATTGTGGCTAGTGCGGTTACTTTAATCTTGATACTTCCTTTTTATATTAAAATAAATTACAGGTTCAATAAAACGCTTTGGAAAGAAATGATGCATTATGCCTTTCCGGTACTTATTGCCGGAATTGCTTTTGCAGTAAATGAAACTTTTGACAGAATACTCCTATTGTGGATGCTTCCCGAAAATAGTGCCGAAGAAGCTATAGGGGCCTATTCTGCTTGTTATAAATTGGCAGTGTTTATGACCCTTTTTGCCACAGCTTTCCGAATGGGCATTGAACCTTTTTTCTTCAGTAGGGCAACCCATAAAAATGCTCCGGAAACGTACGCTTTAATAACCAGATATTTTGTAGCCTTTGGCGCGGTAATATTAGTGACTGTAGTTATTTTTGCAGATGTATTGAAAGTAATTTTAATTAGAGATTCTGCTTATTGGGAAGCCATGAAAATCGTTCCACTAATTTTGCTGGCCAATTTTTGTTTGGGCATCTATCATAACTTCTCTGTATGGTATAAAATTACCGATCGAACAAAATTTGGCGCTTACATTTCCATCGTTGGGGCATTTATTACTTTAGCTATTAACTTTTTACTCATACCGATTATGAGCTATATGGGTTCGGCTATTGCCACGGTATCAGCCTATACGGTGATGATGCTCTTGTCCTATTATTTCGGGCAAAAACACTACCCAATTCCGTATGCCATAAAAAAAATGAGTTTGTACTTCCTGATTTCCATTGCTTTTTCAGCCCTTTCTTTTTATGTTTTCAGAAATAATTATTTTATTGGAATAGGGTTGTGGATTGCATTTTTAACTTTGGTTTTTATTCAAGAAAAACAGGTCCTTTTACAATTAATACAATTTAAAAAATGAAAATAAAGATTATCAATACCTCCGCTCACGAGTTGCCTAGTTATGAAACGATTGCTTCTGCAGGAATGGATTTGCGGGCTTCCATACAAGAGTCTGTTATTTTAAAACCTTTAGAGCGAGCTATCATTAAAACAGGATTGTTTATAGAACTTCCCATAGGCGTTGAAGCACAAGTACGCCCAAGAAGCGGCTTGGCAGCAAAAAAGGGAATCACCGTTTTAAATGCGCCGGGAACCATAGATGCAGACTATCGAGGCGAAATAGGCGTTATCCTAGTAAATTTGTCTAACGAGGCATTCACCATAGAAAATGGCGAACGAATAGCACAATTAGTAATAGCAAAACACGAACGTGCGGAATGGTCACAAGTTGAAATCCTTTCAGAAACGCAACGGGGAGCAGGAGGTTTTGGAAGTACGGGAATAAAATAATAAACTAATATCTCAAATATAACATCCAAAAGATGAAAATAATAGTACCAATGGCGGGACGTGGTTCACGCCTTCGTCCACATACATTAACCGTTCCTAAACCGCTAATTCCTGTAGCAGGGAAGCCTATTGTGCATCGATTAGTAAAGGATATTGCAAAAGTTTTAAACCAAAACATTGAAGAAATTGCCTTCATCATCGCAGAAGATTTTGGTGAAGAAGTGGAAAAAAATCTACTAGAAATAGCAAAAGACCTTGGCGCAAAAGGCACTATTTATTACCAAGATAAACCTCTGGGCACCGGTCACGCTATTATGTGTGCCAAAGATTCACTCACCGGTCCTTGTGTTATTGCCTATGCGGACACCTTATTTAGAGCTGATTTTGCTTTAGACGAAAACGCCGATAGTGTTATTTGGGTGAAAGAAGTAGAAAACCCACAACAATATGGTGTGGTAAACCTAAACGAAAAAAACCATATCACTGGATTGGCAGAAAAACCAGAAACTTTTGTCTCTAATCTGGCAGTAATTGGCATTTATTATTTCAAAAAAGTCGAAGATTTGAAAGACGAACTTCAACAGGTGTTAGACACTAATATAACCCATGGAGGCGAATACCAAATTAATGACGGCATAAAAGCCATGATGCAAAAGGGAAATATTTTTGTCCCCGGAAAAATTGATGAATGGATGGATTGTGGCAATAAAAATGTAACCGTAGAAACCAATAGCCGAATGTTGGGTTTTCTTTCGCAAGAAGGGATACCGCTTATCTCTAGCCACATTAAAGAGGAAAATGCCACCATAATTGAGCCTTGCTATATTGGTGAAAATGTATCTATAAAAAACAGCACTATAGGGCCAAATACCTCACTTGGTGACGGATGCGCGGTAGAAAACAGTACCATTTCAAACAGCTTGATTCAAACAAATACCACCATAAGAAATGCCGCTTTGGATAATGCAATGATAGGAAATCACGTTACCTTTGATGGAAACTTTACCTCCATAAGTATCGGCGATTATTCTGTTTTGGAATAAGCCTATTTGGCAATAAGGATTAAAAATAAACTCTTGAAAAAAATTAACACATACTTTTTTATTGTACTCTTCGGAATGCTCTTGCTTCCAAAGCAAATTTTTGCACAAGAAAAAGAAGGGGGATCATTAGAGGAACCAACCAATGTAACCGATAGTTTTCAGGAGTTTTTTTTTGAAGCCCTAAAGCAAAAAGCCATTGAAAATTATGATAAAGCACTAGAATCTCTCGAAAAAGCTGCAAAAGAAAAACCCGACGAAGCCGTAGTTTATTTTGAAATGGGAAAAAACCAAAGTCTTTTAAAAAAGTATGCAGAAGCCGAAGCAAATTTTAAAAAAGTACTACTAATGGAAGGCGAACGCCTCGATGTATTTGAGGCGCTTTATGAGGTGTATTACAACACCAAAGAGTACATAAAAGCAATAGAAATCATAAAAAAATTAATTCCGTTTGATAAAGAATATAAAGAAGATCTAGCCAATTTATACGAGCGTACTGAAAATTACACCGAAGCACTTCAACTATTAGACGAATTAGATCAAGAAAATGGCAGTAATGACTATAGAAACCAATTGCGCCAACAAATCTATGCCAAGAGCGATGATACGAGCACTCAAATTTCTGACCTAGAACAACGCATTCAAAGAAATCCTGTGCAAGAGCAAGATTTTTTGAACCTTATTTTTTTACAAAGCGAAAAAGGAAATAGCAAAGCGGCATTTGAGGTTGCACAACAACTTTTAAAAGAAAAACCGGATTCAGAGCTTGTTCATTTAGCTCTTTATAAATTTTATTTAGAAGAAAAGCAACCAGAAAAGGCATTACAATCTATGAAAATTGTTTTCTCCTCAGAAGCAATTGATTCGGAAAATAAATTTAAAGTATTAAATGACTTTTTGTTGTTTGTAAACCAAAATCCGGGCTATGAAGACGAGTTGGTAGCCATGGTGTCTGCTTTTTCAGCAGTAGAAAACGACCCCAAAGTCTTTGTGCAATTAGGAAATTATTATTTAAAAAAAGAAAGGTATGCCGAAGCTTTGCAGTATTTTGAATTGGGAGTAACTAAAAATCCGTCAGATTTTAATCTTATAAAAAACACACTTTTATTACAAATCGATTTTAAAAAGTTTGCAGAAGCAGATAAACTGAGCAAAGAAGCCTTAGATTTTTTCCCTTCACAGCCACTTTTATATTTATTGCAAGGGGTTGCTAATATTGGCTTACATGAGAATAAAAAAGCAATTACAGCGTTAGAAACCGGATTGGACTATTTAATAGAAGATACAAAATTGGAACTCGATTTCTATACCCAACTCAGCAAAGCCTATGAAACAGAGGGAAACCTGAAAAAAGCACAGGAATACAAGATAAAAGCTCAAAACCTAAGCTCAAAGAATTAATACAACCCATGAAAATCCAGTCGATATTAATCTTATTTTTTTGTAGTCATTTCTTAATTTCGTGTGGCACCAGTAAAAAAGTGGTTGGTGGGGCGCTAGATGCTTCCTTAAATGTTAAAAGCATCATCGATTTGCATAATGCAAAAGAACCGGCATTTACCACTTTGGCATCCAGAATGCAAGTGAATTATGATGATGGTGAAAAATCGCAAAGTGTTACGGTAGCTTTGCGCATGCAAAAAGACGAAACCATTTGGATAAGCGCATCTATTCTTGGAATTACTCTTTCAAAAATGCTTATTACCAAAGACCATGTAAGCTACTATGAAACCATAGGTAAAACCTATTTTGACGGAGATTTTAGCTTATTAAGCCAGTGGTTGGGAGTTACTATTGATTTTGAAATGGCACAAAACATTTTATTAGGACAAGCTGTTTTCGATTTGACAAAAAACAACTACACAGCTTCTGTGTTTGGGTCAAATTATCGGCTTACTCCGGAAAAGCAATCGGAAATTTTTCAATATATTTTTTTAATACAACCCGGCACCTTTAAAATGGCATCACAACAAGTAATGCAACCTATCGAGCAACGTATTCTAACGATAGATTATGATTCCTATCAAGAAGTGGGATCTTATCTTTTTCCGAAAAGCCTTAAAATAACCGCCATCGAATTAGAAAAACAAACTAGAATTACTTTAGATTTTAGAAATATAGATGTAAATGCACAAGTAAGTTTTCCTTTTAGAATTCCTAATGGTTATGAAGAAATACATTTAGATTGATGAAAAAAATGTTCCAATACGGGTTGTTTTTTATCTTGTTGTTTTCAACAGGGCTTTCTGTGCATGCACAAAAAGACAAACAAGCAGAGCTGGAACAAAAAAAACAACAGCTTCAAGAAGAAATACGGCAAATAAACAATTTGCTTTTTTCAACAAAGAAAAAAGAAAAATCAGTTTTAAGTGAAGTGGAAAACATAGCAAAACGTATTCAGGTAAGAGAAAACCTTATTAAAGTTACCAACCAACAAGCAAATTTGATTTCCAGAGAAATAAACACCAATATTTCAAAAATTGCCCAACTTCGCAAAGACTTAGAAGCATTAAAAGTGGATTATGGTAAACTGATTGAAAAATCCTATAAAAGTAAAAGTGACCAAAGTAGAATCATGTTTCTATTGTCTTCAGAAAATTTTTTGCAAGCCTATAAACGGGTGCAATACATGAAACAATATGCAACCCATCGTAAAAAGCAAGGAGAAGCAATACAGTCCAAAACGCAAGAATTGCAGGAATTGAACAAAAGCTTAGTTGCTCAACAAAAAGAAAAACAAAAGCTTGTTGAGGAAAACCGAATAGCAAAAAACAATCTTAGTGAAGAGAAAATTCAGCAAGAAAAATTAGTTTCGTCCTTGAAAAAAGAGGAGGGCAAATATGCGTTACAAATAAAGGACAAACAAAAAGAAGCAGCAGCCATCGATAAACAAATTGAAGATTTAATTAGAGCCGCCATTTTAGAAGCTAATAAAGCTTCCGGAGTTGTTACTTCAAAAACCAATACAAGCAGCCCTACTTTTGCTATGACGGCTGAAGCAAAAGCGCTTGCAGCTAATTTTACAAGCAACAAAGGAAAATTACCTTGGCCGGTAGAAAAAGGAATAGTGATTACTAATTTTGGCACTACCCAGCACCCGACACTTCCTAACGTAAAAACCTATAGTAGTGGTGTAGAAATTGCAACAGAAAGTGGCGCAAAAGCAAGAGCTGCTTTTGATGGCGAAGTATTAGCCGTAACCGTTATAAAAGGAGCAAATAAAGCCATACAAATACGTCACGGTGATTACATTACAGTCTATCAAAACATTACTGATGTGTATGTAAAAAAAGGCGATAAGGTCAAAACCAAACAGGAGATAGGAAAAATATTCACAAATCCAACCACAGGAAAAACCACTTTAAAATTCCTTATTTTTCAAAATACAAACAAGCTGAATCCTGCTGAGTGGGTGTATAGAATGTAATTTTATACAAAAAGGGCTTTCAACTCGGTTGCGTCGTGCGGTTTCATTTTTCCGGCAAGTACCAAACTCAATTGTTTTCTTCGTAAAGCTGCCTCATAACGTGCTTTTTCTAAATCGGTTTCGGGGATTAATTGAGGCACTTCCATAGGAGTTCCGGTTTCATTTACTGCAACAAAAGTGTAAATGGCTTCGTTAGCTTTGCTTTTTATGCCGCTTTCTCTGTCTTCTATCCAAACATCCATATAGACTTCCATGGAGGTTTTAAAGGCGCGTGAAACCGCTGCTTCCACAGTAACAACACTTCCCAAGGGAATCATTTTGTTGAAAGCGACATGATTTACTGAGGCAGTAACCACAATTCTTCGTGAATGACGTCTTGCTGCAATACTTGCTGCGCGATCCATACGAGCTAAGAGTTCGCCACCAAACATATTACCAATAGGATTTGTTTCACTTGGTAAAACCAAATCAGTAACTATGGTTCTGGAATCTTTAGGAGATTTTGCTTGCATTTTTTTTGCAAAGATAAGGCTCTTTTCAATTTTAGAAATAAATTAAGAAAAAAAGGAAATTTTATTTGTTTGACGCCTCAACAAGTAGCCAAGCATCTGCGTTTTCTGTGCGTTTTACCTCACGTAAAACAGTCAGTGCTTCGTTTTTGTCTTGATGAGAGCTATACACTACTTGGTGCAATCCAAATTTATTAACACCAAGAGTTTTAGCAGGAAACCCTTTTTCTTTCAGTTCTTCCATACGAGATAATGCATTATTTTCTTCCCGAAAGGCACCGGCGATGACATGAAAATTTCCTACGGGTTTTTTTACGGAAACCACTAAACTTGGCAGGGCATTGTCTAACACAAAAGTGGCTTGTTGCATTTGATTTTCAAGGATGGAGTTTGCTTTTTGTTTTTCAGCTAGATTATGGGTATGCACCTGACTGCTGAAGTAATACATACCTCCAAAACCGGAAAGTCCTAGTGCCAACAAGCCAATTGCGGCATATTTAGTAAAAGGCAATGCAACTCTTTTTTCCGGAGTAAATAAAATAACCGGTTTTTCTGTAGAACTTTTTGGTTGCATACGAGATATTTCTGGAGAAATAAAGGAGGACAAACCAAAGGAATCTGTCAGAAAGTTTAAAGTACTTTTTGGTTCAAAAACAATGGCATCCTGCATATTTAAAGACAAAGAACCTATGTTTTCTATTGTAAAGGTGTTGCCAAGGTGCAGTTCTTGTTTTGCATGTTTGGTATAGGCTCTTATTTTTTCTAAACCCAGTTCATAAGAACAGTTTTCTACAACAGAAATATAGTTTGCCAGTAAACCGTCATTCGTTTGTAATTGTTGGTTAAAGGACAAGCGTTTGCTTGGTGGATTAAAATTATAGCTGGTCACATTTATGCTGGCAGATTGATTTTGCGTTAAAAAGGCACCCAATCCGGGAATGATGACACATTCATAGCGGTATAAAAGATCGGTAATATAATGGTCTAGTTGCATAGTAAACAAATTTAGCAAATTTTTTCTTTTTGTCTATTTTCTTGCAACTAAGTTTTTAACAAAACGATTTTTCTTGTATTTTTAAAGCCTCATCTAATTTTTTTCAATTGACTACAGACGAATTATTTCATTTACTTGTTTTACAGAAAGTGCCAAACTTAGGCGATGCCTCAGCAAAAAAACTCATCCGAAAAGTAGGAAGTGTAGAAGCGATTTTTAAAGAAAAGAAATACAACTTATTGAAAATTGACGGCATAGGGATTTTTAAATTGAAGGAATTACTGAGCAAAGACAATTTTGCATTAGCAGAAAAAGAACTTCAGTATATTGAAAATGAAAATATTCAATATGCTTATTTTAAAGAGGAAAACTATCCTGAAAAATTAAAATACTGTTTGGATGGTCCTGTATTAATTTTTTATAGAGGTAACATTAATCTTAACAAAAAACGCATAATAAGTGTTGTTGGAACTAGAAAGATTACCACCTATGGCACTGCTTTTTGTGAAAAATTGATTTCAGAATTGGCGCCGCTCCATCCGGTAATCGTTTCCGGTTTTGCGTATGGCGTAGATATTACCGCACATAAAGCTGCTATTAAAAATGGATTACAAACCATAGGTTGCCTTGCGCACGGGCTTAACCAAATATATCCAAAAGTGCATAAAAAATATGCAGCAGACATAGAAAACAATGGAGGATTTATCACCGAATTTTGGAGTAGTGATGCGTTTGATAAAACCAATTTTTTAAAAAGAAACCGAATTATTGCAGGATTATCGGAAGCCACCATTGTTATAGAATCTGCTGAAAAAGGAGGCAGTTTAGTAACTGCAGACATTGCTACCTCCTATGATAGAGATGTTTTTGCCGTTCCGGGAAGATCCACAGATAGCCAAAGCCAAGGCTGCAATAATTTAATTAAAACGCAAAAAGCGCATGTGCTAACTTCAGCAGCAGATGTGGTGTATATGTTAGATTGGAAATTAGAGGAAGAAAAGCCTAAAAACATTCAAAAGCAATTGTTTGTGGAATTGAACGAGGAAGAAAAGGTGATTTTTAACTATTTAAGAGAAAACCCAAAACAACAGTTAGACTTGATTGCTATTCATTGCAAAATACCGGTACACAAAACAACCACTATTTTGTTTGGTATGGAGATGAAAGGAGTATTGAGGGCTTTGCCTGGCAAGATATATGAAAATACTTAAATTATTTAACATCATATTTGTTTTTTTATTAGATTTACCCTTATTAACTAAACAAATAAATTATGAAAAAAATTACGTTATCATTTTTAGTGCTATCCGCTCTTATTATTTCTTCACAACTTTCTGCACAAAATGCCGAAAATGTAACGGAATACAACCATAACCCAAACAATGGGAATGTTGAGACGCCTATAACAGGAACAAACCATCAAGTTCAAGGTGGAATTATCTATAGTAATGGTCCAGTCTTTAATACACCTGGAGGAGGTGCAGGAGGAGCCGACTTAAGTCTTTTAGAAAACCTAACGGTTGGAAATACAACTCTTGGAGCGGGTATTCAAACTCTAAGTGCCAACAGAATGTCTGACGATTGGGTAGTTACAGAAACAGTTGAAGTAACTTCAATCGATTTTTATGCATATCAAACAGGTTCTACAACAACCTCGACGATGACAGGAGTTACATTACAAATTTGGGACGGAATACCTAATGATCCAGCAAGTCAAGTTATTTATGGAGATGATGCAATAAGCGCAATGACAGGAACAACTTGGTCTGGAATTTATAGAGCTTCTGAAACAACACCTCAAGATAATGCAAGACCTATAATGACAAATACAGTTGCAACACCAGGACTAATTCTTACGCCAGGCACTTATTGGTTAGATTGGGATGCTGATGGAACTTTAGCTTCTGGACCTTGGGCGCCACCTATAGCTCTTTTAGGACCTGGGCCTGTTGGTAATGCAATTCAATATATTGGGACAAACGCTGCGTGGCAAGATTCAATAGATGGAGGGTCAGGAAATCCCTTAGGATTTCCTTTTGATGTTACTGGAAGTGTTTTAGGTTTAAACGATAATATTTTGGATGGCTTTACTTTTTATCCAAACCCTGTAAGAGATATTTTAAATGTTAGAGCAGCAACTACTATTGAAAATATTTCTATTTATAATGTTTTGGGACAAGAACTTATTTATGTTTCGCCAGATGCATTAAGTTCTAAAATTAACATTGCAAATTTAAGTAATGGGATGTACATAATGAAAGCTACTGTTAATGGCGTAGTAGGAAGCTTCAATGTTGTTAAAAGATAATTATTAAAAATAATAACTTATTAAAAACCTCTAAGAGACTATCTTAGAGGTTTTTTCTTATTATTAATACCCCACTTTTGTTCGTACCCTCTTTAGCACGTCATTTGCCACAAGGGTTGCTTTTTGAGCGCCGGTTTTAAGGGCTCGTTCCAGTTCTATTTGATTTTCCATATAATAAATAAACAGCTTGCGTTGTTCTGCAAATTTTTCAATAAGCAAATCAAAAAGCGCTTGTTTGGCATGACCATAGCCATAATTTCCAGCCAGATAGTTGGTGCGCATTATGGCAATGTCTTTTTCAGAAGCTATTAGTTTATACAATGCAAACACATTACAGGTGTTTGGGTCTTTTGGTTCTTCTAATGGTGTGCTATCGGTTTCTATGCTCATTATTTGTTTACGAAGTTGCTTTTCGGGCAAGAAAATATTGATGGTGTTCCCTTTTGATTTACTCATTTTAGCGCCATCTGTTCCCGGAATATACATGCTTTCCTCTTGCGCTTTTGCTTTGGGCATGACAAATGTTTCACCATATACCGCATGAAATCTAGACGCTACGTCACGGGTCATTTCAATATGTTGTAACTGGTCTTTGCCTACTGGAACAAAATGAGCGTCATACAACAATATATCGGCTGCCATAAGCATTGGGTAACTGAAAAGACCGGCGTTAACATCCTCTAATCGGTCTGCTTTGTCTTTAAAGGAATGCGCTAGTGTAAGCCGTTGGTATGGAAACATACAACTTAAATACCAAGAAAGTTCAGTAACTTGAGGCACATCGCTTTGGCGATAAAAAACAGTTTTATTTACATCTAATCCAAAGGCTAACCATGCAGCAGCAACACTAAAGGTGTTTTCTTTAAGTGTTTTTGGGTCTTTTATTTGGGTTAAGGAGTGCATGTCTGCTATAAACAAAAAAGAATCGGTATTGGGTTGGTTTGCCATTGCAATTGCCGGAAGGATTGCTCCTAAAATATTTCCTAAGTGAGGGGTTCCTGTACTTTGTATGCCTGTAAGTATTCTAGCCATATATTATTGTATTCAAAAAAATTAATTAAAACAAAGGTACTTTTTTTGTTGCAATGGCTCAATACATTTGTGTAATTTTGACTTCTATGTTTTTATTCAAATACATTCTTATTCCTTTGTGGAAAATTTGGTTTTATGTATTAATCGCATGTACCATTATACTGTTATTTCCTTTTTTAATACTTAGCGTTGCAAAAAAGTCTTGGTATCCGATGTTTTTTATCCTCGCTCGCCTATGGGCAACCATTATTCTATTTGGAATGGGTTTTGTCCCAAAAATAAAAAGAGAGGAAAAACCGCAAAAAGGCAAAAGTTATATGTTTGTTTCTAACCACACGTCCATGACCGATATTATGTTGATGCTTTATTCTGTAAAATGTCCGTTTGTTTTTGTGGGAAAAAAGGAATTAGGTAAAATACCAATTTTTGGGTTTTTCTATAAACGCACCTGCATTTTAGTGGATAGAAACAATGCAAAAAGCAGGGTAGATGTTTTTGAGGCAGCACAAGAGCGAATTAAACAAGGGCTGAGTATTTGTATTTTTCCGGAAGGTGGTGTTCCTGAAGATGAAAGTATCTTGCTGGACACTTTTAAAGACGGTGCATTTCGACTTGCGATTGAACATCAAATTCCTGTGGTTCCAATGACGTTTCACGATAATAAAAAACGATTTCCTTATACGTTTACCAGTGGAAGCATGGGAATTATGCGTGTGAAAAGCCATCGGTTTATAGATACAACTTCCTTTACAAAAGAAGGAAAGAGAAGCGTTAAAGACGTGGTTTATAAAATTATTTTAGAAGAATTAAAACACCCCACGATATAAAAAAAAGTCACTCTTTTGGCACAAAGAGTGACTTTTTACATTGTTTATCACCTAATAAATTGCAATGCAATTAGCAATATGTGACAAACAAAGCTACTAAACTAAACTTAAAAACGATAACTAAAACCGGTATATACTCCTAAGTAATAGGGTTTAAAGTCAATATTATTATCTGTATAAGCATTAATTTGATACTTAAACATGGGCTCAAGATTAAATACAATTTTTTTGGTAATTTTATAATCAAGACCTAAACCTACATTGGTGCTAAAGCTTAATGGGTTTAAATTATTAGCTTCCCCAATACTGGTTTGAAACCCATCGGAGTTGACACGGATATCATTTGCACTTAAAATAAGCGTGCTCAAACCGCCAATCATATTTAAACCAAATCTTTTATTTAAAAGAGCATATTTTAATTCTAATGGTATTTCAAAATAATCTAAATTTTGACTCATAGTGCCGGGAATAACGCCACTTCTAGGAACAATCATAGTGCCATCGTCAGACATAGTGGGTGTTCCGGAAGGAGGAGTGTTTAATGTTCCTCTCCTGCCAACAGCAACAATGACGCCTCGAGTATTGTAATTTATAGATTTTAAAGCGGCAGTCGTACTAGCAGCAGCAAACTCAATATCGTTAGTTACATAACTTAAATCTACTTTATTTATTCCGGTTCTAACGCTTAATTTTTCAGTAACAGCATAGCTTACTTTTACACCATAGCTATAGTTTACATCACCTGATTTGGTGTTATCAGAAAATTGAGAATCAATAGAAGAGCCACCATTTAGTGAGTTATAATAAACAGGAGCAAAATTTGGAGACACTTCCCAACGGTTATCAAGAGTTTGTTTTTCAGAAGATGCAAGAGCGATTTCTTTTTCTTGAATAGCATCAAAAATGGATTTTTTATTTTCTTCTGCAGGTTCTATAACAGCAATTTCTGTTTCTGAAATCTCGGCGTCTATTTTATCTGGAGCAGTTGTTTTTATTTCTTTGGAAACTGTTTCTGCTATAATTGTTTCGGTTTTTTCTTTTTCAAGAATAGTATTTGCTGAGGTTTTTTCAGGGGTTGCAGTTTTTTGTTTTTTGTTTTCAGAAGTAATCGCCACATCAGAATCTATTAAAGAAGTAGTCTTTACTTTCGATTTTGGTTTTGATGTTTTATAGTTCTCTTTTTCTCCTTGATTTTCTCTTAATGATTTATTGGACGAAGTTGAAGATACTTGTACTTCATCAGGGGTTGCATTTTTCAAAATATCTTTAGCATTTGGAGTTGCATCTTTCTGCTCTTGCACCAGTACATCGGTATCCAAAAGCTGCGGGCTAGTTCTTTCTGTGCCGTTGCTTTCTTCATTAGTAATAGTTGTATTTGGAATGTTGTTGTTAAAAAAGTAATTGCCCACACTAAAAAACAAAAGAAAAAGTGCTGCAACACCTGCCATTTTGTACCAAATAGGGACAATTTTTCGGTTTCTCTTCTTTTTATGCAAAGCAGCCTCGATGTTTTCCCAAACAACAGGTGGTGGGGAAACCTCAAAGTTTTTGAATTGCTCTTTAAAAAGCTGATCTAGGTGCTTTTTTGTTTTCATTTATTAGTTGCTCTTTGCTTGAGCGGAATTATAATCTTCAATTTTTGTCTTTAAAATCATTCTTGCTCTTGCAAGGTTAGATTTGGAAGTGCCAGATGTAATGTTTAGCATTTCCGCAATCTCGTTATGTGAATATCCATCTAAAACATACAAGTTAAAAACCAATCGATATTGGTTTGGCAATTCTTGAATAATGTGGAGTAAAAAATCTAAGGATAAATTACTCTGTTCAATTTCTATTTCCTCCGGGTCTTCAATGGCTTCTTCATTAATAATTTCAAAAAAGCGTTCTTTACGATATTTTTGCAAAACCGTGTTAATGGTAATGCGTTTCATCCAACCTTCAAAGGAACCTTTGTGTTTGTATTGTTTTATAGACTTAAAAATAGTAAGAAATGCATCTTGGAGGTTATCTTGTGCCTCCACATAATTTCTTGAGTATTTTAAGCAAACAGAGAACAACTTACCGGAAAAAAGAACGTACAATTCTCCTTGCGCTTTTGCGTTTTCATTTTTACACTTTTCTATGAGTTCTTCTAAAGCCAAACTCTGCCCCGGGTTTTAGTTGTTTGTTGTACCTAGCAACACGGGAATAAAAAAATGCATCTACAAGTTATTACACTAAAAACAAGGTTCTTGACCTGTAGATGCAAAATATTTTATTTGGTTGCGTTGTGCGTTTTACTATTTAACTTTTAATTATGGAAATGGCTTCTTTTATTTTGGACTCTATTTCCTCCATAAGATCCGGATTGTCTAAAAGTATTGCTTTTACAGCATCTCTACCTTGACCTAATTTTGTGTCTTCATAGCTAAACCAAGAGCCGCTTTTTTTAATAATTTCAAAATCTACCCCAAGATCGATAATTTCACCCACTTTGGAAATTCCAGTACCATACATAATGTCAAATTCAGCGGTTCTAAACGGCGGAGCTACTTTGTTTTTAACCACTTTTACTTTCGTTCTATTTCCTTGTACTTCTCCATTACTGTCTTTTATTTGGGTAGAACGTCTTATGTCTAACCGTACGGAGGCGTAAAATTTTAATGCATTACCACCGGTTGTTGTTTCCGGATTCCCAAACATTACCCCTATTTTTTCACGTAATTGGTTAATAAATATAACGGTACAGTTGGTTTTACTTATCGAGCTTGTTAGTTTTCGTAAAGCCTGTGACATCAATCTGGCATGCAATCCCATTTTTGAATCGCCCATTTCTCCTTCAATTTCACTTTTAGGAGTTAATGCGGCTACAGAGTCAATAACCACAATGTCTATGGCACCACTTCGAATTAAGTTGTCCGTAATTTCTAAAGCTTGCTCACCATTATCCGGTTGTGAAATAATTAAATTTTCAACATCTACACCAAGGTTTTGGGCATACGTCCTGTCAAAAGCATGTTCGGCATCTATAAAAGCTGCAATGCCTCCTTTTTTCTGACTTTCGGCAATAGCGTGAAGAGTTAAAGTAGTTTTTCCTGAAGATTCTGGACCATAAATTTCTACCACCCGTCCTTTTGGTAATCCGCCCACTCCTAGAGCAATATCTAAACCTAAGGAGCCTGTAGAAATATATTCCACTTCCTGCACCGCTTGGTCGCCCATTTTCATTACAGTACCTTTTCCGTAGGTTTTGTCTAATTTATCTAGTGTAAGCTTTAGAGCTTTTAGTTTTGCTTCCATTTCTTTTTCGTTACTCATTGCATTTGTTTTTTTAGTATAAATATGATGCTAAAATAATACTTCTTTTCTTTCATAACAATAATTATGCGCAACCTTTTATTAGATTATACATCTTAATTATAATTATCTATATTTGGTAGCATCCATGAAAACAGCTAAACGCATTTTAATTTTGAATCGTACCGGTTTTGCAATTTCTATATCCATACATAGTAGTTGCAAAGTGGATGGTGGCTAACTTTATTAATAGAGAAGTGATTTAAACTTTTTTTAATTGGCTGAAAAAATTCCCTTTTTGCCCCATATTTGTTTTTTTTTCGTTCCGTAGCTAAGGCTATGCAACTCAAAAAAGCCTTCATATGGAACAAAAAATCATCATTTTTCGCTTCAATCAAAAAAGTTTAAATCACTTCAGAATTTGAATGATGAAAAAACAAATGAATATTAACGAATTAGCCGTTCGAAAAAAAGCATCAACTACCAATTTGATGCTTTTTTTAATGAAAAAACTATAGAAACACTTACTTTTGCCATGTGTTCTTCCAATTAGAACAAAATATATTTTCTCACTTAACTGTTTATAGCATGCAACTGTATAACACCCTAAGCGCAGAAGAAAGAGCCGAGCTTATTGATGAAGCCGGAAAACAACGACTCACGTTATCTTTTTATACCTACGCTAAAATTCAAGACCCTAAAGCATTTAGAGACGCCCTATTTTTAGCTTGGAATCCACTGGAGGTTCTTGGCAGAATTTATGTAGCATTTGAAGGAATAAACGCACAACTTTCTCTTCCCGCTGATGCTTTTTACACCTTTAAAAATCATATAGAAACCTATGATTTTATGCAAGGCATTCGCTTAAATATTGCGGTAGAACACGACGATCATTCCTTCTTAAAACTGACCATAAAAGTACGCAATAAAATAGTTGCCGATGGTCTGCAAGACGAAACCTTTGATGTAACAAACAGAGGTATCCATTTAAAAGCAAATGAGTTTAATGCTTTTTTAAACTACCCAAACACTATTGTGGTGGATATGCGAAACCACTACGAAAGTGAAATAGGACATTTTAAAGGCGCTATAACCCCGGATGTAGAAACCTTTAGAGAATCGCTTCCCATTATAGAAAATCAATTAGCCGACTTTAAGGAAAATAAAAATTTATTAATGTATTGTACCGGCGGTATACGCTGTGAAAAGGCAAGTGCATTTTTTAAACACAAAGGGTTTAAAAACGTGTACCAGTTAGAAGGAGGCATTATTGAATATACCAGACAAGTACAAGCAGAAAATCTGGAAAATAAATTTTTAGGAAAGAATTTTGTTTTTGACCATCGTCTTGGTGAGCGAATCACTAACGACATTGTTTCTAGATGCCATCAATGCGGAGAACCTTGTGATAACCATACAAACTGTATCAATGATGGATGCCACTTGTTATTTATACAATGTGACGCGTGTAAAGAAAAAATGGAAAATTGTTGCTCTTCCGATTGTTTGGAAGTAATTCACTTACCCATAGCAGAACAAGTAAAATTGCGAAAGGGAATTCAAAAAGGCAATATGATTTTTAGAAAAGGTAAATCCGAAGCCCTAAAATTTAAAAGCTCAGGAGCATTATCAGACCACAGTTTGGGAGTAGCGGAAAAACCAAAAAAAATTAGACAACGCATTGCCGTTAAAAAGGATTTGGTTGGTAAGGGCGAGCATTACTATACAAAATCGAAAGTAGGATTATTTTTAGTGGAACAGGACGCATTGTATGTAGGAGATAAAATTTGTATTTCAGGACCTACAACAGGAAATCAGGAACTTACTATAAACCAAATGTTTGTAAATGGCAGCCTAGCTAATTCAGCTAGAAAAGGCGATAAAGTAACCTTAAGTTTGCCATTTAAAATAAGAAAGTCTGATAAACTCTTCAAATTAAAACCCTAACTAATGGGAACAACACAAAAAATAGAATTAATGGCACCGGCTGGAAATTTTGAATCGCTTCAAGCAGCAATTCAGAACGGGGCAGATTCGGTTTATTTTGGTGTAGAACAGCTCAATATGAGAGCACGTGCTTCTATAAATTTTACTTTAGAAGATGTATCGGAAATTGTAAAACGATGTAATGCTGCGAAAATGCGAACGTATTTAACTTTAAATACCATTATTTATGACCACGACCTTTCGTTAGTTAAAACCCTTTTAAACAAAGCAAAAGAAGTTGGTGTAACGGCTGTAATTGCCTCTGACCAAGCAGTAATAGCTTCTGCCAGAGAAATGGGAATGGAAGTACATATTTCCACACAACTTAATGTAACCAATATAGAAACCGTTAAGTTTTATAGCCTTTTTGCTGATACGATGGTGCTTTCACGCGAATTGAGTTTGCGGCAGGTAAAAAACATTACTAGTCAAATTAAGAAAGAACAAATAAAAGGACCCTCAGGCAAATTAGTTGAAATAGAAATATTTGGTCACGGTGCTTTGTGTATGGCTGTTTCCGGCAAATGTTATTTAAGTTTACATTCTACTAATTCTTCAGCAAATCGTGGTGCTTGTAAACAAAATTGTAGAAAAAAATATACCGTAATCGATCAAGAAACCGGATTTGAAATAGCATTAGAAAATGAATACATGATGTCGCCCAAGGACCTTTGTACTTTGGATATTCTTGACCAAGTTATAAATGCGGGCATTCAAGTTTTAAAAATAGAAGGCCGCGGCAGAGCGCCTGAATACGTGGCTACCGTAATAAAAACGTATCGAGAAGCTATTGATGCCTATTATTTACATACCTATTCAAAAGAAAAAGTAGTAAATTGGATGGAACGCCTAAACTCGGTTTACAACCGTGGCTTTTGGTCAGGATACTATCTCGGTCAAAAATTAGGGGAATGGAGCAACCACAATGGTTCAGAAGCCACCCAAAAGAAAATATATATTGGCAAAGGCACACACTATTTTCCGGAAGCAGGAATAGCAGAGTTTAAAGTGGAAGCTTTTGAAATAAATAAAGGCGACAAAATATTGATAACAGGACCAAGCACAGGAGTGCAAGAACTTGTCATTGAAGAAATGTTTGTAAACGATATGCCTTTTGAAAAAGCAATAAAAGGCGATCAGATTACCTTAAAATTACCTTTTAGAGTGAGAATGTCGGATAAATTGTATAAAATGACTAAAGTATAATGGTTATAGTCACCTTACAAAGAGCGAAGTGTATCGGGTGTAATTACTGTGTAGAAATGGCGCCGAAACATTTTCAAATGTCCACAAAAGATGGAAAGAGCGTTTTATTAAAATCCACCAATAACAAAGGGTTTTTTACATTAAAAACAAACAACACAAACATTTTAGAAGTTGTTGAAGCAGCAGAAAAGGCGTGTCCTGTTAAAATAATTTCAGTAAAACTTACGGGTTAGGATTTTAATCAAAGGAATCAACAATTTAGAAGGACATTTTTAGTTATTTGCAGTTTAGAGTTGGAAAGAAAATCAACTAGGGTTGGTTAAAAAAGTAATATATTTACATTTTAGAAAAAAGAAAAGTTAAAAAAGGAACAAATACCACAAAAAAGAGAAACCAATATGGGCTGTACAAGCTGTAGTAGTAAAGGCGGACAACCGAAAGGATGTAAAAACAATGGCACTTGTGGCACCGATGGCTGCAATAAGCTAACGGTTTTTGATTGGTTAGCTAATATGTCTTTGCCTGATAATCAAGAACCCTTTAATTATGTAGAGGTACGATTTAAAAATGGTCGAAAAGAATTTTTTAAAAATGCAGATAATTTAACCCTAAGCGTGGGTGATGTGATTGCCACCGAAGCTGCTTCGGGTCATGATATTGGTATAGTGTCGCTCACCGGAGAATTAGTGCGGGTACAAATGAAAAAGAAACGCGAAAAAATTGACGATTCCAGTTTGAAAGTGTATCGAAAAGCCTCTCAAAGAGATATCGATATTTGGCAAAAAGCAAGAGATAGAGAAGAGAGCATAAAAGTAAGAGCAAGACAAATAGCTATTCGATTAGGCTTAAGCATGAAAATTTCAGATGTGGAATTTCAAGGTGACGCTTCCAAAGCTATTTTTTATTACACCGCAGAAGAGCGCGTTGATTTTAGAGAATTAATAAGAGAGTTTGCACAAGAATTTTCTACACGTATTGAAATGAAACAAGTAGGATTTCGGCAAGAAGCCTCTCGCCTTGGAGGAATTGGCTCTTGCGGGCGTGAGCTTTGTTGTTCTACTTGGCTCACCGATTTTAGATCGGTAAATACCTCTGCCGCTAGATACCAACAACTATCCCTAAACCCTCAAAAGCTTGCAGGGCAGTGTGGGAAGTTAAAATGTTGCCTGAATTATGAACTGGATACGTATATGGATGCGCTAAAAGATTTTCCTAATACAGAAACCAAGCTATTCACAGAAAAAGGAACAGCAGTATGTCAAAAAATAGATATTTTTAAAGGAATTTTGTGGTATGCTTACGAAGGCGAATGGATGAATTGGCACCAATTATCTACACAAAAAGCAAATGAAATTATAGGTATCAATAAAGACAATAAAAAAGTGGCAGGTCTTGAGGCTTATGCTATAGAAGTTGTTGCCGCTGAAGAAACGGTGTACAACAATGTGGTGGGTCAAGATAGTTTAACACGGTTTGACAAGCCAAAAAGCACAAAAAAGAGGTCCAAAAATAAAAGAAAAAGAAAACCACAAAGAGATGCGTAATATAGGAGTGCTTTTCTTGATTTTGAATGTGTGTTATGGTTGTACCACCAATGAAGTATATAGCGAATATAAATCACTTCCTAGATATTGGCCAAAAGAGGAAATCGTACAATTTAATTTGGCTAATCTCGACACAACCACAAATTATCATGTGTTTTTAAACATCAGAAACACCAATGCGTTCAAATTCAACAATTTATTTTTAATTGTGAAGATGAATTTTCCCAATGGAAAAGTGATTACCGATACCTTAGAATATCAAATGGCAAAACCCGATGGTACTTGGTTGGGCATTGGCAGTTCCATAAAAGAAAATAAATTGTGGTACAAAGAAAATATCCGGTTTTTTGAAAAAGGGGTATATACTTTGCAAGTAGAACAAGCAATGCGCAATAAGAATTCTGTAGAAGGCGTTACTAATTTAGAGGGAATAACCGATGTGGGAATAAGCATAGAAGCAAGTAATAAGCAATAAGACGACATGGCAACAAAGAAAACTAAAAAATCTACATCACCCATTGGAAAGCATATACGAACCTTCTGGAAACTATTTGTAGGAGTAATGGGTTTCATAATTTTACTTTTTTTATTAGCCTCTTGGGGCGTTTTCGGATCCTTGCCAACCTTTGAAGAATTAGAAAATCCCGAAACAAATCTTGCCACAGAAATTGTTTCTTCCGATGGGCAAACCCTTGGAAAATTTTACAGAGAAAACCGTACCCCTATAAAATATGATGATTTACCAGAACACTTGGTTCAAGCACTTATTTCTACAGAAGACGAGCGCTTTTACAGCCATTCCGGAATTGATGCGAAAGGAACCTTAAGAGCAGCTATATTTCTTGGTAAAAAGGGTGGTGCCAGTACCATAACCCAACAGTTAGCAAAGCAGCTTTTTACCGGCGAAGGTTCTAGAAATACCTTGTCCAGAATTACGCAAAAAGTTAAAGAATGGGTTATTGCCACGAGGTTAGAAAGGCAATACACAAAAGAGGAAATTATAACGATGTATCTTAACAAATACGATTTTTTAAATCAAGCGGTAGGCATTCGGTCAGGATCAAGAATTTATTTTGGTAAAGAGCCCAAAGATCTTACTACTGTTGAGGGAGCAATGTTAGTAGGAATGTTGAAAAACTCGTCACTTTACAATCCATTACGAAGAGAAGCATTAGTAAAAAACCGCAGAAACGTGGTGTTAGGACAAATGGAGAAAAATAATTTTTTGTCCAAAGAAGTGAGAGACTCTTTACAGCAACTTCCCTTAGCACTAAATTACAATCCCGAAGGGCATGATGAAGGGTTAGCCACTTATTTCAGAGAATTTACCAGAGCAGAAATCCAAAAATGGATTGACAAAAATCCAAAACCCGATGGCAGCAAATACAATATTTATAGAGATGGTCTAAAAATATATACTTCTATTGATTCAAAAATGCAAGAGTATGCCGAAGAAGCCTTAACCAAGCATATTGCAAATCTTCAAGAAGAATTTAATAAACAAAATGTAAAAAACAAAACAGCACCATTCCGTGATATTTCAGAAGAAGAAACAAAAAGTATATTAAATTCTGCCATGCGCAGAAGCGATAGATGGCGAATATTAAAAAATCAAGATAAAACAGACGAAGAAATTAAAGAATCCTTTTATAAGGAAACAGAAATGCGCGTTTTTTCCTGGAAAGGAGATATAGACACCATAATGAAACCTATTGATTCCATTCGTTATTACAAATCCTTTTTACAATCTTCCATGATGTCCATGAACCCTCAAACAGGAGAGGTAAAAGTTTGGGTTGGAGGGATAGATTATAAGCATTTTAAGTATGATATGGTTAAAACCGGTAAACGGCAAGTGGGTTCTACCTTTAAGCCATTTATTTATGCCACTGCCATTGACCAACTACATATGTCGCCCTGCGATACTTTGCCTAATACGCCATATACCATCGAACAAGGAAAATATGGTTTATTAAAACCGTGGACACCTAAAAATTCTAGCAATAAATATGGAGGTATGGTCACATTAAAGTCTGCATTAGCACAATCCATAAACGTTATTTCAGCTAACCTTGTAGATAAAACGGGGCCACAACCGGTAATTGATTTGGTAGAAAAATTAGGAATCGATGTTACCAACATGCCCGCACAACCTTCCATAGCTTTAGGAACTCCCGATGTTAGTCTTTATGAAATGGTTGCTGCGTATAGTGTTTTTGTTAATGAAGGAATTTATGTAGAACCCGTAATTATAAATAGAATAGAAGATAAAAACGGGACTGTTTTATTTCAACACGTACCTAAAACCAGAGATGTGTTGAGTAAAGAGGCAGCTTATGTTACCACTAGTTTGATGGAAGGAGTTACCCAAGGCGGCTCCGGCGGAAGACTAAGAACCACTTGGGCGGTTAACGATCCTTTTTATAAATCGGTTATGACCGGATATCCTTATGCACTTACAAATCCTATAGCCGGAAAAACGGGAACCACACAAAACCAAAGTGATGGTTGGTTTATGGGAATGGTACCCAATTTAGTTACAGGAGTATGGGTAGGAGCAGAAGATAGAGCATCCCATTTTCCTGGAATACGATATGGACAAGGTGCTACAATGGCATTGCCAATTTGGGGGGGCTTTATGAAATCCTGTTATGAAAATGAAGAATTGGGCGTTTCAAAAGAAGCTTTTAAACGTCCTGCAAATCTTTCCATAGAAACCGATTGCAACAAATGGAAACAAAGAAATGACGAGGAATTAATTGACGAATTTAGTTTTTAAAAAATATGATTAGAAAAGTAGTACCTAATGTTACGCAAGCGTGTCAAGGCATCAAAAACGGAATGACTCTTATGTTTGGAGGCTTTGGTTTAAGTGGGATTCCGGAAAACGCTATAGCACAAATAGTAAAATTAAACAAAAACCATTTAACTTGTATTTCTAATAATGCAGGCGTAGATGATTTTGGTTTGGGACTTTTACTACAAAAGAAACAAATAAAAAAAATGATTTCTTCTTATGTAGGAGAAAATGCTGAGTTTGAAAGACAAATGCTTAGTGGTGAGCTGGATGTAGAACTCATTCCTCAAGGAACCCTTGCACAACGATGCCAAGCAGCACAAGGAGGTTTTCCCGCTTTTTATACGCCGGCTGGATATGGTACCGAAGTAGCAGAAGGAAAAGAAACTCGAGAATTCAACGGAAAATGGTACGTACTGGAAAAAGCTTTTGAAGCAGATTTTGCATTTATCAAAGCTTGGAAAGGCGACGAAGCCGGAAACCTTATCTTTAAAGGAACTGCCAGAAATTTTAACCCCAATATGTGTGGTGCAGCAAAAATTACGGTGGTTGAGGTAGAGGAACTTCTTCCGGCAGGAGCATTAGACCCCAATCAAGTACATATTCCCGGAATTTTTGTACAACGCATCTTTCAAGGTGAAAATTATGAAAAACGAATTGAGCAATTGACAGTGAGAAAAAGAAATTAAGTTAGAAGTAAAAAGTACCCAAATTAAGTTAGTAGTACAAAGGTAGAAGTACGATGTATTTTTTTCACTTTCTAACTTCTAACTTCTAACTTCTAACTTCTAACTTCAAACCTTAAACTTTAAAATTATGGCATTATCTAAAGAGCAAATAGCAAAACGCATCGCAAAAGAAGTAAAAGACGGATATTACGTCAACCTAGGAATTGGCATCCCCACTTTGGTAGCCAACTTTGTGCGTGAAGACATTAATGTGGAATTTCAAAGCGAAAACGGTGTGTTGGGTATGGGGCCTTTTCCTTTTGAAGGCGAGGAAGATCCCGATTTAATTAATGCTGGAAAGCAAACCATTACAACCCTTCCCGGAGCTTCTTTTTTTGATTCCGCTATGAGTTTTTCCATGATTAGAGGGCAGCACGTAGATCTAACCATATTAGGCGCTATGGAAGTTTCAGAACTTGGCGACATTGCCAACTGGAAAATTCCCGGAGTTATGGTCAAAGGTATGGGTGGTGCTATGGACTTAGTTGCCTCAGCTGATAACATTATTGTAGCAATGATGCATACCAATAAAGCAGGCGAATCCAAACTTCTTAAAAAATGCACGTTGCCACTTACCGGCGTTGGTTGCGTAAAAAAAGTGGTAACTAATCTTGCTGTTCTAGAAATTACCAAAAATGGATTTCAACTTTTAGAAAGAGCTCCGGGAGTTAGTGTTGAAGAAATTGTAGATGCCACAGAAGGAAATTTAATTATTAATGGCAAAATTCCTGAGATGGTATTTTAATAAATATAGCATTACCTTTTACATACCGCCCTCTTAGAGTGGCGGTTTTTTTATGTCTTTTTTGTAAGAAAATACTGAGTAAATGAACAAGAATGTTAAATTTTTATGCATTTCATCGAATTTATACGCCTTTAATCGTTATAATAGTAAAATTCTTCACACTTTAGCAGTCCCTAAATCAACCAGCTTAATGTAAGCTAGAGTACGTTACAAAAATGAAAAACTAATAGGATAACGAAAATGAGAAAAGAGAATCATGTTTTCGGAAAAATGTACAAAAAAGTTAAACCTACTTTAATTTTAGTTAATAGTGTACTTTATGTTGCCAAAAAAGTTTTTTTATTGATGTAGCTAAAAAGTAAAACCCCAGATCTGTTGACATTTTCAGATCTAAAGGTCAATCCCGTTCTTTGTGAGGTTAGAACGGGATTTTTTTATGCGTTAAAGTTTTGTAATAAGGAAGATTAGAAAAACTTTGTTTAAGAAGTGAAAGCCGTTATGCTATTTGACCTGTCCTAAAAAAACTATACCATTGCTTTTTGATACTTTATTATGAATATTTAAAACCAATAAAATGCATACCTTTAACCAACTATCAAAAATAAATAAATGCGTTTCCTCGGCAACATACGCTTACGCTACACCAAAACCGAAACCCAAGGGCTTACCATACTGGAAGAGAATCATTACTATCCTTTTGGGTTAAAACACAACGGCTATAACAGCGACTATAAAATTTTTGAATTTAATGATGGCACCAACACCGTAGTGTTAACTCCTGTTACGCCTAATAGGAAGGAGACGTATAAGTACAAGTACGGAGGAAAGGAACTGCAAAGTGAGTTCGGCATTGAGATGTACGACTTCGGGGCTAGAAATTATGACCCTGCCCTTGGCAGGTGGATGAACATAGATCCTCTTGCGGAAAAAATGAGAAGGCACTCACCATATAATTATGCATTTAACAACCCCATTTATTTTATTGACCCGGATGGGATGGCACCAAAACCTAGTGAAGATGATAATGAAGAATCATTACGAGATCGTGTGAATGCCATAGCACAGATGACAAGGGTAAATACTTCGGGTAATGATGCTTTGCAGGTCGATTCATTGGCTGGTAATAATAGTAGTGAAGAAGGTGGGAGTGATGATAGTGGGAGTGATGCTTCTGGGGAAGATGGCGAGCCTATCGACCCTCCCAAATATAAAAAAGGAGATTTCACCAGAATGATGTTAAAATCCATCGTAAATTCAAGTCAAGATTGGTCAGCAAATCAACTGTTAATTGGGAATGCTGTAACTTCTGCAGGAGCTCCTTTAATTGATAAAAGCTCCTCTCTTGCAAAAGCGATTTTTCCAAAAAGTAAAGTAGTGGGAGACGCTAGTCGAAATACTTCTTTGTCTTCATTATTTGCAAGTAGGGTTTTAAGTAATAAAGGAAGTTGGTCTTGGCTACCAAAAGCTACATCTTTAGGTGGACAAATAGGACGTGTTGTCCCAATAATTGGATATATTCTCACTGGCTATGATATTGCAACTTTCCCATGGAGCGCGGCTTTCAAAGATTATACGATTCGAGGAGCCTATGAAAGCGTATATCGAATAAATAATATGACTAATAAAAATTTAAATTCTAATAATTGGAGCGTGTTTCCAACTGGTCCAAAAGAAAAACCATAACTATGCAAATTTACAATCAAATATTAGAAATTTTGCCGAAGTCATTTTGGAAAGATAAATCAGTTATAAATAAGAATACTGAGTTAGAAGAAGATTTAGGAATAACTGGCGATGATGCTGATGAATTTCTTTACGATTATTCTAAAAAGTTTAATGTAGATATGAGTGACTTTGTGATTAATGATTATTTCCTTGCAGAGGGAGAAGATCCTTTTCAAATCGTATCATCTTGGCTATTAGGAAAAAAAATAAAGAAAAATGGTCGGAAGCGATTAACTCTAGGTCATCTTGAAGACGCAGTGAAAAAAGGAAAGTTATTGTAAGATTATATAGTCTAAAATTTAAGTGTAATAGAAGTCAAATATCCCAATATTAAATGAACACAATAAGATTAGTGAATATGAAGATAAAAATGGAAATGTAGAACGAAATATGACGCCCTAAACCGCCTTACCAACGCCATTTACGGCAAACCGAGCAATAGCGTAAAACTTACCCACAACTACAACGAGTGGCTCACTTACGACAAAAACGGCAACATCCTCACCCTAGACCGCAACGGCATTAGCGATAGCTATTTTGACCTCATTAAAATTGACCAGTTAACCTACGAATATGCCAATAACAACTCCAACCTACTCGTAAAGGTAACAGATGATACCCAAAATTTAGCCGGCTTTAAAAAGGGAAACCCCACCTCAGATAATGATTTTACCTATGATGCCAACGGCAACCTTATAACAGATAAAAACAAAAATATCACCGCCATTACTTACAACCATCTCAACCTACCCACAAAAATCACGTTTAACGGCGATGCCAACCAATATACTTCGTATCTTTATAAAGCTACTGGCGAGAAAATACAGGGCGGAGCGTTAAAAACCAGCGCAGGTATCTGTTTTAGAGAACTTGCCTGCTAGCTGCGCAGAGAAAAAGCAAAACGAATTTGGCGTAGCTATGAAGATAGGATTCTTTCCATACCAATATGTGGAATTCCGTCTTCTAAGTAGCCCTTACCAACTTCTTTATAACCATGTGCTTTATAAAACTTAACGAGGTATTGCTGTGCAGAAAGATGAATTTTTGCCGTGTTAAAATGGTTTTCTACTGCTTTATTTGCCGCTTTCATTAATTCGTGACCAAAACCATTTTTTCGTTCTGATTGTTTTACAACAACACGACCTATGCTCGCATCTTTAAAATAATTGCCTGGGCCAAAAATGCGTGCATAAGCAACAATACTTTTGTTTTTAAAAGCAAACAAATGAAGTGCCTTTGCATCTTTTCCGTCGATATCCTGATAAACACAATCTTGTTCTACTACAAAAACCTCAGCGCGAAGTTGCAAGATTTCATACAATTCGTCAGTAGTGAGTTGCGCAAAAGTTTTCAGGTGGAACTGCAGAGACATAAAATTTTTTTTGCTAAATTAGCTATTTTCGTAACAAAAGAATACAATAGCGGTAAAATAAAGCCTAATCCTGTACTATAATATCCTTACTTTTTTCTTCTTTGTCATATTCCGGCTGTATGGTAATATGGTTGATATTAAATTGATGAAAAAGCAATTCCTCCAGCTGTATTAGAGTTCTATCAAATTCTGAAATCGTTACATCTTTGTGAAATTCTAAGTGTGCCTCTAGATGAATTTCATCTTCATTAAGTTGCCAAATATGAATATGATGTATGCTTTTTACTTGTGCTATTTGGTTTACTACTTTGGTAATTTCCTCTACCGGAACCTCTTCGGGAGTAAAAAGCATTAACACCTTGAAACTCTTTTTTAATAAATCATACCCTACAAATATGAGATAAATTGCTATGCCTAAAGTAAGTACACTATCTACCCACCAAATTTTGTAAAATTTCATTAACAACCCTCCTATCAAAACCGCTACAGAGGCTGTCATATCTGTAAATAAATGCAAATATGCCGATTTCATATTCATATTTATTTTTGCATCTTTATGAAGAAGCAGTACACTTAACCCATTCACAACAATGCCTAAAGCTGCTAACCAAATAACCAGCTCACTTTCAATTTCTTGTGGCGAATAAAATCGTTTTATCGCTTCAAAAATTAAAATAATGGCAACAATAATCAAAGTGGCGGCATTTATAAATGCTGCAATAATTTCAGCGCGTTTGTAACCAAAAGTTCGTTTGTGTGATGCTTTTTTTTTCGCTAATTTATTGGCTATGTAACTGATAAGTAAAGAAAGTACATCGCTAAAATTATGTAATGCATCGGAAAGTAAAGCTAAGCTTCCCGAAACCAATCCCCCAATTACTTGTGCTGCAGTAATTAAAATGTTTAAAAAAATAGATAAAAGTAAATTGCTTCCTTTTACTTCTGATGATTTAGGATGGTTGTGGTTGTGAGACATTGGGATGGGAACCTATTTTTATTGTAATATATAAAACAACTAATTACAAGCAATTTTATTTACTCTATTTTGATGTCTTCCTCCCTCAAAAGCGGTATCTAAAAAGGTAGCAACCATTTCCAGGGCTTGAGGTTTTGATACAAATCTGGCGGGAATGCTAAGTATATTTGCATCATTATGTTGTCTTGCTAAAGCGGTAATTTCTTTTGTCCAACACAAGGCAGCTCTCACTTTTTGATGTTTGTTGGCGGTCATGGAAGCGCCGTTTCCGCTTCCGCAGATAATGATTCCTAAATCTACATTTCCATTTTCCACATCTATTGCCACCGGGTGAACAAAATCAGGATAATCTACACTGGAGGATTCATCTGTCCCATAATTGAATACATCAATACCTCTTTCTTTTAAAAGAGAAATAATAGCAAATTTATATTCGGTTCCGGCGTGATCGTTTCCTATGGCTATTTTCATTTTTTTTGTGTTTTTTAAACTTTTTTAAACCTTTACGAAGTTACCTATTTTATTCATTAGTAGCATATAATTAAACCAATAAATACAATTCAAAATATAGATTATTTCATTACAATCCGGTTTATGAACAAGAATAAAACCAATTGTTAACTTCTATTTACAATAGCTTAATATTTAGGTAATTATTTGTTTACATAAATTGTTTATAATTGTTAGTCAAAAATCAAGAACTAAAGTTGTGTAGTTAAAATAAATTTATAATAAGCACTTTTATTTGTATTTTACAACAAAAGCTATCCTTAGTTATGAATTAGTTTTACCTTAAAATTCTTCTCTTATAAACATAAAATATTTTCTTTTTTATTAAATATTCTTGGTTAACTCAAGTTATAGACAACAGTTAATTAAAGAACCTATATTCTTATTTTTCAAGTACTTCAAATGCTAATAAAATGTTAATAAATTTATGTAAAAAAGATTTTTTAAAAATAACAAGAAATGGTTCAAAAAGTTATGCTATAAATTAACAGACAATAATAAGCATCATTTCTTTTAATTTAATTTTAAAAAAAAATAATGAATGGTATATAGTTGTTTATAAGTTAAACAATATGAAGCATTTTATTGTTGTTCAGTCTATCTAAAATTTCATTTACTTTAGAAATGTCATTTAGATGTACCATTAATCGTATTCCCCCGATAGCATTGGAATGAAAAGGAAGCACACTTATCATCGTCTCATTTTGAAAAAAATAAGAAATTCCTTCTTGTTCTAAAAGCAATTTTAAAACCATATATTCATGGGAATAAGTGAAAACGGCTACAACTTTAAAGTTTTTCATTTTAAAATTTATTTAAGTATGTAATAACCAATCAACGTATTACAAGGGATGCCAACTACTAAGTTAACAAAACTTTAATCCTAAAACTATTTATATTGATTTTTATACCGTAATTTTAACACATTAAAAATGAACGATGAATGACAAAAAATAAAAAAAAGAAAAGTCACAATTTACTACCCAATCTTTCCGAAAGTATTTTAAAAATTCTAAACCAGGATTCCAATAAAACATTCAATTATAAACAAATAGCTGCAAAGCTAGGCGTTGATGATGCAAGTAGTAGAAACCAAATTATAAAAAAATTAAAGGACTTACAAGGAAAAGAAAAAGTACAGGAAATAGAAAGAGGTAAATACCAATTGATAAGAAGTAAAGACTATCTGATAGGTAAATTAGATATGGCAGGAAGAGGTCAAGGCTATGTTATTGTTGAAGATCAGGAAATAGATGTTTTTATTGCAAATAACAATTTACATAAAGCACTTCATGGAGATACTGTGGAAGTATATGTTTTTAGAAGAAAAAAGAACGGAAAAACAGAAGGAGAGATTACTAAAATAATTAAACGAAATAAAACCGAATTTGTAGGGGTTATTCAAATGCAACAAAACTTTGGTTTTGTGGAAATGACAGACCCAAAAATGTACACCGATATTTTTATACCTAAAAATAAATTTAACGAAGCGCAAGATGGGGATAAAGTACTAGTGTCTCTAGATGATTGGCCTGAAAAAGCCGATTCTCCTTTTGGTTCTGTATTAAAAGTATTAGGAAAACCAGGGGAGCATAACACCGAAATTCACTCCATATTAGCGCAATATGGATTACCTTATGATTTTCCGGAAGAAGTAGAATCGTTTGCAAATAAAATGGATACTTCTATAAAAGCAGAAGAAATTAAAAAAAGAAGAGATATGCGCGATGTGCTTACCTTTACTATTGATCCTGCCGATGCAAAAGATTTTGATGATGCCCTATCTTTCCAATATTTAGAAAATGGTAACTATGAAATAGGTATTCATATAGCCGATGTTTCGCATTATTTAAAACCGGGAACTATTCTCGATGATGAAGCGTATGAACGTGCCACTTCAGTTTATTTAGTAGATAGAGTGGTGCCAATGCTACCAGAAATTTTATCCAACAATGCTTGCTCTTTAAGACCAAATGAAGAAAAATACACCTTTTCATCAGTTTTTGAAATCAACCAAAAAGCAGAATTAAAAAAACAATGGTTTGGTAAAACAGTAACGAATAGTGATGCGCGTTTTGCTTATGAAGAAGCACAACAAATTATTGAAACTGGAAAAGGAGAAATACCATCTGATATTTCTTTGTCTGGAAACACCTATAAAGTTAAAGAAAATATTGTTGAAGCAATAATTACTTTAAACAAATTAGCGAAAGTATTACGCCGAAAACGCATGCAAAATGGTGCTATTTCCTTTGATAAAGTGGAAGTAAAATTTAAGATAGACGAAAAAGCAAATCCGTTAGGAATTATTTTTAAAATAAGTAAGGAAGCTAACCATATGATTGAAGAGTTTATGCTACTAGCTAATAAAAAAGTAGCAGAATTTATAGGTAAACAATCCCCTAAAAAAACATTTGTATATAGAGTACACGACGAACCTAATGATGAAAAAATAGCAGCTTTAGAAGGAATTATCAAACGTTTTGGGTATAAATTAAATACAAAAGACAAACACTCTACAAGCATTTCCTTAAATAAATTATTAGCTGATGTTGCAGGTAAAAAGGAACAAAACCTCATAGACACTCTTGCTATTAGAAGTATGAGTAAGGCAGAATACACCACCCAAAACATAGGACATTACGGTCTTGCATTCGACTATTATACACACTTTACTTCACCCATACGTCGGTATCCGGATGTTATGGTACATCGTTTATTACAACACTACCTCGATGGAAAAGAATCGGTTAAGGCGGATGAATATGAAGAAAAATGCAAACATTCCAGCGAAATGGAAAGCCTTTCCTCCAATGCAGAACGCGATAGCATCAAGTATATGCAAGTAAAATATATGATTGATCATAAAGACAAAGAATTCCTGGGCGTCATTTCAGGGGTTACCGAGTGGGGTATTTATGTAGAAATTGTGGAAAACAAATGCGAAGGCATGGTAGGTTTACGCGATTTAAAAGATGACCATTATCAATTTGATCGAGATGAATACGCTGTTATTGGAAGCAAAACCAAAAACGTGTACCAACTAGGTGACGAGGTGTATGTAAAAGTAAAAAACGCCGATTTAGTAAAAAAACACTTAGATTTTACTATGATTGGAAAACACGAATATGTAGAAAATTAATTTCAAGAGTGTCGTTTTATAAACTTTTGGTAACTTTGGACAAATCCCCTTAGTTTATGATGGAAGACATTTTAGCGGCAATTCCCTTAGGATTATTTCTTGCCTTCCTTGTTGGTCCTGTATTCTTTGTGCTTTTGGAAACAAGTGCTATAAAAGGCTTTAGAGCAGCTATATCCTTAGATTTAGGGGTTGTTTTTGCAGATTTTATATTTATTTTAATAGCTTATTTTAGTACCAATCAATTATTAGAAAAAATAAAAGATGACCCTGCATTATATATTTTTGGGGGCGTGCTTTTATTAACCTATGGCATTATTTCCTTACTAAAAAATAGAACCAGTTATCTTCGCACAACCGATCCAACAGTCATTATTATTAATAAAAAAAATTACTTAACCCTTTTTATAAAAGGATTTGTATTAAACTTTATTAATGTTGGTGTTTTGGGTTTTTGGTTAGGTCTAATTATAGTCTTTGGCCCTCAGCTAGAAATGGATAGAGGAAGAATGACCGTTTTCTTCGGGTCGGTTTTAGCAACCTATTTAGTAATTGATATCGGAAAGATTTTACTCGCAAAAAAACTTAACAAAAAACTTACCCCATATCGTATCTACCAGTTAAAACGAATCATTAGTATTGTCCTTATTATTTCCGGATCGATTTTATTAATAAAAGGCGTTTTCCCCAAACAAATACACGACACTATAGAAACCCAGATAGAGAGAAGGATTCCCACGATATAAAAAACTCCTTCAATTTTCATTGAAAGAGTTTAATTTTTTGAGGCATCGTCCGGACTAATCGTTGAGAAATTTTTAATAATAGTTTTGTAAATTTTAAAAAATGAGATGACGTCCACGCCTACGCTTCGAAGGTATCGGTATAAACAAAAAGACTCCTTCAATTTTCATTAAAAGAGTTCTTTTACATTTTGAGGCATCGTCCGGATTCGAACCGGAGTAAACGGTTTTGCAGACCGGCGCCTAGCCACTCGGCCACGATGCCAATAAGAGAGCGCAAATGTAAAAAAAATTGCTCTCAAAAACTATCTTATTTTTAAAATTACCGTTTTGCTTTCATAATAACCACTACTTCAGCTACATTACCACCTATCGGAGGATTTACTTTTGATATTCCCACTTTAATGACATTTACTAAAATAAGTTCATTAAAAATACGGCTTATAATGCGCTTACCCACGTGTTCCAATAGTTTAGATCGAATGGCCATTTCTTCTTTTATAATACGATTTAAATGCACGTAATCTACAGTATCCTTTAAGGCATCAGTAGTAGCAGCTTCAGCCAAACTAGCTTTTACTTTCAAATTCACAAAATACTCTGAACCTATTTGTCCTTCTTCAACCAAACAGCCGTGGAAGGCATATATTTTTACTTTTTTTAATCGAATACTTCCCATAGTATGGATTTTTAGCAAAGATACTTTTTTCTGAAAGGTCTAGCTTTTTATTTTTTAAAACAATACGTAAGATGCTACTTTATCCTTTTCACCTTACCAAAAAGTCACATTATTTTTTGATACCTTTGTGCACTATTTTTAAATTATGGCAAAAGAAGAAAAACCGCTTAATTTTATTGAGCACATTATAGAACAAGATTTAAAAACCGAAATTACAAAAGAAAAACTTCGTTTTCGTTTCCCCCCGGAACCTAACGGTTATTTACACATAGGTCATGCTACCGCAATATGTTTGAATTTTGGACTTGGTTTAAAATACCAGGCTCCGGTAAACCTTCGTTTTGACGATACCAATCCGGTAAAAGAAGAACAAGAATTTGTAGATGCTATTAAAAAAGATGTTTCCTGGCTTGGATTTTCGTGGGATAAAGAATGCTACGCCTCTGATTATTTTCAACAATTATACGATTGGGCAATTCAATTAATAAAAGACGGAAAAGCCTATGTCGATTCGCAAACCTCTGCACAAATAGCCGATCAGAAAGGTACGCCGTCAACATCAGGGAAAGAAAGCCCTTTTCGCAGCCGAAGTGTTGCGGAAAACCTAGAGCTTTTTGAAAAAATGAAAAATGGCGATTTCGCCGAAGGCACTCATGTGCTAAGAGCAAAAATAGATATGAACGCGTCTAATATGTTGATGCGCGATCCTGTAATATATCGTGTACTGCACAAACACCACCACAGAACGGCAAATCATTGGAAAATATATCCTATGTATGACTGGACACACGGTGAGAGTGATTACTTAGAACAAGTATCGCATTCTTTTTGTACGCTTGAATTTTTACCCCATAGAGAGCTTTACGATTGGTTTCTAGACCAAGTATATAACCCGGAATTAATAAGGCCTAAGCAACGCGAATTTGCACGTAGAAACTTAAGTCATACCGTGGTAAGTAAACGTAAACTATCACAGTTAATTGAAAATGGCATAGTAAACTCCTGGGACGACCCCAGAATGCCAACGATTTCGGGTTTAAGAAGAAGAGGATATACCCCAACTTCCATTAAAAATTTTGCAGATAGTATTGGCGTAGGTAAAAGAGACAATCTTATAGATGTTTCCCATTTAGAGTTTTGTGTTAGAGAAGATTTAAATAAAATTGCACCACGAGTTATGGCGGTTTTAGATCCTGTAAAAGTTGTAATTTCTAACTATCCCGAAGGAAAAGTGGAATGGTTAGAAGCAGAAAATAATCCAGAACAGGAACAAGCAGGAAGCAGAGAAATTCCCTTTTCAAAAGAAATATACATAGAAAGAGAAGATTTTAAAGAAGCAGCAAACAATAAATTTTTTCGATTAACGCTAGGAAAAGAAGTTCGTTTAAAAAACGCCTACATCATTAAAGGAGAAAGTGTCGTAAAAGACGAAATGGGAAATATTGCCGAAATACATTGCACCTACGATACAGAGAGCAGGAGCGGAAGTGGCACAGAAGCATCGCAACGAAAGGTAAAAGGAACGTTGCACTGGGTATCTATAGCACACGCTATTTCTGCTGAAGTTAGGCTTTATGACCGGCTTTTTACTGTAGAATCGCCAGATACAGACAAAGAGAAAGATTTTTTAGAATTTGTTAATCCCGATTCGCTACAAGTCATTATTGGGTTTTTAGAACCTAGCCTTCAAAATGCCAAAGTAGAAGAAAAATTTCAGTTTCAGCGTATAGGGTATTTTACCGTAGATAAAGAAAGCACAAAAAATCATTTAATTTTTAACAAAACGGTAAGCTTACGAGATTCTTGGTAATCTAAATTTGCCTTGTCACACATCCTTTATATTAAGAGAAATTTAGCAGTAAGCCATTATTTATTAACCGCTTATTAACAATTCTTGTTAAAATTCTACGTAAATTAGCTACATAAATAATTACTAACTTTAAATTAAAAAAATGATGGCAAATAACACAGGACAAACCGTTTTAGCTTTATTAACAGGAGCAGCAATTGGAGCTGGAATAGGAATACTTTATGCCCCTGACAAGGGATCTAAAACTAGAGAAAATATTAGCAAAGGAGCAAAAAAAGCTCAAAAACAACTAACAAAACAATTAAAAGAAACAACAAGCGCCTTAGGCACAAAAGCAAGTGCGGCACGTAAAAGTTTTGAGCATAAACTAGAAGAGACCCTATCTTCAGCAAGTTATAAAGCAGATGACGTTCTTAAAGCGATGGAAGAAAAATTAGAATCACTTCGCGAAGCAAATGCTAAATTGCAAAAAAAATAATGTACCAATACGCGCTAACCTAAAGAAATTATTGTGATTGACAAAATAGCCAACAACATCGATGAGATGAACGATAATGTACAAATGTATATCAAGCGTTCTGTAGAATATTATAAGTTAGACTTTTATAAAAAATCTACAAAGAGTGTTGCCTCATTAATGAGAGTGTTTCTTTTAGGTAGCGTTGCCTTTTTAGTTATTTTCTTTATTTCTTTTGCATTAGCTATTTTTATTGGTGATGAATTAGGCAATGCAAGTTATGGGTATTTTATTGTAGCAGGGTTTTATTTATTTATTCTATTGCTTATTGCAATTTTTGGTAAAAAACCAATACAAACTCTTATTCTTAAAAGTACATCTAAAATATTTTTTAACGATTAACTCTATGAAAATATATTCTACATATGAACAAATTGATGCCGAACTAGAAATTTTAAAACTAGAAACGGAAATAGAAAAAGAGAAGCTAAAAAGAAGCTATTTTTATTTTAAAGAGTCCATTTCACCAATGGGTATTGCAACTAGTATGATTTCAAATATTGCTCACAAAGCCTTTTTTGGAAAACTTTTGCAAAAATTTTTACCGTTTTAAAAATAGATATAAACGAAAAAAACCCTCAATGATTCTTAGAAACATTGGGGGTTTTTGTTTTTAAAAAGGTTATTATTCCTTTTTCTTTTTGGCAACATCTTTTTTAACCATATCTTTTTTCATTTGTTCCCCAATCATATTGGAGGCAGTAAAGGACGCAACCATATTGTTTAGCATATCACTTCCGGCTTGCGGCGAATTTGGAAGCAAAATTAAGTTGGTGTTTGTAGCTTCGCCAATAGATTGTAGTGTGTCATAATGCTGTGTAACCACAATTAATGCAGATGCCTCTTGTGAATTAATTCCTACATTGTTTAATACATTGACACTTTCTTCTAATCCTCGTGCTATTTCTCTTCTTTGGTCTGCTATACCTTGACCTTGTAACCGTTTGCTTTCTGCTTCTGCCCTCGCTTTTGCTACAATTTTAATTCGTGTAGCTTCTGCTTCAAATTCTGCAGCTGTTTTTTCTCTATCGGCAGCATTTATTCTATTCATCGCGTTTTTCACCTGTATGTCCGGATCAATATCGGTGATTAGGGTGTTGATAATATCATAACCATATCTAGTCATTGCTTCGTTTAATTCTTTTTTCACGGCAACGGCAATATCGTCTTTTCGTTCAAAAACATCGTCTAATTTCAATTTAGGCACTTCTGCGCGCACCACGTCAAAAATATAAGAGGTAATCTGGTCGTGAGGATATTCTAATTTATAAAATGCGTCATAAACACTGTCTTGAATTACCTTAAATTGAACGGATACTTTTAGCTTTACAAAAACATTATCCTTCGTCTTTGTTTCAATCATAACGTCTAATTGTTGCACTTTTAGATTTACTCTTCCTGCGATACGATCAAAAATCGGAATTTTAAGTTGCAAACCGGAACTTCTTACGCTTGTAAATTTTCCAAAACGCTCTACAATAGCAGATGTTTGTTGTTTTACCACAAAAAAAGTGGAAAATAAAAGTATAACCAGCAAAATGATTGCCAGAATTAAAAATAAATTACCCATAACATGCTTTTTTAAGTATTAAATTAATTATTCAAGATACAAAAATTAACGATACATTTGCTTGTTTTTATACTTTTTGAAAAATGAAATATATATCCCCTATTATCCTATTTACTGTCTTGTTATGTACCTCCATAACCTTTTCGCAACGAAATTTTAAAGAATTCAATATTATTGGTATATCAGGAGGCATAACGCTTTATGACATTATCACCAATGATTTACAAACAAAAAGAGGAGAGAGCTTAATGTTTGGTCTTCAAATGCGAGGAAATGTGTATAATAATTTTGACATGTTGTATGGAATTGCATTTTACGATACCAAGATTGGCATTGCCGGCAGCAGTTTAGGACCTTTAGGAACCTCAAAGTTTATCAACTACACCATGCAATCTGCACAAATTTCTGTGTTATGGGGCTATAAAATAATTAAAAATCATTTAAGCATTGAAGGGGGACCTATTTTAAATGTTAACGGAAAACTTACTTTAAAAGACACCCAGTTTAAAAATGACATTTTAGATGGATATACCACCCTTAGAGCTGTTGATATTGAAGATGTTTCAAAAGCAAATTTTCACGCAGCAATTGGTATGACCGCAGGGTTTAGAAATTTTAGAATCTTTACGCAATATCAATATGGTGTTACCAATATACTAAACAAACTCAACAGTCAAAATCTAGAAAATGCAGGATTTAAAGGCAATAGCAGCTTGTTGGTTTTTGGAGCCACAGTTTATCTTTAACCCAATCTTTTGAGTGCATTTTCAATGCGTTGAATGCTTTCTTCTTTTCCTAAAAGAGCCATAATAGAAAAGACGTCCGGGCCTTTCATTTCACCCACTAATGCTAAGCGTAGTGGCTGCATTACTCTTCCAAAACCAATACCAGCATCGGTAATCCACCCTTTTACCTTTTCGCTTATATGTGCTTCATTAAAAGGTTTTGCCTCTTTTAAGATAATTACCAACGCTTGCATTACTTTGTCTGTTTCAACATTCCAGGATTTATTAACCGCTTTTTCATCATAAGCAATGGGAGCTTTAAAAAGAAAAGAACTCTGTTCCCAAAAATCGGTTACAAAAGTTGCTCTTTCTTTTATCAGGGCTACAACAACTTCTAAATCAAGAGAGGTGGTGATGTGTTTTTTATCTAATAATTTTTTAAATTCTTTAGCTAAAAAGGCATTTGGTTGTTGCTGTAGGTAATAGTTTTGAAACCATTTAGCTTTGTCAGGATCAAATTTTGCCCCACTTTTATGCACTCGTTCCAGCTCAAAAGCATCTACTAATTGTTCCAGGCTAAAAATTTCTTGTTCTGTGCCGGGATTCCAGCCTAAAAGGGCAAGCATGTTAATAACTGCTTCAGGTAAATAGCCGGTTTCTCGATATCCCTTATAAATCTCTCCTTCGTCAGTGCGCCATTCTAATGGAAATACAGGAAAGCCCATTTTGTCTCCATCACGTTTGCTTAATTTTCCTTTTCCTTGTGGCTTCATCAGCAAAGGCAAATGTGCAAATTGTGGTTTTTCCCAGCCAAATGCTTCATATAATTGAAAATGTAAAGGCAAGGAAGGCAACCACTCTTCACCACGAATTACGTGGGTTATTTCCATTAAATGATCGTCTACAATGTTTGCTAAATGATAGGTTGGCATCCCATCACTTTTAAACAGTACTTTGTCATCCAGCACATTAGTGTCAATTTCTATTTCACCACGGATGATATCATGAACAATCATTGTGTCATTAGAGTTTGATTTAAATCGAATCACATATTCTTCACCGGAAGATAATCGATCTTCTAAATTTGCTTTACTTATCGTGAGTGAATTATCTAGCTTTTGGCGGTTATGGTGGTTATAAATAAAGGTTTTCCCTTTATCTTCGTGGTCTGCTCTATGTTTTTCTAATGCATCAGCAGTATCAAATGCATAATATGCATTGCCGGAAGCGATTAAGGCATCGGCATAGTTCTTATAAAGATGTTTACGCTCGCTTTGTCTGTAGGGTCCATAGCCTTTTTCTTTTCCAACCCCCTCGTCAAATGGGATGCCACACCAGTTTAGGGTGTCAATAATATAGTTTTCGGCACCTTCTACGTAACGATTTTGGTCCGTATCTTCAATGCGAAGGATAAAATCACCACCGTGTTTTTTTGCAAATAAATAATTGTACAAAGCGGTTCTAACACCTCCTATGTGAAGTGGGCCTGTGGGACTGGGGGCAAAACGAACTCTCACTTTTCCTCCTTGAGGGGAATTTCCAGCTTGTAAACTCATTTCTTTTTCCATTTCTTACCGCTTTTTGTTTGTGAAAGGATACGCTCTTAACAAATCCTTTTTTTGAGATACAAAGATACGATTAACAACTTATTTTAAAAGCGTTTTGTGCTTCTATTACCAATAATAATGAAACTGAAAAATCGTGTATTCAACGTTGTGTGTTAAAATTTAAATAACGATGTTGTAATCTTGTGTAGAAAACTAATAAAATTAGTATTTTTATGGGTTTAGAAATTAAAGAAGCCTTGAACACCTTTAAAAACATACAAGAAAAACTACAACAATTCATTCGGAAATATTATACCAATGAATTGTTAAAAGGAACCATTTTGTTTTTTGCTACAGGATTGCTGTATCTTATACTTACTCTTTTTATTGAGTATTATTTGTGGTTGCCACAAACGGGAAGAACGCTTCTTTTTTGGACATTTGTAGTAGTTGAAGTAAGTTTATTTGCTAGATTTATTGCCTTTCCAATCGCAAAATTATTAAAACTTAAAAAAGGGATAAATTTTACGCAGGCATCAAATATTATAGGAAACCACTTTCCTGAGGTTAGCGATAAATTGCTAAATGTGCTACAATTACAGCAAAACAAGACACAAACGGAGTTATTATTGGCAAGTATTGATCAAAAATCAAAACAATTACTACCCATCCCTTTTTCAAATGCAGTAAACTTTACTACGAATGTCAAGTATTTAAAATATGCAGCAATCCCGGTTTTAATTTATTTAGTGATTTTTCTAACCGGTAACAACGATATGTTTTCTAGCAGTTACAAACGAGTTGTACATTACAATACTGCGTTTGAACCTCCTGCTCCATTTGCTTTTTTTGTAGTAAATGAAGATTTAAGCGCGATTGAAAATAAATCTTTTGTTTTGAAAGTTCGAGTAGCAGGCGAAGTGATTCCTGAAAAGGCCTCTATTTTTTACAATGGGGAGAAGTATTATTTACAGCAATTAGCTCCCGGCGAATTTCAATATTCATTTACTCAACTATCTCAGGAAATTAAATTTTATTTGCAGGCAAATGAGGTTACATCTAAGGCTTATGTGTTACAAGTTTTAAAAGTGCCTACGCTTATTTCTTTTGAAATGGCGTTAGATTATCCAAATTATACCGGAAAACGAGATGAATTACTTAAGAGCACAGGAAACGCAACCTTACCTGAGGGAACTCGTGTTTCTTGGAAAATGACAACCAAACAAACCGATGACATTCAATTAAAAACAACCGATACCGCCTATTACTTTACTAAAAGCATCTCGGAATTTGTGTTGACAAAAAGCATTTTTTCTAAGTTAGAATACCAAATTTCTACCTCTAACGCTCAATTAAAAGAATATGAAAATTTAGCCTTTACGCTTCAAGTAGTCAAAGACCAATATCCTGAAATATCTGTTGAGGCAAAACAAGATACGGTTAATAGCCAAATTACATACTTTATGGGACGCGTTTCTGATGATTATGGTCTTTCAAAATTGCAGATAGTCTATTTTCCCACAGAGGACGAAAAAAATAAAAATAGCGAAAAATTGCCTGTAGCCAAAGGCAATTTTGATCAATTTTTATATGCAATCCCTGGAAATCTAGATTTAATTGAAGGAAAAACATATTCCTATTATTTTGAAGTATTTGATAATGATGGTATTAATTCACCTAAAAGCAGCAAATCTTCCACCTTTACTTTTAGAAAGTTAACCAAAGAAGAATTAGAACAACAACAACTTAAGGAGCAAAAGGAAACCATACAGGGGTTAGATAATGCCCTTCAAAACATGGATAAACAAAAAAAAGATTTAGAAAACCTATCTAAAAATCAAAAAGAAAAATCGGAACTCAATTGGAATGACAAACAAAAACTAGAAGAATTTATAAAAAGGCAAAGATTGCAGGAAGAACTGATGAAGAAATTCTCGGAAAAAATGAAAGACAATTTAGAAAACTTTCAAAAAGAAAACAAAGATAACGACCCCCAAAAGGAGGAACTTCAAAAACGCTTTAATGAAAACGAAGAAAAGCTCAAACAAAACGAAAATCTCTTAGGAGAGTTAGAAAAATGGAAAGAGAAAATTGCCAATGAGGAATTGTATGATAAACTGGAAAAACTTAGCAAAGAAAACAAAAAACAACAAAGAAATCTAGAACAGTTACTAGAGTTAACCAAGCGCTATTATGTTCAGAAAAAAGCCGAAAAATTAGCACAGGAACTAGAAAAATTAGCTGAAGAACAAGAAAAACAATCGGAGCAAGCTGGAGAAGAAAATACCTCAGAAGAGCAGGAGGAATTGAATGAAAAGTTTGAAAAGTTTACGGAAGAAATGGAAGAGTTGAAAGAGGACAATCAAGGACTAAAAAAGCCGATGGAAATTCCTGACAATAAATCCAAAGAAGAAGAAGTAAAACAAGAACAAAAAGCTGCAACTGAAAAATTAAATCAACAAAAACAAACCGAAGCAAAAGAAAACCAAAAGAAAGCCGCTAAAAAGATGAAAGAAATGAGCCAACAAATGCAGATGCAAATGGCGGCAGCAGCATCAGAAGGGGAGGAAGAAGACATTGAAATGTTACGTCAAATCGTAGATAACTTAGTAACTTTTTCTATGTCCCAAGAAGATTTAATGGAGGAGTTTAAAGCAATAAGTTATGGGAATGCATTATTTGGAAGAAAACTTGTTAGGCAAGGAGTTTTAAAACAACATTTTCAGCATATAGACGACAGTCTTTTTACATTGGCATTGCGAAACCCAATGGTAGGCACTGCCATAAATGATTTAATTTCTGAGGTGAATTATAATATATCTAAAGCCACAGATGGGCTATCCGAAAATCAGATACGCAATGGGGTTTCGCATCAGCAATATGTAATTACCGCAGCCAATGATCTTGCGGTATTACTTTCAGAGACATTAAACAACATGCAAATGCAGATGCAAATGGGGGGGTCTGGCAAAGGTGGAAAAGGAAAAGGGTTTCAATTGCCTGACATTATCAAACAACAAGAAAGCTTAAACGAAAAAATGGAGGAAGGCACCAAACCCGGGAAAGGGAAAAAACCAGGACAAGGTAAAGAAGATGGAGAAGGACAAGGCGAAGGACAAGGACAAGGCGAAGGAGAAGGCGAAGGAGAAGGCGAAGGGAAAGGTGAAGGAGAAGGAAAAAACGGAAAAGAAGGAAAGAATGGGGAAGGTGATGGAAATGGAGAAAGCAAAGATGGTCAGTTAAATTCAGAGCAATTGAACGGATTGCTTTATGAAATATACCAACAACAACAAATGTTACGGATGCAACTTGAGGATAGGCTTCGGCAAGAAGGGCTTCCAGCAGATGCAAGAGAGTTGGTTAAAAAAATGGAACAAGTAGAGCAAGAGCTGTTAGAGCGTGGTTTTAACCAACAAACACTGCGTAAAATGAACGAAATTAAACATCAATTATTAAAGTTAGACAAAGCAGCTTTTCAACAGGGAGAAGACGAAAAACGACAAGCAAGAACTAATGAAACAGAGTATCAAAAGACGCAAAATAAAGACATAATACAGGCAAAAGAATATTTTAATAATATAGAAATTTTAAACAGACAGACCTTACCTTTGCGACCTATTTATCAACAAAAAGTATTGAACTATTTCAATAAAATAAATGATTGATTTTTTTTCAGAAACAGATTTTAAGCTAAAAAAACGAGAAAAGATATCCAAATGGATTCAAACTATAATTGATTTAGAGGGTTGTAGTCTTGGCGAAATATCCTATGTTTTTTGTGACGACACTTATTTACATGCTATAAATGTAGCCTATTTAAAACATGATACGTTAACCGATATTATTAGTTTTGATTATTCCGTAGGAAAACAATTACACGGGGAAATTTATATTTCTATAGAACGAGTAACCGACAACGCCAAAGACTATGGAGTTTCCTTTGAAAAGGAATTAATGCGGGTACTAATACACGGCGTACTGCACTTTATTGGATATACAGACAAGACAGAAGAAGACAAAGAATTAATGCGCAAAAAAGAAGACGAAAGCTTAGCTATTTTTAAAAAATAAATTCTATATCTTTGACAATCAATAAAGTATGTCTTTTGAGGGCTTAATCCTTAGTTTGCTGTTATTTACAGTATATTTGCACCCTTAAATTTTTTTGTTTGTTCCACGTGGAACACTTTTATATAAGAATAATACTATGTTTGAAAAAGAATATGATGTAATCGTTGTTGGAGGCGGACATGCGGGATCTGAAGCCGCCGCTGCTGCTGCTAATATGGGTTCTAAAACCTTATTAGTAACAATGAACCTTCAAAATATTGCGCAAATGTCGTGCAATCCTGCAATGGGAGGAATTGCAAAAGGGCAAATAGTTCGCGAAATTGACGCAATGGGAGGGTATAGTGGTATTGTTTCTGACAGAACAGCGATCCAATTTAAAATGCTCAACAAGTCAAAAGGCCCAGCAATGTGGAGTCCAAGGGTACAAAGTGATAGGATGCGTTTTGCAGAAGAATGGCGTCTGCGTTTAGAGCAAACACCAAACCTTGATTTTTACCAAGAAATGGTTTCAGGTCTTCTTGTAAAAAACAATAATATTATAGGCATAAAAACATCTCTTGGAAATGAAATACAAGGAAAATCAGTTATACTTACCAACGGCACCTTTTTAAATGGCTTAATTCATATAGGCGAAAAGCATTTTGGTGGAGGAAGAGCAGGTGAAAAAGCATCGACAGGAATTACAGAGGATTTAGTAAAACTTGGCTTCGAATCTGGTAGAATGAAAACAGGAACACCGCCTAGAGTGGATGGAAGGTCTTTAGATTTTTCTAAAATGGAAGACCAACCCGGAGACGAAAAACCCGATAAATTTTCATTCTCTAATCTTACTTCCCCACTTAAAAAACAACGGTTGTGTTATATGACCTATACCAGCAATCTTGTTCATGATTTACTTAGAGAAGGTTTTGATAGATCGCCTATGTTTAACGGCCGTATAAAAAGTATTGGGCCTAGATATTGTCCTTCTATTGAAGATAAAATTAATCGGTTTGCAGAGAAAGAAAGGCACCAACTTTTTATAGAACCTGAAGGTTGGAATACGGTTGAGTTTTATGTAAATGGATTTTCAACGTCACTACCAGAAGATGTACAATTTAAAGCATTGCGATCTGTTGTGGGTTTTGAAAATGTAAAATTTTTCAGACCCGGATATGCTATCGAATATGATTACTTTCCGCCAACGCAATTAAAACACACCTTGGAAACAAAGCTTGTAGAAGGGCTATATTTTGCAGGACAAATAAATGGCACAACCGGATATGAAGAAGCTGCTTCACAGGGGTTGATGGCAGGAATTAATGCGCATTTAAAAGTGCATGAAAAAGAGCCCTTTATTTTAAAAAGAAGTGAAGCTTATATTGGTGTATTGATTGACGATTTGATAACAAAAGGAACAGAAGAACCCTACCGAATGTTTACTTCAAGGGCAGAATATCGCACCCTTTTAAGACAAGATAATGCTGACTTTAGGCTAACCCCAAAATCATTTAAAATAGGATTAGCTAAAAAAGATCGCCTTCAAAGGATGGAAGAAAAACAAGTAAAGTCAGATGCATTTGTGCAGTATTTTAAAGAAACTAGTTTTACTCCCGAAACGATAAACCCTATATTAAGAGATAAGGAGTCTGCAGAAGTTCTTCAAGGAGATAAACTCTTTAAAGTTTTTTCAAGGCCCAATATTACTATGGAGGATATGCGAAGAATTCCAGAGGTTGAAGCCTATATGCAAACAAGAGAATTAGACAACGAAATTTTAGAACAAGTAGAAATTCAGGTAAAATATTCCGGCTATATCGACAAAGAAAAAAACAATGCAGATAAGTTAAACCGATTAGAAGGCATTAAAATTCCTGACACGTTTGACTATGCTCTACTAAAATCGCTTTCTTATGAAGCACGTGAAAAACTAAATAAAATTCGTCCCGCAACTATATCACAAGCATCGCGAATAAGTGGTGTTTCTCCAAACGATATTTCGGTGATGTTAGTTTATATGGGCAGGTAGTACAATTGAATTATATTTTTTTAGAAACAACATGAGGAAAAAGAAAGAGAAAGAATAAACTTATGAAAGTTGAATTTAAAATAATGTTCCACGTGAAACAATTAAATAAAAAGTGTCATTGAAACCTTCAAATCACGTGTACCTAAAAACAAAAGACTTTTTGGTTTCCGGGGAGGAGTTTTTATTAGTTTCAAATACTAAAATTGATTTTCTTGAAACAATGCCTAAACCAAAACCTGAAGATTTACCAACATACTATATAAGTGATGCATACATTTCACATTCCGACAAAAAAAAAGATTTAATAGACAAAGTGTACCACATTGTAAAAAGAGTGGCACTGAAACAAAAAGTGTCCCTTATTATTAAAGAAAATAATGGTGTGGGAAAACTGTTGGATATTGGATCTGGCACGGGAGAGTTTCTACTCACAGCAAAACAAAAAAAATGGGAGGTGCATGGTGTAGAACCTAATGAAGGCGCAAGAAAGCTTTCGGAAAAAAAAGGAATAACCGTGCTAAAGGAGTTGCACCAAGTAACTCAAAACAACTTTGATGTTATCACTCTTTGGCATGTTTTAGAACATGTGCCCAATCTGGAAACCTATATTTTGCAAATCTCAAAGCTATTAAAACCTACTGGAACTTTAATCGTTGCCCTGCCAAATTTTAAATCTTGGGATGCTAAACACTATCAAAAATTTTGGGCGGCTTACGATGTGCCAAGACATCTTTGGCATTTTTCAAAAACGGCAATTCAAACGTTGTTTTCAGAACATCCATTTCATCTTGTAAAAATTAAACCTATGCTTTTTGATGCTTTTTATGTAAGCTTGCTTTCTGAAAAATATAAAACAGGAAAAAATAATTGGGCAAAAGCAATTTTTTTTGGAATTTGCTCCAATGTCTCAGGAATATTTACAAAAGAGTTTTCTTCGCATATTTATGTGCTTAAAAAAGAATAAAACTCCATTTAAGACAATTTAAAAGCTCATCAGGCCTACACATTTTGATTTTATAAAGGACTAATTTGTTGGTTTATAGCATATTCAGTTTATTTTGATCTTTGTTTTGGGTATTAAAATGCGAAAGTCAGAACAAAATACCAAATAAATTAAGGCGTAGAAAAACCCTTGAAGGGTTTTAAACCCTTCAAGGGTTAGATTCATAAAAAGGAAATAGAGTTTTTTCCCTACTTATGCACCTAGATTTCTATAAAACTCCGTTTATAGACTATTTAAAAGCTTATTTTTTTAAAAAAGTAGAAACCCATGTGGTTTTTCAGATACGTAATTAGAAGGACGAAAACAGCGCAATTTTTTATAAAGTAAATTAATGCCAATAAGTTTTAAAATAAGGCTTTTCTATTTTAATGTCTTATGGTTTTTTGTGTAATAATCGGGTCAATTGGATAGACAAGTCGGTGAAGATGATTTTAGCATTGCCATTTCTTTCAATGTGATAATTTGCAGTTTCTAAAGCATCTATAATTTCTAAAATGTTTTCACCGTGTATAAATGGCGCAAAATTTTCAAGAGCAAATTTTGGATCTTTAAATTGGAGATACACCAAAGAGGGAACTTGGTAATTTAAGAGCATTGCTTGCCTAAAAAAGGAAATACAATAGTCTAAAAACTTTTTTTGAGCTTCCCTTCCTGTGCTTGCCAAGGTATCACTCCACGACAGCAAATCGTTAATTACACTTTTATTCCCTTTTGCCCTAAAGGCTGCACGTATCCAAAAAATTACCCAATCCTCAAATTGGTGATTCTCCTTGCTGTTTCTATATAATCGCAAAGCGGTGTTATAATCACCAGAAGCTTGCCGGGCAAAATCTTTGGCAAGAGTATAAGGGGCATTTTCTCTTTGTACAAGCCCTTGTGCAAGAATTTCTTCCGGTAAAAGAGGAATTTTTAAAAGTTGACAGCGTGATTTTATGGTAGTTAAAAGGAGCTCTTCATCTTCAGTAATTAATATAAATACTGTTTTTTCGGGCGGCTCTTCTAAGATTTTTAATAATTTATTGGCACAAGGACTATTCATTTTTTCGGCCACCCAAATAATCATCACTTTATACCCTCCTTCATACGATTTTAGCGAAAGACTTTTTACAATATCTTGTGCTTCATCTACGCTAATATTTCCTTGTTTGTTTTCAATGCCTAAATGGTTATACCAATCAAATAGATTTCCGTAAGGATTTTCCAATAAAAAAGCACGCCATTCTTCGGCAAAATGATTGGAAATGGGATGGCTTTTTATTTTCTCGTTTGTGGCTACCGGATAAACAAAATGCAAATCGGGGTGTGAAAATTTGTTAAATTTTAAATTACAAGAAGCATTACCTTCGGTGTTTTCAAACCCACTATTTCCACATAACAAATATTGACTATAAGCAATGGCTAATGGCAAAACTCCTTGACCAACAAATAGTTGTGCATGAGGAATTCTCCCATTATGAACGGAGGTTATCAAATGATTTTTAATATAATCAAGACCTAAAACGTCGGAAAACAACATACGCAAATATAGGATAATTCATTACAAACTTGTGGCTTCAATACTCAGAAAAAAGTATCTTTGTTTTTGAAAATTAAAACCCAATGAAAACCTTAAACCAATTCCATTTTAAAAATAAAAAAGTTTTAATTCGTGTCGATTTCAACGTGCCATTGAACGATGCTTTTAAAATCACAGACGACTCTCGTATTCGTGCTGTAAAACCTACACTCATCAAGATTTTAGAAGACGGTGGAAGTTGTATTTTGATGTCACATTTGGGAAGACCAAAGGCTAAAGAAGAAGAATTTTCTTTGCGACATATTGTGGATAAAGTCTCTGACATAATTGGAGTTAAGGTAAAATTTGTAACTGATTGCGTCGGACCAAAAGCCGAAGAAGCTGCCACAAAATTAAGACCCGGCGAAATTATTTTATTGGAAAATTTACGCTTTCATAAAGAGGAGGAAGCAGGCGATAAAAATTTTGCAAAACAATTGGCAAATTTAGGTGATTTTTATGTGAACGATGCTTTTGGCACAGCCCATAGAGCTCATGCGTCTACAACAATCATTGCAGATTATTTTCCGAAAGACAAATGTTTTGGGCTCTTGTTAGAAAAAGAAATAGTAAGCATAAATAAAGTTTTAATAGAAAATAAAAAGCCGGTAACCGCAATTATTGGTGGAGCAAAGGTTTCTTCAAAAATTACAATCATTGAAAATATTTTAGAAACTATCGATCATTTAATTATAGGAGGTGGCATGGCATTTACTTTTATAAAAGCTTTAGGGGGGAATATAGGAAGTTCTTTAGTAGAGGACGATAAATTGCCATTGGCGTTACATATTTTAGAGCAAGCCAAAAAGAAAAATGTAACGGTGCATTTACCCGTTGATGCCGTAATTGCCGATAGTTTTTCAGAAACTGCAAATACCAAAGAACAAAGCATTGATACAATACCGGACGGATGGATGGGACTAGATACAGGACAGAAAACGAATGCTATTTTTGCAGGAGTAATAAGAGAATCTAAAACTATATTATGGAATGGACCGGTAGGGGTTTTTGAAATGAAACCCTTTTCGCACGGCACAATTTCTATGGGAATAGCCATTGCTGAAGCAACAAAACATGGCTGTTTTTCATTAGTTGGAGGCGGCGATTCGGTAGCTGCTGTGAAACAATTTGGTTTAGAAAAAAAGATGAGCTATGTTTCCACCGGTGGCGGTGCGATGCTTGAAATGCTTGAAGGAAAATCACTTCCCGGTATAGAAGCAATTTTAAAGTAAAAAGGCAATACATAGGAAAAACTTACGTTTTTTTATTTGTACTATTTCAAACTCATAGACAATAAAGGTCAATTTTGTCTATATTTTTACTATTTTGCAACATATTTTGTATGGCATTATGAATAAATTAAACTATTCACTACTATTTGTTTTCTTCGTTTCTTTTACCTTTGCTCAAGGAGTGAAAAGTAATTTTTCTGAGATGGATTTGGATAGGGAATCTACCACTGTCCAAAACAAACTTTCCTTAAAAGACAGTATCCGTTCTGTTTTTAGAGTGTATAAAGAGAGTTTGTTAATTGATAGTCTTTGGAGAAAAGAGCTTTATAATTCTGATCTTTTTGACGAGATGTATGCTGAGGTTACTTCGCTAGATACCTTAGAAGAGCAAGTAATTCTTGAAGAGTTACCTACAGAACTTTTAAAAAAAAGACTAAAATTATTAAATGCAAAAACCCCATTTGTTGTAGAATATAATGAAGTCCTAGAGAGCGTAATAAAAACATATCTTAAAAACAGGAGAAAATCCTTGCAAAGATTAATAAATTTGAGTGATTTCTATTTTCCAATGTTTGAGCAGGAGCTGGACAAGCATAATTTGCCGTTAGAATTAAAATATTTAGCAATAGTTGAATCTGCTTTAAACCCAAGAGCAAGATCTAGAGTTGGAGCAACAGGCTTGTGGCAGTTTATGTTTCCAACAGGCAAAATGTTTGGCATGGATGTTTCCTCCTATGTAGATGAACGCTCAGACCCCTTGCGATCAACAAAAGCTGCTTGTAAATACCTTTCCAGTTTATTTACTGTTTTTAAAGATTGGGATTTAGCTTTAGCAGCTTATAATTCAGGCCCCGGGAATGTATCAAAAGCAATTCGAAGATCTGGTGGAGAAACAAATTATTGGAGAATAAGGCACAACTTGCCAAGAGAAACTGCCGGTTATGTTCCTGCTTTTTTAGCTACCATGTATATTTTTGAATATGCAGAAGAGCTTGGTTTTAACACCAACAAGATGAAAAAACCATATTTTGAAACCGATACAATTCATATCAAACAAACCCTTACTTTTCAACAGATTTCAGAGATATTAGACCTTCCTGTAGAGGAATTAAAATTTTTAAACCCCTCTTATAAATTAGATGTTATTCCATTTATAGAGGGAAAAAATTATACATTAAGACTTCCTGTAGATGTATTAGGAACCTTTGTAAGTAATGAGGATTTGGTTTATGCATATATAGATGCCGAATCTAAATCTACAGAAACAACCTTGCCACAAAACATTTCTCAAAACCATCAAGTAACCTATCGAGTTAGAAACGGCGATTTCTTAGGTAAAATTGCACGAGACCATGGCGTTACGGTTAATAGTATTAAGCAATGGAACAGCCTAAAAAGCAATACGTTAAAAATTGGTCAGCGGCTTTCCTTATTTCCTTCTCCTTCTAACGCATCACCAACAACTACAGCCGTTTCCCAAAACAATACAACAACCCACAGTACAAAAGAATATACAGTAAAGTCCGGAGACACCTTGTGGAGTATTGCTCAAAAATTTCCAGGAGTATCTATGGAAAATTTAAAAAAATGGAACGGTATTAGTGGTAATGTTTTAAAACCCGGAATGAAAATAAAGATTTTAAAAGGGTAATAAACAAAACCAAAGGAAACCTCCTTTTTTAATGACAATTTAAAAATGAAAAAAATACTTTTCTTTCTAATTACCATTAGTCTATGTGCTTCCTGTGAAGATTCCAAAGCTGAACGTGAAGCTATGTTGCCAGACTCTTCCGGAAATATTAATAATTTGCAAATTGTTATAGCAGACGAATTGTGGAGTAGTTCCATAGGGGAAACACTAAGAAAACATTTTGCATCACCTGTAGATGGACTTCCTCAAGAAGAACCTCTTTTTAGTATAAATCAATTAGCCCCCAATTCTTTTGAAGGTTTTACCCAAAAACAGCGCATTTTTATTTTTATCCAAAAGAGCGAAAATGCCGATTTTAAAATTATAGATAATCAATATGCAAAACCTCAAAAAGCAGTTTTTATAAGCGCAAATACCGAGGAAGAATTAATGGCAACCATAGAAGAGAAAGCGGATGAAATTATAGCACTTTTCCAAAAAACAGAGATAGAAGAAAAACAACGCCGCATGTCCCTTTCTTTGTTAGACATTAAACCTCTAGAGGATAGTTTAGGGATTCGTTTAAAAATACCCTCTGCTTATAGAATAGCAAAAATTACAGATAATTTTGCCTGGTTAAGAAAAGACATCCGCACCGGAACCACCAATATCATGGTGTATGAAATACCAATACATAGTTTTGAAAATGAGGAAACTCGAATAGGTGATATTATAAAAATGAGAGATTCTATAGGGAAAGCTCATATAGAAGGAGCTACACCAGGGAGTTACATGATAACTGAAGAAGCCTACGCACCCTATTTATTTACCACAGAAATTGACGGAAAATTTGCTTACGAAACTAAAGGTACTTGGGAGGTAAAAAACAATTTTATGGCAGGACCTTTTGTTAATTATGCCATAAAAGATTCTATAAATAATCGGATACTAGTAATAGAGGGATTTACTTTCGCACCATCTATCGGCAAGAGAGATTATCAATTTGAACTAGAAGCCATTATAAAATCCGTTCAATTTAAATAAATAAAAAAATCCGCTTTAGCGGATTTTTTATAAAAGATAATTTTATTTATTTTTTGTTAATTTTGTCATCTCCTTCCTTCTTGTCATCTCTAGAAGCTTCTTTAAACTCTTTAATACCACTTCCCAGACCGCGCATTAATTCAGGGATCTTACGACCTCCAAATAATAACAAAATCACAATCACAATTAATATAATTTGTGGAGCTCCTATAACCAAAGGTAACGTAAGTGCGTTCATCGTTTTAATAATTTATCTAGCAAAGTTAATAAGAAAAACCGAATACATCACTTTTTTCTATGATTTCTTAAAGCACAACATACGATTTACCCTTATATTTTGTTTTATCTTTGTTAAAGATTTAAAAAAATGAGCACACTTAAAAAACAACCAAAAGGAATAGCAAAAAAGCTCCTGCACAAATATCGTTTGGTTATTTTAAATGAAGACACTTTTGAAGAACGCGTTTCTTTTAAGTTAAATCGGTTGAATGTCTTTGTGTTTACAATGCTTTTAGCCCTCTTTTTAGTTGGAATTACAACCGTAATTATTGCCTTTACACCCCTAAGAGAATATATTCCAGGATATTCCTCTGTAGCACTCAAACAACAAGCGGCTGAACTGACCTATAAAACTGACTCTATGCAGCAAGTTTTATTGTTTAATGACCAATATTTGGCATCTATTAAAAAGGTTTTAACCGGCGATTTGAAAATGCAACAAATTAATAAAGATTCTATTATAAGTGCTATTACAGAAGACCCTCAAAACATTAATTTTTATCCATCAAAGAAAGATTCAATTTTAAGAGAAAAAGTTGCTAAAGAAGAAAAGTACAGTATTTTTGAATCCTCTTCTAATATGATTACAAGTGTATTGTTTCCGCCTGTAAATGGTCCAATTTCTGAAAGATATAACCTCAGAACAAAACATTATGCGGTAGATATTGTTGTTGCAGAAAACACTCCAGTAAAAGCAACTGCACCTGGAACAGTAATTTTTGCCGAATGGACCGTGCAAACCGGCTATGTAATTATTTTAGAACACCATAACAACCTTATTTCAGTTTATAAACACAATGCGTCACTAATTAAGAAACAAGGGGATTTGGTTAAGGCAGGCGAAGTAATTGCAGCGGCAGGATCCTCGGGCGAATATACCACGGGACCACATCTTCATTTTGAACTTTGGAGTAATGGGTATCCTATTAACCCAACTAATTTTATTGATTTCTAATAAAAAATTATGTCACTAAAATCTATTGGAGCAAAACTTTTCGCAAAATACATTCACTACACTACCTATAAGTGGGCATCAACACCTTTGCAAACCCAAGAAAAAGTCTTTAAAAAGCTTATAGATATTGCCAAGGACACAAAATTTGGCAAAGACCATCAATTTTCAGAGATAAAAACATACAATGATTTCAAAAAAAATGTACCGATTCGCGATTATGAAGAGTTAAAACCTTACATAAGTCGTGTTGTCGCTGGCGAAGAAAATATTCTTTGGCCAGGAAAACCCCTCTATTTTGCGAAAACTTCCGGAACCACTTCTGGGGCTAAATATATTCCGTTAACCAAAGAATCTATGCCTTTTCACATTCAAGCAGCTCGAAATGCTATTTTGCTTTATATAGCAGAAACCGGCAATGCAGATTTTGTTGATGGAAAAATGATTTTTTTACAGGGAAGCCCTATTCTTGACGAAAAAAACGGTATTAAACTAGGAAGATTATCAGGGATTGTTGCTCATTTTGTGCCAAAATACCTTCAGAAAAACCGATTGCCAAGTTGGGAGACAAACTGTATAGAAGATTGGGAAACCAAAGTAGCAGCTATCGTTGAAGAAACCATAAAGCAAGACATGACGGTCATCAGCGGTATTCCGTCTTGGGTACAAATGTATTTTGAAAAACTACAAGAACATTCCGGCAAAAAAGTAGGCGAATTATTTCCAAATTTTAACCTCTTTATTTATGGAGGGGTAAATTATGAGCCCTACAGAGCAAAATTTGAAAATTTAATAGGAAGAAAAGTAAACAGTATAGAGCTTTTTCCTGCTTCCGAAGGTTTTTTTGCTTTTCAAGACAGTCAAAAAGAGAAGGGATTATTGCTTCAATTAAATTCCGGTATCTTTTATGAATTTGTAAAATCATCTGAATTTTTTGATGAAAACCCAAACCGACTTCAGATTAATGAAGTGGAACTAAACGAAAACTACGTCATGCTAATTTCCAGTAATGCCGGACTTTGGGCATATAATCTGGGTGATACGGTGCAGTTTACTTGTTTAAAACCTTACCGGCTTATAGTTTCCGGAAGGATAAAGCATTTTATTTCTGCTTTTGGCGAACATGTTATTGCAAAAGAAGTAGAAGAAGCTTTACAAGAAGCGATAGCCGGCACCTCCATACGAGTAAATGAATTTACCGTTGCACCAAATATCACACCCACCGAAGGAGGCTTGCCGTACCACCAATGGTTTATTGAGTTTGAAAATATGCCGGAAAACGTGGAAGATTTCACCACGAAAATTGATATGGCTATGCAACATCAAAATAGTTATTATTTTGATTTGATAAAAGGAAAAATTTTACAGCAGCTAAAAATAGTTGTGCTGCCCAAAGACAGTTTTAATGCTTATATGAAGTCCAAAGGCAAACTAGGAGGACAAAACAAACTACCACGCCTATCCAATGACAGAAATATTGCGGAGGAACTTCTAAAAGGTAATTCTTAAATTAATTTTATATTTGTCGCAAATAAGAGTATGATAGGAGTAAACACACATAAAAGAACTAGAGCCCAAGAAAGCACAAATGCTATTGAAAAAATGTACATTACTATGCGGCATCTTTTCAATCGCGGATTTTATAAACCCATGGGAGTTTCCGGAGAAACCCTTAGAGAATCCTTACTTTTGCTAAGACCTGAAATTTATGGTTCCATAACCGAAGACAAAGTCGAGCTGCAAGGGCTTTTGTACGTTATTGACAGGCTGCCCATAGGCATTGAAGAATGCCGGTATATAAACCTAACCAGTAATGAGGGGTATTCCAAATCGCATTTTGCAGCGATAATTCCTCCCAAAAGAAGAAGAAACTGCTACAGAATTGACGAAGAGCAAATGAATATTGAAATTACAAGAGGACGCTCAGAAATATATGACATTCTAACCCACCTAACCTTTTTGTATTTCGAGTCGCATAAAATCATTAAACGCGTTGCTATAGATGATAACGGAGCAATTACCAGAGATTGGAAAAAACTAGAAGCAGCGGTTTTAAAAAAAGAAGACCTTACTGAAAAAGAAAAAGAAACCGCATTAGCACATACTGCCAATATTTTAGGAAGAACCTTTGCTGAAGTAAATGCCATTTATTCGAGTTTTGCCGTTAAAAACCAGAACAACAGGTTTTTAAACATCATATATTATTTGGGCAAATTAGCCATAGAAGAAGTGATGGAAGACAATAAAAGAGTTATTACTTTTAGTCCGGTATTAAGAGAGCGTTTAGGACATCATATACACGGCGAAATTTGGGCAAATAACATAAAAAAAACGCTGCACAAGCTCAATTTATTAGAACGCCCCATCCACATTATAAGTGCCAATATGCACAGTGTCATGAACACGCTTTTTGCTCCCGTGGCTTTAAAGACAGAAATTAAAAAAACCACAACCTTAACTATTTACGAGAATTTAAGCAAAGAAAACAATCACGTTTTGCGGGACAAAGTAACCAAAAAAGCAAAGGAATGTGGCATGATTTTTATACCGGACACAAGCGGGACCAATATAGATGTACAAATTTTTGACGCAACCAAGATCGATTATTTGCATCTATTCAAGGACAGTGTAGCCACAAAAAAAACGGAGGTTAAGGAAAAACCTGTATTAATAGTGATGGACTATGCCTTTGGGGAGCAAGCCTATGAAACGTTAGACGAATTATTAAAACCCTATAAATGTGAAAACAACAAAATGCATTTTTTAAATGTTATTTCCGTTTCCATTATGGGAAAAGCTGGAATTTTAGATGGAGGCAAAGGAGACATTATGATTCCAAAAGCACATTTATTTGAAGGAACAGCAGATAATTACCCCTTTAAAAACCAACTTAAAAAAGCCGATTTTGAAGGTCAAGGCTTACAAGTATTTTCAGGAAATATGATTTCAGTATTAGGCACTTCTCTGCAAAATAAAGACATACTCAAGTTTTTTCATGAATCTACCTGGAATGTCATAGGTCTGGAAATGGAAGGAGCGCACTATCAAAAAGCCATACAAGCAGCCTCCAAAATTAGAGGAAGTATCAGCAGTAATGTACAGGTTAGATATGCCTATTATGCTTCAGATAACCCATTAGAAACCGGCAGTACATTAGCATCAGGAGGCTTAGGCACAACAGGGGTGAAACCAACCTATTTAATTACAGAAAAAATATTAGAACAAATATTGAAAGAGTAATTAAGGATTTGTTTTAGATGGAGATAAAATTGTAACGTTTAGGTAGAGAGGAAATAAAAATTACTTAACAAAGTATAGATAAAAAAAATAAACACCATTTTAACCAATGAGCAACCAACCAACCCATTCAAACCAAACCGAAGAAATAGATTTAGGCTATTTGTTCAAGAAATTAGGCGATTTTTTTAAGA
>Ga0210016_1000083_pt1 | contig 64532 bp, 57 predicted proteins | sample CryGeyCG2014_300_FD_185454 | JGI IMG/M metagenome (GOLD analysis project Ga0210016, IMG submission 185454) | Groundwater microbial communities from aquifer - Crystal Geyser CG02_land_8/20/14_3.00 (SPAdes) (version 2) | ecosystem: Environmental > Aquatic > Deep subsurface > Groundwater | place...
TGTATATGCCTGCCATAGCGGCATTACGTTTTAATCCTGTGATTAAATGTTTTGCCCAAAGGCTCAAGCAAAATGGCGTCACAGGTAAGAAGATGGTGGTTGCTGTGATGCGTAAACTTATTCATATCGTGTTTGCTGTATTGAAGAGCGGCAAACCGTTTGATCGAGAATATGAGATTCGTGCTTGATTTTATAAATCAAACACGGTATCTGGGTGTTATTGGTCGGGTTTTAGAGATTATTGCGCCGCTTAACTTCTTCATAAGCAGCATTGATTTCTTGCATTTTTTCGGTCGCTTTTTTAATTTCAACGTCGTTTAAGCCTTTGCCGTGCATATAGTCTGGGTGATTTTGCTTGACCTGTTGGCGGTAGGCTTTTTTAATTTTTGAAAAGTCGTCCGATTCGTCACAACCAAGGATTTCATAAGGATTTTTTTGTAAATCATAACCAGGCCGTGAGGCACCATGAACTTCTTCGAAAAAATGTTCAATTTGCGATTGTGAAAAATGCAAACAAGCGCCGATTTCAAATAAGGTGGCTTTCGTTTTGTCTGATAAGCCATCCAAATAGGCAAACGAAATCATTTGCAGCATGGCACCCGTTCTGACTTGAACGCTGGATTTGGACAGTAAATGACCATAATAGCAAACAGGCTTATCATCGCGTTTTGCTTGATTGGCAAGACGGAATAGCTTTTTCTTGACCTGTTCCACCAGTCTTTCATTTAAACCCGCAGCAATCATGGCTTTAGCGATTGACAGAATGGTATCGCTCATATATTCCACTTCCAACTCACTGATTTTGCCGTCACTGGATGCGATTTTGGCCATTAAAGCGATAATTTCTTCTGGAATACTTAACCGTGCTTTGGCATATTTATTGGAAGCAAAGTTCCGATAGGCTTCGTCAAAACTGTCACTGTTTTTAACGGAATGAAATGCATCTGCGCCAACGTCAATGGTTTTGCGGGTACTGATAAATAGCCAACCGAATAGCTTAATAATAATAAAGGCAATGACCATTAAAATGGCCTTGATAATTTTCAAACTCAATCCTTTTTAGAGGTTAATTTTTGAAGCACCACAGCTTTTGGACGCAATTTATATTCAATTTTTTGATGTTTCGAGACCTTTACACGAAATGGATACACCCATAAAAATCCCGCAGCAAGTTTAGCATTAGTCTGAAGTTGTGGCCAATAAAACTTGACTACTTGTCTCTACAGACTGAAACAATAAGACTAACCCTTCTTGGCAAACCCATCAATTAAATAGTCTATGAAGTGCAATTTTGCGCGGACAATTTCGGTAAGGATAAAAGGATAAGCATCTGAAAGTCCCATGCTGCGATTGAGTGCATTCATAGTTTGCGCCACTCTTGCCCATTCGGAATACCAGTTATCAAAGTCGTTAATTTTTGGTTCATAAGCACTCAACCCATAGCTGACGGCTGTCTCAAGCGTATCGACTATGTGTAAATAATGCGCCCAACTTTCTGCCCAGTCTTCGAGAGGATGGCTACTGGCATATTGGGTAATAAATTGACTGCTTTTAAAATTGCGTTTGGGTTGATTGTAATAGCGCTCTAATGCCTCGCCATAATCTTGACGTTCATCGCCAAACAGTTCTCTAAACTGACTCAATTTATAATCATCGTTAATCACGATACCCCAGTAATAGTGACCTACTTCGTGCCGAAAGTGACCTAAGATAGTTCGATAGGTTTCCCCCATCTGCTCTTTCATTACATGCAAGAACCCCTCATCAGCTTCGGCAGCATTTAACGTAATGGTGCCATTACTATGGCCTGTTAACACATGATCTAGCATAATATTGGGATTACTACGTTTGTCTTCTAAAAATTCAAAAGCCAATCCGCCTGGGGTTTGGTGAAAATCTTCTATCGGTAACTTAAGACTTAAGAGGGTCATAAATAACTGACGCTTGGCACGTTCCAACACCATCCAACGATGGGCATTTTTTGGGTCGTTTTGGTCGGGGATCATGCGCGTACTTTTACAAGAAATGCACTGTGTATCATCGCTACTGGATGTGCTCCAGTTGCATTTAATGGCTGAATAACGATTTGAACAGGGGTGCAACAGCATGTTATTTTTTTGCGCTGGGCTTTCACCCGCTAGTGGCTTGGTGTGGGCAATAAATTGATTATCCATTAACACGCCGCTCCACATAGTTTGTGCCATGGGGTCAAAAATGAGGTCTCGTCCACACTTATCACAAAAAGCGTTATTTACAAAAATTTCTTGTCCACACAGGCAGTAAAAACGCTTCAATTTAGTTTACCTTCATTGGTTTTGTTGACTAACGGTTTCTTGAGTAATCGTTGGATAAAACCAAGTATTATAAAACTCATTATGAACTTTTGAGAGTTGCATTTGTATTTCATCTAAATAATCATGCAAGATTGAAGAGCCTAATTCAAACGGATTTTTTTGTTCAATTAAGATATCCAAATCACCAATGGCTTTTGTCATTTGCGGTGACGCTGGCAAAACGGCTATTTGCGCTTGCATCATAACAACACAGTGCTTAATTGACCGAAACAAATGGGGATCATTTACTAAAAAACGAATCACGGATTTGCCATTAATTTCCATTTGTACCTCCTGGCGGTACATAAAATAGGCACTAATGGATTTCAAAATATTTGCCCATAATATGCTTTCAAACTGTTTCATCTCTTGCGCTTCGGTCTCTTGAGCAACAAAGAATGCCCCCACATCCAAAATACGAGAAGTCATATCTGCACGCTCAATCGCCATGCCTAAACGCAAAAACTGAAAAGTGGTATTCATGCGCATAGTACCTTCCAACATGCCCTCAATTGCTTGGCAAGAACGAATAATTTGCTCTAATAATGCGTTACGTTTACTTCTAACATAAAAATCTTGTTGATTTTCATTCACCAATAAATACAGTTCGTTGACATAAATCCAGGCTTCCCTAGGTAAGCTGTCACGTGTGGTACGAACATTTTCACGCGCGGCCCACAAGGTTGAAATCAAAGAGGTTGAATTTTTACGTTCCCCTAAAAGCGCCCAGCAACAGTTTTTTTCGGTTTTGATGTCGTAGTGTTTGTCAAAAAATGCTTCATTACTGGTAATTTCAATCAAGGTGTACCAAGAAAGCTTAACCGACTTAGGCATGTCTAGCATTAACTGAGAATGCACTTGCGCCAATCTTGCGGTATTTTCTATCCGTTCTATGTAACGCGCAAACCAATAAAGCCTTTCTGCAACTTTGGATAGCATTATTTATCCTCCAGTTCAATAACCCAAGTGTCTTTGCTCCCCCCCCCTTGGGAGGAGTTAACCACTAAAGACCCTTTAACCAAAGCCACGCGCGTTAATCCTCCGGCGGTTACATAGTGTTCAGCTCCTTGTAAAATAAAAGGTCTTAAATCGACATGGCGAGGCTCTAACCCATCTTGGCAAATCGTTGGAACCGTCGATAGATTTAAAGTGGGTTGTGCCACATAATTTCTGGGGGCATCTTGAATCAATTGACAAAAAGTTTCTAACGCCTCTTTAGAGGCTTTAGGGCCAATCAACAAACCATAACCACCCGACTCATTAGCAGGTTTCACCACCAGCTCACTTAAATGTTTAAGCACATATTCTTGGTCATCCGGATTGCTACACATATAAGTGGGTACATTATTAATCAGCGGCTCTTCACTTAAATAATAACGAATAATATCCGGCACATAAGCGTACAACACCTTATCATCGGCGACACCACACCCAGGGGCATTAGCGATCCCGACATTGCCGGCTCGCCAAGCACGCATTAAACCGGCTACCCCTAGTGCTGAATCTTCTCTAAACACTTCGGGGTCTAAAAAGGCATCATCAATGCGCCGATAAATTACATCCACTTTTTGTAAACCCCCAACGTTACGCATATAAACACAGTTGTTTTCATCAACAAATAAATCGCTCCCCTCGACCAACTCAATGCCCATTTCATGTGCTAAATAAGCGTGCTCGTAGTAAGCGGAATTAAATATACCCGGCGTTAACACCACAATTTCTGGATCATCACAATCGGTTGGGCAAATAGAACGTAACATCTTTAAAAGTTCGTAAGGATATTGGTGCATGGGCTGAATATTAATGTCTTGAAAAGCTTCCGGCATGGTCGCTTTCGATACCGCACGATTTTCTAGCATATAAGACACACCGGAAGGAACCCGCAAATTGTCCTCCAGTACATAAAACTTGCCTTGTTGATCACGCACCAAATCTGATCCACAAATACAAGCCCACGCCTGGTGCTTTAGCTTCATACCTCGGCTTTCTTTACGATAATCTTTTGAACTTAAGATCATCTCTTCGGGTACCACTTGATCTTTTAGAATGTTTTGCTCGTTATAGATGTCTTCAATAAATAAATTAAGCGCTTTTAAGCGCTGTTTTAAACCGGCGGAAACTTTCATCCATTCGGTCGCATCAATCGTTCTGGGGATTAAGTCAAACGGCCAGAGTCGGTCAATATTGCCTTTATCACTATAGACAGTAAATGAGATTCCCATTTGTGCAATGGTTTTTTCAGCAGTTTTTTGGCGCTCTTTTAAATCATCCATTCCCATTAAATTTAAATGTTCAAACAAATCTTTAGCGGATGCTCTAGGCTGGTCATTATCGGCAATGGCTTCATCGTAATAAGATTGGTATGGGTAGTTGGCTTGTATTTTCATGGTTTACCTCGCTAGACAGTATTTAAAAGCAATTTAAGAGCTAAAACCATTAAAACTATTATTTTCATAAGGTTATTATTTTTTTTGGGTTTCTCATAGTAAATAGATATGTAAAATGAACAAAATAGGTGAGTTAATTGCACCATCTTGGTGTTACAACGATGTTATTAGAATTGCTTCCTCTGATAAATAAACCCTAATAATACGTATTTAAAGACAGTGGAACAATAACGATATATTCGATCATTGAGATAAATTGCTTTTACGGAAAAGGCATTATGGGTTTTCACACCTAACAAAACCCACATTGGATTTAGGGCATTTTCTAACTAAATAAATTAAGAACTTTTATGGGTATTTTTTAGCGCTCTTTTTTCGATAATACAAGCGAAATGACTTTAAAAGGCATATAATGTCTCGATTATTTTTACCGCAAGAGTTAGATCATGCCGCAACCTAGAAAAATCGTCATTACCAGTGCTTTACCCTACGCAAATGGTCCTATTCATTTAGGGCATCTTGTTGAATATATTCAAACGGATATTTGGTCTCGGTTTCAAAAGATGCGCGGACACGAATGCTACTATGTCTGTGCGGATGATGCACATGGCACACCCATTATGCTGAGAGCACAGGCAGAAGGGATTACCCCGGAAACGTTAATTGCCAGAATTTCTAAAGAGCATCAACAAGACTTTGCCGGCTTTAATATTGGCTTTGATCACTATCACAGCACGCACTCTGTTGAAAATCAATATTTTGCAACAACTATTTATGAGCGGTTAAAAGCCCAAAACCATATTTCGCGAAAAACCATTAAACAGTTTTTCGATCCTGAAAAATCGATGTTTTTGCCGGATCGTTTTATCAAAGGCACCTGCCCGAAATGTAAAGCAACGGATCAATATGGGGATAACTGTGAAGCCTGCGGCGCAACCTATAGTCCTACCGATCTTATTGATCCAAAATCGGTTATCTCCGGGGCTACGCCAATTGAAAAGGAAACAGAACACCTTTTCTTTGAATTAGCGCATTTTAATGATGAACTTAAAGCCTGGACACATCAAGGCCATTTACAAACACAAATTGCCAACAAACTGGATGAATGGTTTGAATCCGGGTTACGGGCTTGGGATATTTCCAGGGATGCGCCTTATTTCGGGTTTGAAATTCCAGGCGAAAAAGATAAGTTTTTTTATGTTTGGTTGGATGCCCCCATTGGCTATATGGCAAGTTTCAAGGCGCTTTGTGATCGCAAAGGCTTAGATTTTGATGACTATTGGGGGAAAGATGCTGACACAGAGTTATACCATTTTATCGGTAAAGACATCATTTACTTCCACGCGCTATTTTGGCCGGCCATGCTTTCCGGCGCTAATTTTAGAACGCCATCCGCCATTTATGCACATGGGTTTTTAACAATAGACGGCCAAAAGATGTCAAAGTCACGCGGCACCTTTATTATGGCTAAAACCTACTTAGATCACCTCAACCCCGAACACTTGCGCTATTATTTTGCCGCTAAGTTGAATAGCCGTATTGATGATATTGATTTAAACTTAGAAGACTTCGCTCAGCGCGTTAATTCCGATTTAATTGGCAAGGTTGTCAATATTGCCAGTCGTTGCGCCGGATTTGTGGTGAAGAAATTTGATGGGAAACTTTGCGAGGACTGGTCTCCAATTGCGCTTGCACTTTATCAGTCCTTCTTGGATAAGTCAGAAAGTATTGCTGAGCTGTATGAAAGACGCGAATACGTTCAAGCCATGCGTGACATCATGGCATTGGCAGATAAAGCCAATGAATATATTGATGACACTGCGCCTTGGGTTCTGGCCAAACAACCTAATCAACAAGCAGCATTGCACGAGTCCGTTAGCTTGGGCATCAATTTGTTTCGAGTTTTAATCACTTATCTAGCCCCTGTATTGCCGGATACCGCATTAAAATCGGCTGATTTTTTACAATTAACCTCTCTGCAATGGCGTGATATTGAGCAACCACTGGTTGGACATATCATTAAAAAATTCAAACCGTTAATGACGCGTATCGAAGCTGAAACCTTAATCAAAATGATGGATGCGTCTAAGGGCGATATTGCCGCCCAAGCGCCTAAATCAACACTGGGTTCTACAGAGGCCACGAAGGCTAATCCGGCGAGTGCGCCGGATCCGGTTGCTACGGAAATAGAATTTGATGACTTTGCCAAAATTGATCTTAGAATTGCTAAAATTGTCAATGCAGAAACCGTTCCTGAAGCGAATAAACTCCTTAAACTGACATTAGATATTGGGTTAGGTCAACGTCAGGTATTTGCAGGCATCAAATCCGCCTATGATCCAAGCAAGTTGATTGGTAAACATACCGTAATGGTCGCGAATTTAAAGCCCAGAAAAATGCGTTTTGGTCTTTCAGAAGGCATGGTGTTGGCTGCAGGGCCAGGTGGAAAAGATTTATTCTTGCTGAACCCTGATGATGGAGCAACCCCGGGGATGCGCGTTAACTAACAGAAGAGTTTTATAACTTAAATGACAGATTACATTCTTATTCTTATCAGTACCGTATTGGTCAATAATTTTGTTTTGGTCAAGTTTTTGGGTCTTTGCCCTTTTATGGGGGTCTCGAAAAAATCCGATGCGGCACTTGGCATGGGGTTGGCGACGACCTTTGTTATGACACTGTCATCCATATTAAGTTATTTAATTTACACCTATCTACTCGTTCCTTTCGGACTAGAATTTTTACAAACCATTGGGTTTATCCTTGCCATCGCGGTCATCGTTGGTTTTACAGAGATGGCAATCCACAAAAGCAGTCCTGTGTTGTACCAAGTATTGGGTATTTATATTCCATTGATTACCACTAATTGTGCGGTCTTAGGCGTCGCCTTGTTAAATGTAGGTGAAAAGCATACGTTAGTTGAATCGGCTTTTTATGGCTTTGGGGCAGCAGTGGGCTTCACCTTAGTGATGATTCTATTTGCTTCGATTCGTGAACGCTTGGCATTTGCTGATATTCCGAAGCCCTTTCAAGGCGCACCCATTGCGCTTATCACAGCAGGCTTGATGTCTATTGCATTTATGGGATTTGGTGGTCTGGTTAAATGATAGCAGCTTTAATCATCTTTCTTGCCATGTCGATCCTGTTTGGTTTTTTACTGGGATATGCCTCTGTTCGGTTAAAAGTAGAAGGCAATCCATTAGCTGAACAAATCAACCAAGTTTTACCACAAACCCAATGTGGCCAATGTGGTTTCCCGGGTTGCAAACCTTATGCAGAAGCTTTGGCAGCCGGTGAATCAGAAGTTAACTTGTGTATTCCCGGTGGTCACAAAACCATGATCGAAATTGCTGAAATCACCCATCGAGAGCCAAAAGAATTAGCTGAAACACCCTCGGAAACCCATCAAAAACTGGTCGCTAAAATTGATGAATCGCTTTGTATCGGCTGCGTCCATTGCATCAAGGCTTGCCCTGTTGATGCCATTGTTGGTGCAACTAAAAAAATGCATACCGTTATTGAACAAGAATGCACTGGCTGCGAACTGTGTGTTCCCGTTTGCCCTGTCGACTGTATCGAAATGATTCCCGAACCCATTGCACTTCATAATTGGTCTTGGCCTGAACCCTCTCAACAAACTCGAGGTGATTTAAATCGCTATGGCTCAACCGAAAATGCTCACTTATTACTCAAAAACGCGGCTGGGGAAAATAAATGATTCAAACCCTAAGTGCCTTAAAAGTCAGTTTGATTAAATGGTTCGCTCGCTTTTACCCCATGGCGAAACGTAATCTATACCATTTCCATGGGGGTATTTTTCCTCAATACCACAAGGAACTCTCTTTATCTCATCCCCTTAAAAGAGGCATTATCCCTAAGATATTGGTGCTTCCTTTACGTCAACACCTTGGCATTCGAACAGAAGCCAAAGTTAAAGTGGGCGACCGTGTTTTAAAAAACCAATGTATTGCGGACACAAAAAAAGGGTTATCCGCTCCGATACATGCGCCCACTTCAGGGAAAGTGATTGCTATAGAGCCTCGGTACAAACCTCACCCTTCAGGGCTTAAAAAATTGTCTATTGTTATAGAAACAGATGGTTTGGATGAATGCATAGACAATGTTTTAGACGTAAAGGGAAATATACCCAACGACCCTTTGGCACTGAAAGAAATCGTCCATCGCGCAGGTATTGTTGGCATGGGCGGTGCGGGGTTCCCGACCTTTGCCAAACTGCCCGAGAAACCGGGCATCGTCAAGAACTTGTTAATCAATGGTGCTGAATGTGAACCCTTTATTACCTGTGATGATATGCTCATGCAAACCCATGCTGATGAAATCATCAAAGGCGCACAAATTGTTGGTCAAGCATTGGGAATTGAGCGAATTCTCTTCGGCATTGAAGATAATAAACAAAAAGCCATTCAAGCCGTTACCAAAGCTTGCGAAAACACCCATATCGAAATCAGACCCGTGATGACCGTTTACCCAATGGGTGGACAAACCCAACTTATTCAAGAGTTACTGGGGATGGAAGTGCCAAGTGAACATCATGCGATTGATGTGGGTGTATTGATGATGAATGTGGCGACACTTAGAGCCATCTACCATGCAGTGATTCATGGATCCCCCTTGATTTCACGTTTTGTTACCATCTCGGGTCTGGGACTTGAAGAACCTTTTAATGCAGAAGCCTTGTTAGGCACCTCTTTTCTAGAACTCGCAGAAATGGCTGCCCCCAAACAACCTATTAACTATCCCCTTATTCAAGGGGGGCCTATGATGGGAATGGCATTGCACGAAAACAATGTCCCCATTATTAAAACCACGAATTGTGTTTTAGCCAACCCACCTGAGCCAGTTGAGCCCGTCATGCCGTGTATTCGTTGTGGGGAATGTATGGATGCTTGTCCAATTAATCTATTACCCCAACAGCTTTACTGGCACAGTCGTAACCATGAATTTGATCGTGTTGAAAAACTCAAAGTTTTTGATTGCATTGAATGTGGTTGCTGCAGTTTTGTCTGCCCTAGCCATATCCCCTTGGTACAGTATTATCGTCACGCAAAATCAGCCATAAAAGAAATCAAGCACAAAGAAGCCATCGCTAAATTGGCACAAAAACGACATGAGTTTAAACTTGAACGCTTAGCAAGAGAAAAAGCCGAACGTGATGCCAAAATTAAAGCCAAAAAAGCTGCTGTTAAACAAAAAACGGCACAGTCAGCTTCAACCAAAGGCTCTGCGTCAGCCGCCGCAGCAGCGAAAGCTGCGGCGATGAAACAAAAAAAACAAGCAGCCTCAGAATCCGGAACCGAAACAGTCCTATCCGCTAGAGATAATGCCATTGCTCTGGCAAAGAAACGCGCTCAAGCTGCTAAAGATTCTTCAAAAAAGACGCCGCAGATACCGCATAAACCGACTCAGGTTACACGACAAAAAACCATTGAAGCCGATCGTCAAATGGACAAAAACACTAAACCCTCAGAAGCCGGCACTGAAGTGCCTAAAGACAAGTCCTCAACAACAGATGACGCTTCAAAAAGACGGGCGGCAGCTATCGCAGCAGCCAGGCAAAAAGCAAAAAAATCCGCTCAAAAACAGGAAGACTTACATGAAGCCTAACCGGATAAACTGCATGACAAAGATTCCCGCTAGATTATTAGGAAATCGTTTATTATGATTCAGGTCTCTTCGCCTTTCACTCACAACAATAATAGCGTTCGCAAGGTGATGTTGAATGTTCAGCTTGCTGCTTTGCCAGCCTTATTCACGCACATCTACTTTTTTGGGTTTGGCATTACCATTCAATGGACCTTGGCGCTGATTACGCTGTTAGTGGTTGAAACCATTATGCTGAAACTGAGAAACAGACCGATTTGGCCTTATTTAACCGATTTTAGCGGACTCATCACGGTCACAGGGCTGGTATTTTGCATCCCCCCCGAAGCCCCTTGGTGGGTGATTGTCAGCGGTATCACCTTTGCCATTATCTTTGGCAAACACCTTTATGGCGGTCTCGGCTATAACCCCTTTAATCCGGCCATGTTAGGTTTTGCATTTTTATTGATTTCATTTCCATATGAAATGACCCAGTGGACGCTCCCTACTCAGGTTTCAGGTTATTACCTTTCTTTTATAGACTCTTTTTATTTAATTTTCAGCGGCCAAATCCACAGTGTGCCCTTAGATCAAATTACCGGTGCCACCCCTTTGGATGAGGTTAAAACAGCTTTATCAACAGGCGTTACCGTTCCGACAAGTCTCATGAGCGATAGTTTTAATGCTTTTCGCATCCCTTATGGTTGGGCGGCGGTTAATATTGCTTTTTTTATTGGGGGGACTTGGATGTTAATCAGTCGAAGTATTCGCTGGCAATATCCGGTTGGTTTTTTATTAACGATGATTATTTTATCTGCGGCATTTAACTGGTTTGACCCTGAAACCTATGCCCCGGTTCGCTTTCACTTATTAACAGGTGGACTGATGCTGGCTGCATTCTTTATTATCACGGATCCTGTCTCATCAAGTACAACCCCAATGGGACGGTTTATTTATGCCTCGGGGATTGCGGTGCTCGTCTATATCATTCGTAACTGGGGAGCCTTCCCGGAAGGCATTGCTTTTGCCGTGTTAATTATGAATATGTTTGTGCCTATTATTGACCAATACACTCAACCCAGAGTCGTCGGATACCGGAAATAACCATGGATCAAAACACGCCTTCAACCCCCTCAAAAATGACCAGGCCTGGTGGAAATTTACGCCGGAAAATGATTCAGTCAGCATTTTATTTATCGCTATTTACCCTTGCAGGTATCAGTTTTTTACTCGTTACTCAACACATAACTGCTGAGCCGATCAAGCAAGCGGAAAAACAAGTCCTATTAAAAACCATTGACCAAATATTGCCAACAACACAATATAATAATGACCTTTTTACCGATACCATTACGGTGACGTCACCTGATTATTTGGGCACGACAGATCCAGTGACCATCTATAGAGCGCGATTTAATAAAAAGCCGGTTGCTGTTATCTTTAAAGTCATTGCAACCAACGGTTACAGTGGCAACATTAAAATTATTACCGGTATTTACCAAGATGGTACCTTATCGGGTGTTCGTGTGCTAAAGCACCGAGAAACGCCTGGATTAGGGGATAAAATTGAAACTCGCAAAACGGATTGGGTATTGGGATTCTCAGGAGAAAGGCTTCAACCTGATCAGAAACGCTATTGGCGGGTTAAAAAAGATGGTGGCCATTTTGATCAATTTACCGGCGCAACCATTACCCCAAGAGCCATTGTAAAAGCAGTGAAAAATGCGCTTGATTTTTATCAACAAAACGGAGATCGGCTATATGACTCAACTCAATCAAACTAACCTCCGCTTTAGCCTTTCTGCTAAACTCAGTCAATATCGACAAATCGCCCGAAACGGCGTTTGGGAAAACAACCAAGCGCTGGTTGCCTTGCTTGGTCTCTGCCCACTGCTTGCGGTGACCAATAACACTGTCAATGGGTTAGGGTTAGGGCTGGCAACCATGACCGTGTTGTTAACATCAAACTTACTGGTTTCATTGGTTCGAAATCATGTTGCTTCCGAAATTCGTATCCCGGTTTTTGTTGCGATTATCGCCTCAGCGGTCACGGCAATTGATTTATGGATGGAAGCCTATTTATATACATTACATGGTATTTTAGGAATTTTTATTCCACTGATTGTCACCAATTGTGCCATTTTGGGTCGAGCCGAAGCCTTTGCTTCTAAAAATCCGGTAGACCAATCTTTAGTGGATGCTTTTTTTGTTGGTTTAGGGTTTCTGTTGGTGTTAGTTATTTTAGGCAGCTTTCGTGAATTAATGGGTAGCGGCACCTTATTTGCACAAATGGATTTATTGTTTGGTGAAGCGGCAAAATCCCTGAAACTGAGCATGCCGGATGATTTTCATCCGATACTGATGGCGATTTTACCCCCCGGAGCTTTCATTGGCCTAGGGCTTTTGGTAGCGCTGAAAAATATGTTTGAGCAACGAAAATCCGAACTTAACAGACAACCCCTTGACATTACAGAAGTGTCTGCTGACATTAAGCCCATTTCTGCGTCTTAACATTAAGATGAATAAGCAAAAGCGTCTGGAAATTTTTGAAAGATTATCGAAAGCCATTCCGGTTGCCGAAACAGAATTGAACTATCATTCCAACTTTGAACTGTTAATTGCGGTCATTTTGTCTGCGCAAGCAACCGATAAGGGCGTTAATTTAGCCACCGATAAACTCTTTGCCGTGGCTAATACCCCTGAAGCCATTCTGGCGCTTGGCGAAAGTGGGTTAAAAACCTATATTAAAACCATTGGACTTTTCAATACCAAAGCGGCAAATATTATTCGAACTTGCCAATCCTTAATTGAACGACATCAAAGTGTCGTTCCTAACACCCGCTCTGAACTAGAAGCCCTACCTGGTGTGGGTCGAAAAACCGCAAATGTTATTCTAAACACCGCTTTTGGACATCCAACCATTGCCGTCGATACGCATATATTTCGCGTTGCCAATCGTACCCATTTAGCGAAAGGGAAAAATGTGATTGAAGTCGAAAAAAAGTTGGTTAAAAATATCCCAAAACCCTATCTGATACCCGCACATCATTTACTGATTTTACATGGCCGTTACACCTGTACAGCTCGTAAACCAAGGTGCGGTGCCTGCTGCATCTATGATTTGTGTGAATATTCCGACAAAACTGAATAAATTTTAGCCAGACCTGGTGATTTTAAAAGCGAGTTGAGGCTAAATCACCAAGAACGCACCGAATCCCCGACTTCCATTAAACCTTCTTTTGCCAGCACCTCTGCAACAGCAAACTTTGAATGAAGGCGGATGATTTTCAAAAAGCCTGTCGGAGTCGAATCAGAGCCTAATCGTACGCCTTGATAGCGTACTGGACGACCTTGACGATGATACACTGCAAATTCATCTCCAACCCGGGCGCCAGATGCACGCGTTAAATAAAGTACATACTCACCATCCCGGATATCAATAATTTGTGATTCGACTGGTTGGCATTTTAAGCTGTTATAAACCCCTTGGGTTTGAAGACGTAAAATGGCATCAAAAACCATTCCGGTATCGGTGGCAAAAAAGGCACTGGTTCCAAATGGCCTGTCACGACCGACTTCAACATCTCCTTTGACATCAAATCCTTCTCGTTGCTGTGATACCACTTCATTATGAATCAAGTCAACAACAAAAAACTCAACTTCTAAATAGCGCACATTTGGTTTAATCTCATGATTATAAAAACGTTTTATCTTATTCCAAGCGGCTGAATCTTCATTATGTGCTGATATAGAACGGATGACGGTCAATAACACATATTGGGCACCGGTTGTTTCTCTGATCGGCTCCATCACCTCTGGAGATAAATTAGGCGCTATCGGCTGACGGGTATCAATGACGGTCGATTCTTCTAAGGCGACTAAGTTTTGATAGCCTTGCAACTTTAAACGCCGCTCTAATTCAGTATGATACCCTGTCAATAAATTTGAAATATCGCGTCCTTGATAACTGTCAGCGATAACAGGTCTTGCTACGGCTAACTTAGGCTGTAAATGATTCCCCGGCACCTTATTACAGGCTCGTGGATCTTCTGTTAGACAGACTTCTAACTTGACTTGGTAAGTGTTGAGTTTTCTTATCGCTTCAGGGTCTTGAATCTTTTTGCCGTCACGATCAAATAAATCATCAAACGCTGGTGGTTTGATCCCCTCCTCAACAATAGCAAAGTTTGACACTTTACTTTGGCTGGTAAAATGCGTCATATCCTTATGCAAGGTATAGTTTGTGACCACTTGATCTGATGAAATACTTAGATTGTTTTGCATACTGGCCAGTTTCAAGCCATTGCGGATAGCCATTTGTCGTGCAAAATCTTCTGAAACGCCATCCAATGAAGCCGTCCCTGTCACTAAAACACACTGTTGCTGAGAGGTTTCAGCATGAGCATATCCCAACCAAGAAATGAAACACCAGCTCCAGATCAACCACCCCTGACGACTTTTTAAATTCATATATTTATTCTATTCCTGTTGCAAAAACGGATTAATCAGTTGACATGTTTTTTTATAAACTAGGTCACCACAAAACTTCCTTTAAGTCGCATCTTTACGAAGCTTGTTTTTGCTTCCTTTCTTGTGTGACAGAATCAATCCGATCAACAATGGCCTGTGCCAATTCTTCAGGATGCCATTTAGACATAAATTTATTGGCACCCACTTTTTCTGTTAATGAATCATTAAACCCGCCACTCAGAGAGGAACTTAAAATGACATATAAGTCACTCAATCGAGGGTCTTTTCGAATATTCGTGGTTAAGGTATACCCATCCATTTCAGGCATTTCGATATCCGAAATGACCATTAGAACGCGATCCGACACAGGCGGGCTAATTTCTTTATCAGCATCGTCAGCCCATTTTTTTAAAAACTCTAAGGCTTGTTTACCATTGTTGACAATCTTATTGGTTATGCCTAATTTTTCTAAAGTCGTTTTCACTTGATTGCGAGCAACCACAGAATCATCAGCTGCCAAAACAAAAAAATCATGTCCTTTTGTTTTCGATTGATTTTGTGATAAAAACTCATCAGACATTTCTTCTTGCATACCCGAGACTTCTGCGAGAACTTTTTCAACATCCACAATTTCAACAATTTGATTTTGCGCCCGAGTAATCCCCGTTAAGTAATTGACATTCATTAAGGTATCTGGCGGTGGTAAAATATCTTCCCAACGTAAATGCACAATACGATCCACATCTTCAACTAAAAACCCTTGCACTGAACTGTTAAATTCTGTCACGATCGTTAGAGAATCTCGATATCTTTCAAGTGGAACTGGCGGTAATCCAAGTGACTTGGCCAAATCAATCATTGGCATTGTATGACCACGAATATCAGACACCCCAACTACTCGAGAATCTGATTTTGGCACGGGTGAAATAAAAGGCGTCCGTATAACCTCCCGAACTTTAAAAACATTGATACCAAATAATTGATCACCATGAATTTTAAACAGCAACAGCTCCATGCGGTTCATGCCTGCTAAGGACGTTCGCTGATCAACCCCTTTTAAAAAACTTGACATTAAAAGCCACCTTCACCCTTCTATAAAGAGTCTAAATCGTTGTTTAACACAGAAACTGTGCTCAACACATGATAAACAAAACAATATCAGTTAATATAACTGAAAACGATAGTGCAAGCAAAAACCAACGGAATTAAAAAGGAATCTATGCTCTTCAAAAAACCGCTCAGTTTTTATCACCGGGTTATTTTCATTTTTTTCCTGTCCGTCAGTGCTCAGAAAACAGTTGCACAGCCTTCTCCGACACAATTACACCCGATGAAAGAAGTTTATCAACAGGTTTTAGCGCAACTAAAGCAAAAAGCTGACCAAAAAGTCTTTAACGCTCGAATAGAAGTTAGGGAATTAAGTGATCGACTACAACTTCCTCGCTGCAAAACCCCCGTAACTATTGAAGATAAATCCCCTGAAAAATTTTTTGGGCGTATGACGTTTGAAGCCAATTGTGAAGAGCCGGCATGGAAAATCTATATAACCGCCTTTGTTGAAGGCGACTTGCCTGCGGTGATAACCACTAAAGCCATTCTGGATCAGGCCGTTATTACTAAAGAAGATATTAAATTGGTTTACCTGCCCTATAAAAGCGTACGTAAAGGAACGCTTGTTCAAGTTGAAAGCGCTGTGGGGATGCGCGCTAAACGAGGCATTGCACCCAATACCCTGTTGACCGTTCGACAGTTACAACCCCCTTATCTTGTTTTTAAAGGGAATCGCGTTAAAATTGTGACAAAAATTGGCAGCATTCAGGTTCGTTCTATCGGAACGGCATTGGAAAGTGGCACATTGAATCAACAAATCACCGTTAAAAATCTTTCTTCTAAAAAAGAAATAAAAGGCACAGTTATTGCTCCAAATACGGTATCGGTTTATTAAAGCAATTAATATTTGGATTCCTTGATTAACCCGGAATGTCTTCTGGCAATATCACGTTATCCACACGAATTCCTCGGCTGCGGAAACGACAAATAAGTCGCGTTTAAGTCCAGCAGAAGTTAATCGAGGAGCCTATTTTACAAAAATATCTAAAGTTTTTAAAAAACAGCCGTTATATTTATTATAAAAAGCATATTTAATTGCTAAAATATTGACAATATGATTATTGGGGAATGTCGTCATGGATATTAAAAATATTAATACAAGCTTGGTGAATAATCGATTAAATGATTCCAGCCAACAAGCTGCGAAAAATCCAAGTTCTGCAAACTTAAAAACATCTGATAAATCAGCGGATCAAGTTACTTTAACCAGTGTTTCTTCGCAAGTTAAAAACTTGGAAGAAAAAGCAGCCAACAGCTCAATTGACAATCAAGGTCGTATTGAAGCATTGAAAGCCGCTATTAAAGATGGATCTTATCAAGTAAATGCCCAAAGTGTCGCGAATAAGCTCATTCAAACCGAGGTGCTTTTCGCTACCCCTTAATTCAAAACTAGAAGTGCAATATATGAATCCAGCAGTGAATCCCGAAGACATTTCCCAAAATCTTGATCAACTGCTGGAAAATTTATCCCAGTTTGAAACCCTTTTAGATCAAGAAGCCAAGCACTTACACAAGGTTGATCCTGAATCTTTATTAGCTTTATTAGAAAAAAAAGAAGCTTTATCAGAAAAGGTCTCAAGCCAATTTGAAGCACTGTCCAATACACTTTCCCCAAATGCAAATGAAACGCTTTCATTAAAAGAACTGTTATTAATTGATATTATCCAGTCTTTGCCCAGAAAAACTATTCAAAAACTGGAAACTGCCAACGAGCAAGCCGTTAAATGCTACAAAAAAAATACCGCCAATGGCGTTGCGGTTCATGCTTTGAGCAATATGAACCAATCTGTGTTAAATCTTTTGAAGGGGCAACCTCAAAACAATCAAACTTATAGCGCATCAGGAAAGCCCTCCCAGACTCAGGTCACCACATCACCATTAGGTAAAGCTTAAACTTAGCCAACGGCTTTTCTGGCGTGGTTTCTGCTTTATGATTGGATACGGCAAACCAGTCAATTTTATTGTTTAGCCAATAGAGATGGTTTACTATTAGCCTATTTATTGTGTTTGAGGAATAAACTGCCATAGTTGATTTAGCAGCCATGGATAATTAAAGTCATTGAAACCTTTGCACGAGATGGTGTCACGAATAAAATTTTTTTTCACATTTTTCTTTCGCGTCCCACTCATGTAAAGGTCTCATTACAACGACACGTTTTTATACTAAATCTGCAATCATTTAAATTTTAAAAGACACTTTGGTCGGCAATAACTGCCAAATTAAAGTGCTATTTTCACTAAAGAGAGAATTAGAATGTATTTAGAAAAGGGTCGCTCTTTTTTTAGAATTGATGTCATGCTTCCATGCAGTTATCGCATTATTCCGGAAGACCGTATTGAAGACACGCCGTTACCTTCCGCACCGGATGCTGCCTATATTGAACAATACTTTATGGAAAATCTAAACCAGCTTGATGAACAACTCCATGATTATATTATACAAATCGGCCAAAAGAGTGTTGTTTTGGCAAATGCATTAACGACATTAAACAGTAAATTAAACTTTGTCCTACAAACCATCGATAAAAAGCAACTGGGTCATGCTATACCGCACCAAATGGTCAACATAAGTGCTGGCGGAGTTGCCATTAACATTCGAAAAGCTAATATAAACCCGAAAGATAAGGTTGATTTGCTATTTCAATTAACACACAATGATGCGCCAATTTTAGTTCGTTGTAAAATCGTTAAGATTTTTAGTAGCGAAGACGGTTCTAATGACACAACGGTTGCCTTAGAGTATGAAAATCTATCAGAAGAAGATCGACGCAAGCTTGTGTATTTTATTCAAAATAAAGAAATCGAAATGGCAAGGCAGCAGAACAAAACTAGCCATTAAATTGACATTAAGAGACCTTTGCACGAGATGGCGTCACGAATAAAAATGGTTAAAATTCCCCATATTTTTCTTTCGCGTCCCACTCATGCAAAGGTCTCATTAAATTATTTTTCTTTCAACAAAAAACCGGCAATTGCCGGTTTTTTTGCTTTTGAGTAATTCAAATTTGCTGAAGAATTGTCATGGAAAGGAATAGGACTTGACCCCTTCCTGATCCGGTTTTTTCTTAACTTCTTTCTGCTGTTTTTGCTTTAGACTTTCTACTTCACGTTTAAGGATTTCAAGTTCTTGAAGCCCTCTTTTCAATTCTTTCGAATAGGATTGGGTTTGGCTAGACTGTTGCTCTAACAGTTTACTTTGCTTATAGACCTTCCCTTCCAATATACGCACACGTGTGCTGATACTGGCTGCATAGGCCGTTGATTGCAAAGTAAAGGCAAGCAATAACGTCACCGTAACCATATTGACAATTTTTATCATCCTATTCTCCTCATAGCCTCTCTGTGAACCAAATACAGAATTAACGATTACTGGCCGAAGTGCAGTTCAGAGATTGGCATAAGTCATCAGTAGATATGGTTGTTTTAGCTTCTTGATGGGTATAGACAAAGGCATTATCAAAGAAGCTTTTATCTACATAAACTTCTAAAACCGTTTCATAGTTATTATCTGACATAGGGGTAATACTCACAATACGGGCACCTCTCACTAACGCATTCACTCGAGCTCGAAAGCTATCATTCTGTGCGGTTAGCGTTGCAACAGAGGTATTACTGTCAATTTTAATACCATACAGCTGTTCCGCTAGGGAACGATAAGCATCTAATTTCGCTGAACGAATAGCCATTAAACGTCTTTGACCTGGCGTATAGCCTTCAAAAGTACTTTCTGCACCATAGCCAACCCCTGAAATTTTAATGAGCTCAGGTTTAGGTGCTTCTACTTTTTTGACAGGCATCGGTATGACTTCTTTGACCTTTTCCTGCGTTTGAACAGCTTGTGGTTGATAAGCCGCCTGATGTCCAGCCGGGGTAATAGTACAAGCAGACAAAAACATTGCGCTTGATAATGCACTCATTAATATAATTGGTTTTTTCATGACCATTTCTCCGTTTTACTCAAAATAATATGCTTTTTTATAGGCACGGTGTGCCACCCAACCATCCGGTAAATTTCTTTTGTCTTCAATACATTGACTACCGCTTTCGCTACAGCGCAAATCATCTACATCATAAATTTCACCCGCCTGATAGTCTGTAACAGCGAGATTTTGTGACGCATAATAATCCGGCCTTTGGTATTGCGAAGAACAACCGGTAACCACTAACCCCAAACCAATCAAAAGCGTCTTCTCAATTCTTGACATAACGACTCCTTATAGCTGAGTTTTGCATCCCCCTAACGGACATAGTCAAAAAAAGGACTGTTGGGCGCGCTATACTCATAACGAGACTTCTGCATCGTTTGCTGTTTCAATTTATCTGCCTCAATCTGAGCTTTAGTTGCTTCAAGTAGATCACTCATATTTGATTGCCCTTTTAATTGTGCTTTCTCCAATTCTTTTAAACTCTTCAGAAAGGTTTGATATTGTTTTTGCAACTGTTTCACTCGATCATTTACCTCAGAAAGCCTGCGCTGTGTAACGACAACTTGTGCATTAACTTTATCAATTTTTTTGCTAACCCCCGAATCAACCGCCACTTGGTTCGTTGTTATTGGCGCGGCATTCGACACAGCTGTATTACTTGATTTACCGGTCTGTTCATTTTGTAGGTCAAGCACAGCTGCTGTTGATTTTGAACCCATTGGCGCAACCGTCACCACATCTTTGACTTGCAACAAGTCTGAATTTAACTGTTCCAATTGAAAACTTAATGCATCTAATTTTTTACCAACTTGCTTAACCGCCTCTTCAGTAGCAGAAGACTTGACCATGCTTTGCATTGCCCCTTCATGAGTATCCTTCATTAGGGTCATGGTTTCGTCATCAAGACCCCCACCGGATGAAAGCGCCCCCCATAGACCAATGCCTATGGCCGCTACCACTAGAAAAATAATGGTTGAACTAAAAATAATGATAAGTTTCTTAATTGAATCCATTTCTGCCACCGTTAAATTACTAGGTTCTTTTTTCTGCACTGAGGCGCGTTTTTGTAAAAAATGTTCTGCATGATCTTCAGTTACGGACGCTTCTACCGGTTTTTTAGAATCGTTTTCGACGGATCCGGGTTCAGCAACTTTCTCTACAGGGTTTTCATTTATTTCTTTCTGCTGAGCTAAATCAATATCCGGTTCCGGTTCCGGTTCCGGTTCTGTCCGAGGCTCTAAATCCTCGTCAAATTCATCCAAGCTCTTTTCTTCTGTTACATTCTCTTTAGGTTCTTCAGGAATTGAATCCAACTCATCATCAGAGGTTGATTTGCGATCATCCCCTTCAAAGTTGTCATCCGAATCAGATTCTGACAAGTCTTCAACGGTCGGTTCTTCTTCCGCTGCCTCAAGTTCCGCTTCATCAAGCAGAGCATCGATACTGTCCAAATCATTCGGGTCAATTGTGCCGCCTGAATCAGCCACGCTCACACTCCTCAAACAGAATTCTTAAAAACATCTTTAATAAACCTAGGTTTTTGATGAATATCTACTCAAAATAATCGTTAAACTGTCTATCTATAGAAAAGGTTAATTTTCAAGCTTTTCAAGGCTGCCCATATCAATCCAGACCAAGTCAGGTGATAGATGTAATCTTCCGAATGCATCTAAACTTAAAATACCCAACTCTGTCTGAACCCAATTAGGCTCATCAAAAGATAACCGAGTAACGGCTTTTATTGCTGAAGTTCCTAAAGCATGAAAAATGCCAACTAGATCACTTAGTGATTCTGCTTTGTCACTTTTTCTCTTTAGTTGCTCAGTATAGTAGGAAGGTAAAATTGCAGTTGTGCCCTGCCAAAACGGTAAACTACGTGTCAAGGCATCAGTCGTTGGAAGCTTTGAAGGAATCCAATAATGGGATATCTGATTGAGGCGATAGAAGGCTAACAACGGTGTCACCTGCATCGCTAAGCGATAAGGTAAAAAACTCACAATCAAGTCAACATCCTTTCTTGCTCGCGCGACAGAATGAATAGGGGTTTGAATGACCTTTTGTAACCACCCCATCCTGACTTCAAATTTCTGACCATGTACAACAGACTCTAAAGCCTTATCGACATGAGAATTGACTTGGCGGTCAGTAAAAACTTGTGCAATTTCTTCATCATCCAAGTCATGATTCAATTTCCATGTCTGTTTCAACTGTTTCAGCATCGTTTGCGATCGACGAGAATCATCCGTAAAAACAACAACCCTCCGGTAAACACCACTCCCCATCAGATCAACAAGTTTATTAACCAAACTTTGAGAGGAATGAGGTGTCAGAAATTTAACATACGGATTTGACAGTTTCGTTTCATTAAAGACTAACATAGGCGTTTCAATCGGCAATGATGCCAATTGTAAAACATGCTCTTTTTGCAAGGGGCCAAAGATAAATGAAGGTTGATATAGCCTAACCCAATCCCATACATCGAGCATAGAATCATAGATATTCGTATCCAATACCTCTAAAGAAAATGATGGGGAAATAGCAGACAACTCAGACATCATCGCCTGATAAATTGTCTGACCCGCCTCAGCATAGTCACCTGACATAGGCAACAATGCCAACATTCGATTGGGGTTAAACTGGTAGCCCGTAAAATCTTGTGGAAGACGTGTTTCAGCCGTTAGAGACAAGTAGCGTTTTATTTTCTCAACCCTATGAACAAACTGGCTGGGGAATGTTTGATTAGGATATAAAGAATCAAGATGTTGCAAATGACTTTTAACTTCGTCTATATCTCCATTTTTTTGTGCTAGCTCCGCTTTTAACAACCATATTTCAGCATCGATCAACTGAATCTGCTGATCAAGTTGTGTTTGATGCGTTATATCCTGATTCTGAACAGGGTCTGCAATAACTGTTTGGGCAATTATTGCCACCAACAAAAACACAAACGTCTTGATATAAAGGTTAACGGTTTTATTTATCACGGTTGATTACTCACCGGTTAGATTGAACTTTATGCCAAAAGATAACGCAACCTATGGAGAAAATTCATCCATCATTCGCCTCACTTTGATCTCCAAGTGTTTTCGTTACAATTTCATACACATCTTTTGATAGGGTTTCTTGAGCCAAGATATACATGAGCGCCTTTTTCATTTTAGTCCTTCTCGGCTCGGAAATACTACGCCACCCAGAAAATGCGCCAACCAGTCTTGCTGCCACTTGAGGGTTAATGACATCCACGTGCAAAACTTGTTGCGCAAAAAACTGATAACCTTCGCCCGAAGCACGATGAAAGCCTTCCCAATTTTGTCGACCAAAGACCCCAAGTACACTTCTGACGCGATTAGGTGTTTGATATGAGAAGTGCAGATGCTTCGTCAACCCTTTGATAATTTCAATAATATTATCAAGGGGCGCACTTGCCTGTAGCGCAAACCACTTATCAAGAACCCGTTGTTCACCCTGCCAGTTTTGATAAAAATCTGATAAACACGCATCTCTCGCAGAGGAGTCAACTTGGTTCATCGATTCTAAGGCCGCCAATATATCAGTCATATTATGACCAGATTGATATTGTTCAACAGCCAAAGATTGATTATGCGTCAATTGCAATAAATATTTCAAGCAAATATTTTTTAGCTTTCGCCGAGCAATGGACACCTCAGTATAGTGGTAGCTTTCCTCTTCTTCTGCTTGTAATTTCAGGTAGAGGTGTTTAAGTTCTTTTTCAAAGGTTTCCGCCAAAGCCTTTTTTAAAAAATTATGCGCAGCCAAGAGTGCATCAATGTTCTTTGTGCGATACTGCTCAGCCAAATAACTGAGTTCAGGTAGAGAAACTGCCAACGCCTTTAGTGCCTTATCAAGGGTTTCATCTTGCAATACCTGAGAAAAGGCAACTTGATACGGATCCGATAACTGCATTGGTTGATTTGTTTCATAACATTCAACACAAGCTTTAAAATTATTCATTGCCAGCACTTGAATGGATTCCCATCGAACAAAAGGATCATCATCAAAGCTAGCCAGCGTCATCAACGCGTCTGAATCTCTAAAAAAATCAAGTTGAACTGGGGCAGAAAAATTTCTTAGCAACGAAACGATAGGCATTTCAGTCAAACCAACAAATTCAAACGATTGATTCATTTCTGTTATTTTTAACAAAAATCCTTTTTCAGTTATATATGACTGATTAGAAGCATTTTTCAATTGAATGGTTAATGATTTTCCTGATTTATCCATAAAATTAATCAATACAGGAATTAAAAAAGGTAAATGAGATTGTTGATCTTTCAAATACTGAGAAAAGTGCAATTGATAACTTTGCGAAGACGCATCAAATTCTTCACGTACGGTTAATCGGGGCGTTCCGGCTTGAATATACCAATTGTGCATCTGTGATAAATCTTGATGATTGGCATCGGCCATAGCGCTTCTAAAGTTTTCTATGGTGACGGCTTGACCATCATAGCGTTCGACATATAGTTGCATTCCCTTTTGGAATCCGGACTCACCTAATAACGTATGGTACAAACGAACAACCTCAGCGCCTTTCTCATAGACAGTTAGCGTATAAAAATTATTCATTTCTATATAGGACTGGGGCTGTATGGGATGAGCCATTGGTCCTGCATCTTCCGGGAACTGGTAACTTCTTAACTGACGAACATCTTCAATTCTTTTTACCGAAGCAGATAACATATCTGCGCTGAACTCTTGATCCCTAAATACCGTCAGCCCTTCTTTTAAAGTCAACTGGAACCAGTCACGACAAGTAATGCGGTTACCCGTCCAGTTATGGAAGTACTCATGGCCTATAACCGATTCTATGCCTTCGTAGTCATGATCCGTTGCTGAGGCTGAATCCGCTAATACAAACTTTGAGTTAAAAACATTCAACCCTTTATTTTCCATTGCCCCCATATTAAAATCATCTACGGCAACGATCATATATCGATCTAAGTCATAACTCAGCCCAAAGCGTTTCTCATCCCAAACCATCGCTTTTTTAAGTGATGTCATCGCATGAGAACATTTATCAATATTATGTGGCTCTACATAAATCTCTAAATTAACCTGTCGCCCTTCATGCGTTAAAAAAGTATCTTCAAGTTTTTTTAGATCCCCTGCCACCAAAGCAAATAAATAACTCGGTTTTTTAAATGGATCATGCCAAATAGCGTAATGTTTTTCAGAATCCAACTCTCCTGATTCAATGAGATTTCCATTCGATAACAACACAGGAACGTCCGACTTACTGGCAATCACTTTGGTTGTAAAATAACTTAATACATCCGGGCGATCTAAATAATAGGTGATCGATCGGAAACCTTCTGCTTCACACTGAGTACAATAAATACCATTCGTTCGATAAAGACCTTCTAAACGAGTATTTTTTTCGGGATCGACTTCTGTGATCACTTCCAATTCAAATGAGCTCAGTGGTGACTTTAATATCAAGCTTGTTTGAGTCAATTGATACTGTTTATCAGTCAAGTCAACGCCATCAATTGAAACGGATATTAAACGAAGATGTTCACCATCCAAAACCAATTCTGTGGCATTTGTTAATGGTGTAATTTTCATACAATTATAAACTTGCGTTTTTTCAGGTTTGAGTACAAAGGTTAAAGACACTGAGTCTATTGCAAAACCGGGAGGTTGATAGTCTTTCAAAAATTTTTCAGTAGGTCGAGAAATCATATCGGTTTGTTATATTCCAATTGTTAAATTATTACAGCACGCTTTTAACTGATTAGTGCCATTTTTAGGCATGGTACCAATCTATAGATAAAAAAAAAGCCTTTCTACCCTAGGCAGAAAGGCTTTTTACCAACGCTAGAATCAATAATTAATAATTAAATTCCGCGCGACGGTTTTTCGACCAAGCACGTTCGTTGTGTGCGGCATCTACAGGACGTTCTTCACCATAAGAAATCACACTGATGCGACTTGGACTAATCCCTTCAGCAATCAAAGCATTTTTCACGGCATTCGCTCGACGTTCACCTAAAGCCAAGTTATATTCTCTGGTACCACGCTCATCACAGTGCCCTTCAATCGTAATGTTCGCACGGCTATTTAAAGCCATATAGTCAGCATTCAACTTAATGACATTATAAAATTCCGAACGCACTTCAGAACGGTCAAATTCAAAATTCACCACTTTACCTTGTAAAGCTGCAAATAAATCATCCGCCGTCATACCCGCTGCATTTGTTGGCACAGCATTGGCTTCAGCTTCAGCAAGTTTTGCCGCTTCGGCTTCTTCAGCAGCAAGTTTTGCCGCTTCAGCTTCAGCCGCAGCTTTATCTTCATTCGTTTGCGTTGCAGCAGCACTTGACGCACTATCTTCGTTAGAGGGTGTTGAACTACACCCCACTAAAGTGACACCTAAAATACCAACAAAGAATAACTGCTTAAGACCAGATAAAGACATATGGTAAACCCTCTTTAATTTTATTAATTTAATGTAATGCCCTTAATTCTAAAAGATATCTCGCAAGATTGAAAGCTTTAAGTAAAGAATATTTTTACCCGGATTTTCCATAGACTGTAAAAGCGTTATCCTCCTGTGCAAGCTTTGGTTTCTTGCCCAGTTGCACAAGCTCTTAATAGAGCCTCTTGATGAATAACAACTTCTTTTCTTTTCCATGTCAAAATCTGTGCTTGATGAAACTTACCGAGTATTCTAGAAATGGTTTCAGGCGTTAAATTTAAAAAATTGGCGACTTCTCTATGTAGAACATTCAATCTAAATTGAAGATGTTCATACCCCCTAGATTGGAACTTCTGGGACATATTCCATAGGAATTCTGCCAATCGTTGTTCTGCGGATTTTTGGGTTAATAACATAGCATGTTTGCGGCTGGAAACAATTTCAAGACTCATTAAACTAAAGAGTTGGGTATTAAAGTTTGGTATTTTAATACCCAATTCTGTCAAGCGGTGATAAGGCAACCCACAGACCGATGTGGTATCCAATGCAACCGCATTGTATTGATGGCACTCAAAAGCCATGGATTCCATCCCGATAATATCACCCGGTAAATAAAAACCATGAATCATCTCCTCACCACCTTCAGAATAGGAATAAATTTTTACAATCCCTGCACGAATCGCATAGAGGGCAGTAACACGATCCCCAGCCGAATATAACAGTTCACCTTTGATGGCACAAGGAGAACGATCTACAAGCTCATTCAACAATTGCATTTCCGCGTCTTGCAACCCCTGGGGAAAACAAATGCCTTTTAATCCACAATTTGCACAGCTGGCTTGAAAGCTTGAATATTTTTCTGTCATCGTTTAAAGATCAACTTTTAGCTAAATTTGAATCATTTTAACAAAAAATATTTTAGACACACCCAGAATGCACAATTTATTCTAAAAACCACAAGAAAAAATTCATCTAATAGTCACATTGTTGAGTGTGCTTAAATTTTAATCATTCTAAAAAACCCCACGACATATAAAGCATTTACCCCCTAACCAATAAAACTGCTCACAAAGTTATCCACAACTTCTGTGGATTATAAACAAGGCTAAAAAATATTAGCATTTTGATACAAAAGTACCAATTTACTCTTTATTAACAACACGTTAAATATTACTCTTAACCTATAAAGCTAATATAAAAAAGTAATCGACAACTTGGCCTTGTCAAGGGTTTTTTAAAATTATTCACTTTTAATTTTTAACTTTGCATAACCCTCGAAAAGCCATCTCTTAGAAAATTAATCGCTTCCCCAGAGTCGACTTTAAGCAAGTCCATGCTTTAATCGTCTCCGAAACACTTTATGATAAAATTGGTTAATTGAATTTGGACAGACCAACACAGGATATAAAAATGGCGAAAATTCTTGGCATTGGTAATGTGGTATTAGACATTATTCTACAAACCCCTCATTTCCCACACGAAGATGAAGAATTGCGTGCAGAATCGCAACGATATGAAGTGGGTGGAAATGTTTGTAATAGCCTCTATGTATTACAACAACTCGGACACGACACCACGATTATGGCGACCCTTGCAGCTGATACAGCCGCAAAACAACTTCTACAAGGCTTGAAAGCTAAACAGATCAGCACTGACCATATTCAACGTTTTATCAAAGGTCAAACCCCAATTTCTTATGTTTTACAAAGTCGTCAAACCGGTAGTCGTACCATTACCCATTTTCGAGACTTAGAAGAACTCAGTTTCGATTATTTTGCCAAAGCCGAAATCGAACAATATGACTGGCTTCACTTTGAAGGTCGTAATATTGAAAATTTATCGGGTATGCTGAAGATTGCTCGAACATTTTTGACTCATCAACCCATCTCACTTGAGGTCGAAAAAGCACGTGAAGGCATAGAAGCCTTGTTTCCTTTGGCAAATGTCTTATTCTTTTCCCATCATTATGCCCGCCAAAAAGGCTATCAATCAGCTGAAGTCTTGATAAAGTCTGTGCAGTCGCTAGCGCCAAAAAGCCAGCTAATCTGTACCTGGGGAACAGAAGGTGCCTGGTATCAATCCGCTGGTGGCCAAATACAACATCAACCGGCCATCACCATTGACCATACGATTGATACATTGGGTGCAGGAGATACCTTTAATGCAGGTGTGATTGACGCCTTAATCAACCAACAACCGTTAAATGAAGCCATTCTCTCAGCATCGGCACTTGCCGCACGAAAATGCCAGCAACAAGGCTTAGATAATCTAATGTCGACGCCACCCGCAAAACGCCCACTGGCTAATGTAAAACAACTGAATAATTCTAAAGCCACTATCGTTCCCTGTGATGCCCTACCTCATTCAGTGATTTTGATTCGATATCAAGAGGACATTAAGGCTTACCAAAATAATTGTCCCCACCAAGATGTTCCACTCGATGAAGCCTATAAAATTGACATCAACCCCTTTGAAAAAACCATGAAATGCTCAGTACACGATGCATTTTTTACCATTAAAGAGGGTATCTGTGTTGAAGGGCCTTGCTTACAGGATGCGTTAACCCCCGTCCCTATCAAAGTGGATGCAAAAGGGGATATTTTCCTTGCGGAGGCCTAAAAACCCCCAGGCCTGGGGGTTTTTAGGCTCAATAAAGGCATATCGGGTGACACTATAGATTTGACTTAAAACGCGACACCCGTATCTTTATTTCATGAAACGGTTATTATCTTAAATTGAGTGTTTTGTAGTTTTGACGAACATCCACATCCGCGGAAGCCACCATTGCTTTAATACGGGCTTCTACTTCTGCCACACTAGACACTTCCACTAAAGCCGATTTTAATTGCGAGACCGCTTGCTTTTGTTCGGGTAATGCCCCTTCTTTGACGGCCGTTAATTCCAACACCATTGAATCTCCTGTCGACATCCTAAAGGTTGTATAAACAGGCTGACCCGTTGGTTTTGGGGCTTTAAAAATCGCTTCTGTTACCTGGGGTAATACCGATTGATTTTCACGAGTCAACCAGCCCAGTTCAGCAAACTCAATCCCCTCTTCTTCCAATTCTGCCATCTTAACCTCACCTAACTGCAATTGCGCCTGTAACTTTTCAGCCTTCTCAGCAGACGCTTTTATGCCTTCTTGGCGCTTTAGATCAGATTCAATATTGGCTTTGACCTCAGCCAAAGATTGTTGCTTCGCTGCAACAACTTCGTCGACTCTAAGCACCACTGACTTGGTTGGAGATAACTCAATGGCTGCACTGTTAAGCTTGTTATTTTTAACCTCATCAGAAAAAGCCGCTGTAATGACTTTGGGGTTCGACGTGACTTCATCTGCACCACCTTGCTGTGTAAATAATTCTGACATCGACACTTGAAGCCCAACCACTTCAGCTGCAGGTTCAATTGAATCGGCTTGTTCATAAGCCACTGTGCTGATTTCTTCCAACTTCTCAAAATAAGCTTTTTCAGCAAGTTGACGACGTAATTGTTTTTCTACATCTGACTGCACCTCAGCATAGTCAGGCGTTCGCTTGGGTTGAATGTTCGTTAGCTTAATAATGTGATAGCCAAAATCGGTTTTAATCGGCTCACTCACTTCTCCGGGTTGCATCGAAAACACCGCTTGATCAAACTCTGGCACCATCATGCCTTGTTGAAACATACCTAAATCGCCGCCAATCTTAGCCGACCCCGGGTCTTGAGAGTGTTTTTTTGCTAAGTCTTCAAAAGCGTTACCCGCCGCAATTTTGGCAGCAATATCGGTTATTTTCTGTTTGGCTTCTGCTTCGGTTGTTGTTTCATCAATTTGAATCAAAATATGACTGGCTTGACGCTGTTCTGGTTGGATAAACTGGTCTTTATTCGCATCATAAAATGCTTTCTTTTCTGCATCCGTCACAGTCAGTTGTTTCGCTAAATCGTCCTGAGAAAGCAACAGGTACTTTATACGCACCTTTTCTGGAATTCTATACTGGTCTTGATGAGACTGATAATAAGCCTCAATAGCGGCTTCAGTCGGTTTGGCTTCTTCTATAAAAGGACGCTGATCCACACGCAGTGTATTCACTTGGCGCTGCTGGAACTGTAATGCGGCAAGATTTTTAACCTGTTGATCTGTTGATATCGCCGATGCCATCGTTAATTGACGGTTTTGATTTTCAACCATAAATCGGCGTTGTTCATATTCGAATCGTGCAATATTCAAACCATTTCGCATCAAAATATCCTGATAAACCTGTTTATCAAACCTTCCATCTTTCTGAAAAACAGGTGCCGATTCAATCATAGCAAACACTTGCGCATCAGAAACACGCATATTGTGATCTGCCGACCATTGTTGAATGACTTTAGATTCAATCAACGCATCCATGACCTGATCACGCAATTCATCATCATTAACGATTTGCTCATACATCTCACCAAATTGATTTTTAAGACGATTCTTTTGACGATCATATAGCGTTAAAAATTCGTTAGCAGTCACGTCTTCACCATTCACTTCTGCGACAACAGTAATCTTATCTCCTTGAGCATATTGATCGATACCAAACAACGCAAACGTTAAAATAATCAAACTCACAATCACCCAGGCAATCCAGCCCTGAGCATGGTCTCTAATACTTTGTAACATAAGTTTCTAACCCGTAAAATATAAAGAGACCTTTGCACGAGATGGCTACACGAATAAAAAGGGTTAAAATTTTCCACATTTTTCTTTCGCGTCCCACTCATGCAAAGATCTCATAAAAAATTTATTGTATCAATCTCTGTGATTGCTTTCAGACAATTTTTAATATTTGTGCGTCTATATTTACAAATTTATGCTAAAGTTGATCAAATAACTCGAAGAGCAAACAACATGAAGAAAATACTGTATATTGATGATGCTTCATCCATGCGTAAGCTTGTAAAAATGGTACTGGGAAAACAATTTGATTTGGCGCTTGCTGAAAATGGCGCTGAAGGATTAGCACAGTTGCAAACTGCTCAATTTGATTTAATCATCTCTGACATTAATATGCCAATAATGAATGGTTTAACCTTTTTACAAAAAGCCCGATCTTTGGAAAATTATAAATTTACACCGATTTTAATGATGACCACAGAAGCCAGCCCTGAAATGAAATCACAAGGCAAATCCTTTGGCGCAACCGGCTGGTTAGTTAAACCTTTTGACCCCATTAAACTGCCTGACATTATCCGCAAACTGATGTAATTCACACCCAAAACTACCAGGCCTGGTGGTTTTTTGATTAAACCAAGACAAAACCTTATACAAAAGGATCCTCTAAAATCAAGGTTTCAGCTCGATCAGGTCCCGTTGATAAAATCGAAACTTTCACCCCCATTTGTTCTTCTAAAAACCGAATATAGTGCTGTGCTTTAACCGGTAAATCTTCCCAGCTATCAACACCAACCGTTGAACATTGCCAACCCGCCAATATCTCATAACATGGCTCAACCAAATCATAATCATCTGCACTGGAGGGTGGCAGTGACACTTTTTGACCATCCACTAAATAATGTGTACACACCTTAATTTCAGCCAGTTCATCCAGCACATCCAATTTGGTTAAACACACGCCCGTTAGGCCATTAACTTGCGCCGAGCGCCTGAGCGCAACTGCATCAAACCAACCACAGCGTCTTTGACGTCCCGTTGTTGCGCCAAATTCACGGCCTCGTGTTCCCAACTCTTTACCGACATCATCCCCCGCATCCGTCGCAACATCGTAAATCAATTCCGTCGGAAAAGGTCCGCCCCCGACTCGCGTCGCATAGGCTTTGGTAATTCCCAATACATAATCCAACTGACATGGACCAATACCACTTCCTGAAGAAGCGCCACCGGCGGTAGTATTTGATGAGGTGACATAGGGATAAGTCCCATGATCGATATCCAACAGGGTTCCTTGAGCGCCTTCAAACATTAAGTTTTTACCTTGTCGGTTAACCTGATCAATGAGCGTTGGAATATCGGCCAACATAGGCACAATCATTTCAGCATAGCCTTGGCATTTCTTCCATAAGGTATCAAAGTCAACAGGATCCACCTTATAGTATTCGGTAAGCATAAAATTATGGTAGGCGAGCGTCGATTGTAATTGCTGTTTTAACTTAGGTAGATTTCTCAAGTCACCCGCACGCAAACCACGACGTGCAACTTTATCTTCATAGGCAGGGCCAATCCCCCGTCCGGTGGTGCCAATGGCGGTATTTCCTCTAGCAAGTTCACGCGCTTGATCTAAAGCAACGTGATAATCCAAAATCAACGGGCATGCATCACTGATTTTTAAACGATTCACAACCTGCAATCCACTGGCCTCAAGTTGCAAAACCTCTTTCTCTAACGCGTCTGGTGCCAACACAACCCCATTCCCAATAAAACACTCGACTGTTTCCCGTAAGATACCGGAAGGAATGAGGTGTAAAACCGTTTTTTTACCGTCAATAACCAAGGTATGACCCGCATTGTGTCCCCCTTGAAAACGAACGACTGCTGCAACCCTATCCGTTAATAGGTCAACAATTTTTCCTTTTCCTTCATCTCCCCATTGGGTTCCAACAATGACAATATTCTTTTTTGACATAAATGCTTCTCTTTATTTTTATGCTTTTTGACAACCGTTAAGATTCTATTGCCGATTCCTTTATCTGCAAAACCCACTCATCTGCTTTTAGCATTAAATACTCACTGCCCACAGGACAATCTGATAGTTGGTACATATGCTTCACAACACACTGTTGTTTTTTTAGCGCACTAATAGCGTCAATCAACACTGGGTCATAGCAATTCGGAGCATAAATCACGCGTTTTTCTTGTGTTTTAGGAAAGGCCAGTAAATCCAACATACCACGCAAATCAAGACTAAATCCAGTCGCTAATTGCGCTGAGCCAAACTCTGAACCAATGCCGTCATAACGTCCACCGCGAGCTAACTGATATAACTTACGCCCAGCGGCATAACAACTAAAAATCATACCGGTATGGTATTGATAGCCGCGCAAATCAGCCAGATCCACATGAATATTTAAGTTTGAAAATGCACCAAACCACTGCAAAACATTTTCCAAATAATTCACATGTGCCTGCATCGTTGTGGAAAGGGTTTTTAAACGTTGCATTTCTTGAAGAACCGTTTGTGCATCACCACATAAGGACGGTAAACGATCAAAAACCTGTTTCAGGTCATTAGAAAGAGGTCGTTCAGCAATAAAATCTTGGTATTCCGGAATAGACTTTCTAAGCAAGATTTCAACGAGTGTTTGCTTTTCTGAAACCGACAAATTGGCTAATGTCATTAATTCATCAACAATTGCAACATGACCAAGACTCAAAGTCAGGTCATCTAATCCTATGCTGCGCAAAGACGCTAGCATCAACTCAATGACTTCAATATCACTTTCCACACCCGAGTGGCCAAATAATTCTGCACCCACTTCAATCGGACTCCTAGAACCTTTAGCTTTATTATTACGAGTCTTTAGCACCTCACCAACATAACATAAACGAATAATGCCATGTTGTTTCAAACGATTAATCGCAATACGAGCCACTTGTGGCGTCATATCAGCGCGAACCCCCATCATTTTGCCACTTTCTTGATCAGTAAAACGACAGGTATCCACGGCAAGATGTTGACCTTTACCCGTTAACAATGAATCGGTAAATTCCGCCAATGGGGGTAAAACCAGATCATATCCCGCCAATTCAAATTGATCGAGCAATTGACGACGATAAAACTCTAGCTTCTTGGCTGCATCCGGTAATAAATCTTCAATCCCCTCCGGGGTAAACCAAATATTTTGTTGCATAAAACGCTTCTTACTTAAACATCATTAATAAAATTATTCCGATGGCAATACTCAACAATCCCATCACCCGCAATTTTCCATCACTCATTTTAATCAGCTCTACCATGCCTTTGCGCCAGACTGAAGGCAAAGCAAACGGTAACAAGCCTTCAATGACAAAAACCAGTGCAATGGCACTTACAAATGACTCTATCATCTAAGACTCCTAATCAAATGACGTTGACACAAAAAAGGTGGCTATCACCACCTTTATTTATGCTGTTTAAAACGGCTCTTTACTTATTTTTCTGATTAAAAAACTTAAAGAAATCAGATTTCGGATCAACAATCATCATGTCGGATTTATTGTTAAACGACTCCTGATAGGCATTTAAACTTTGATAAAACGAATAAAATTCAGAATCTTTCGAGTACGCATTCGCATAAATTTCAGCGGATTTAGCATCCCCTTCCCCTCGAACAATCTCCGCATCTCGATAGGCATCTGCAATAATAATCGTTCTCTGACGGTCAGCATCCGCTCGGATTCTTTCAGCAGCCTCAGCCCCTTGAGAACGAAGGTCTTTTGCAACACGGTTTCGTTCTGCTTCCATTCTTTGGTAAACAGATTCACTGACATTTTGTGGTAGATCTACCCGTTTAACTTTAATATCGACAACATCTATCCCAAAGTCAGAAACTGAAACTCTCGTCTGCTCAATGATTTTATTAACAATCACTTTTCGATCCTGTGAAATCACCTCTTGAACTGTCCGGTTACCCACTTCAGATCTTAAGCCATCTTTAATAATTTGTGCCAAACGCAGATTTGCTAACCGAATATCCCCATTCATTGAAGTATAAAACTTCTTGGTATCACGAATTCTCCATTCAACAAAAGAATCGACCAAAAGGTTTTTCTTTTCACTGGTTAAATAACGTTCTGCACTGGAATCTAAAGTTTGTAACCGAGCATCAAACTTACGAACATTGTTAACAAAAGGCATTTTAAAATGCAACCCCGGTTCCAAATCGGTTTTAACAATTTCACCGAAACGGAAAACCACGCCCGTTTCACCCTGCTGAATGGTAAAAAGGGCGTTGCCGCCCAATAACAAGAGTGCGGCAACTAAAATAGATAATACAGCTTTCATCTTAACGAAGCTCCCTTGTTCTTAATAGATCACGAATATTGGACCCCTTTCCGGAGCCAGATGTCGAATTGGGCGTATTTCCGGCACTATTTGGTGTCGGGTTCTGACGCTGATCCGGTGCTACAAAAGGGACATTCGATTGATTAGACATCATCTTATCCAAAGGCAAATAGAGCAAATTAGTACCACTATCAGACCCCACAAAAACTTTAGACGTTGCGCCAAGAACACGCGTCATGGTATCCAAATATAAACGTTCGCGCGTTACAGCAGGTGCCTTTTGGTACTCTGTCATCACACTTTCAAATCGGCTGGCTTGACCCGTTGCCCGAGCAATGACTTGATCACGATAAGCGCGCGCTTCTTCGATTTGACGAGCCGCCATCCCTCTTGCTTTTGGCAAAATATCATTTGCATAAGCTTCTGCTTCACTAATCAATCTAACTCTATCTTCACGTGCTTTTACCACATCAGAGAAGGCACCTTGAACCTGCTCAGGGGGTTGAGCATCTTGTAAGTTCAGTGAGGTAATGAATAGGCCGGCGTTATATAAATTCAAATTTTCCTGAGCAATGATTTTAACTTTAGAAACCACTTCATCACGGCCTTCTGTCAGGACAAAATCCATTTTATTGCGCCCAACAACTTCCCTGAGTGCGCTTTCCGTTAGGCTCCGTAATGTCATATCCGGCATGGCCACATCATATAGATACTTTTTAGCATCAGACACTTTATATTGAACCGCAATACGGATATCAACAATATTTTCATCTTTAGACAACATTAAAGATTCAGACAAGACACTGCCACTACGATTTTGGGCATCGGAACGATACCCGATTTCCGCAGTACGAATACGATCCACGTTAACAATCGTGACCGATTCAATGGGCCAAGGAAGATGCCAGTGCAAACCAGCTTTCGTTTCTTCTGCATAGGCACCAAAGCGTTTAACCACACCTCTCTCTGGAGAATCTACCGTGTAAATACCACTGAGCAACCAAATAATCAGTAAAACAACTGCGCCAATCCAGGTATTTTTGCCACTACCAAATTGATTATTGCTCCCCCCTAAAAAATCTTGTGCCTTTTTCAAGAGTTCTTTTAAATCTGGATCCTGGTTTGATCCACTGGGTTTTTTGGAACCATTCGGACGGTTATCACCACCTGAATTTCCCCACGGGTCTTGCCCTGGTTTGCCCGGCTCATTCCACGCCATTATTTTCTCCAAAGGTTAAAATCGAATATATCATTTTAAATTTTATCTCGTTAAAAGTCATCCTTTAATCACCGAAAAGAAGCCTTTATTCAATTTGTTCAGAACGCCCCCCATTATCGACTTCTTCATAACGCAATACTTCTTGCCACTGCCGAACCTGATGCCACGCCTTTTCAGTCAAACACATTTCAAACTCGCTGTTACCTAAATCATCAAAGCCTTCTAACAAAATCGTTCCTAACTGATAAAGCTGTGATCGACGTTTGCCTGCATGCATCGCCAAAGTCAATCTAACCGTAATAAATCGCCCTCTAAAATGTGCGGCAATCGCTTCCAATAACAAAGGCATCCCTTGTTTAGACTTTGCCGATATCCATACCCTTTCAGGTAAACCGGATTCATTCATATCCAAATGAGGCACAACAGATCCCTCAGTAATCAAATCAATTTTATTAAACACGGTTAATTGTGGCACCTCATCTGCGCCAACTTCTTCAATGACTTCTGCCACATCCGCCATTTTTTCAGCACGATATGAATCCGCTGCATCCACTAAGTGAATAAGTAAATCGGCCTCTCTTGTTTCTTCCAAAGTTGAACGAAATGCAGCAACCAAATCGTGAGGGATATGGCGAATAAACCCAACCGTGTCCGCTAAAATGATCGGCCCAGCACCGGGTAAATGGACTTTTCGCAGCGTTGAATCCAAGGTAGCAAACAAACGATCTTCAGCATAAACACTGGCTTGTGTCAGCAGGTTAAACAGGGTTGATTTACCGGCATTGGTGTAACCCACAATCGTGACCGTTGGATAATCTGATTTTTGGCGAGAACGACGACCTAAACTACGTTGCTTACGAACCTTTTCAATCCGCGCTTCCAATTGTTTGATTTTAGCTTGAACCAATCGTCTATCAGTTTCAAGTTGCGTTTCACCCGGACCTCTTGCCCCAATTCCGCCTTGTCGATCCAAGTGAGTCCACCCTTTAACCAACCGCGTCGACATACGGCGTAACTGCGCCAACTCAACTTGCAATTTCCCTTCATGAGAACGGGCTCTTTGTGCAAAGATATCTAAAATCAATCCCACTCGATCCAATACCTGACATTCCAAAAGCTGACTGAGATTACGCTCTTGAGCCGGACTTAATGCATGATTGACAATCACCACATCCGCTTCATGCGTCATCACCGCCTCTTTGATTTCTTCTGCTTTTCCCTTGCCAACAAAAAGCTTTGCATCCGGCGTATCACGCTTAGTGGTTATCAATTCAACCACTTCTGCACCCGCTGAATCGACTAACTCATAGAACTCGGCCAGCACTTCTTGATCGGCTGAATGATAGAAATCAACATGCACCAACACCGCTTTATCGAGCTTTTTTTGTTCGAGTTTTCCAAATAATTCCATAGATTAAATTACATAAGACCTTGGTTTGAAGCGGTAAAAGAGACAGAGCGCGTTTTAATAGAAGAAACCAACCACCGTTCATCTGCTGCGTAAACGATGGGGGTTTAGATGCGTATATAAAGACAGGTTATCCAGCGGCATTCTCATCTGAGTGAGCTGTTTCAAACTCATAGGCTTTTGGATCTCTCGCCGGGACGATGGTCGAAATCGCGTGTTTATAGACCATTTGCGTTACATTACTGCGCAATAAAACCACAAACTGGTCAAAAGAATCGACTCTGCCTTGTAATTTAACGCCATTAACCAAGTAAATTGCCACATTAATCCGCTCTTTTCTCAACGCATTTAAATACGGATCTTGAATCGGTAATGCCTTTGCAGGCTTTTTATTATCCATTTTTATCCCCTAAAAATTTATTTATTTAAGCTGATTTTTCAGCTATTTTTTTGTTATTTACGATACCTATGTAAGCCCTTTGCATAATCGGCGCACACAGCATCGTCATAATCGTCATATCGATATTTTAACACCGATAAATCATACCATAATGGCCCTTCAGATAATGCTTTTTTAAAACAGCAACCCGATAAAGCATGGATATTACATGAGCACCTTTTCATTAACCAACTTGCGTTTGAAGATGATTTAACAGCTGCTCAAGCTGCTGTTGTTCTGACAGATAAAAGGGATCTAATGTTAACAATTCAGTTTCTTTGCGCAACCACGTTATCTGCCGCTTGGCTAACTGACGGGTCGCAACAATGCTTTTTTCCACAAAGGTTTCATAATCGTAAATCTGCTCAAAAAACAACCAGGCCTGGCGATAACCCACACTGCGAACAGCGGGTAAATCAGCATACATACCCGGCCTTGAAAATACCGTTTCGGCCTCTTTTAAGAAACCCGCTGTCAGCATCTGCTGAAATCTTTGTGCAATTTTTTCATGTAACTGTTTGCGGTCTTCCGGTAGCAAAGCCACTTTGGCTAAATGAAAGGCAGAAAGTAAACTCTGCTGACCAGATTGTTGCGCCTCAGTTAGGGATTGACCTGTCAACTCATAGACTTCTAACGCCCTAACCAACCGTTGCGAATCGTTAGCATGAATCCGCTTTGCCGCTTTAGGGTCAATGGCTTGTAATTGTTCATGTACCGATTGTGGATTTTGTTGCCAGGCCTGGTAAATTTTTTGACGAATCTCAGCATTAGCAGAAGGTAATTGTGCAATCCCCTTTTGTAAAGCGTTAAAGTACATCATGGTGCCGCCCACCAAAACCGGCAATCGCCCTCTCTCAAAAATGTCTGCCACCAAACGGGTGACATCCTCAATAAAGTCAGCGGCTGAATAATGCTCAGTCGGTTCAAGAATATCAATTAAGTGATGCGGCACAGCCGCTAACTCTACCGGAGAAGGTTTGGCCGTACCAATATCCATTCCGCGATAAATCAGCGCTGAATCCACACTGATAATTTCAATCGGTAGTTGCTCCGCCAACGCCATCGACAAACCACTTTTACCCGAAGCCGTCGGCCCCATAATGGCCAGACACACCTTCTGATTGATGAGTTGCGCCACTGAAAATGCCATCGCCACTTACTGCCCTCTCATAAATAGGTTATCTAATTGACTCATTGATAACTGTACCCAAGTCGGCCGACCATGATTGCATTGTGCGGATCCCTCAGTGGCTTCCATATCCCTTAATAAGGCATTCATTTCGTTGACTGTTAATTGCCGGTTAGCGCGCACCGAGCCATGGCACGCCATAGTGCTTAAGATTGCATTTAAGTGCTCTTCTACTCTTTGAGAGCGCCCCATCACCGCAAAGTCTGCCAACATATCCTGAAAAAGCTGAACCACATTGGACTTTGCCAATAAACTGGGAACACTGGTTAACTTAATCTGTTCGGGGCCAAATGGCACGGCTTCAAATCCGAGTTTTTCAATCTCGGCTTGGTGAGTTTGCCACACACTTAATTCTGAACCTTGTAATGGAATCACCATTGGCACCAACAATGGTTGACAAACCAATCGATTCTGCTGCCATTGCTGCTTTAAACGCTCATAAACAATTCGTTCATGGGCCGCATGCATATCAACCATAACCAATCCATTGGCATTCTCAGCTAAAATAAAAATGCCTTTTATTTGCGCTTTAGCGTAGCCCAATGGCGGGATTTCTATTGAAGGCGACCGAGAATATTCTGTCGTGGAATAATCTTTGGTAGACTCTGCCAGTTGCACAGGCGTCATTGGAGAAGGATCTTGATTGAGCGTTTGCGGCACCTGTTGCTGAAAACGCATGGCCGCTTGGAAGTCATTTTCATCACCCCCTTTGCCGATTGCCGGCTCTGCGTTGGCTATTGGTGTAAAAGCTCTCCCTAACGGCTGGGTGACGGCTTCTCGCACCGACCGTCTTAAAAAATCATAAACCCAGCGACCATTGGCAAAGCGCACTTCATATTTGGCCGGATGGACATTTACATCAACGAAAGAATGCGGAATGTCTAAAAACAAACAATAGGCAGGATGACGACCGTGATATAACACATCTGCATAGGCTTGTTTCACGGCATAAGACAGTTGACGATCACGCACAATTCGGCCGTTAACAAATAAATATTGCATGTCGGTTTGACTGCGGTTAAATGTCGCCTGGGCAACCCATCCCGTCAGTTGAATATCTTGAGCCGTAAAATTGACGGCCAAACTTTGGTCAACAAAAGCCTCGCCCAACAGCTGTTGCAAACGCAATTTTGTTGCTGAATCGTCTTCAGCAATATGAACTTGACGCACCAGTTTTTGATTGTGAATCAACTTAAATCCCACATCAAAACGACTGAGCATGACACGTTTCACCAATTGATCTATTTGCATAAACTCTGTTCGCGGCGTTCTTAAAAACTTTTTGCGTGCAGGCGTATTAAAAAATAAGTCTTTAACCTCAACTTGAGTGCCTTTTGGATGTGCCACCGGCTGCGGATCCTGCCAAAGTCCCTCGCCTTCGCCGCGAATTTGCCAAGCGTGGCTTTCTTCAAAACTATGGCTGGTCAAAGTTAGTCTGGATACCGAAGCAATACTGGCTAATGCCTCTCCTCGAAACCCTAAAGAGGTGACTGCTGTTAAATCAGCCGCTGAGTGTATCTTGCTGGTGGCATGTCGGCTGACGGCCAATAAAAGTTGTGTAGAACGAATACCACGGCCATCATCCAATACGCGAATAAGCTTTCCACCACCATCTTCTATCTGGATTTCAATCTGGGTGGCTCCGGAATCTAAGGCATTCTCTAACAATTCTTTGACCACCGAGGCGGGTCTTTCCACCACTTCGCCAGCCGCAATTTGATCTGCAAGGTGAGCGGGTAATAACGCGATTTCAGGATAGATCTCGTCGGATGACGATTCGTTGGACAATGGAAATTCAGTTTCAGAAATTGGCACAGCATTTATCTTTGTATCATTAACAAAATAGCATTATAACGTTTTATAGCGGTGGCTTCATCCGCTTGTTTTGAATTGAGGTGCAAAAGGCTTAACCCGTTGCACACTTGAAAAAGAAATGCCTTACAAACCGGCAACCAGCTCTTCAGACAATGGGATACGCAACTTTTGACCCACTTTTAAATCATTGGCTTTACGAATATGATTCAGCTTTTTTAACTGGTAAGTGGATAGGTTATAGTTGGCGGCAATTTCAGATAAGGTATCCCCTCTTTGTACTCGATAATGTACATAAAGCTGTTCCCCCCAACGGGGTTTTGAACCATTTTGGCTTACAAACTTTTCCAAACCCTCAACAATGGATTGCGCCATTTGTGCCTGAAATTGAACTGACTTTAATTTTTTCGCTTCACTCGGATTCGAAATAAAGGCAGTCTCAATCAATAAAGAAGGCATATCAATCGACTTCAACACCGTAAAGTCTGCTGATTGCACAGATTTTTTATGTAAATAAACTGCCTGACCCATTTCCCCTAAAACCGCTTTGGCCAGTTTTCGGCTAGCGCGAATATTGGCTGATCGCGTTAAATCAGATAACACAAAAGCGACATCTGCATCGCGCCCCTTTAACTTAACATCCTGTAAAGAAGCATTTTCTGATTTTGCCAACAGTCTGGCCATCACACTACTCGCCCCTGAAGTCGATAATATATAGACAGACCCACCACGCGCTCGCTTATCATGAAAAGCATCAGCATGGAGTGATAAGAAAATATCCGCATCCTGCTCTCGTGCTTTACGAACACGCTTATGTAAAGGGATAAAAACATCTTTATCACGCGTTAATACGGCGCGCATACCCGGCTGAGCATCAATGCGTTTTTTTAATTGAAATGCCAAATTCAATATCACGTCTTTTTCATAAAGCCCGCCATAACCAATCGCTCCGGTATCTTTTCCGCCATGTCCGGCATCAATCGCCACCACCAGGTCTTTATTTTTATAAACAAAGATATCACTGCTTTTATCCATTTTGGCTTGTGTATGGGTATTTTGAGAAATATCCGATTTTGGCTTAACCGCCGCTTTGATGGCCGGCTTGGCTGGTTGCTTTTTAGGGACGGCCGCTTTGGTAATGGTATGAGGCTTCCTGGGCGTTTTTGCAATCTCAGGTTTTGCTGGCGTGTTTTTAATATCAATAACAACCCGCTCATTACCCGCGTTATTTTTGGCTAGGGTAAAATACCCCCACTCAAAATCATCGCGAAGATCCAGCACAACACGTGTGCGATTGGATTGATTTTTGACCCTTGCTTGCTTTAAACGCGCATCCAAAAACTTCATTTTTGAAAAGGTTAATTTATTTTCAGACTGATAAAAATCGACCACAATTCGCGCAGGATTTTTTAAGGTGGAAATTTTAAACCGATGATTTTCTTTTATTTCAAAAACGACTCGAGTCTGCTCTTTACCTTGACCCAAACGCATTTTTTCTAATGACATCTTCGACCAAGCACTGGTTGGCAATAAGCTCAATAGCAACACCAGTATCGTCATTGAACATAACGGAACCCAATTATTGTTTTGTTTTTTAATCATCGCACACCTCATCGGAGTTTCACTTGATTTATATTTTATGTTGGGTTCTTATCAAGTTTTGTGCCAATTTGTTTTGTCAAGTTATTGACGAAAGTTTCAGCGCGGTCATTTAGGCAATCCAGAGTCAGATAACGCCCCTGAGGAAGTACCTCAAACTGCAGCCGGATATCTGCATCCGGTAAACTTCCTCGCCCTTTTGACGGCCACTCTACCAAGGCTAAATAAGGCGGTGTTAATAATTCACGAATACCCAGAAATTCCAGTTCTTCTGCATCACACAAACGATAGAGGTCAAAATGCAATAGGGTCGCAAATGGACTTTCATAACATTCAATCAGAGTATAGGTCGGACTTTTGACCCTTTGCTTAGGCAAAAAAGTTTGAATAAGTGCTCGACAAAAAAACGATTTTCCCGCACCTAAATCGCCTTCCAAATACACCATCAACCCAGATTCACATAACGGACTCTTAGCCACGAGCTGAGCAAACTGTTGAGCGACCCAAAGGGTATCTGCTTCACTCAAGAGCTGCATTTGAAAAGATGGTTTCAGGGTCATGGTTACCTCTATGCAATGGTTAAGCGAAATATAAGTGGATTTGGTAAGATGATGATTCCGCTCAAAGCGGGAAAGATTTTTCGAATTTAGGAATCATTTTAGTGGATAACCACGCTTTATACCAGCTAACGGAACAAATCAAGCAATGGGGTCAATCCCTGGGATTTGCCGACATTGGCATTTCGAACACGGACCTATCGCATTATGAACCTTTTTTTGAAGACTGGTTATCTCACCAATATCACGGCAGCATGGATTATATGGCCAAACATGGGCGCAAACGGTCTCGTCCCGACGAGCTTGAACCGGGTACACTCAGCTTAATTTCCGTGCGTATGAATTATTTTGATGGCGAAGCCTATTCGGCTATTTCACAATTACAATCTTCAAACAAAGCCTATATTTCGCGTTACGCGCTACACAAAGATTATCATAAACTCATGCGAAAACGGCTTGCGCAACTAGCGCAAAAAATTGAAACCGCCATCGCAACACTTAACCCTCAAAGTGATGAATCCTTTCGATATCGCGCCTTTTGCGATTCAGCACCCGTTCTTGAAAGGCCGATTGCCGAAAAAGCAGGCCTAGGCTTTATTGGTAAAAACAGTTTACTGATTCACCCCAGAGCAGGCTCTTGGTTTTTTTTAGGCGAACTTTATATCAATCTTAAACTCCCCGCTGATCCCCCTTTCACTCAACAAGGATGCGGACCTTGCACCGCCTGCATGGACGAGTGTCCAACCCAAGCCATTGTTGATAATGCAGTGGTCGATGCACGTCGGTGTATTTCTTATTTAACCATTGAATATGATGGCGTGATTGAAGAGTCTTTGCGACCATTGATCGGCAATCGGATTTATGGCTGTGATGATTGTCAATTGGTGTGTCCTTGGAATCGGTTTACCGAACCCACCCAAGAACAAGCTTTTAAAGCCAAAGCCCCACTCGACGAAGTCGATTTACTCACATTACTACACTGGGACGAAGCGCAATTTCTAACCGAAATGGCAGGCTCTCCCATCCGTCGCATTGGCTATGTTAAATGGCTGAGAAATTTATGCATTGCGATTGGCAATGATGTCTATCGCGCCGAAAACATCAATGCCCTCAACGCATTACAAATCGATAGCGATATGGTGAATACGCATCGACTTTGGGCGCTAAACGTTCAAAAGCAAAAGCAAAAAACATCGTCAAAAACGACCAGGCCTGGTCGTTTTAGCACCCCAAACCGGCCTGCCGTGGTCGCTAAATACTATTTACCTAAATCTGGATCCGCAAGCCCGATTAACGCCGTTCCGATCCATCAAATACGATCAAAAATCGAGCCTTGAGAAGCGGTAAAAAATTTCTCGTACAAGCGCGAAGCGTAAGTATTGGTCATCCCTGCAATATAGTCGGATAAAATGCGATGCTGTGCCCTTTCTGACGCTGCTTGTGCAAACCGCTTAAAGGTATTTCTAGGCAATAACGCCTGAGGATTGGCTCTTAAGGACTTAAACAAATCCAATACAATCAATTGCCCTTTATATTCCATGCCTTTCACTTCGGGTAGGGTAATCACATGCTGATAAACAAATCGCTTCAATAACTCCAACACCGCCATTTCAGCCTCACCTAAACACGCTTGATACCGCAACAAAGGATGCTCAAAGGCAGGATTTTCAGCCATATAAATGCTTTCCACCATAATGCCCACCATTTTGCTAATGGCATGTTTACGGTCTTTAGAGCGGTCACTAAACAAACGTTGCGTCATTACCTCATCCCAAAGCGCATAGGTTTTAAAGACAGGCTGTTCCATCACTTCAGTTTGCCACAAATCCCGTGAAACCATTCCCATTGCGACAGCATCTTCTAAATCGTGAATCCCATAGGCAATGTCATCGGCCAACTCCATCAAAGTGGTATCCAGAGCCTTGTATTGGGTTTTAGGGAACCCTTTTCCATCAGCTTGCAGTTGAGTAAAGCGTTTTCTATCTGCTTCAGAAAATAAACTCAACACCCATTCAAACTGAGCCTGTTCTTCCTGATAAACGCTGGCTTTTGGCGGATGCCAACGACTCATATCCAAGGTTTTAAAATCAAACGCATCCGGGGCTTGTAAATAGGACAGATATGCAGTGTTATGAGATAGGACGTCATCATAAATAGCAGGATATTTTAATACACCCAAAGTGGCGCGACGCGATAGGTCGATACCATTTTCGGGGGTATATTCGCCTAACCGCGCCAAGATACGCAAGGTTTGCGCATTCCCTTCAAACCCACCATAATTTCGCATCATATAATTCAGCGCGACCTCCCCGCCATGACCATAAGGCGGGTGTCCTAAATCATGTGCCAAACAAATCGCTTCCATCAAATAAAATGAGGGCAGCCAGTCGATATAAGCCTTCCCTTGTCCGACAGTTATCAGTTGTTCAACCAATCCTGAGCCAATTTGGGCGACTTCCATAGAATGCGTTAGGCGGGTTCGATAAAAATCCGATTCGTTCAAGCCAAATATTTGTGTTTTCGCCTGCAAACGACGAAAAGAAGCCGAATGAATCACCCGCGCACGGTCTCGCTGATAAACGATCCTCGGTTCCCGAGAAGGCTGGCTTGATAAAAAATCGGTATAACGTTGTGTCCAATCTAGTGCTTCTGACTGTGCTTGATGCATGCTTACTCCTCACCAAATAGCGAATGGGAACCTATTGGGAACCTCGAATAACCCCCTGCTCATTATGAATTGATGTTATAGAAATCACAAGAGGTTAGGAAATACTTTGCTTTTGCTGATAATTTGCTAAACTGTCAAACGAAAAGTTAGCTCTAAAAAATGGGCACCTCGAATAAAACACCCAACAGCACTCTGACATTTGCAAAAACACACATTTTTACCCCGGAGTTGAACAGTGAGGTTTTATGAAACGTTTAAATACAATTTGGTTATTCGCCCTATTCAGCAGTTTTTTATGGCTTTCGGGCTGTGAAAATGCTGACCTTAGAGACTGTAAAGAAAAAGCCAGCGCGCTTTGGGACAACAGTAAAAACCCCGCCAATAACAATGCGGCCTACTGGCAAGCCATTGAAAAATGCAAAGAAAAGTATCAATAGCACTCACCAAACGTTCAATAACATGAATTGAGTAATTCTCAAAGGCCTACTTTAGGCACTTTTTAAGGAATCGGTATGTCCTGGCGGATTCAAAATCGTTTACCAAACGCACTCACTCATAAATACAGCTTAATCATCGGCTTATGGAGCGTTTTAATTTTAGTCTCTTGGTTTTATAACCTACAGGGGTTAAAAACAGCAACCTGGCAAGCTGCCAGTTCAGCCGCATTAGCCACGGTCAACAAAGATGTCAGCTTTCGGAGATGGGGCGCTTCACACGGCGGCGTTTATGTTCCACCAACCGATAAAACCCCACCCAACCCTTATCTTGATATAGCGAACCGAGATGTCATCACCACCAGCGGTATCAAATTAACATTGATTAATCCAGCCTATATGTTGAGAGACATGCAAACGCATTTTGGCGATGAATATGGCGTTAAAACTCACCTCACCAGTTTAAACTTGTTAAACCCGGATAATAAACCCGATACATGGGAATTTGCTGCTCTCAAACGATTTGAACAAAAGGCAGAACCCATTCAAGAAATCAGTTTAATAGAAGATCAATCCTATATGCGCTTGATTCGACCGTTAAAGATTGAAGAATCCTGTCTGAAATGCCACGCTCACCAAGGGTATCAACTGGGGCAAATTAGAGGCGGCATCAGCACTTTTGTGCCAATGGCACCTTTTTTGGCGCAAGAAGTCCAACGTGAATTTGAGCTTCAATTGTCTCACGGTTCAGTTTGGCTCATGGGGTTAGTGGGATTTGTATTGGGTTGGCGCAAAGAATCCAAACTCAGAGCCAAACAAGAACTTCAAGAAAAGATATTATTAGAAAATGAAGCGCTCTATCGGTCGGTCACAAATAATGGTCAAGTAATGATCTGGTTAGCAGATCAGTCAAAACACTATATATTTTTTAACCAACCTTGGCTAAATTTTGCAGGACTGACCCTTGAAGAAGCCCTCTCACAGAATCGCCTATCTATCATTCATACGGATGACCAAAACTTCCACCAGCAGACCTTAACGCAAGCCTATCAAAAACAAGAAAAGTATAGTTTGGTTTATCGAGTCATTCGCCATGATGGCGAAGTGCGCTGGTTATTAGAAGAAGCCAGCCCACATAATGATAGCAACAATCAATTCGCAGGATTTATTGGTCATTGTTTGGATATTACTGAACTGAAAGAAGCCAAAACCGAAGTCGAATATTTAGCACAATACGATGTACTAACCCAACTGCCCAATCGTCGTTTTATGCAAATCCATTTAACTGAAGCCATCAAAAACTGTAACTCACTACAAACAGTTGGCTCTTTGATTTTAATTGATTTAGATAATTTTAAGCAGCTAAATGACACCCAGGGCTATGAAGTGGGCGATGTCCTTTTAAAACTCCTCTCCGAACGGATTCGAGCTATTTTACCTAAAGATGCCAAGTTGGGACGATTTGGAGGAGATGAATTTGTGGTATTACTTTCAACGTTAAACCATACCCAAGCGGCGGCTCTTGATCAAGCTGAAAAATTTGGCCGCAAACTGCTCCACTCGATTCAACAAGCCTTCTATATTGGCGAACATGAATATCAAACCAGTTGCAGTTTAGGCATCACCTTGTTTAATGGCAAAACCCATACTCAAGAAGAAGTCTTTAAACATGCCGAGCTAGCCATGTATCAAGCCAAAGAAAATGGACGGAACAATCTACGCTTTTTTGATCCGAAAATGCAAAAATTATTAAGTGCCAGAACCGAATTAGAACGGGCTTTGAAACAAGCGATCAATCGTCAAGAATTTGAATTGTACATGCAATCCCAGGTTAATTCACAAGCACAAATCATTGGTGCAGAAGCACTGATTCGTTGGAATCACCCAGACAAAGGTATGATTTCACCCATCCACTTTATTCCCCTGGCAGAAGAGACCGGGCTCATTATTCCAATCGGTCACTGGGTACTCTCCCAAGCCTGCGATATTCTCAAGGAATGGTCTAATGACCCTGATTTAAATGGCTTAACCCTTGCCGTCAATGTCAGTGCGAAACAATTTCATCTTGCTGAATTTGAATCACAGGTTGAATCGCTATTACAGCCCGAATTCAGTCGCCGGCTAAAACTGGAACTCACCGAAAGTTTGTTCCTTGCATCGGTAGATGAAGCCGTTCGAAAAATGGATGGCTTAAAAGCCAAAGGCATCAGCTTTTCATTAGATGACTTTGGAACCGGCTATTCTTCACTAACCTATTTAAAACGTCTACCGTTAGATCAACTAAAAATTGATCAAGGATTTGTTCGGGGTCTATTGACCGATGAAAATGATAAAGCCATTGCCCAAACCATTATTACCTTATCTGATAGTTTGAATCTCAGCGTCATCGCTGAAGGCGTTGAAACCCTAGAACATCAGCAAATCCTAGCAGAAATGGGCTGTCAAAACTATCAAGGCTACCTATTTGGCAAACCACAACCGCAAGCGGAATTTGAAGCCCTCATAAAAAATAACCATGTCGTCATTTTATAAACTCCTTGTTTACACTTTAATAACCTTTTTAATGGCCATTGGCTATTATTGGACAATGGCGGGCTATTCACCCCCTGATCATCCTGAAACTTTTTTAAGTGAGATCGGTGAGGAAATCGGTGAAGTGGCGCTTTGGTTATTGCTATTTATTTACGCTCGAACCCTACTGAAACTCATTGCCACCAAAGGCAGCTTTGCCCAAAGATTGATTCCAGAACCCTTAGAGGGGCTTTCTCGGTCGATCATCCAAACCCTACTCATTCCGCTCAACAAAACCCATGCCTATGTTGGCATTGCCACTTTAGCACTGATCTTTTTACATATCGCTTTAGTCGGTTGGCATCTTGAAATTGTGTTATTTCAAGTTGTTTTAGGCTTATTGATTTGGCAAGGACTGTTTGGATTCTTCTTGCGCTGGCGATTTTCTCCGCGCCAACTCAAGCAATTTTCTTATCTCGTTCATGCGCAATTTGTGACGGGCATTATGATTGGCATCTTCTCTTATGTGGGACACTGGTTGGTCGACTAATCCCCTGCTCATGAAGCAACAGCAATGCCTTTGCTCACAAAATTTCATGCTAAAATAATCTTTTTTTTGATTTATCATTTTTGAAAGGCCCACTGTTTGCTATGAAAACCTCTTCTCTTTTACTCGCCACCACTCGTGAAACCCCTGCTGATGCGGTTGTTATCAGCCATCAGCTCATGCTGAGAGCCGGCTTGATTCGCCCATTAGCCGGCGGCCTCTACAACTGGCTACCGCTGGGTGTCAAAGTTTTGCGCAAGGTGGAAGCCATTATTCGGCAAGAAATGGACGTGGCGGGTGCACAAGAATGTTTAATGCCGGTGGTTCAACCAATGGAGTTGTGGGAAGAATCCGGGCGAGCAGACGATTATGGCCCTGAATTATTGCGATTTAAAGACCGCCATCATCGGGATTTCGCTTTAGGCCCCACCCATGAAGAAATTATTACTGATTTGGTGCGTAAAGAAATTCGCAGCTATAAACAGTTACCCGCCAATTTTTATCAAATTCAAACCAAATTCCGTGATGAGATTCGTCCACGTTTTGGCGTCATGCGGTCACGAGAATTTATTATGAAAGATGCCTATTCTTTCCACATGGATACCGAAAGTTTGCAACAAACCTATGAGGTGATGTTTGAAACCTACCATCGCATTTTCAGCCGTATTGGTTTGAATTTTAGAGCCGTTCAAGCCGATACTGGCTCGATTGGGGGGGAAGGGTCGCATGAATTCCACGTTCTCGCTGATTCAGGGGAAGATGACATTGCTTTTTCTACCGAGTCAGATTATGCCGCCAATGTAGAATTAGCAGAAGCCATCGCACCAACCGCCCCGCGTGCGGAGGCATGCGAAGCGTTAACTGAAATTGCCACCCCCAACCAACATACGATTGATGAAGTCTGTCAATTCTTATCCGTTGCCCCCTCAAAAGTCGCTAAAACGCTGATTGTCAAAGGTGCCTTGCCCGAAACCCCCATTGTTGCGTTGGTACTACGTGGTGATCATCAGTTAAATGAAATTAAAGCTGAGAAATTGCCACAAATTGCATCACCACTAGAAATGGCAACGGATGCTGAAATCATGGAGACATTAGGGTGTCATGCTGGCTCAATTGGCCCGGTTAACTTAATTGAAAAAAATATCCCTGTGATCGTTGATCGTTCTGCAGCGCACCTGGCTGACTTTATTTGTGGCGCGAATAAAGATGGCTTCCACTATCAAGGTGCGAACTGGGAACGCGATGCTCAAATCACTGAAGTGGCGGATCTTCGCAATGTGGTTAAAGGCGATCCAAGCCCTTGTGGAAAAGGCACACTTGAAATTCGTCGCGGCATTGAAGTCGGTCATATATTCCAGCTTGGCAATAAGTATTCAAAAGCACTGAATGCCAATGTCTTAAATGAAAACAGTCGTGCGCAAATTTTAGAAATGGGCTGTTATGGTATTGGCGTGACTCGTGTGGTAGCTGCTGCCATCGAACAAAACCATGATGAAAAAGGCATTATTTGGCCAGAGTCGATTGCCCCTTTCCAGGTGTGTATTGTACCAATGCAAATGCATAAATCCCCTCGCGTGGAAACGGCGACTATCGCTTTATATAACGAATTAAAATCCAAGGGTATCGATGTGCTATTAGATGATCGGAAGGAACGTCCTGGGGTGATGTTTAATGATATGGAGCTAATCGGGATTCCCCACCGTATCGTCATTGGCGAGCGCGGGTTGGATAAAGGTGAAATTGAATACAAGCATCGCCGTGACAGCGATTCACAGGACATTAATCAAGACGAACTCCTGCCATTTTTACTGAATAAACTTGGAATTTAAAAAACCTATTTACTCTGATAAAAATTACTAATCAACATCGGTTGGATGTAGGCTATTCCCAAAGGTTTTTTTGCCCTATAATGCAATCAAACATAATACTGTGTGGGTCATGACAACCATCGAAAAATAGCAAATACTGCAGGGGTTGTCATGTTTTTGTACTCTGAAACGCTTTAAATGGAATTACTACCATGTCGCTACCTTTGCTGATTAATAAACAACCTGTACTCGATGCAACCCAGGCGCTTTATGCCTACCAACTTAAAGTAGAAGCGCCTCCGGGTAAAAACTTAACCACCGAACAGTGGGAAGCTGCCATTAAAGATCAGTGGCGACACATTCAAGATCATATTGGTTTTAATGAACTGACCGCCAATAAGCCTGTGTTTTATCAAGCCCCCCTTCCACTTCTAAAGCTGGATTTATTACCACCGATAGCGTCCCTGTCTAAACTGATTGTGGAAATTGACATCGATATTCTTAAAGACAAGGCCGCATTATTGGCCATTAAAGAGATGATACAACAGGGTGTGCAAATAGCGCTTCAGGATTACCAACCAACCCCTGAACACGACAAACTGCTTTCCTTTGCCAAACTTGTGAAGTTCAAAGTCGTGGATTTCAACGAACAATCACTCGATGAACTCTTGACAAAACTACAGCAAAAAAACTTCAAAGTCATTATCACGGGTGTCGATTCAGAAGAAACCTATAGCACAATGAAAAATAAAGGGGCGCATTACTTCCAAGGGTATTTTTTCACCAACCCGATTATCTCCTCTCAAAAAGAAGTGGCCAGTAACAAACTGGCAATGTTGAAACTGCTTGCAGAAGTCAATGACCCTGATATTGAGTTTGATGTTCTGGCAAAAACCATCGGCAGCGATGTTGGGCTGACCCATAAATTGCTGGCAGCGATTAACCACCCACAAAATAACCTACCCAAAATCATTGATAGCTTAAAACAAGCGGTCAATTTTATGGGGCTGAAACGCCTTAAATTTTGGGTGAATATGTTGATGCTCTCAGAAGTGAGTGAAGTGCCAACAGAGCTATTGGTCACCGCTTTAGTCCGCGCTAAATTTTTAGAGTCGCTTGCCACCAGTATTGGACAAGACGTGATTAAAGAACGTTTCTTTATGGTTGGACTCTTTTCAACTTTAAATGCGTTTTTAAAAACCCCAATGGTTGATATTGTTGACCAGCTGCCACTTTCAGACAGCATTAAAGCAGCGCTTACCGATCAAAAAGGGATGATGGGGCAAGCACTCTTTATTGCCAGAGCGTTAGAACAAGGCAATACGCACATGATTATGACCGGATTTGAAGGCGCTGACATCATGGTTATTTCAAATGATTATATGAATGCGACAGGCTGGGCAAACCAAACGCTCAATAGCTTATCAGCTGCCTAATCCAAAAAGACTTTTGGCGATTTAATATTCAATTTTGCTAAATAAATCGCCGACTTGCCTTGATGTGAAGAATAATAACTCACCCAAATTTGCCCATCTTTTTCAACCAGGCCTGGATAACTACAATCGCCTTTAGAAGGTAAGGTTAATAAATAGCTTAATTCGGCACTGCTAGGGCAGATTTCATAAACAACCACTTTAGGTTGTTTTTCTTCAAAAACCCGAAAAGCTGCAACCAATTCGCCGGTGCTTAAATGAATCATTTTGGGGCCCCCAATACCTAAAGACAGGTTTTGCCACTGCCAATCTTGATAGGGAGGGCTTGATTCTCCTAAAGCACCGGGGCAGTCTTCACCATCACGTCGTAACAAACAATAACCCGTGCCATCTTCGGAAAAAACCAATGAAGATTCATTGCTAAAACACGCCGCTTCAGGGAAAAAAGGCTTCAAATGCGCTTGCCAGTGTCGTCCATCGTCTGAAGTATATAAACACCCTTGCAGATCCTTACCAGCGTAGCCGATACTGAAAATTTGCGTTTGATTTGCGCTGCCACTCCAACGCCAAGTGCCTTGATCCGATTCACTAACAAACGGGTGTGACAACGCTTCAAGCTGCCAGGTAACTGAGAAGAGTGCTGAATCGGCTGAGATTGGAACCGCCCATCGAACACCCGCCATTAACATTAACTTACCTTGCGGTGTGAGCACAAATTTAGGATCACGACAATCACCACCCGCCCAACAAATTTCAGCAAATTTCTGCCAGGCCTGGTCATTTTTAGCACACAAAATGACAATTTTTCCATCAAATGACATATGGTGCTGTGCTTGTCGAAAAGCACAATACCAAATGCCATCCACCTCTATCAAATCGGTGAAAGCATTATGAGCCCCCTTATCCCACAGACATTTAACCGATTCCAACGACAATGCAATGGTCATTTATGCCTCTGCAACCAAATTCATGAGATGCTGAGCCGTACGATTGTTCTCATCTTTGGCCAATACGGCTTCAAGCTGTGCTTTGGCCTCATCCAATTGCCCTTCATCAATATAATATTGTGCCAATTTATTTTTAACAGAAGGTCGATCAGGGAATTGCCCCAAATACATCATCAACACTTCAATAGCCGCCTTTTTATTGCCTAGCAATCCCAGTAAATCTGCATAAGACACCATATATTCCAAAGAAATTTGACATAACCGCTCTAAAACAATCAAAGCCGCGTCAAAGTCTTTTAAGGTCATTGCAATTGGCAGCATTTTTTTCAAGGCAATGTGTTTTAAAGCAGGTGACGCAATGGTTTCATATACATTAAAGGCCTCAACCGCTTCATCTTGTAACTCATGCAACATCCCTTTTAAAAGCGTTAAGAAATCCTGTTTCTGACTGGCTTCAGCAGAATCGAGCGTTTCAACATGGTCAATCAAATCGACAATATCTTTGCTATTTTTCAATGCAAATGCATTATTGGCTCTCGCCAACAAAGCCGAAACATTGCTGACATTTTTTTGCAGCATTTGAGTATAAAGATGATCTGTCTTTTCGTATTCCGATTGAAACCGATCAATTGCATCTTGCAAAATATGGGATTCTGTTTCGTTCAGTACCACCGGGTGCCAACTTTGCCATTGTAAGGCACGACCAAATTCATCCCATTGACGCCAACGATCAATACAATGCGAGGGAAGGCTTTGCGTATCCAATTCATCTAAACGAAGTTGCGCCCTGTCTAACCCTTGTTTTAACAGACTGTCTAAATGACCACTGACTTTTTCTACCCCACCGAAAAAAGCTTGAAGTTGTTGCACCACTTCTTCTTGTGTCATTTCCGCTTCATTCTCAATCGGCTTAAACACATCGGCAAAAAAGGCCGCCTGATAGCTGGCTAACATGTCACCATCCCGCCCCACTAGATGATCAATCTTCTTACGAAATTTTTTCAATTTGGCAGTATTTTTTTCTATCGGCAAGCCTTTGGAATCATACAATTTATCAGTCAATAGCCGGGTTTCTTTGGTTTGTTTATGTAATTTTTCAAAACGCTTCTGTTGCTTTTTCAACACTTTTTGCGTTTGCTGAACCATTGCATATTTTTCTTGAGGGGTTAGAGTAATATTCAATTTAATTTCAGTCATTAAATCTTGCTTGGCAGCTGACTGCAAAATAACATCAGCACAATCTTGATAAGATACATTGTCCATTTTTGCTGAATGTAACCCTAAGCTGATAAATTCAATCGGTTTATGGCCCAAGTAATAACGAATCATATTTTCCATCGCCTGTTTTGCCGAGAAAAAATCATCCCCTGTTTCTGTCATTTGCCCCGCATTATCCAACAAGCGTGCTTTACCATAATGAGATACGGTATCAGCATGCTTGGCTTCATCACTTCCTGACTCGTGAGTCAAACCGCGTGCAAAGCAAAAATCCACACCAGAAAAAAATACCCGCGTTGCGCCTAAGCTACAGGCTAAATGCAAGGCCGAGTTGGTGACCGTTGGCCCCAAAGTATCTATATTAGTTTTTGAATTTTCATCATACCAAGCATACTTTTGCCCCATATAAATCGCCAACCCATTCCATTGACTGAGCAAACGGTGTTGGGCATGAAAGCTGTGCGCTAAAATACTGTAGTCAGAAGCGCCTAAAACGGCTTTTGAATTATCAAAGTTCCATGGAAAGGGATCCACCGTCACAAAGAAATCAACTAAAATACCTTCTCGCTCCAAGCGTTTCGCAATACGTGCTGCGGCAAAAATAATCAATTTATCTTGATGATCTCTAACCCAATCAATCGCATCATCCAGCGTCGGTCCACCCCCTAATATAATGGCTTCACGCCCCTCCAAACACTTATCAATTTCAACAGCCGGCAACCAGTTATCTGCTGCATTCAACAATCGTTGTTCTTCAAAAACCTTATTGCTTTGCACATTAAATTCCGAACGCAAATAACTAACAAATTTAACTTCAATTTGTTCCCAAAGATCCGCATAAGGCGTGTTCGGTTCTGCATCCATCACCGCGAGGGACTTAATTAAATGAATGCGACGTCGCATAATATAGCTATTAAATTCGGCCGTTAAGCGTATAAACTGAAAGTCTTGATTGACCAGACGAACCTGTCCTTGCCAAATTTCGCCTGATTCATCCGCCAGTCCAGTCGCGTCAATCACGTCATCAAAATCAATAAACACAAATTGACAATATTTATGCTCACTATGTGCCTTGATATATTGATACAACAACCCGGAATCCGTCCCCACCACGACAAAAAGCGCTTCTTCTTCTTTGACCAATGTTTGATAGTGCGGCGCTAATACATCTTCAGATGAGGCTTTTTCAAAGGTCAAACGATTAACCTCTGGCAAATAGCTTTCGCCAAAACGATTGGTTTGAAGCGGAGATAACTCGATATGATTCATAAGATTCCTTAATTATTTTGTAACTTCGCCACTGGAATAAAAAACATCACCGTTTCAACAATCCCTTCTGTATAGTGCCGCAAATATACTTGATAATCAGGGACTAATTCCATAATTTTTTGATAAATAACCCTAAAATCAGTACCCTGATGATAGACACAAATCGCCAGTTTAGGTTTACAGCGTTTAATTAACTCTTTGGCACCGAGCAATGCATCTTGCTCGCCTCCTTCAATGTCCATTTTGATAAAACTAACATCAGAATGAATTAAATCATCTAAGGGCATTAAATCGATCTGATAATCACCATCGTCAGTACCAACAATACGGGAAGTGGATCCGCTGGCTTTCATACTCAATACCCGTTTTTGGTCAGATAACCCCACAGGATGATATTCAATATCCCTTAGCCCCTGACACCTGGATTGAATCATTGACATGTTCTGTTTTTCGGGTTCACAAATATGAATGGTTTTGTATTCAGGGCAGTGTTGAATAAAGTCTAAGGCAGATTGGCCATCAAAGCCGCCCACATCGACAAAAACCTCATCTTTTTTCTGCAGTTCTAAAAAGGGTTCAAAGTATTGATTTTTTTGATTTTCATTGAAAATTTCTAAGTATTTAAAATGACCAGTTAACCGAAAGTTAATAATATTTAAATACGTTTGACGAGAATCATCATCCACAAATTGGTTCGATAGTTTTTCATAAAAGGATTGATGCTTGGAAAAGTCTTCATAAAACCCCTCCCAAAACCAAGGTAAAGGTAATGACAACCCAGAAAAACGCATCATGGCAATATAGTGAATATGGCGAATACCTTTCATCTGTAATTTCAAATGCAAGGTGTTAGGACTCATCAGCGCAACCACCACGACAAGTGCATTCTTAGGAAGGTTTTCTGAATGAATAACGGGAAAACCTTCGACATTATCAATATCATGCAAATCATCAACAAAACCATCTATGCGAGTCTGACGACTAAGCGCAATCGCATACTCACTGACGCCAAACACATATTTAGGTTGATGGCATTCTTGACTTAGAAATGCCTCACAAAATGACATGGCTTCATGATTGTGATTTTCAAACACAGAACTTTCCTTTTTCACTGTCGATACATTAAAGCTCTTAACGGCGCCGACCAGTCTTCATCCAACGCATTGTAGGTTTCTCGCAAAGCCATTTTGTCAATTTTACCCGAGGCGGTTAGCGGCAACTGCTCAACAAAAAAGTAGCGCATCGGCCTTTGATAAGAGGCTAATTCTTGATTGGATTTTTGTCGAAGGGCTCTTTCAGCAGATGCCTCTCCGACACAGATGGCCAAAACCACTTCCCCCAGTAAAGCATCATTTGCGCCAATCACGCTTACCGCCTGAATTTCTTTACTCGATAGTAAGCATTGCTCGATTTCAGCGGGATAAATATTAATGCCCCCCGAAATGATAACGTCTTTTTGACGTGAGACATAAACCAAATAACCATCCGCATCGATATACCCCAAATCACCCGTGCGGAAAAAACCGTCAAGGAAGGCTTGTTCGGTTAATTCTGGAAGTCGATAGTAACCGCTAAACAATAAGGGCGTCTTCACCACTATCTCACCCAAGTCTTCAGCGGTTTGTTGATCTCCACAGTCATTGACAATGCGGATCTCAATCCCTTTACAAGGTAACCCTACCGTATGGTGTTTTTGTGCAAAATCGGCTGGACATAAGTTGGTCGCAATCGCGATTTCGGTCGCGCCGTAAATTTCGTGTAAATCACATTGTATTTCTTGCTGTAATGCTTTTTTAAACTCGGCATCAATCGGTGCCGAAGACGTGACTAATGTTTTTAATGAACGTACTCGATCAAATGACGATTGAATAAAGAGCTGTAACGCATACAAGTGGGTTGCAACGGGAATGGTAAAAGAGACTTGATTCGCTTCAACCGCATCTAACCAGGCCTGGGGGGTAAATTTATTCAAGAACACCACCGTTGCGCCCGCCATTAACGGCACAAATGTTAAGCGCTGACCTAATGAATGAAAAAATGGTGATGCATTTAATACCACATCTTCTGAAGTAATACCGTAAAGGTCAATGGTTTGTTGCGCTCTTGCCAACTTAACCGCTTGTGAAATGACGATCGGTTTTGGCTTTCCAGTCGAGCCGGATGACAAGGTTAATAAAAAGGAATCATGAGGAGTAACATCGACCGATTTTGACCAGGCCTGGTCATTTTTATCTGCATTAAAGGCGGATTGAATGGCTAATTGCGGTAATAAATTGAGTGGTTGATTTTCGCTTAAATCCGTTTGCGAAAAATCAATTTCAGCCAAATCATAGACCAAACAATCAGCCTCCACGGCTTGACAAAAACGAGCGACCTGTTTGGTGGTTGACTGAGCATTGGTTGGAATCAAAGTGCCATTGAGTTTTGAGAGCGCCAAACTTAAACAAACGTGGTGAAATGGTTCATGGCACACACTTAAAACACGCAAGCCATTCGGCGCCTGTTGTTGCGCTAAAGGCTGAAGCCATTGAATCACTTGGTCAATTTTGTCTGCTAATTGGCCATAACTCAACTGAAGCGACCCGTCAATAAAGGCCATTTTGTTAGGGGCACTTTGACAGTGTTGATTAAAACGTTCAAAAAGTTGTGCCATGCCGTTCCTTAATTTGATGCGTTTTGGGCTAATTTATCAGCAATGGCTTGCGCCATACCAGAAACCGTTTGTAGCTCTGTATTGGCCAACTCGTCAATGGTAAATTTAATGGCAAACTGTTGTTCCAATTGCATAATTAAGCTGAGAATGGCAAATGAATCCAACAGTCCAGATTGAACGAAATTACTTGTGCTGGTCAAGGTTCCCTGTTGTCCGGCACTGTCTTGAATGCATTCAATCAAGGCTGCTTCAATATCAGTTAAAGTCTGAGCTGATTGTGTCATCACTCAATCACCTCCCAACTTAAACGATCGCCAACCGTTAAGTCTTTTCGAGCTTTTTTCCCCAACACGTCAGCTTTGTATTTCGTATGCAACCCTAACCCAGGGCGGACGGACTTAATATTTTGCTCAGTCAATACTTCCCCTTTTTGGATATCAGCACTGACATAAAGTGACCGTTTACCATTACGGTTTTTTTGACTTTCTGTCGTCAAATCATAATTGATGCGTCCAATCGCTTGGTAGGCATGATAGGTTTCTTCAACCATGGTTTTGAATTGCGCAACCGTTAACGAGAAGAAGCTGTCTACCGATTCAGATTCATCATCCAATTTAATGTGTTTTTCAATCACATTGGCACCGAGTGAGACTGCCGCAATCGGTACGGTAATGCCTAATGTATGATCAGACAACCCCGACAAACAATGGAAGGTTTCCTGCAAATTTACCAAGGTTTTTAAATCAACCTGATCGTAAGGCGTTGGGTAGGCAGTGGTGCATTTCAGAATAATAATATCGTTACAGCCATTCTGTTTTAAGGTCTGGACGGCTAAATCAATATCCCCTATCGCCGCCAAACCCGTTGACAAAATAACGGGTTTACCGGTTTGTGCTACCTTTTCCAACAGACCAATATCGAACACTTCTGGCGAGGCAATTTTGTAGGCAGGCACATCAAACTTTTCCAACTCATCGACCGAAGTTTCATCAAACACCGACCCAAACAATGCAATGTCTAATCGTTTAGCCGTTGCAAATAAATCAGGCAGCCATTCCCAAGGCGTATAAGCATACTCATACAACTCATAAAGTGTACCGTAACCCTCCCATTTATTGCCTTGCCCTTTTGGGATTTGAAAATCAGGTTTATCAGAATTTAAAGTAATGGTATCGGCGCGGTAAACCTGTAATTTAATCGCATCCGCCCCTGCTTCAGCCGCAGCTTCTAGGAGTCTGATGGCTTTTTGTTTATCCCCTGCATGATTTCCCGATAACTCCGCAATAATATAAGGTGGCTGATTTTGTCCAATGGTTTTGTTTGCAATACGAATGTCTTTAATCATGTTTACTGTCTTGCCTTTCAATGTCTAGCCAACACCCTTGTGCATTCGACAAGGTCGCTTTGTGTAATAGATTTAAGCCTTCATGGGCATGCGCCCAACCAAATACATTTTCATCAAATTCAAATTGGGCTGGGGTTTGTTGATAACGTGCTAAATTATCGGCAATATCGCTGTATAAATTGGCAAAGGCTTCAATAAATCCAGTTGGATGCCCTGGTTTAAAGCGCTCAACAATTCGATCCTGATTGATTGCCGTGCCCCGATTATAGTGCATCATGATCGAATCTGCATTGGACACCATTAGCTGATCAGGCACTTCTTGAAACCATTCCGCACTGCCATTATCGCCAAAAACCCGAATTCTTAAGCCATTTTTGTGTCCATAAGCGGCCTTACTCACCCAGTAAGCAGCGCGCATTGAGTCAGTATAATCAACCCATAAATAGGCATCATCCACAATACCGGAGTAGCGTGAAAAATTGTGAAAATCGCCCAATACCTTGCGAGGATGTTGCCCAGAAACATAATGAACTAGGTGGTGTAAATGAACGGCCAAATCCAGCAGGATCATCGGAATGGAACCATCCTTTAATCGCCACGCTTGTGGTTTGCCTGTCGCCGCTTTATTGATAAAGGCATCTGACTGCATTTCAATTTGAATTTGCGAAAGCTTACCCAGTTCGCCATCAAAAATCCGTTGACGCATTTCACGCACCATCGAATACCCACTGTAATTAAAGGTCACTGCCAAGAACCCTTGGGTTTCATCAAGCGTGTGTTTTATTTTTAACGAATCCTCTAAACTGGCTGTCAGCGCTTTTTCACAAATAACCGGAATATTTTGTTTTAACAGTTCACAAACAACTTCGGCATGCATCGGTGTTGGCGTGAGCACGACAATGGCATCCAAATTGGCTTTTTCCGCTGAAACATAATCGCGCCAACTTTCATAAGGCTTAAAATCGGCAATATGCCAGGCCTGGGCGGTTTTAAGGTTAGTTTGCGGATCCCGACTAAAAAATCCGGACACCATTTGCCATTTATTATCTAACTGGCTGGCGACATAGTGTGCATAGCCCACGGCAGAATTGACACCGCCCCCGATTACCCCAAGTTTGAGAGGTTTAGCCAGCGTTTGTTGAATTGATACACTCACATTCATCTCCCTTAACTTGATTGACTCTGTTCAAAACCACCCCTCATTAATTTTTATAAACATAATAAAAATCTTGTTGGCTGGCTTTTGGAAAAAGCGTGGTCACTGCTTTATAGTATCGGCCACCTGGTTCGATTTCTTTAAACCCAAAATAGTCATTCATCAATTTGACATACTTATTTTGACGGCTAATCACCGCAACCCACGGAACACTGGGATAATCTTCCGCGCATTGTTTCAACTGCCAATCCAGTGCCACCATCGCTTCTTGAAAAGCTGTTTGAGCATCGCAAACAAACCAACCGCCAATTAAAAAGTGGGAATTATCAACCTGCTTGAGCTCATCCCAAATATACAGTAACGGCTCACCCGTTGCTTGCGTCATTAAAAATGACCGTCGCGGTGTGTTAAACCACCAAAGCGCATGGTCAATCGGTTGAATCGGTTTAATGTCCAACATATTTTGACAGTTTTCCGGTAAATTGCGGCTTGCCAAATAATGGTTTAAATCGGCATCCTCAACGGCTCTGAGTCGTCGACCTCCCGCTAATTCAGTCCAGTCATGATTTTTGCTAGTTATGGGAGGTAAGGACGACAGGATGCCTGAAATCATATAGTCTGCCACTCGGCTAGCACCCAAAGTGTCGATCAGGACGTTGCTAAACGCAAAGAGTTTCTGGATTCTTTGCGGGTTTTGCTGACACACTCGCACCCAACGAGCTAACTTGGCAAAATCCTGAACATGAATTTGATTAAGATGAAAATAGTGACCAATGGCATCTAATAAGGGTTGATCGGTATTTTGATTATCTGAGAGCGAAAAGGTAATCGCCGGTTTTTTAACCGCTCTCAAACCATAGACAAGGCCTCCTGCTAACCCCAAATAGAGATCACACTTAGTTAATTCGGCATCCAGATTGGTTTTGCCCTCAATAAAGGTTAATTGACAACCTGACCATTCTTGGTTAGAAAATTGCGCGGTTAAACTTTCTTTGTTTTTTAATAAAGGTCCAATGACCACTTGAAAATGAATCGTTTGAAAAGCGGACGAAGCTGAGTCTTGTTTGAACTCTGTGATGAGTGCAGCAAGCAATTGCTGCAAAATAAGGGCATCCCCCCCGCCGCCTAAACTCAGCAATACGGTGTAGGCTTCTGTTGAGCTGGATTGCGGATGTTGTAAACGGGATTGTGCGGTTAACTGCGGCGAGATAAGACTGTATTGCGACCCGAGTAATAATTGGGTATTAGGGGACACTTTGTTAGCATAGACCCATTCAGGGTCGGAGCCTCGCCATTTAAAATCGAGCAACGCTTGACTTTGATGAGGTCGCACCAGATCATCTATTGCCATCACCCTGAATCCAGATTGAATCAACTGCGTTTCCCAAGCTGCACCCAAGTAATAATGATCAACAACGACCCAATCAGGATGCAAGTGCTCCTTTTCGATCAAGGCTAAAGTGGCTTGAGCATCACGCTTGGCATCCCACTGTTCAGGTGTGCGAGGGTAAAGTTGAGCGAATGGAACCTCGTTTAGAAAACTGGTCACCTGATCAGCGATAACATCGCCGATAAAATAAACCTGCCGTCCCTTTTGTTGGAGTGCTTGTGCGAGATATTGACATCTCACAATATGTCCCAGCCCACTATTTGGGGTTGAAAAGACTCTAAAAACAATCATAAGACCGACCGCTACGCTTCTTGACGCTTAAACAGTAATATCTCTGAATGAAAATGATCCACTGTTTTATAACCAAAAGGGTCGACATTTCGAGCGACCAATTCATAGCCGCCGAGCATACGAATATAATCTTCTGATAAAATAGGCGTTTCAACACCAAAACGATGTTGTGAACGTAGCTGTTTTCCTTCGCGCATATTTCTCAGTAATAGCCATTTTGACTTGAGGCTTTTTACATTTTCTAAATAGTTTTGCACAATCTCAGGTTCCATTTCTTGGAACGAAATAAAATTAACAAACAAATCGACTTCACCTGTTAACGGTTCAATTTGCCAGGAATTTAAAACACTAGCTCTTTGTAACGAGTGTATGGGAATTTCAGATAAGTGAGCGGTTTTTTCGTAAGTACTGACTTTTTCAGCGCCAAAAACGTGTTGTAAATAGTATTCTGACGCCATGGATGTTGGGGGAATATCGACATCAATATAGCGCGCTTTTTCACCAAAGGATTTTAAGACAATTTCCCCGAGCGTTCCAAATCCACCACCGATCTCCAACACGGTTTTGAGTTGTGAGAGCGGAACATATTGCTGCAAAAAAGACAACCCAAGTAAATAATTGAGTGCCGAACGGCTATAAAAACGACCTTCGAACTCAAATTGCTCAATCGGGTTGCCGACCTGACTTTCAGAAAAAACCTGTAAATCAACTTCGCTGGCCTGGTCCTGACCTGCTACTTGCGCGGCTTTAAAAACACGATAATCCGCTGAAGCCGAAGCGAAACCAGACAGATACTGATCAATAATTGTTTGTTGCTTTTCAGTTGTCCCAACTTGCTGCACCGCACTTTGTACAGCCTGCACAATTTCTGACGACAAGGCATTTCCTGGCAGCCCATAGGTTGGTACAAAAAATAGCAAGGATGACGTCAAGCGCCTAAAATTCTCAATCCCTGCTGATTGAAATTCTTTAATCAACTCTAATGAAGCCTCGGACCAAAAAACAGAGGGACGATATAACGGGTTCTGCTGTTGCATCACAGCTAATAAGGCTTGATATTTTTTTGCAATCATAAATTTTCCATACAGTATCGAATTAGAGGGTATTAATCAGATTTTTGATTTGCGCTTTCACTGTGAAGAAACTTATAAAACTTCTCAGCAAAATCCCAGTCTTCAAGGGTGTCAATATCGTGCGCTAAATGTCTCGGCAAAATATACGGAACGCCAGAATCAGCATGCATTGACATGCCATTTTTATAGGTTTGAGCATCACAGAAATAAAACATACCCGCATCAAAAAAAGTAGTCGGTAAGTCTTGGGTTCGCGTTTGTTGAAACTCGGGATACAAACTCACCGCACGTCCCTGCTGACTTAACTTTAGTGCACGTTGCGGTGCTGAATGAAATTCACTGACGG